>Ga0208824_1000201_pt1 | contig 69368 bp, 57 predicted proteins | sample AD_JPNTR3_MetaG_FD_184447 | JGI IMG/M metagenome (GOLD analysis project Ga0208824, IMG submission 184447) | Active sludge microbial communities of municipal wastewater-treating anaerobic digesters from Japan - AD_JPNTR3_MetaG (SPAdes) (version 2) | ecosystem: Engineered > Bioreactor > Anaerobic...
GGGCGGCGGTGTGGCGCTGCTGCGCTGCATCAAGAAGCTCGACTCCCTCGACCTGCCCGGCGACCAGAAATTCGGTGTGAAGATCATCCAGAAGGCGCTCGAAGAGCCTCTGCGGCAGATTGCGATAAACGCGGGCCTGGAAGGCGGCATTGTGGTGGAAAAGGTCAAGGGCCTCAAGGGCAATGAGGGGTTCAACGCCGATACCGATACCTACGAAGACCTGCTCAAGGCAGGCATCATCGACCCCACCAAGGTGGCGCGTTCCGCACTTCAGAACGCGGCCTCGGTCGCAAGTCTGCTCCTGACCACCGAGGTCATGGTGGCCGAGATCCCCGAGGAGAAGCCGGCGGGTGGACACGCGGGCGCCGGTATGCCGCCTGACATGGGCGGGATGATGTAGCCCCGGGGAGCCGGTTCATCTTTGGCGCCCCGTGCAGCCTTAAGCGAAAAAGGGGCTGCATTCGAATAAAAAAAGAGGCCGGATCTTTTGTCGGCCTCTTTTTTGTCCCGATCGGGTATTCTCATCCTGCGCTCAAGGCGCCGTCTCGGTCTGCACAGGCACGGTCACGACGTTTTTGCTCAGGATCTCGAAGATGTCGCGGATGAGGTCCTTTTTCCGCAGGCCTCCCTTCTGGTTGTGCAGGACGATGACGCTGCGCATAAGCAGCTCGTTGAGCACGCCGGCGAGGACGTACGGGTGTACGTTCACTACCAAACCCTCATCCTGGGCCTGACGTATCATGCGGATCAGGCGGGATTCGATCTCTTTGTAGTCGTGAATGTTCTTGAGCGTATATGCGGAGATATAGCGCTTTTTCTTGGTCTCGTTGATCTCGTACTCCGACATGAAGATGTTGAGCATCTGCGCGTTCTCGATAAAAATGTCCAGCAGCGCGAGCACGATCTTGCGGAGCTTCTCGAGGGTGGGGATCTTTTCCGACTCGATTTCATCGAAGACCGCGGCAATCTCCGTGAGAATGCCGGAGATGAGAGCCGAGAAGATATCTTCCTTGTTCTTGAAGTGGTTGTATATGGTGCGCCTGTCAAAACCTGAATACTCGGCAATTTCCTCCATGGTAGTGCCGTAGAAGCCCTTTTTGTGGAATAATTCGCGGGAGGAACGAAGGATAACGGTTTTGTTCCGGAGTATCTGCCTCTTCCTTCTGACCTTTTTCTGCATATCCAGCAATACCCTCTGTGGTGTTTGTTCATTTCAAACCACTGTTCTTCTCACTTAGTCAATAGAAATCTTTTTAGAAGACAAAACAGGGAACAATTCACAGCGTGCGCATCTCCAGAAATTGACAAGGATATAAAGTGTGCTATATACGCATTCACGTCATCACAGAGAAAAAACTTCCCTTCGGGCACATCCGGCTCCTCCGGCAGCAGAGGGTGGTACAAACTCAAGATGACAAGACAATACCTGCTGGATCAAAGGATGCTTTAAAAGATGGAAAGCAAGAAGAAGCGAATCATCGCGTGTCCTGTATGCGGAAAAACTCTCGTCTATGAGGGCAATCCCTACCGGCCCTTCTGCTCCCGCGGCTGCAAGGGGGTCGACTTTATCCGCTGGAGCGACGAGTCCTACCGGATAGCCAAAGAAGAACACGAAAACGGCAACGGTGTACAAAACAATGGAGGGTAGGGCGCCGGTCGTTCTCAAGAGGGCGGATCACCCCATTTCACGGCGGGACATCGATCCGGATGCCCTGAAGGTGCTCTACCGGCTCTACCGGAACGGTTTCAAGGCCTATCTGGTAGGGGGGGCGGTGAGAGACCTCCTGATGGGGAAGAGACCCAAGGACTTCGACGTGGTCACCGATGCTAGGCCCGGTCAGGTGAAAAAGCTCTTCGCCAACTGCATGCTCATCGGCCGCCGGTTCAGGCTTGCACACATACGGTTCAAGGGCGGGAAGATCATTGAAGTCGCCACCTTCCGGAAGGAACCCGATGCTCAGTGCGCCGAAAACGAGAGCATCGACCCGAACACCTCGTTCGGCACCCCCGAGCAGGACGCCTTCCGGCGAGACATCACCATCAACGCGCTCTTCTATGACATCGCCGACTTTTCCATCATCGATTACGTAGGCGGCCTCGATGATCTGAATAAAGGCATAGTCCGCATGATCGGCAGCCCCCACAACCGCTACGTGGAGGACCCGGTACGGATGTGGAGGGTGCTCCGGCACGCGGCGCGACTCGGCTTCTCTATCGAAGAGGAAACCTCGCGGGAGATCGTGCTCCACCGCGAGCTCCTGTGCTCCTGCTCCGGGGCGCGGATGTTTGAGGAGCTGAACAAGGACATTGCCTCGGGCCATCTCGGCGGCGTTATGGCCCTGTTTCGCGAATACGGCATGCTGCCGAGCCTGTTCGGCAAGATCGGCTCGTTCCTGCAGGAGAATGCGGGGGCATGGGATACCCTGCTGCCGCTTTTGAAGGTGGTGGATGAGCGTGCCCGGGCCGGAAGTCCGCTGTCGAACGAGAGCACGCTCACCATCATGTTCTGGCCGTGGGCCGAACAGATCCTTCAGTCCGGGGCGCCCCCGGGGGGAGACAAGATGAAGATGCTGCAGGATGTGCTCTTCGACTCCGGCATGGCTGTCACCATTCCCAAGGCCATGAAGGCAGGCATCACGCAGACCGCCTGCATCGTCGAGCGCATGCTCTACGCCATGCAGTCCGGCAGGATGAAATGGTCTCTCAAGAAGCGCTCGCGGTACGCGGATGCGTCAGTGGTCTTCTCTGTGATCACCGCTGGCAGAGCGGATAAGGAAAAAGACCCCTTCTCGCGGATCTTCCGCGAGGCCCATCACGAGGCCCAAGGCCGCCGGAAGAAAAAACGGCCCTCCCGGTCACGGTGGAGAAGACGGCGGGAAGAGAAGCCGGCAAGCTGATCCTTGTCTGTGCTGCGGTTAAGTACTGCACAGCATCAAGGTGTCAGGTTTCGATCCTGTTCGAAGATGTAGGTGGGGATGGGCATCAGCGGCCCCCGGGAGAGAGCCCCTTGACCGCCGAGAGCCGCATCCAGGAAAGCGCCCAGATCAATCCGAGCAGGAGCAGGGCAGAGGCGAGGGCGGCGCACACCAGCAGCATGACCTTGAAATCCGGGAATCCCGTAAGCGCCAGGAGTGCTTCTTCGTCAGAGGCGATCCCGAATACGGAACCATCCTCGGAAGCCGACCAGGACAACCAGAGCCTGGCAGACACCTTGTTGAGTCTGATCCAGTTCGTTCCGTTTTGGCCCGTGCGTATCCGGGGAATCACCTCCTCGGCGTTGATATAACCCCCGAACGCCTCTTTGAGCGAGGGGCTCCCGTCCTCGATCCCCGGGAGATTCGTAGATACGATCCGGGAATCGCGCACGACAAAATACCGGAATGTATCCCGGAAGGGCCAGTTTTTCCCTGTGAGCTCCCGGGCGTTTTCCTCCTGCTGGGACGCAAGGGTGAGGACCTGTTCCTGAAAAGCCACCATGGTGTGGATATATTTCTCCCTTTTTGCATTCATGGCCCAGAACATGCTTCCCCACACGATGACGAGCAGAAGCAGGATGATGATCTCGGTGAGCGAGATCTTCTTTTTCAGGTCGGCGATCTCCGGCGACAAGCGCTTTTTCATAGTGGTGACACTACTAGCCGAAATCAGGACATTATTCAAGGGGGTATTGATTCCCGTATTGCATATTCTACACATGTATGGTACAAGAAGCTTACGCACTGGTTCATAACTTGCTGATAATACTAATCAAATTAAGATTGGCTTCCATTGGCATGCTAGATGCATCTGTGAGCCGAGTGTGAAGGAAGGGTACAGTATGAGCAGGCGAAGCAATCTTGATATTATTTTGAAGAACATGGATACGGAAAAGGCCACCAAGATATTGGCGAAGTCCCTATATAAAGAGCTCATGAATAATGGATTCACCAACCGGGATATCATCAACTTTTCCAAGGAGATGCTGGAGCATATGGCCTCTGAAATGAGGAAGCAGGCCGGTGTCGATGCCTCCCGGAAGAAGGACCGTCTATTAATCGGCTAGTTTTTCCTGTATCACTTCCATGACCCGTGAGATCACCTCGTCGATTTCCAGGTGTGTCGTATCAACCACAGCTGCGTGTTCCGGGACAACGAGCGGCGCAACGCCCCGGGATGCATCGCGCTGATCCCTCTCTTTCAGATCACTGAGCACCTTCTCATAAGGAATATCGAATCCCTTTGACACCAGCTCCTCGTGTCTTCTCCTGGCCCGCTCCTCGGCGGAGGCATCGATGTAGATCTTGACCTCGGCATCGGGGAAGACCACGGAGCCGGTATCCCGGCCTTCGGCCACAAGCGGGCTCTTCTCCCGGAATGAGCGCTGCAGGCTCAGCAGAGCCTCTCTCACCTGCGGATGCACAGCGATTTGCGAGGAGAGCGAGCTGATGTGGTGAGAGCGGATCGCCTGAGTCACGTCGCGTCCGTGAATGCTCACCCTGCCGCGTTCGAGCTCTATGCCTGCACGTCGCGCCGCCTGGGCGCAGGCATCCCCGTCGGTCGGATCCACTCCCGCCTCGTCAACTGCGAGGGCGGCGGCCCGGTAGAGCGCCCCGGTGTCGAGGTAGGTGAACCCGAGCCTTTCGGCAACCTTTCTGGCGATGGTGGATTTCCCGCTTCCCGCGGGCCCGTCGATGGTGACTGCTGGGTGTTTCACCGGCACCCCTCCATGAGAGAGAAAAAGCCCGGGAACGAGATGCCCACGCATTGCGTGTCGTCAAGGTCCACCTCGATGCCCGCGATCCGGGAGAGGATGAAAAAGGACATGGCGATGCGGTGGTCGGAAAAGGTCTGGACCGATCCTGCCTTGGGGTTCAGCGGCCCCTCGATGATCAAACCGTCGGGTCTCTCTTCGACCTGGGCGCCCAAGGATGCAAACCCTTTCACCAGGGCGTCGATGCGATCGGTCTCCTTGACCCTGAGCTCGGAGGCGTCACTGATCACGGTAGTGCCCTCGGCGAAGCAGGCGGCTACCGCCAGGATGGGAATCTCGTCGATGAGTCTCGGGACCTCGTCGCCGCCGATCGTGGTGCCCCTAAGCCCGCGTCCTTCCACCAGGATGTCGCCCACGGGCTCTCCAGAGTCATCATGGATATTTTGCAACGCAATGCGCGCCCCCATCCGCTCGAGCACCGGGATGAAACCGGTTCTCGTCGGGTTGAGGCAGACGTCCTTCAGGAGCAGCTTGGAGCCTGGAACCGCTGCAGCCAGCACAGCAGGGAAGGCTGCAGACGATGGGTCTGAAGGCACCGAAACCTCCCGTGCCGAGATCTCCTGGGGGCCGTGAATGGTCACGCTGGCGCCCTGCCGATCGACCCGTGCGCCGAAGTGCTTGAGCATGCGCTCGGTGTGGTCGCGGCTCAGCGAGGGTTCGGTCACGGTCGTGGTGCCTTCGGCCTTGAGTCCGGCCAGGAGGAGGGCGGATTTCACCTGGGCCGAGGCAACCTCAAGGGAAAAGGAGATGCCGTGGAGGCCCCCGCCGCGTACCGCCATGGGAAGAAAGCGTCCCTGCCTTGCCAGGAATGAGGCGCCCATGCCCGTAAGGGGTCTGATCACCCGGGCCATGGGACGCTTGATCAGCGAGCTGTCGCCGGTCATGACCGTTACCCCCGGGATTGAGGCGCAGATACCGCTCAGGAGCCGGGCCGTGGTCCCAGAATTACCCGCGTCGATCACGCTCTCGGGCTCGTGGAGCCCACCCCCGGTGACGTGCCATTCATCGCCCTTTTTTTCGATCCGCGCTCCCATGGCTGTAAGCGCCTTGATGGTGCTCAGCACGTCCAATGACTCGAGGGCGCCTCGTACGAGAGTGGTGCCGTGCGCCAGTGCCCCGAGCATGAAGGCCCGGTGCGATATGGACTTGTCTCCGGGCACCCGTATTTCACCGGTTATACGCATGGAGGCTTCTCCCAGGTTCTTGTCCTTGACGGCGTCGATGGCCTCTCCCGCATCCTATTGGTTATCTTCATAGAGATTTCTCCTGATGTTTGAATAGGTGCGCAGCCGCTCCTCAAGCCCGGCCGCATCGCGGCCTTCGATGAGCTTGCGTATCAGTCCGAGCTCGCGGACATAGTCGTCGAGGAGCTTGAGTACATGGCCGGAGTTGTCGAGAAAGATATCGCGCCACATGACCGGGTCTGAAGCGGCGATCCGGGTGAAATCCTTGAAGCCCGCGCCGAGCAGACCGCGGTGGATATGCAGGTCTCCGGCAAGGCCCATGGAGGCGAAGCTCAGCAAGTGGGGCATGTGGGAGATGACGGCCATGAGCCTGTCGTGCTGCACCGGGTCCATGATCGTGACGTGCGAGCCGCAGCTTTCCCAGAGCTGCCTGAACCGATGAATGCAACCTTGAGGTGTGTGGAGCCCGGGGGTGATGATGCACGGCCTGCCCGCAAAGAGGTCGGGCTGGCTTGCACAGTATCCGGATTTCTCCTTGCCCGCGATGGGGTGCGAGCCCACGAAGCAGGGCCAGAGGCTCTCGATCTCCCGTGCGATGCGCGCCTTAGTCGAGCCCGTGTCGGTGAGCGGCGTATCCGGGTCGAGATGGGGCAGCAGGCTTCCAGCCGCATCCACGATGCTCCCCACGGGCAGCGCGATCACGGCCATGTCACAGCCACGGGCAAGGGATGGATCGTCTCCTCCCCGGGAGATGACCCCGTCGCGCATGGCCATGCCGACGACGTCCAGGTCCCGGTCGATGCCGGTTATCTCGGCGCGGCCTGCAAGCGACTTGGCAAGGGATGCGCCGATGAGTCCAAGCCCGATCACCGCGATCTTCATAAAACCTCGCGCAAGGTCTTTATAAAAGCCTCGTTCTCATGGGGGAGCCCGATGCTCACCCGCAGGTAGTCGTCAAGCCCGAAGCTGGTCATGGCCCGGGTGATGATGCCCCGCTTCAGGAGCTCCTCGTATACCCGCGAGCACCCGCGGCCTATCCGGATGAGCACGAAGTTTGTCTGGGACGGCACGAAGGCGAGCCCCAGCTTCTGCACCTCGGCATAGAGATAATCGAGACCCTGCCAGGTGGTTTTGAGGGTCTTGTTCAGGAACTCGGTGTCCCTAAGCGCCGCGGTCCCGGCCTTGAGCGCCAGGATGTTCACGTTGAACGGCGGCTTGATCCGGGAGAGGGCGGATATGACCGGCTCGCCCGCAACGCAGAAACCCACCCGCAGGCCGGCCAGCCCGTGTGACTTGGAGAGGGTGTGGACTGTGGCCACGTTGGGATGGGAGTCGATGAGCCCCACAGCGCTGAGGAAGTCGCTCTGCCGGACAAAGGCCGCGTAGGCCTCGTCCAGCACAACCAGGGTCTCGGGCGGCAGAGCGTCCAGTAGCCTGCGGATCTCGCCTTCCGCCAGGCAGGTGCCGGTGGGGTTGTTGGGATTGGCCAGAAACACGATCCCGGTCTTTTCGGATGCCTTCCGCAGGATGTCGTCCACGTCGATGTGAAAATCCCTCATGCCGCTGGTCACGATCTGTGCCCCGCAGACCAGCGAGGCGATCCGGTAGTAGCTGAAGGTGAGCCCGGGAACGATCACCTCGCTGCCCGGTGTGAGGTAGGCCCGGCAGAGCAGGTCGATGATCTCGTCCGAGCCGTTGCCGGCGAGGACCTCTTCACTCCTGCACCCGAAGAATTCAGCTGCCGCGGCGCGCAGCTCGACGGCATCGGGATCGGGATAGAGGTGCGCGTTCTTCATTGCCGATTCCATGGCTTCAACGGCCAGGGGGCTCGGGCCCAGAGGGTTTTCGTTGGATGCGAGCTTTATGGGGTCTTTGATGCCATAGCGCCCGGCAATGGTTTCTTTGGACGTCCCTGGAACGTATGCGGGGACCTTCTCAATCCAGGGGGCTGGTCTGGGTTGTCTCACTGGATGGTTCTCCCTTCAGGGTATGATCCGAGCACGGTGACATCCCTGGTGTAGCGCCGTAACTCTTCCATGGCCTTTTCCACGTTATTGTCCTTGAGGCTCCCCTGAAAGTCGATGAAGAAGATGTATTCCCAGGGGTCTTTCCTGGAAGGCCTGGACTCGATCTTGGTGAGGTTGACCCCCTGCTGGGCGAAGACCCCGATGGCATGATAGAGGGCGCCCGGGATGTTCTCCAGGGTGAGGATGATGGATGTCTTGGCCTTTCCCTCAACCGGGGTCATGGCAGGCGACACCACCCAGAAGCGAGTGATGTTTTCCTGAAAGTCGCTGATGTTCTCGGCCAGGATATTGAGGCCGTAGAGACGGGCCGCCAGCGAGGACGCCACGGCCGCAGCGTGCTCCTGATCGCGAGCGGCCAGGGCGGCGTCGGATGTGCTGGGTGTCTCCCGCACTTCGGCGCCCGGCAGGTTGTTGGTAAGCCAGTTTCTGCACTGGGCAAGGGCCTGCGGATGGGAGTAGACAATCCGGACCTTGTCCAGGGTGGTGGTCGAAAGCAGGCAGTTGCGGATGGGGAGTGTGACCTCGCGATTTACGTAGAGGCGCGAAGTGGCCATGAGATCCAGCGTGCGGTTGACCATGCCCTCGGTCGAGTTCTCAACCGGCACCACGCCCAGGTCGGCCCGGCGCATCAGGACCTCGCTGATCACTGCGTCGATGTCTTTCTGAGGCACGAGCAGGGCGTCGTGGCTGAAGAGGACATGCGCCGCCTGGTGGGAGTAGCTGCCCTCCGGCCCCAGGTAGGCGACCTTGCGCCTCTGCTGGAGCGAGCGCGAGATGCTGAAGATCTCCATAAAGATCTTCTCGACCATGGCCGCAGTCAGGGGAGGGCTAAGGCGAGCGGTAAGGCGCTGGACAATGGCCTCTTCCCGTGAGGGATCGAAGGCGTCCCGATTGGTCCTGCCCTTGAGCGCTCCCATTTCAACGCACAGCTCGAACCGCTTCCGGAGAAGCTCGAGCAGCTCATCGTCGAGAGCGTCGATCTGCGCCCGTATGGTATCGATGTCTTTGTTCATGTTCTCGTCGTCACCCGCATCCATGGTGTTGCTCATTCCCCCCGCGTTTCCCTCTCTGGTATGAAAAGCCCTCCAGGCCGGACTCTTTCAACCATAAAAAAGGTGCTCCTCCCACTGCAGTACATTACCGGGCGTGTCCGGTACCATATATGAAGATCGCGTTCAAGCCTAGCAGAACAGAGGTTCATTTTCAATCCATCTTCATCCCTCATTTCCCAGGCCGTTTTTGCCGATTCATGGGAGGGAGGCAGGGTGGTTGACATGCGGAGACTTGGTATGCCATATACTGACCAGCATTATTCTAGGGTAAAGGGATCTTTCTCGTTCGAGTGAAAGTGAATCGTTGATGATGAAGGAATATACAGCCATCTTTACCAGATATGCTGTTGTATTGCTGGCAATGGCGGCGATGCTGCTCGTTCCCACGGGAAGGCGGGGCGATGCCGAGGTGGTGACCGTGCCTCAGCGGCAGCCCGTGGTTTCACGCGAGGCCCTGAAGAACATCACCCACGATCTCATCGAAAACCTCGGGCTCACCATCGACTGGGAGCTCCAGGACTATATTGCATCCACGGCCCGGAGATACCATGTGGGCTTTGCCGCGGTGGCGATTCTCGACCCCTCCAGCGGCGAGATACTCGCGCTCTACGGCAAGGACTCTCAAGGCGAAGACTGCGGGCTCGGACTCGACGCCTATCTGGCGGCGAGCCTGTTCAAGGTGGTCACTGCCACGGCCGCCATCGATTATGGGGGGATGTCGGTGAACTCTCCCTGCTCCTACACCGGCCGGGCGCATACGCTCTACAAGAGCCAGATCTTCCCGGAAAGGGAGCGCTGGTCGCGGACCATCACCCTGGCCCGTGCCTTTGCCTCGTCCAACAATGTGGTGTTCGGAAAGATCGGTGCAAGGGAACTGGGTGTGGAGCCCCTGCTGCTCGCGGCCATGCGGCTCGGGTTTTGGCAGTCGCCCATGATCGACGCCGAGTGTGCGCCGAGCACCCTGTTTTTCCCGGAGGATGATTTCCATCTCGCCGAGCTCGCCTGCGGGTTCAACCGCGAGACCCGGGTGTCACCGGTCCATGCGGCCCAAATGGCCAGCGCGGTGCTGAACGGGGGCGCCATGGTGACCCCGAGGATCCTGCGCAACAGCGGCACCGCCTTCCAGCAGGTCTTAAGCAGCGAGACCGCGAGCGACCTGTATCTGATGATGCAAAAGACCGTCAAGAGCGGCACCGTATCCGGCGCATTTAGGCGCGTGCGCAATGACCGGGCGATAAGGGGCCTTTCCATCGGGGCAAAGAGCGGCACCATCAAGGGCACGTCCCCGGACGGAAAACACAACTGGTTCATGGGTTTTGCCGAAGACCCGGCAACCGGCAAGGCCATCGCCATCGGCTGTCTCGTTATCCACGACGGATATTTCCGCATCCAGGCCGACGATATGGCGAGCAAGATCATCCGTTTCTATTTTTCCCGGCCGTTCACCGTCGCCTCCGCCGATGCCGGGAAAACCTGATTCGTGGCAGGCATCGGACGAGCATCGACCCGGCTGTGGAATCTTCCTGATAAACAGCTCCCTTACGCTTGACACCGTCATGATGCCGTGATAGCAAGGAATGCGGTTTCGGGACGTAGCGCAGTCTGGTAGCGCACCTGAATGGGGTTCAGGGGGTCGGAGGTTCGAATCCTCTCGTCCCGACCAACATCCTCTTAGAAAATCAAGAAGTTGCCCAGGTATTTTTTGGCCGAGTAGATGGTGGGGCAGATGGTGGATAACAAGGAATCTGAGGGCAGGGTCTGTTTCGTTCTGAAAATGTTTTCATAAGTTGCCGAGAATGCCTTGGATATCATGATAAGTATCGAGTTCATCATCAAATACTTATCGCTGAGAGGAAAAACCTAGAACCTTAACGAAAACGTCTCCTCACCACGATTGCGGCTCCAGATCACCTCATCAGCTATCGTGAGCACCCATGACTGCGTGTTGCTGTCAGGTTTCTTCCGGGCAAAGGCCTGAGGGGTCAAAACGGCGGCACAAAAACTGTCGAACGGGCATCGTACGGACTTGTACAAGATTATTCCTACATCCGTCTTGCGGGTTATTCTGGCGAATTCCTGAGTCTTTGAGTAATCTGCGGGATGCTCCCAGATATATGCATCTTTGCTGAATGGCTTTTGTCTAAGGTCAACAGAAAGATGTCTCAGGTGGACTCTGTATGCGGTAAATGATGAGGGTTGCAGGCGCCTCAGGCCGGCACTGTCCTGCAGGAATCTCCACCGCCAGTATCCCACCTCGGACGCAGCGGTCTTCGGAGTCTCTCCGCCGTAGAACACTCCGGGATCACCAACAGCCCTGAACCGGGTCCCGAATGAGGAGGTCGCGGCATACCTGAACGGGCTGAAAAGCAGATAGTCCAAGTCTATCGCCTCGGCCGGTATTGCGGGCTTTCCCTCTTCAAGGATATCCTCAAGGATCTCATGCTCTTCTCGGGTGTCGACCAATCTCATGGTAGACGACGCGTATTGCGATTCCACCATGCGCCAGATCTTGCCGGTAAACAACCGCGCGTTAGACGATACCTCTGCAGGTGTCCAGGTAATGGACGACACTGACCAGGCCCTCCGTAGTTTCCACAAGGTCTATGGGCTTCTGTCCCGCAAGCCCCTTGTTTTCGCTGTTCATCCATGCCAGGGCATCTTCATGAGAACCGCCGACAAGGGCGTCCAGAGACCGGAAAAGCCTCACCAGCAGAACGCCGAAGTCCCATTCCTTCTTGCCGGGAGACAGTTCGTAGGAAGACGCATACAGGCGAGTCACCGTCGCGGGGCTCAGGCCAAGCACTTTGGACAGCTTGTTTTTCGTGAAGTTCAGCCTGTCGGCGGTGTTCACGACCGCCTTGGTCAGTACCTTTCTCTTTGCTGACACAGCCGGGATTGCCTTCGTTCTCTGCTTCATAACAATCCCCTCTATCGGTCTTTCTACAGAAATAATAATACCCTTTGCTTTCATTGTAAAGAGAAACAATGGTGATGTCATCCTGAAAGGATCATTACGCTGCCCGTATCGTGCCCACGGAATATATGAACAACGGCCGTGATAATGCATAGAACACAACTAAAAAAGACAACCAAAGCCGCCTACGTGGTCAGCATCTTCCTTACATCGAGCTTAAGACTCCGGCTGTTCTTCAGGAAAAAGCTCGTGCTCGATTATTCTCGACCCGAGGGGATATACGAAAAAGGCGGTAAAGAATTTTCCGTACTCGATCAGCCGCTTGGCCAGGGCACGTGCCGAGGAAAGGAGCTTGTCGGTCTCGGGCTCGCCCACGGGCTGATATGAAAAGGCCAGACGGTTCTTGCTGTTCAGTTTCTGAAACGCGAGGCGCACTCGCGGGATGTGATAACGCGAGCTCACCACCACGGCAGACTTCAGAGATTTTGCCTGCATGAGGCCCATGGTGAGGGCCGCCTCGACGAAGGTTCCACCACAATATTTCAGAACGGCTGAATCCATGTGCTCCGGCCTTCCGATCAGCACCCTCTCACCGGGTATGTTCCTGCCGACTCCGTATAATTTCTGCAGGGCTTCCCAGTTGAGCGCGCTGTCCCGCATCGGAAGGATCAGATAGCGGCCGTAGCCCTCTTCCACCAGGCGCACCCCTTCCATCAGGCGCTGGCGGTCTTCGTCAGGGCGCCCCGCCAGGACGATCACGGCATCGACCGGGCTGTGGAGGATGTCGCGTTCCTGCATCTCGATTCTCACAAGGAGGGTGATGAGTATGGCCAGGAACAGAACGGTTACGGTAATAGCGAGTATTCTTCGCGTCATCCTATCGCAATCCGGCGGCGAGTTACGTTCCGCACCGGCCTCTTATCCGGAAAAGCACATCTATGCCTTGTAACGCAGCCCTTCCCCGATACCCTGATTGACGAGATCGGTTCCAGCCGTATGCATACCACAAGAGACTATTACCGCATAGGGGGAAGTGAGCCGGCAGGTGAGATGCCTCCGGAAGGAAGACAATCCAGTGGCCCCCGGAGGCCCGGAAATGCCCGGGCTGGATGCGGAATGCGAGAGGTGTCATACCCTTAAGATTCACCATTGATGTCGCTGCCCGGGTGGTATTGAGGCTATTGACTTCTCAGGGCGATGCTTTTATGGTGTGAGAGTTCGTTGAAAGTCTTATTTGTTTTTCATCAGATGTGGGGAGAGGAGGGCACCATGAACAGGCATGGACTGTTTATGGCTTTTACAATCGTTGCGATTGCGTGCCTGATCTATCCCTTCGCCCTTTCACCTGTTCTATGCGCCGATGCCGACACTGAACCAGAAGAGACCTTCATCATGGAAAATCTTCTGCCTGCACAGCAGGGCGACCCGCAGGCCCAGCTCTTCGTGGGCTATCTCTATGAAACAGGCCAGGGCGTCCGGCAGGACTACGCCGAGGCTGTCCGGTGGTACCGCAAGGCGGCCGAACAGGGCAACACCATCGCCCAGGCCCAGCTGGGGAATATGTATCGTCTGGGCAAGGGTGTCTCTCAGAGCTATGTCATGGCCTATATGTGGTTCGACATCTCGGCCAGGAGCGGCAACGCGAACGCCAAAGATCTGAGACGCGCCGTGGCGAGCAACATGAGCCCGGCCGAAATCGCCGAGGCCAAGCGCCTGTCCGCCGAGTGGAGGCCGGGGAAGTGGTAAGAGACCGTTACCGGCGATCTTCTTTGGCTGAGCCGGCAGGCCGCTCTTGTTCAGAAAAAGATGCCAGGAGAAGATCAGGGCGTAGACTATGCTCCGATGGTGAGAGAGTAGACAAGGATCCACGCCATCTCATTATGCACGAGAGTTTCATTTGGAGGAAAGCCCGGCTCACTACGTCATGCCGAGAGCCTGCCTGGCGAGGGCGATTCTCGTGAGTACCTCTTGGCTGCCGGCACCGCACTTCAGTGCCGTTTCCAGGCGTGCGAGCATACGCGCGATCTCTCCCTGCTCGGCGAACAGGTCCGCCAGGAAGAGGTGTGCGCGGGAGTTTGATGGGTCGAGGCGCAGTGCTGTTTCAGCAAGCCGCATGGCTGCCGTGGGCTCATCCTTTCTTTTAAGCCGGTCCGCCACCTGCATACACAGATCAGAGCATTCACCCAGTGATTCGATGACGGCTTCAGGGACAGGGATGTCGAGGACGATCATGAGCCGCTCGAGTGCATTGAGAAATGCTTCGATATCATCCAGTTCCACGCTCGCATCCGCGATGCCGGCCAGGGCGAGCAGGTGATCAGGGACCTCGTTGAGGATGTCGAGATAGAGGTCGCGCGCCCGGTCATGACGCTTAAGGTGGCGATAAATCCGGGCAAGGCTCAGCCACAGGGTTGTATCCACGGATTTTGACAGACTCCTGGCTTTGTCCAGATGATTCAGGGCTTCGTCAATCCTGCCGGTCTGGAGCAGGGCCATGCCTAGGGCTTGATATAGAGACTTGTGACCGCTCCCGGACTTCAGGGCCCGGGTATAGACTCCGATCGCCTCGTCTGTCTTTCCCGCCTTCTCCAATGCCGTTCCGTATTGGATAAGGACAGCGGTTTTCAGATCGGGCGGGGCAGGATACGAATCGATCCTCTCCGGCAGGGAAGCGGCTTTCTTGAACACTTCGGCCGCCTCGACGAATCGGGCGGTCTTCGTGTATACCTGCCCGAGATAATAGTGGAGCAGAGGGCTGTCCCCGAAAAGGCCTATGCCTTCGGTTATCTCCCTGAGGGCCTCGTCTGTTTGCCCGAGCCTGAGCAGACACTCAGTGGATATCGTATAGCTGAAGTGGAGCCAGTCTTCATCGGTACGCTTCTTTCGCGCCTGCTTCAGGTGCTCCAGGCACAACGCGTAATCCTCAAGACCGATACAGGCCATGGCCATGAAGAAATGCTGACTGGCGGTATCCTTGCCTGCTCTCAGCTCATCCGCGAGGATATCCAGGTTCCTGCGCGCCTTTGCTCTACGTGTGCCCGGGTCGTGATATCCGGTGTGCATGATGGTTATGTCGACAGGCTCAATCGTGACGCCGGTTCTCTTCAGCGAAGGGAGGATCTGCTCGTGCACCCTGCCTTCGAAGAGCACGCCTTCCCTGTTCGGGATGATCCGGGTCTGGTAACTCAACGTGTCGGGCATGTCTTTGGACCTGCCGAGAATCTTGAGCGTATAGGCCCGGTCTTTTTCCGGGCGCAGGCGAGTTTTAAGCTTCAGCAGCGCTTTCACGCTGCCCTCGTCGATCCGGTCGTCTGCGTCGAGCCAGAGCAGATAATCCGACTTGGCACAGGCAAGGGAATGGTTCCGGGCGGCCGAGAAATCATTGCACCAGGGAAATCGCTCGATCCGAGCGCCGAAGGATTCTGCAAGGGCGATTGTCCCGTCCGAAGAGCCGGTGTCGACAATGCAGATCTCGTCCACGACATTACGGATGTCCGAGAGAATATCGCCGAGGCGTTTCTCCTCGTTCTTCACGATCATAACCGCGCCGAGTACCTTGGGAGTTCCATACTCACTCATCTTCTATGCCCCTTTTCTATGATGTTCCAGGTTGTCACGTGCCATCTCCAGATTCGACTACCCGGCTTGCCTCAGGAGAAAAACAGGGCTGCTTTTCGAGAAGATCTCTGATCTCGGAACGAAGCGAATCTGCCTTCCATCCAGCAGCAACTGCGTCGGAGAGATTCAACAAGGCGTCGGGATCGCCGGGCTTTATGGTGAGCACGGTCTGGAAAGTCTCGACGGCTGCATTTCGATCTCCCAGTTCCCATTGGATGACGCCGATATTATTCAGTGCTTCCGTATTCTGGGGATCAATGCGGAGCACTCGTTCGAATATCTTCAGCGCCCTTAGCACGTTGCTTTCACTGAATGCCGATTCACCCCATCGGATGAGTTGTTCAGTTTGTCTACGCTTGTCCAGGTGAACCCGATATTCATGATCATTGCAGGAATAAACGATTCCCTCCCACTTTCCGAGGAAATAGGACCGGTTCGCCTTCATTGTGACGGAGTAATCGATAGCGTTTTCCTTGAAGGTCATACTGCCGAAGTGATGGACGAACACATCCCGGGCAATAACATTCCGATATCCTGCTATACATGACCTCAGGCAGAGATCGTCGTCTTCGAAGTTACCGGTCTTGTAGCCCTCGTCAAGGCCTCCTATGATATCGAACACGCTCTTTCTAACCAATAGGCAGAACCCCACGAGCCTCATGCAGGGTTCGGCTTTCCCTGCATATTTTTCTCCAATTTCTTTGGCAAACGCATACATCTGGTCCATATCACGCCCGTACGGCACCTCAGGGATGAGCTGTGCGCCCGATACGGAATTGGAAACCGGCCCCACCATTCCGATCTCAGCGGATCTTTCAAGATGTCCGATCATCCGGCCGAGCCAGCCGGGGGTAACCACAACATCGTTGTTGAGCAGCACCACATATTCACCCAGTGCGGCCCTTATGCCCTGGTTGTTTCCGGCCGCATACCCCCTATTGCAATCGTTCATGATGAGCACCACATTTTCGTGCTCATGAGCATACTGCCTGAGGAAATGGGGCGTGCCATCAGTTGATCCATTATCCACGATGATGATCTCGTGGGGCTCGGGGGTGCAGTTCTCGATGCTTTTCAGGCACTGCCGAGTATAGTTCAGTCCATTGTAGCACAGGATGATGATCGAGGTTGTGGTACCAGGCGTATCAGATATCGAAGTATTCCCGCCATACCCGAGAGATGCTTGTACTACGGTTTTCCCCGCGTGCATACCTGTTGTATTCTCGATGAGCTGTTCGTAGATCCGGGCGTAGTCTTCGACATTCTCCTCAATTGTCTTGAGACGAATGTTTTGAAGGTTTTTTGCAACATTTTCGAGCAAAACAGGATTCCTTTGAAGTAGCAGGATTTTTGCCGCCAGGGCCTTGGCATTATTAGGAGAAACGAGAAACCCGGTCTTGCCGTCTATGATTCTTTCGCTGATTGCACCGCAGTCAGAGGCAATGACAGGGATTCCCATCATCTGCGATTCGCTGGCGGTCAGGCAGAATGTTTCGTCCCATATCGATGGGATGATGACCAGATCTGTATTTGACAGCAGTTGCGGAAGGTCTTTTCGTTCATAATGTCCATGCTGAACAATGCCAAGATCTGCCGCCAATTTCTTTAGAGTTGGATGGATGTTGCCAAAGATCTCGAACCGTAAAGGCATTTTCTTGAGTAATTGCGCGGCTTGCAAGAGGACAAAGACCCCCTTCCTATCGCTTGCATTGCCGAGGAATCCCACCCTGAGGGTGTTTCTCTTTTTCACGTTCCTGGTTTTCGGCAGCGGTTCGATTCCATGAGGTACGGTGACGATGCGATTCTTCATCGCCTCTCCATAGGCCTTGATAAACTGATCTCTCACAAAATCGGATGGAGCGATGATAATGTCCGCGGCCTCGAAAATTCGCCTGATGATCTGCTTTCGTTCAGCTAGGTAATTCTGCAGAGAAGGAGGTTCGCCGGTTCCAACGAATTTGCGCTTGGTGCCGAGGCAATACTGACATTCAGGATCTCCGCCTTCTGCCAAAACTTTTCCGCAGCGGCGCAGATTCGGAAGGATCAGGTTGTACTCGGGGCAAAGCAGGTAGTAATCATGAAGCGATAGAGCGACCTTGCAGCCCTGACGCTTGGCAATGAGAGGGAGAAGCAGGGTATCCCAGCCTATGAGATGCTGGAAATGAACAATTTCATAATTACCCCCGCGCAGGAAATTCGAGAAAATGGTCTCCACATCTTCATTGATCAGATCCCCTGGTATCCCAAGAAATGTGTCGCTTACCGTGATGGATTCCTTCCGAAGTTTCACGACACGAAGATGTTCATCGACTTCTTTGGGCTCAAGGTCGGTCCATCTTTCCGGAATGTGCGCCGGATAAATAACCGTACTGTGAAATCGCGTTGACAGGCCGTCGATTATATTTCGTGTATGCAGTTCCGTGCCTCCAGGAGCGTCGAAATTGTGAATGACATGGAGAATACACGGCAAGTCCTGCATCTTGTGTTCATTGAGTTTGATTGATATTCGCTCATGGGTTTCCCTTAAGGGGTTGGTGCAGCAAAAATCATATACGTTCTTACGGTAACCCGGCCATCTTTTTTCGAGCAGTTTTTCATTTTGAAGCCGCCTATCGGCAATGCCCTCAACACTGCGGAAGGATGCCTCGCCGTAATGATGGACATAGGCATCGTCACAGCACACAATTTTTTTACCTGCAGCCCTTGCTCTCATGCATAGATCGTTTTCCTCCCCATAGCCGAGGCCGAAAGCAGGATCGAAAAAACCTACAGCATTGAGTGTATCCCGCGTGATGAGCATACAGAAGCCTACCCCGGTGGGAAGTTGGGGATAGGCACGTGGAGATGTCTCAGCTATTAGTTTGCCAAAGCTGTTCGGATCCATTCCCTCCGGCAGCGAATTGGGATGGTTCATGACAGGGACGGATAGAATCGTGGCGTTATTCGAGAGCGGACAGACAATGCCGATATCCGGGTCGCTGCAGCGACAGCGGTGCATTTTGTCGAGCCATCCCTCGGTAACCTCGGTGTCTGAATTGAGGATGACTACGTCATTTTGTGACAGTTCGAAACCACGATTGACGTTATGTATGAATCCCCTGTTTTCCTCCGAGCGGATAACCCGAACCCGCGGATCCTTTGCCTCATAGGAGTGGAGCAGCGGCAGTACCCGAGGATCGGTGCTGCAATCGTCGAGCAGGAAAATTGTATGATTTCCCTGCGTATGGCGCAGGACACTGTCGATGCAGCGCTCAAGGTGCTCAAATGCGTTGTAAATCGGAATCAGGATATCGTATGCGTTTTCGAAGCCAGGAAGAGGCTGCAACACATCTCTCGAATCGTCCGAACGGGAATCAAGCTTTTCCAGTCGTTCGAATATAAGGGAATCGACCTTCCGTGCAACAGCTTTTTCCCATCTATCCTCAATCGATTTTTCGCTCAAGATCCTGTACAAATCATATACAGAATACCGCTCCATAATGCCGAGAGTTCTATCAAGCGGTTCGGAGAAAACAGCCTTGAACCGCTTGGCAATCGCAGCTTTTCTCTGAAACATACCGGATATCTGTGACTGAATCTCAGCTTCGCGAGTGCAGTAATAATCGATGTCTTCGTCCGATAGATTCAGGCCCATATTCGTGAACACGTCTGCAATAAGATCTTTTAAGGTCTCATACTGGGTGAACAGAGCTGGATTGTCGATAAACCTTATTTTATTGGTAATCTCTGCTACTATCCCCCTCAGCAGAATGAAATGGAGGGGAAGTTCTTCTGTGGCGATCCATTCGTTGTCTATATAATGCAGCGTTTTATCAGCAGCCCTTATGAGGTTAAACGGAGTACAATCGACAAGCTCTCCGGGGCAATTTTCAAGGTCTGCATCCGGCCTTAGCGTCTTGCACATCGAGATCACCGCATCTTTGTACTCCTTCATTTTCAGGAAAAACTCCTGCAAGGTCTCGTGGCGAAGCACTGCTCTTTGGAGCTCATCGCTGAGTAGAGTGCCATGGATATAGTTTTTCTCAACGTTTTGATTAAACGTGAGAGGCCCCTGGCGCATCGGAATGTCAGGGTACATCCTTTTTTTACTTACTTGTATTGAGTTTGTGCCTTTTTTTCGAAAGATGGTGGTTTCTGTTCGGAAACAGGCATATCGGCAGCTGTTGAATATTTTTACTATCCAATCCCTAGAGATCGGAGGTCGAACATCAGGCGACAGAGTGCAGACGCATAAAAATGAATTTGAAAAATACGGGATCAACCCGTTTTTTTCTATCGTGTGCCATGCAAGCCGCTCCGAGAAGTGGCGGTATGGCTGCCCCGAATAATCACGCGAGAACGTCTGTCCGATGATCGGTGCCAGGGATATGTCTTTGTGTTCAAGAGATTCCTCATGCAGGATCACTGACGGTAATTTGTAGTCAGGAAAGGGGAACAGGAAATCGGCGGAGGCAAATCCGGCCGTTGCCAGAGCCCGTTTCAGTTCATGGTATCCCAGAGTCGCCACAGTACCGGGTTGATATGTGTCATGAATCGAATCGAACATGCCTCCGGTATGGTCCTCTGCACAGTTGTTCCAGTACTTGAGACCGAGCCGGTTCTCGATTGCGATAATGACGGCCCCATCGGGTTTCAGATAATTTTTTACGATTGCAAGGCACTGCCCGATCGGGTCTTTGCCTCCAATAAATTTCGGGGAATATTCCATCACTCCGATGAGCGTGACGAGGTCGAATTTTTCATCGGTCCGGAACTCTTTGAAATTATCGCACACGACATGGACATTGTTAAGGTCCCTACACCGCTCCCGGGTGATCGCAGCCCGCTGAAGGCTGCCTTCTATGGCGACAACCTCTGCCCCTGTCTCGCCAAGGTAGCGTGTTATTGTACCCATACCGCAGCCAAGCTCGAGGACCCGGGTTGCTGGCTCGATCTGAAATGGAGCCATCAGATTGATGCGGACAGGGGAAAGATGGTACTCGCTTGGCCAGTCCTTGATTTTGGCGGGGAGTTCGTCTGATGAACATGAGACATCCCGGGCGGTCCTTATTGCATCGAATATGTATTTCTCTTCCTCATCGCCGTCCGAATATGCAAAGCCTTTATAATTCTCCGGGCGCCATACGTTGGAATCCGGATCGAGCCTGTAACCCATTCTGGCTAAAGATTGAGACGGTACATCAGATAACGGTCTTACAAGGGATCGATCATCTTTCATCAGCTTGCTCCAGGCATTCTTGCATATTTTTCATCTTATATTCTCATCTTGAACCGAATTCTTGGAGTATAAGCTCGGAAAGCACGATTTTGTCCGGAGCATATATCTCTATACCCTTGGCACGGAGCCGTTCTATGAATCCTAAAAATTCATTCACATCATCCACCGGCGCCCCCTTGAGAGACCATGGCGCAAACTCCCACCAGCGGGATTGAAGCAGCGCTCTTATCTGATCTTCGGGAAAGCGGTATTTAACCACGCCTGCCGGAACTCCTGCCACTACAGCATATGGCGGCACATCTTTGGTTACAACGGACATTGCCCCAACCGCAGCTCCGTCGCCTATCTTCACACCAGGAAGAATAAAGGCGCCGTGCCCGATCCAGACATCATTGCCGATTTCCGTCACCTTGGCTGTTGTCGGGGGAGTATCTCGATGGAAGTCTTCGATCGGATTTAGTTCAATGTCATCTGGCAAGGCCTGGTCCAGAACCTCTTTGAAATCCTTATAGAAGAAAGGCGAGGTGCTTACATAATGCATGGGGTATGGACGTCGCCCGATCTGAACCTGCTCGCCGAAGGAGCAGTAGCGTCCGATTCGGCAACCGAAATAAAATCCGCTGACGCCATAGCTGAATGCGCCCAAGTATAAAGAATGGCTGACATTCATCCGCTTGAGGCTGCAGGGGGGTTCAAAAACAACATCCATGGGCAGTGTTGCGCCGGGAACCAACTGTGTGCTTACTCCTCGTGCAAGCAGTTTCCTTATCAGCTCTTTTGTAAGTGGAAAGTTTATTCCAGAAGTACATCCCGTATGTGCACAAAGCTGTCCAATCATGGCCATCGTTTCACTATCTTCAGGTTTTTGATCCAGGACTCTGCGGTATAATTTGATTGCATCATCTTTGCGCCCATCAATGGCCCCATAGAAATCGGCGAGGTTTTTCAGCGCCGTCGTGAAGGAAGGATCGAGTTGAATAGCCTTTTCAAAGTGAGCTCTGGCACTCTGCATGTTGCCAAGGGCATAATAAAGACACCCGAGATCGTTGTGCCAGAGTGGTTTATCTCCACAGGACGATATTATGGCGTTCATCAGTTGAGTTGCATCGTTGAGCTTGTCTTCTTTGATGAGGGCTTGCGCTTTCCGGTAGAGAGCATCGGCTGTCTCATCCGATCTCGAGAAACTTTGTCGGCGGTGGGCGACAACCTTCAGAGATTGATCGGCAACATGATCCGGGTATTTCTTTTGTCGAAGGGCTTTGTACTTTTGTATGATCTCCCGAAGCCAGTGGTCGGTATCATCAATTTTGGGCCTGAGATTGAAGGCCACACATTGACGGCACCCCTCGGGATAAACGCCCCGACTGATCGAATCCCTGAGTTTTCTGTATTCATCACCATTCCAGATTTCTTCAGGTGTCGATTCATGGAGATTGCCCATTACCATGGTGGAAAAACAACAGGGTTTCACTTCTCCGTTCGTTTTTACATAAAAAGTTTTCCAAGGCTGAAAGCATCGGCTGTGATTCCCATTAACAGGATCGGTAGTTGTCGTTCTCTGAAGATCGCAGGAAAGATCACTGCCGGAAATCCGCTCGGCATCTCTTGAAGGTGGCTTTGATGCGTAATAGTGTCCAAAGAAAATCTCTATGCCGTGTTGTTGCGCAATTCTTTGTGATTCAATTATGGTTGCATCATCCATCTCAGGGTTGTAGATACGACGTTGGCGTTTTATCTCATCGGGGAAATTGTCTGATACAACCAGGGTCTTCACATCGATTTTTTCAATATGATGGTCGGCTGCAAGTTTCACCAACCCGGGGAATTCATGGAAGTTCATGTTCATGGCTATTAAATTGATTTCCAGTTTCGGATACAGGGAACCCCGTTCCTTTTTAATTCTATTGAGGGTGGCGAGGTTGTGTAGTAGCCTCTCCCATCTGGCGCCCCTGTGTATCGCTTCATAAGTTTCTTTTGTCGATCCATCTATTGAGAATGTGACCCGATCCACACCGGCATCAACGATTGATCTTGATATCTTGCGATTCATAGGCATTACATTGGTGAAAAAATCAAAAATCATCGACCCGCCGTTCTGGCGCATTAACTTGATCATGTCCGTCAGTTTTTTGTTCAACAGAGGCTCTCCAAAACCATGGAGATGAGCCTCTATGAGGCCTGGATAGAATTTTTTCATTTTATCAATTAACTCAAGAGGCACAAATGGTGCATCAATTGGTGACGTTGTATAACTCAAACGACACATGATGCACCGCAGATTGCAACTGTTTGCTGACTCGATGAATAACTCGATAGGCTTATGGGTAACGAAGGAAGTCCCCGATTTAAGATTTTTGTGATAAAGATCGACGTTCCTCTTCTTTTCTCGCAGGTAACCTTGTCTCTGTCTCTCTTGGACCGGGTTTTCGGCAATAGCATCTTGTGAAAAATGACATGGATCCATAATCATCCTCTCAAGGTTCTCACAGGAACTTCTCTTTTCCAGAGCCTTTTCCTGACATCGTATATGCTCTTTCAAAGTTTACGCGCGTGAACTCACGTGCGGAGCTTATTCAAGTATCATGGTACTCATTTCCTGCGTGATGCCTCCGTTTTTTTGGCTGGAAGAAATATTCAATCGCCACAAGGTATCCTTTTTATACTATCTCACAGTGTCTTCCCGTCGTATAAGACGTTATGGATTTTGCAGCAGGAAATATAGAAAATTGACATCTTCCTATAACCTTTTTTTGAAGTGAAATTATCATGATTTCGAGAGTGTAGCAAAGTACATGCCAGAAAAATATTTAATATAATCAATAAGATATATATGTCTTAACGAGATGAGTCGTCAATTTATTGGCCATACGACAATTTCTCTCCATATAATTGGTGGATTTTGCCTCCTCTATATAAATAAAAAAATTAGTTAAGTATTTTTCCCGAATGGCGATAAAGTACAATAGATCAATGAAAGGAGGTGGATGGAACAAGGTCTGATCAGGACCTAAAAACTGATCGCAGATGAATAAAACGGCCAAGGAAGGCCGGGAAAACCAAAAAATCAAGGAGGATTGAATCATGGCACTTCGCATTAACACCAACATCGCAGCAATCAACGCACACCGGCAGTTACTCGGCACAGAAGCAAAACTCGGTTTGAGCATGGAGAAACTCTCCAGCGGCTACCGAATCAATCGCGCATCCGACGACGCCGCAGGCCTGGCCATTGCCAACAGGCTCCGCACCAACGTCAGGTCGCTCACCGTCGCCTCCAGAAACGTGACCGAGGCAAAGTCCATGCTGCAGATCGCGGAAGGATCTGCCAACCAGATCGAAAACATCCTCGAGAGGATGAAGGAGCTGGCCACCCAGGCGGCATCCGAAAACTCGGGTGAGGACGTCGACAAACTGGACGCGGAATTCCAGGCCCTGATCGATGAGATCGACCGGATCGTGGATGACACCGAGTATCAGGATACCGCCCTTCTCGACGGGACCTTCTCGGGCAGCTTCCAGGTCGGCTCAGGCGGTGCAGCCGCAGACCAGCTGGCCATCAGCATTTCCGCGCTCGATTCTTCGGGTCTGGGTCTCGCTTCCTCGTCTGTAAGCAGCCATGCAAATGCCGTTACCGCTCTCGGTACTATCGACGACGCCATCGACACCCTTGCCGATGTGCTCGGCAACATCGGCGCATCCATGAACAGGCTCGACTACACCTACTCGAACCTCCAGGTGCAGATCGAGAACTTCTCGGCCTCGGAATCCGTCATCAGGGACGTGGATATGGCCTCGGAGATGGTGAACTTCACCAAGAACCAGATCCTGCTCCAGGCCGGCACGGCGATGCTCGCACAGGCCAATATGTCCACGCAGGTCGTTCTCTCCCTGTTCGGCTAATACCAGTCAGAAAGATGATCATGGGGGAGGTCTCCTCCCCCATGATTCAATGACTGAAAGGCGGGTGTGGCCATGAAAATCGAAAGCATCAGACCAATACCGATAGATCCTGTCATGAGAGAAAAGATCGATTCAGGGTCACCGGCCACAGCCCAGGCATCGCACACCAAAAATAAGGAAACATCTCAACCTCAGAGACCGCTTCAGAATGATTTACGATCTGCCGATGAAATTCAGCAGGACATAGCGAAGATCAACGATCAGCTTGAGTCCATGAACCGATCCATCAGATTCAGCATCGATGAAGGAACCAAGGATATTGTGGTGAGGGTCGTGGATGAGAATACCGGTGAGGTAGTCATGCAGATCCCGCCGGATGAAATGTTGAAGCTGAGAGAAAGGCTGAGCGAGATGTCCGGGCTGCTTGTGAGAGAGCAGGTGTGAGGTAGAAACGAGTCAGGTCCCGGTGTCTGTCGCCCGGGACCTGACCGGCTATTCTGAAGGGGGAGGGGGATTCCTATGGCATCGACGTACTCAATTTCAGGGCTGGCATCCGGGCTTGACTGGCGAAGCATGATTTCCCAGCTCGTGGAGCTCGAACGACGGCCGATCACACTGCTTGAGGAAAAGCAAACCACGCTGGGCGAGAAGAAATCGGCCTGGAATCAGGTCAACTCGCTTCTTCGCTCCCTGAAAACGGCGGCCGGCGCCCTGAATTCTCCCGATGACTTCAATCTCTTCACCCCGAAAGCCACCATCAACAGCACGACCCTGAATGTGTCCGACCTCTTGAGCTATGCCGTAGGCTCGAATGCGACGGAAGGCTCATACAACATTACCGTCAACAATCTTGCCGCTGCCCAGAAGCTCTCAAGCAAGAGCTTCGGCTCGACGAGCGAGGCCCTGGGGATTTCCGGCGAACTCATTATCAACAACCGGGTGCTCAGCATTGCTGCAACAGACAGCCTCTCAACAATCCAAAACAAAATCAATGCCCTGAACTCTAGCGAGAATCCGGCTGGAGTCACCGCTTCGATCATTGCCATATCTACCGGTGAGTACCGTTTGAGCCTCACATCGAGGGCCACGGGCTCGGAAGGAATATCTCTGGCCAGCGGCTCCGCCGACAATATCCTCACCCAACTCGGGCTGGCGGACGGTACGCTGTCACTGCGCAATGCCGTCACCGGCGGCGCCCGGTCATGGGCCTTTTCAAGCTCCGCCGGTTCGATTGGGCAAGTCTTCGGATTGACCGGTGCGGCATCGGGCACGGTGACCATAGCTGGCGTGGCCGTCTCCATCGATCTGTCTACTGATTCCCTTGAAGACATTGCAGGCACGATCAATAACAACGCGGCCCTGCAGGCTGCAGGAGTCCACGCGTCTGTCGTTCAGTCGAAAAACGGCGATGAGACTGTTTATACCCTGCAGATAGACGGCACCCAGGATTTCACCGATTCCAGCAACATCCTCCAGACATTGGGCATCCTCAAGCAGGGGTATTCCGATGTCACGGGCGTGAACGGGACCATGGAAAACACGGTCAACGGAGCGGCGATATCGAGCAGTACACTGCTGATCGACATAGATGGATACAATACCTGGACCCCGGGTGATTCCATAACGATCCAGGGTACCGGTCACGATGGTACCGCGCTGGATGCCTCGGTGTTTTCCATAACCGAGTCTTCGACAGTTGGCGACCTGCTGAGTGCTGTAGAAGCAGCATTCGGAGGTGAGGTCACCGCATATGTCAACGGCAGCGGGGCCATTGTCGTAGAGGATAATCAGGCCGGGGCATCGAGCCTATCACTCACGTTGACCCCGAGCATAGCGGCTGCGAACTCTTCCCTTAACTTCGGTTCCTTTGAGTCATCCACCATCCGAAAGCGCGAGATCGTAGCCGGGCAGGATGCCGAGATCACGCTGGACGGCATCACCTTCACCAGGTCGACAAACCAGATTAGCGATGTGATCGCGGGTATTACACTCGATCTCATAGGCGCTGATGAAAATGCGACGATAACGCTCAATGTTGTGCGTGACTATGAAGGCGTCAAGGGCAAGATCAAGGAACTTGTGGACAGCTATAATAAGGTGATGAGCTATATTGCCGCTCAGAACGAGGCACCGGGAGAAGGTAATGCAACAAAGCCGCTCTATGCCGACACCTCGCTCTATACTGTCAAGAGCACGTTGAGAAGCATTATTCTCTCCGGGGTGACCGGTCTGGACTCCGGGCTCGACCATTTGAGCCTCATTGGGATCAATATCGACAAGACAGGACAACTCTCGATCAACAATGCGAAACTGGACGGGTATCTCCAATCGAATTTCGAAGATGTCGTGAATCTCTTCTCCGCCCAGGGAACAAGCATGAACAGCAGCCTCACCTACATCACATCAGGGATCAATATGGCCGAGGGGGATTACGAGGTGGAGATCACCCAGACGGCCACTAGAGCAAGTGCCGTAGGCAGCGGGTTCTCAGGGGTTCTGAGCGAGGATGCCACCCTGACTCTGACCAATGCGCGCGGCAAAGAAGAGACGATTACGCTCAGCGCAGGGTTGAATATCGCCTCTATCGTGAACGCCATCAACTCCGGTAACACCCTGGGAATCGTCGCAGAGAACGATGGCGGCCAGCTCAGGATATCGAGCAGCACGTACGGGAGCTCCGGAGAATTCACCCTGTCCATGACTGGCGGCAACCTCGGTCTGGCCGACGGGACATATACCGGCCTCGACGTTGCAGGGAGAATCAGGGAGCAGGGTTCATCCGACTGGATGAGTATGACGGGCAGAGGTCAAACCCTGATTGGTGATGATGACCAGGCCGTGGAAGGCCTCTGGTTGAGGTATACCGGATCTGAAACGGGCATGGTCGACTTCTCGTTCATCAAGGGCGTCGGCGATAGGCTCGACAAAGCGCTCCATTACATGTCGGACGGCATTGACGGGTATGTAGCGAACAAGCAGAAGTCGCTACAGAACCAGATAAACAACATCGACAAAAAGATCGACAGGATGGAAATGCGTCTGACGCAATACCAGGAGACTCTGATCGCCAAATACACAGCCATGGAGAGGCTGCTGTCCCAGTTGCAGTCTCAGCAGTCCTGGCTGATGAACCAGATCAGCTTCATGAGCGGCGTCTAAACGATCGAAGCGAAAAAGCACGCATGCCGCATCGGGACAGCCCTGTACGGTTATGTCTTATGCCCCGATCACTCTTGGCCCGGGCAGACTGAAGGGGGAATCTTATACGATTTGTCTCCGATGGTGAGGACAATGTCGCCGTGTTCGTTCTCTTCCATCATGAGGGCCAGCAGATAGTAGGCCGCTCGGGAAAACCGCACCTTCATGCCGTCTGGCAATAGGCAGTACATGACGTTGTGCTCTCCAATTGAGAGCGTTTCCGGATCGAGCTTATGCACCTCGCCCGTGTTCAGGAGCACCAGGAGCTCGGTTTCCTGGTCTCCCCGGATTGACGCCACCACGAAGGGGGTGTCTTCCACCTCCACGTAGCAGACCTCGGACTGAAAGACGATCCGATATCTGCCGTCTTCGTCTTTCTGGAGCGCATTGCAGAACGTCAGGAGGACCAGAGGGTTCACGATTTCCTGGTCTTCGTAGTACCATTTTCCTTCCTTGTCGATCCGGATCCTGCAGGAGTCGGTGACATCCCGGAGTTCGCTCGGCTTCATGGATCTGTCTCCCCGTTTTTTCTTTTCTATTTTAGCATAACCCGACCCCACGACCATCTCAAGGATAAAGTATTCTCAAGGATTATTGATTCCTTGATCTTACTGTGGTAATCACATTCAGTATGTGTTCTCCACACTCTTAGGATGCAAGGGGAGGTTATGGCAAAAGGCGATAAGCAGGAGATGATCATCGATGCGGCCCTCGAGGTGTTCCGCGAGAAAGGCTATGCAAACGCGCGGATGGCCGATATCGCCAGAAGAGCGGGTGTTTCCTACGGGCTGGTCTACCACTATTTCGGAAGCAAGGAGGTTCTGTTCAACCTGATCGTAGGCACCTGGTGGAACGACCTGTATTCGATGATGGAGCGGGAAAAGGCATCGAACGCCGATTTCCGCCAGAAGCTCGTTCACATCATCACCTTCTTCCTTGACACCTATGCCCAGAAGCCCAACCTCATATCCATCTTCGTGAGCGAGGTGTGCCGGAGCTCGGTCTATCATACCGAAGAAGGCCTGGCAAAGTTTCTGAAGTTCTTCAGCCTGTGCGAAGAGATCATGCTCGAAGGCCAGCAAAAGGGAATCCTCAAGAAAGAGATCTCCCCCCACCATCTCACCTACATCTTCTATGGGGCGATCGAGACCTTTATTTCCGTCATGGTTCTCGGCAAGGAACCCCTGACCAGAAAGCGGGAGGAGCGTGCCGTGAACGCGATTCTCGAGGTGTTCATGGACGGCGCCAAGGCCGCTGTTTAGAGCACCGCGGAAGGGCCCTCCCCGGGAAATCGGGAAAACAATCAAACGTTCCGGGGAAAAATCCGAACAAAAAATGAGGGAGTACGCCCATGTCGAAAAAATTCGGAAAGGTCATCATCTGCGCAGCCCTGGCCGGGCCTGCGACCATGAAGACGCAGAACCCCGCCGTGCCATACACGCCGCGGGAATTCGCTGAGGAGGCAGCCAGGTGCTACCGGGCAGGGGCGGCCATGGCCCATGTTCACGCCCGGGACGACCAGGGCATGCCCACACACGAGATCGATAGGATTCGGGACACCTATAATGCGATCAAAGACAAAACCCCTGAGCTGATCGTGAACCTGAGCTCTGCCGTAGGGTTCGGGAAAACGCCCGAGCAGAGGCTGGCCCAGATCATGGCGATCCGTCCGGAGATGGCCTCGCTGAACACCAACACCATGAACTTCAGCATGATCGACCGGTCGACAGGGAGGATCATTGCGGATTTCGTCTTCGAAAACACCTTTACCATGCTGCAGGATTTCGGGAAGGCGATGGAATCTGAAAAGATCAAACCCGAAATCGAGTGCTACGACATGGGAGGGATCGACAACACGCTTCTCATGGCAAAGCAGGGGTTTTTCTCAGAGCCTCTGAACTTTAATTTTGTCTTTGGGGTTGCCGGGGGTCAGGCCTTCCGCCCCGACGCCTTTATCGCCATGGTCAACGCGCTGCCCCCTGGATCGGTGTTCACCGCCTGTGGTGTTGGCCTGGACCAGTATCCCTCCATCACCCAGTCGTGCCTGCTGGGAGGCCACATGCGGGTTGGGCTTGAGGACAACATCAGGGTCCCGGGAGGGGATCTTGCGAAGGGGAGCTACGAGCAGGTCGAGTGGGCCCTCAGGATTGCAGAAGTTCTGGGCAGGGAGCCCGCAACGCCGGATGAGGCGCGGGCGATCATGGGCATCAGGACATCGTGATGAGCAGGGCCGCATGAGGGGAGACCAGGCTGCACGTTCTCTTGATGCCCTTGTTTCCCCCTTTACTATTCCGATCAGAAGGCGCGCTGTTTTTTCAAGGTAGGAGGAAATGCATGATGCTTCACGGCCGGAAGCAATGGACAGTCATGATCCTGTGCGCAGCCTTTCTGCTCGCCGCCGCGGGTACGGGAAGCCCGGCCCGGGCATATGTGACCCACACCGTGAGGGAGGGAGACTCTCTCGGCCTGATCGCCGCGCATTATCTTCCCTACACCGATTCATACACCAGAGAAGAGCTCATCAACGATATCAAGGCGCTCAACACCTTGAGATCCGGCATGCTTTCGATAGGGCAGACGCTCACCATCCCCGTGGTCCGAAACGAGCCTGTCAGGGCAACGAGCAGGACGAAGACAAAGGACTTTGCCGCCCGCGGCATCTATGTGAATGAACAGAATGCAGGGACCGGACGGATCTTCGATCTGACACGGAGGCTGAGGAGCTCCGGAGAGAACACGGTCGTAGTCGATGTCAAGGAGGTAAAGGGGACGCTTGCCTACTCGAGTTCCATCCCCGGCGTCTTTGCCTCGGTCTCTTCCTGCCCGTACAGCATCGGGGACATTTCCAAGCTCATTGATCATCTCCACAAGATGGACATGCATGTGGTGGCGCGTGTCTGCGTATTCCGGGACAGGCTCATGGCTTCATCAATGGAAGGCTGGAGATACAACGAGGAATGGGTCGATCCGGCCAACGAGGATGTTCAGCAGTACCATCTCGCCCTTATCCGGGAGCTCATAAGCCTGGGCGTGGATGAGATACAGCTCGACTACTTTCGGTATCCTGCCGACGGAAGAACGGATACCGGCGTTGAGGGCAAAGACCGGAGCGACGTTATCGCCGAGTATCTTGCGCAGATACACGATCTCACCTCGGCCAGCAATGTGCTGCTCTCCCTGGACATGTTCGGGATCGTGATCTGGCAGCGGAGCATGGATGTCAGAGTACTGGGGCAGGATGTGCAGAAGATCGTGAATCACATCGACATCATCTCGCCCATGCTCTATCCTTCTCACTTCGGGAAGGATTTCGACGGCATACCCAACCCGGCTGACGAACCCTACTATTTCGTGAGAGAAGGGGTGCAGCGGCTCAAGAACATCGTGGGAGACAGGGTGGCTATCAGACCCTGGCTGCAGTCGTTCCCCTTGAGAATCACCTCCGGTTTCGATCCTGAATACATCAGGTGCCAGATCGATGCCGCACAAGATGCCGGCGCCACGGGCTGGCTCCTCTGGAGCCCTGGGAACCGCTATGACGAGGCCTTTGCTGCACTCGAGGACATGCACGTCGCTAAAATGGCCGAGAAAGCGGCCATTCAAGAAGAAGAGCAAGGTGGGAGTGTGCAAGGATCGGATGCGAACTGGCACTTCGAGAAATGCCTCACCCCCGGCTTTCCCGGACAGCTGTCCCATCCTGTTTACGGTCCGACAGTGAGAGAGGTGGAGATCCCGTTCAGGTAGCCTTCCCTGTGATCACCTTTTGCCTGCATGATATAATTTGGAGCATAGACATGAGGGTGTTCTTGCTCCAAGTCCTCCAGTGGTAATAACCGAAGCACATCAGGCGATTGCTTGATGCTCCCTGAAAGAAGCTGTCATTCCTTTAGAAAGCAATTAACTGTATTGACAATGTATGCACACGAGACTAAATTCATTATATGAAAGAAAAGGGGAGAGCCGGCTATTCATGGGATGAGAAGAAAAATTCCTGGCTAAAAGAAAATCGTGGAATCTCGTTTGAGGATATCGTTGCCGCTATTGACCGGGGTTGTCTCTTGGACGTTATCGAGAACCCGGCTCAAGAGCGATATCGAGGTCAGTTCATGTATGTCGTTGCCATTGATAATTACGTCTATCTTGTGCCGTTTGAATTGAGAAGCGAGATAATTCGGCTCATCACCATCATCCCTAACAGGAAGGCCACGAAGAAGTATTTAAAGGAGAATGAATAAAATGAAAAAGAAAGTAATCTTGAATGATTATGAGAAAGAATTCGTTGAATCCTTTGAACGCGGAGAATGGAAATCTGTCCCCAACGTGGAACAGGAGATCAAGAAGCACCGGAAGATTGCGGCGGAATTCAACCGTGCTCGCAAAGACGAAAACATAAACATCCGCATAGCGAAAGGTGACAAAGAAGCACTGAAGGCAAGGGCAAGAGAAGAGGGGATTCCTTACCAGACGCTTCTGGCGAGCATTATCCATAAGTATGTGACCGGCAGACTCGTTGAGTCAAGATGATGAAGATGAAGATATTAAGTAGGCAGGAGAGGTGTGGCCCAGTTTGGCATAGAGATTCATCCGGCGTTTCGCTATTTCGCCCATCTGCCGTTGCTGACCTAGTGTCTTGAACCCCTGGCCATTGCCTACTTCATGAAAGAGTACTTGCGTTTGATGCGGGGACAAAAAGGCCAAATAGATAATGTGGTGACTATCAGAAACTGGCGGAAGCGCACAGGAATCGAACCTGCCCAGGACGCTCGACGCGCCCCACACCGGATTTGAAGTCCGGGGGACCCACCAGGACCCGACCGCTTCCACGGGGGTATATAACACTTTCATGCTAAGAGAGCAAACACTCTGCGCACAGCAGGCCCGGCTTTGTGTCTGCAGGGGGCTTTTGCCTGCCGGGGAAGATACGGATTCCATCTTGACAGGAATGCTTATTTAATGATCTTTTCCCCCTATGACAACAAGACTGTTCGTCTGCCTTGTCGTGTCTTTCCTCATCCATGCCGCCGTGCTGGTTCAGCCTTGGAACTTCATCGTTATTGCAGGCGACCGGCAGCCCTCCATGAGTATTCCTGTCAGGCTGGTGGATGGAGTCAGGTCTGAAGACCTCATTCGCGAGATCGAGAAGATCCCTGAGGAGATAGAGGAGATAAACGAGGGCATCAGCTTTGAGACCGAAGGGGAGGTGAGCGCCGATTACCTCGATCTGCTCAAGGCAAAGATATTCGATGCCTGGGAATATCCCGAGGATGCCATCGCAAGCGGTGCCGACGGGGCCGTGAGGGTCCGATTCGTGCTCGATGCCCTGGGTTCGGTGACAGAGATCGGCATCCTGTCCGGTTCCGGTCACGCGAGCCTGGATTCCGCGGCCCTGGACGCCGTGCTAAAGGCCGGGCCTTTCGGCCCGTTCACCGAAGACTTGGCCGGTGAGACGCTTACGATTACCGGCAGCTTCTGCTATGTGTTGGATTGAGATCTATGGAGAGACCTGATCCCATTATGGCGGGTGCGCCATCGTGCCGATAGGTGAGGTATGGATCCGATACAGGGAACAAACAACTCTCTGGCAATGGCCCTCATTGCGGTCAAATACCTGGAAGACGCCGAGCAGCTGAGCGCAGCCAGGGCCGGGATGGTGCTCGATACCGTCAAGGAGGCCGGGGAGCTCGTGGTCCAGCTCATCGAAGGGCTCGGTGAGAACATCGATCTCTACGCCTGAAAACCCCGGGTCTGCCGTTCCACCAGACTGAATTTTCCTTCTTGCACGTCCGCTTCCTGAAGGGCTTTGAAGTCAAGACCATAGTCCCCTCAAGCTTTTTTAGCTTCAACCCAGGAGAAGAACTGGCAACTCAAAGGTTCGCTCCACAGACACCCATTGCATCTTGCATATATTTTCAGCCGGTATTATGACATCTCTCATGCGTTTCCTTCTGACCAATGATGACGGGATCTATGCCCAGGGCCTGTTTTTCATCAAGCAGGCCCTGGAAGAGATCGGCGAGGTGGTGGTGATCGCCCCGGTGACCGAGCAGTCTGCAGTGGGTCACACCATAACCCTGGCCGATCCCCTGAAGGTGATTCCCATCTACCGCAGCGGGGGATTCTACGGCTACGGCATCACGGGCTCGCCTGCCGATTGCGTGAAACTGGGCATCTCCTGTATCATGGAATCCCCGCCCGATCTGGTGGTCTCGGGCATCAACCGGGGCGAGAACGTAGGCATCAACGTGCTCTATTCCGGAACGGTATCCGCCGCCACCGAGGCCCTGATCCTCGGCTATACCGGGATCGCCCTGTCCGTGGACAACTATCAGAACCCCGATTACCGGGCCGCGAGCGTGTTCGGCTCCCGTCTGGCGTCCACCCTCGCATCGAGGCGGGATCCGGTGCCGCTGGCCCTGAACGTGAACTGCCCTTCCTGCTCGATCCACGATATCACCGGAGTAAAGATCACCCGGCAGGGAGAGTCGAGGATCGTGGACAAGTTCGTGAAGAGGGAAAACCCCAGAGGCACGGTATACTACTGGCAGGCGGGAAAGACCCAGATCATCGACGACGGGGAAGACACGGACGCCGTATGCCTGAGGAAAAAGATGATCTCCATCACCCCCATCCACTACCGGCTGGGTTACACACCGCAGGACGGAGAGCTCAACAATCTCGACCTGGAGGGGATGCTTCGTGGGGTATGAGAGCCTGGAGGCCGGGATCGGGCATGTCTTTCGCCGCAAAGAACTCCTGGAGGAGGCCCTGACCCACACCACCTATGTCAACGAGCACCGGGAAGAGGATATCCAGGACAACCAAAGGCTCGAGTTTCTCGGCGACTCGGTGGTGAATGCCGTGATCACGGCCCGGTTGTTCTCCGAGCTTACGGAAGAGCGTGAGGGAACCCTGACCAAGAAGCGGGCGGAGCTCATCAACGAGACCGCGCTCTCGAAGATCGCCCGGCACCTCTCGCTCGGCGATTACCTGCGCCTGGGCAGGGGCGAGGAGCTGGACCAGGGCAGGGAAAAGCCTTCGATCCTGGCGGATGCCTACGAGGCGCTCATCGGCGCTGTTTTTCTGGACAGCTCGTTCGACGAGACGGCCCGCGTCGTGGAGAGGCATTTCACAGAGGTTCTCGGACCCATCGAGAAGGTATCCATCACCGACTACAAGAGCCTCCTGCTCGAGTTCTGCCAGTCCCGCTTCAAACACCTGCCCCGGGTCGTGGTGGTGGACGAGATCGGGCCGGAGCACGACAAGGAGTTTGTGGTCAACGTAGAGCTCGAGGGCCGTGTGGTGGGCCGGGGAAGAGGGCGGAACAAGAAACAGGCGGCGCAGAGCGCATGCAAGGAGGCATTGAGATCACTGGATTATCCCCTATCGTGATCCCGGTATTCGTGTCCCACCTGGGGTGCCCGCACCAATGCATCTTCTGCGATCAGACGCAGTTCTCCGAGCCTGTGGCGCCCGAACAGATACCCGGTATCGTCTCTACATTCATTGCCGGCTGTAGAGATCCCCACCTTAGGCGGCGGGTCATCGCCTTTTACGGGGGGTCATTCACCGGGATCGCGCCGCGCCTGTTCGATCGTTATCTGGCAGAGGCCGGTCGCCTGGTCGAGCAGGGGGTCGTCCACGGCATCAAGGCATCGACCCGGCCTGATATGATCACTCCCGAGCTCCTCGCCAGGTGCAGAGGAGCCGGTTTCGTCGAGATGGAGATCGGGGTCCAGTCAATGGACGACCGCGTCCTTAGGGCGAGCAGGAGGGGCCACAGCGCATCCGACGCGGTGCGCGCCGCTCAGGCTGTTTTAGATTCGGGCATGAAGCTGGGTATCCAGCTCATGCCTGGGCTTCCCGGAGAAGACAGGGAGAGCTTCCGCCGCACCGTCGATGAGGTTGTGCGCCTGAGGCCCGATCATGTCCGGCTCTATCCCGCCGTGGTGGTCAAGGGCACGGAGATGGAGCGCATGTACCAGGCCGGTGAATATGCCCCCCTTGACCTCAACGAGGCTGTTAGGCGGTGCCTGTACGGGTATGCCCGGTTCTCGCAGGAGGGCTGCAGGGTGCTCAGGATGGGGCTGCCCCCTTCCCGGGCCTTGCAGGTCACGGCAGGTCCGTATCATCCCGCGTTCGGCTTTCTCGTCAAGGCCCGGGGATATCGTGTCATGGCGGGCGTGCTCAAGGAGAGGTTCGGCGGTGAGCTGGATCTGGAAGTGCATCCGAACAGTGTTCCGGAGCTCATCGGGTATCAGAAGGAAAACATTGATGAATTCGGGTTTATTTACAGTTTTGACGAGCGTTTGCCGAGGGATTATGTACAGGTGCGCGGTGCGGTAGAAAGAGGTTGCCTCCAACTTAAGGATATTATAGAGTATATTTTATGAATGCACATGCGGTCGACGTACGGTCCCTGCCGGTTCTTCCCGAGCTGGCCGACCATGTCATCAGGATGGCGCTGGAAGACGATGTGTCCGTTGCCAGGATCTCGGCCCTGATCGAGAAGGATCAGGCCCTGACGGCGCGGATACTCTCCCTGGCCAACTCAAGCTACTACAAGCGCTCCCGGAGCATCTACACGGTGCGCGACGCCGTGGTGGTCATCGGGTTCGATGCGGTGCGCACCGTGGCACTGGGGGTCTCCGTGCTGGACATGTTCCCTACGGTCAAGGGCACGAACCTCAACCTCAAGTCGTTCTGGCGGCACTCCATGGCATGTGCGCTCTATGCGGAGGCCATGATGGGGGCCGTGAACAGCCGCAATGTCGCCAAGGCCTTTTGCGCAGGGCTGCTTCACGACATCGGCAAGCTGGTGCTGGACCGCACGAGGCCCCGGGAATACGCTGCGGTGCTGGAAGAGGCCGCGAACGGCACCAGGCCTCTGTCCGAGGTGGAGAAAGAGATGCTCGGCACCACCCACGCCGATGTAGGGCGCGAGGTGATCGCCCACTGGAAGCTGCCCCGGCTGTATGAAGAGAGCATCTGGTCCCATCACGCCCCGGTTCAGATCCTGGACGAGGAGCAGTATCAGCTCTCGGGCATTCTCCACATCGCCAACATCCTGGCCCATATGACCTCAGCAGGGGCATCCGGGAACCGGTTTCCCCAGAAGCTGACGACTCCTCTCTTGAAAAGGTTCGGCCTGAGCGCCGATGTCCTGGATTCACTGATGGAGAAGGTGTCCGGGCAGATCGATGCCATATGCAAGGAGATCGGCATCGGCAAGCCGGTCGAAGGGCTGTTCGGCATCGTAAACACTGCAAACACGAGGCTTGCAGATATCTCCCTGCAGCTCAAGCAGCGTGCCGACGAGGCCCGGAAGGCCAAGCGGAACGCGGATGTCCTCATCGGGCTCCTGGGCAAGCTCAACGATTCGGCCCGGATATCCGACGCCCTCGAAAAGGCATCGGGCTCACTGCTTGAGGCAGGTCTTATCCGGAGCTTCCTGGGAGGAATCAAGGCGGGCGGATACCACCTGGTCTACGAGGTCACCCCGGAACGCAGCTCCCGTTTCATCCGGGTGAAAGACGAGGAGCTCAAGGCAATAATATTTTCCCGCCAGTCTCTGGTGGGCACGATGCTGCCCAGCGGGGTGTTCGTGTACTTCGAGCCTGCAGACGGCGAGGCGGCTGAGGATCACGCGTTCATATCCGCTGTGGTGGGGGCGATCTCGTCATCGCTCAGGCGCATTTATATGGAGAGCAGCATGGCCGAAGGAGAAGACAGTTTGCGAAAAGCCCTGAAGGGTGCAGCAGAGGAAAAGCAGAAGGCTATGGATGCCTTGAGCCTCAACCAGGAACTCATGAATGCCTCGCCGTACGGTCTGTGCCTCTTGGACGAGAACAGCCGGGTGAGACTCGAGAACGAGAGCTCCCGCGATATACGCCGTGATCTGGGCATTGCAGGAGACGATCTGCTCGCCGCCCTGCCGGACGATTCCCGCGAGGAATGCCGCCGGCTTCACGCCGCTATCGAGTCCAGGCAGGAGGCCGCCTTTGACTGGCACGAACGCGGCCGGTCTTTCAGGGTCGAGACAAAACCGGTCAAGGTCAACAACTGGCTGCTCGTCGTGTTCCGTGACATCACGAGCGAGCTTCAGGACCAGCGCCGGAAGGTCGCCTATGCCAGGATGACCACTGTGGGCAACCTGGCCGCCTCCATGGCGCACAACATGAAGAGCCCTCTGGGCGCCATCCATGGGTTTGGCAGCATCATCAGAGACGATCTGAACCAGGGGAGGCTCAAGGTGCTTCGCAACGGGCAGGAGGACGAGGATTTCGGCGAGATGATCGCCAACATCATCACCGGCTCTGAGAACCTGCTCAAGATCGTGAATCAGCTGCTGAGCTTCACGCGAAAATGGGAGAGCCCAGAAGGCGAGATCGATGTCGAAGGGTTCGTGGACGGCATCTTCCAGATCGTCTCGGCCCAGGCCAACTCAGCGGGGGTCAAGCTCGTCCGGGAGATCGAGGTGAGCACTGTCCGCACAAGGGCCGAAGCGCTCGAACAGGTGCTCATCAACCTTCTGATCAATGCCGTGAAGGCATCGTCCCAGGGCTCCCAGGTCGTCCTGAGGGTGTCGCGCAAAGACGGCGGGGTCGAGTTCGCCGTGACCGACTTCGGCATCGGCATGGACCAGGATCAGATCATGAAGATTTTCGACCCGCTCTATACGGCATGGCCCGTAAAGACAGGGATGGGGTTGGGGCTTTCCCTTGCAAAGGACATCGTCGATTCCATGGGCGGACATATCGACGTCACGTCCTCGCCGGGGAAGGGCTCGACATTTTCGGTGTGGATACCGGAAGGTAAAGGATGACCATGACGCAGAAGATATTGGTGGTCGAGGATGACCCGGTTTTCAGGAATTACCTGCACCAGGTGCTCAAATACGACTTTGACGTGGTGACGGCGGAGGGGCCCCTGGAGGCGTTGAAGGCCCTGGAGAAGGACTCGTTCGCGCTCATGATCACCGATCTGAGGATGCCCGACATGGACGGCAGGGCCCTGGTGGAAAAGGTCCGTGCGGAGATCGATCCGCACCTCATGGTGATCGTCATCACCGCCTTCGAAGACGACTGGCCCATGGACATGGCCATGTCGTCCGATGTGTTCAGGTATCTGCGCAAGGGCGCCTTCCTCCCCAGCGAGCTCAAGCAGAACGTGTCCAAGGCACTCGAGATGCGGGGCTCCATCGTGTCTCTCGAAGAATACAAGAGGCGAGCAGACATATCCGAGACCATCTACAAAGACGTGTTCGAGAAGTCTACCGACGCCCTGTTCATCACCGACATCGACCTGCAGCCCGTGGCCCTGAACCGGCGCTTTACCGAGCTCAGCGGGTATACCCTGGACGACCTCAAGGGCAAGACACTCTTCGACATCATCGACGAGCGGGACCGCCTGGATGCCAAAAGGGCGTTCAATGCCCAGATCGACGGGAAGCCGCCGGGAACGATCAGGCTGCATTTCGTGAAAAAGGACGGGAGCATCAGATATGTGCGGGTGTGGGCCCGGGTGATCCGGGAGATCCAGGACATGTCCAGCGCGGTGTTCTGCATGGCCCGGGACCTGGGCGATGCACAGGAAGAGCGGAGCGCATCAGGCCCGTCCGTCGAAAAGCTCCAGCAGAGCCTTGTCGAAAAGGACCGTCAGATCGAGAACCTCCAGAGGCAATTCCAGCGTCTTACCGATCACGCCAAGGATATCGTCATCTGGCTGGACAAGGATTTTGCCTGCGAGTACGTGAACCAGGAGGTGAGCAGGACGCTGGGGTACACATCGGACGATCTCCTGGGGAAGCAGATCCCCTGGGAAGAGATCGTCCACCATGAGGACCTTCCCCTGGTCGAGGCATGGCGGGATGCGACCGGGAAAAAGACCGCAGATATGGAGGGGGAGATACGGGTCTACACGAAGTCGCGCTACATGCTCTTTCTCTCATACCGCATATCGTTCCAGTACGATGCCCGCGGGATCTTCAGCGGCCTGGACATCATTGCCGAGGATATCACCCAGCAGAAGATCGCCGAGCAGGAGCTCCGCAACGCAAACCGGAAGATCCAGGAGTTCAACGCCAGGCTCACCAACGGCGTGAGCAGAAAGATCAGGGCGTTGCGGGAATCTGAAGAACGCTACAAGCAGATCGTCGAGGATTCCCGCGACATCATCTTCTCTCTCGATAGCGAGGCGCGCCTGGTGTACATGAACCGGATCGGGCTCAAGACCCTGGGCGTGACCATGGAAGACATCTTCCAGAGGCCCTGCCGGGAGTTCATGGCCGACGAGGCATCCGAAGACATGCTCCGGAAAATGATCGACCTCATCGGCAGCGGCAAGGCCCCCGGCCCCTTCGATATCTCCATCGAGACCCCGGAGGGCAGGAAGATCTACCGGACCACCCTTACCCAGATCGGAGACCCGTCGCGGGTCGAATATGTCTGCATCGCGGGCGATATCAGCGAGGAGATCGCCACGAACAAGAGGCTCCAGCTCCTGGCCACCATCGAACACTACAGCGCCGATGCCATTGTCGGCCTGGACACCGACCGGAGGGTCATCTCATGGAATCACGGCGCCGCCATGATGTTCGGCTGGTCGGAAGAAGAGGCGATTGGCAAGCCGGGCCTGTTCGTCGTCCCGGACGAGAGGATAAGGGAAGCGGACGAGATCTTCGAAGAGGTGCGCCGCAACGGGCTGGTGAAAGACCGCGAAACCCAGCGGAAGACCAAGAGCGGCCGGGTTCTCGATGTGCTGTTGACCATCACCGCGCTCAAGGATGCCTCGGGAAACATCTTCGGCTTCTCGGCCATCATCAAGGACCTCACCGAGAAAAAGAAGATGGAAGCGGCCCTCATCCAGTCCGAACGCCTGGCCGCGACCGGCAGGCTCTCCGCGAGCATCGCCCACGAGATCAACAACCCGCTCTATGGCATCCGCAGCTGCCTGAGCCATGTTCTCAACACCCGGAAGGAGGAGATCGACCACCAGTTCGTGAGGCTCGCCATCAAGGAAACCGACCGGATAGCCGACCTCATCAGGAACATGAAGACCTTCTACATGCCCAACGAGGGCGGGGTGCAGAAGGTCGATATCAGCGAATCGCTGCGCGAGGTGTTCATCCTCAACAGAAAATATCTCGAAGAGCACGCGGTGAAGTTGAAGTTCGCACCGGACGATGCATATTATGTTGAGTGTATTCCGGATCAGATCAAGCAGGTTTTCATCAACATCGTCAACAACGCCGTAGAGGCGATGCCGGACGGGGGAGAGCTCCGGGTGGATATACAACACAATGCAGATGCCGGGACGGTCAGCATCTCGTTCCAGGACAACGGGGTGGGCATTGCGAGTGACGAGCTGCCCCGGGTGTTCGAGATGTTCTATACCAAGAAGACCATGGTCAAGGGCGTCGGCCTGGGACTTTCCGTGAGTTACGGCATTGTCAGGCGCCACGGCGGTACTATCGATGTGAAGAGCGAGGAGAGGAAGGGCTCCACGTTCACCGTCACCCTGCCGGTCAAGAGCCTGTGGGCACGGCAGATGCACCTCGATCTCGAATGATATGGAACATGCCTTCACCATCCGATCAGGCTTTGTTGCGATCGTGGGAAGGCCCAATGTCGGGAAGTCCACCTTCCTGAACAGGGTCATCGGCTCCAAGATCTCCATCACCGCCAGCAGACCCCAGACCACCAGAGACCGTATCTTGGGGATCTACGACACCGAGGACACCCAGATCATCTTCCTGGACACCCCGGGCATCCATGAGGCCGGAAAGGCCCTGAACCAGTACATGGTCGACAAGGCGCTGAGCACGCTCTCCGATGCGGACATCGCCATGGTCATGACAAGCCCTGAGGAGACCGCTGAGAAGCTCTCCCGGGTGATGGACCACGTCGGCACGTCGGGAAAGGATGCAGTGCTCGTCCTGAACAAGGCCGATCTGATCCCTGAGGCAGAGCGGGAGAAAAGGCTCGATCTGCTCGGATCTGTGGGGGCGTTCAGGGGTGCGTATGCGGTTTCCTCCCTCACCGGCGAGGGCATTGCTGAGCTGCTGGCCGGGCTTAAAAGCCTGCTGCCGGAAGGTCCCAGGTTCTTTCCCGACGACATGATCACCGATGCGAGCCTGCGTTTCCTCTGTCAGGAGCTCATCCGCGAGAAGGTGTTCATGCTGACGGGCAAGGAGATCCCCTATGCAACGGCCGTAGAGGTGGAGAAGTTCCGGGAGGGAGAGCCCACGTATATCAGTGCCGCCATTCATGTGGAGCGGCCCTCCCAGAAGGGCATCGTGATCGGCGCGGGCGGAAAGATGTTGAAAGAAATCGGGAAACAGGCGAGAATGGACATCCAGAGGCTTCTGGGCACCCGGGTGTTTCTCGAACTGTTCGTGAAGGTGACCAAAGACTGGACCAAGAAGCCCGCGCGTCTGAAGGAACTGGGATACAAGTAATGCCGGTTGTCGCCATTGTTGGAAGACCCAATGTGGGGAAGTCAACCCTGTTCAACCACCTGGTGGGGCAGAAACGGGCCATCGTAGGGCCCGAGCGGGGGATCACCCGGGACAGGATCTACGGAAGGCTGTCTCTGGACGGCGGCCTTGAGGCCGATCTCGTGGACACCGGGGGGTTCGACACCACGGGCGAAGGGGATTTTTCCCGGCACATGTTCGATCAGACCATGATGGCGATCCGTGAATCCGACCTCGTCGTGTGCCTGTTCGATGCGCTCTCCGAGCTCACCGCAGACGACCGCGAGCTGGTGCGCATCTTGAGAGAGTCTGCGATACCGGTGATCTATGTCGCCAACAAGGTGGACGATCCAAACAGGAGCGCGGCTTCGGCCATGCTCTACGAGCTTGGCCTCCAGGACTTCATTGAGATATCGGCGCGGAAGAAGACCGGGCTCAAGGAGCTGAAAGAACGGATCAGACTGGCCGTGCAGGACATGCCCGGCACTGATCTGGAGCACGAGACCGATGCCGTCAGGGTGAGCATTCTCGGACGGCCCAATGTTGGCAAGTCGCTTCTGCTCAACCGGATCATCGGTGAGGAACGGGCCATTGTCTCGCCCGTGGCCGGGACCACCAGGGACTATATCGACATCCGGGTGAGCCACGGGGGAAAAGACTATGTATTCGTTGACACGGCCGGCATCAGGCGAAAATCGCGCATCCAGGACATGCTGGAGCGGGAGAGCGTGCTGCGTTCGCTCAAGAACGTCAACCTCTCGCATGTCTGTCTGCTGCTCATCGACCCGGCCGAGGGCGTGACCGAGCAGGACAAGCGCATCAGCAGCATCATGGCCGAGCACGGCAGGGCCTTCGTGGTGGTGGTGAACAAGAGCGACCTCATTGAGCCCGGCAAGCGCACCGAGATCAGGGAGGCGGTCCACCATTCCCTGAAGTTCATCCCCGATGTCAGGGTCGTGTTCATCTCCGCACTTACCGGCAAGAATGTGGGGAAGATCTATCCCCTCATCGACGAGCTTTTTGCCAAGACCACCACCCAGGTCACCACCGGGCGGCTCAACCGGGTTCTCGCGGAGGTCACGGAGTCATACACCCCGCCGGTGGTCAAGGGCAGGCAGGTCAAGTTCTTCTACGCCAACCAGGTGGGGACGGTGCCTCCGGAGTTCCGGATCGTCACGAACTTTCCGGATTCCATCCAGCCCGGTTATCACCGCTATCTCATCCACTCCTTCAAAAAGGCGCTCTCTCTTCAGGGCGTGCCCATAAAGCTCAGGTTCGTGCCCAGATCGTGAGAGCATCGTGACTGCGTGAGGGTCTTCCCGGGTGCGATCCGCCTATGGTCATCTACGATCTTTTGCCCGCAAGAGCAAAGGCATCCCAAGGTGCACCGGCATAACCGTTGCTGGCGGAATGGAATCTCACCGAATCGTTACGGCCAAACATCCCTCACCCAGGTTCGACAAGGGATTTCCCGAATTTTTGTGCCGTTTTGTAAGGTTGGATAATCTATTTGATTTTGTTGTTGACACGGGCGTGACCTTATGTTTCTATGCAAAGAAACATAGTGATCGCCTGCAGACAGGGATGCGGCCGACGGTGATACATCACCTTCCTCTCCTCCCGCGGGGAGGGGAGGCCTTAGGGGGCCGGAAGGTTCTTTCCCTCTGCACACGATAACTGATAAGGAGGTTTACCATGAGCACCAAGATATTATTGAATGAAGATGAGATCCCGAGGCAGTGGTACAATCTCGCGGCGGATCTGCCCACTCCCATGCAGCCGCCCCTGGGCCCGGACGGGAATCCCATCAAACCCGAGGATCTCGCTCCGATCTTCCCCATGAACCTCATCGAGCAGGAAGTGAGCCAGGAGCGCTGGATCGACATCCCGGAGGAGGTACTGGAGATTCTCTACCGGTGGCGTCCTTCACCCTTGCGCCGGGCAGTGCATCTCGAAAAGTTCCTGGGCACCCCGGCACGGATTTACTACAAGGACGAGGGGGTTTCTCCTCCCGGGAGCCACAAGCCCAACACCGCCGTTGCCCAGGCATGGTACAACAAGCAGTTCGGCATCAAAAAGATCACCACCGAGACCGGTGCAGGGCAGTGGGGCTGCGCCCTGGCGTTTGCGTGCGCCCTTCTGGGGCTGGAATGCAAGGTGTACATGGTGCGGATCTCCTTCGACCAGAAGCCGTTTCGGAAGCTGATGATGAACGTATGGGGCGCCACATGCGTGGCAAGCCCCAGCCCGGACACCCAGGCCGGCCGGGACATCCTGGCAAAGACGCCTGATACCCCGGGGAGCCTCGGCATCGCCATCAGCGAGGCCATTGAAGAGGCGGTCTCGGACCCGAGCGGTCAGACCCGCTATGCCCTGGGCAGCGTGCTCAATCACGTGATGCTCCATCAGACTATCATCGGCCTGGAGGCCAAGAAACAGCTGAGCAAGGCAGGCGAGAAAAAGGTCGATGTAGTCATCGGCTGTGCCGGAGGAGGCAGCAACTTCGCAGGCATCGCCTTCCCCTTCGTGGCCGACAAGATCAACGGTGCACAGATCGAGATCTATCCGGTAGAGCCCACCTCCTGTCCCACCCTGACGCGGGCTCCTTTCACGTATGACCACGGCGATGTGGCAAAGATGACCCCGATGCTGCCCATGCACACCTTGGGGCACGGCTTTGTTTCTCCTCCTATCCATGCGGGCGGGCTCCGATACCACGGGATGGCCCCGCTGGTGAGCCAGGCCGTAGTAGAGGGCCTTCTCACACCCAAGGCCTACGACCAGCTCCACTGTTATCGGAGCGCACTCATCTGGGCCAAGACCGAGGGGTTCATCCCTGCCCCAGAGACCTCCCACGCCATTGCCGCGGTCATCGACGAGGCGAACAAGGCAAAGGAGGAAGGCAAGGAGAAGGTGATACTGTTCAACTGGAGCGGTCACGGCCTCATGGACCTGGTGGGGTATGCAAATTTCATGGACGGCAAGCTCATAGACTTTCCTCTGCCTGAAGAAGACCTCAAGGCATCGCTCAAGTCGATTGAGGGGCTACCCAAGGCGCCCATGGTAAAGTCCGGAAGGTGGTAATGCAGCAACGCGCGGTTGAATTTGACGAACTGAGCACCCGATGCCCCATGTTGGGGCATCAGGTGCCCTTCTCTTACTGCAGGCAGTGCGGCGGTGCGCTTCCCTGCCGGAAGATCGCCGACTGCTGGTCCGGGAGAATCGATATTCTGGGTTTTCTGAACAGCAGTTTTTCTGAAGAAGAGCTGTTGCAGATAACCGCCCCTCCCAAGCCCAAGCTGCTCCAGATCGTCGAGCTGGCCCGGGCGGCCAGGGACAGGAACGGTCAGTAGAGATCAGCCAGCACGTTCAGGTGGCGGTAGACGTTTCTGGGCAGGAAGCCCAGGGCGAGCAGGCTCGACTGGAGGTTCGAGGTGTCTACCTTCTCAAGCTCCAGTCCGGGAAGGAGCCTGTTGGTGAGCACATCGGCCACATAGGTGAGGTTGACGATCTCGCTGTTGTCAGGGGCGCTTTCCGGGGCATGGTGAAAGGTTATGACGTCCTTGAGAACATCCGGCAGGTTCCATTTTTCCGCGAGCATGAGCCCTGCCTGGCAGTGGTCGATGCCTATGATGTCCTGCTCGACCTTGCTGGAATTTTCCTTGTTCTCGATGATCATCCGGTAGAAGAGGGGCTGCATCTTACCGATGTACTGGTCGAGCACGACCTTTCCGATGTCGTGGAGCAGCCCGGCGGTGTAGGCGATATCGGGGTCGATCTTCTTCTGAGCCGTGGCCAGGGCCCTGCACAGCCGGGCCGTTGCCACCGCGTGGTGGAACATCCCGCCCTGGCAGAGGGAATATCCGCGGTCGGAAGAGTGATAGATGTTTTCGATCTGGGCCGTGACCACCATCTGGAGCAGAACCTTGCTGCCCAGGTAGACGATGGCCTGGTCGATCGACGCGATCTTGCGGGGCAACCCGGTATATGACGAATTGCACATCCTGAGCACCTTGGCGCTCAAGACCTGGTCTTTCTTGATCTCTGCGGCAACGGTGTTGATGTCGACATTCTCGTCGGAAAGCATCTGGGCGATGTTGAAGGTGATTTGGGGAACCGGGAGAAGCCTTTGGATGGTTTTCTCGATAGTCTCCTTGTCAACGGACTTTTTCCGGACGACCCCCATGGGCTTCTCCAGCAGAATCGGTTCAATGCTGCACGCCCCGGTATCGAGCCTGAAGGTCAGGCAGAAAGGGTTTACCCCGCTCGCCTCGAGCGTCTTGATGGCGATGCCCAGCTTTTTCAGAATAGACAGAGTGATCTCGACAGTCTTATAGGCGAAATTGATGCTCAGGTCGTGGATGGAGGAGGAATCGACCAGCGCCCCACCGGCAATGAATGCCTCCATGGTCTCGATGCATGCCCCCTGTTCGACCATGGCATCGATGAATGTGGGAATCCCGGTGCGCGCATAATACGAGGTGTGATAATCAGGGATGTCGGATACGGGCTCGGGCAGAAGGATGTGGAGCATGCCTCCCAGCTTGCTCTTGTGATCGTATATGGCAAGGCCTACGCATGAGCTCAGAAAGGCCTTCAGCAGACCGTGCCTGCCGATAACCATACCCCCGGTGGGAACGATCGTTGTCAAGGATGCCCCTCCTGCTCCTTGCAAAGCTGTTTTCCGGTCATTGCCGGATAGCCGGTTGTCTCTCAATATCAGGACGATAACAAGTGCCTCTGATGCATCTCCATTACATGGATGATCAACATGGCGCAATATCCATTTATCACGCCGGTAACGACCGATACAAGGAGAAACACGGGTATGATATGGGCCAATGAGACGTGCGCGACGAGAAACAGGGCGATGGCGAGCTGCGCCGACATGTGTGCGGCAGCACCCGCCACGCTCACCCCGATGGGAGAAAACAGCGACTTGGGCATGGCCCACATGGTGAATGCCGCGGCAAGCCCGCCGCCCAGAGAAAAGGCGAACATGGGCGAGAAGATGCTGCCCGTGAGGGCCGACCCGATGACGACCCTGCCGATGACCACGACGATCGCCCACGAACCCCCGAAGGTATACAGGGCGCACAGGGTAAGGATGTTGGCCAGTCCGAACCTTAAAAACGGGGCGGGCCGGGGAATGAACGACTCCATCCAGTGCAGGGCCACCGCCATGGCAACGAAGAGGGCCAGGGTCGCGATGCGGGTGTTTCGATTCATGGTTCTTTCAAGCCCCTCCAGAGCTTTACCCTATGCCTTACCACGAGCCGTGCGTTTTTGCCACCCTGGGTGGGGAGAGTGATCAGCTCCTCGCCCGGGGAATGGGAGCAGAAGTTTACCGCCCAGGATGGAAAGGCGGTCCCATCAGGGCCAGGAGTAGAAGCCGCCCCGGTTCTCACCCTTGCGGCGGTACACGATCACCGTGGGCTCCTCGACACGGGCAAGCGATTCGATCTTTTTGAGGGCGTCCTCATAATAGCCTACCTCGTCCACCAGGTGCAGGGCCTTGCCCATCGTTGAGGTCATGACCCTCCCGTCCTGAAACACTGCGATATCCTGCTCGGTCACCGGACGCGACTCTTTCACTCTGGACATGAAGTTGGAATAAAACTCCATGACGATCCCTTTGAGGAGCTCGTATTCCTCGGGTGTCATATCGCGCAGCGGTGTACCGGCATCCTTGAGGTTGCCCGAGGTGATGGTCTGGTTGTCGATGCCCACCTTTTCCATCAGGCCTTCAAGGCTGATGGACGGGAGAAGGACGCCCACGTTTCCCACCACGGAGGAGGGCAGGGCGATGATGTGGTCGGCGGCCAGGGCCGCCATGTAAGCCCCGGAGGTGCCATTGTCCACGATGCAGCACACCACGGGTATTCCCTGCTTTGTCTTGTATTCCCGGATCCTTCTATACACCAGGTCCGATGCCGTGTATGAACCGCCGGGAGAGTCTACCTTCAGGATCACCCCTTTGATGCTCTTGTCCTTCTCCGCCATCTCGAGCACGTTATCGAGCCTCTCCAGGGTCCCCTGCCTGTGGATGAAGGTGTCTCGCGAGCCGGTGGTCCGGATGAGCCCCAGGATCTCGATCACCAGGATCTTCTGGTCCGATCCCTCCCGGATGACACGTTCCTCCAGGGGGGGGAGCTGCGTGAGGCTGGACAGATCGACAGAAACAAAGGCGCAGCCGCTCAAGAGAAAGAGCAGGGCCGCGCATAAGAACAGTCTTTTCTCCATGATTTCCTCCTCTCTATCTAAAAAGAAGCATCTAATCTAGAGAATACACAAATATTCTCCTGATTCAAAGGACGGGCAGCACTATTGGGACGGGTTCACATTTCCTCAAGCTTGTAGCCCCAACCGGGTCCAGAACTTGCCCTAAAAGGCCCATGCCATTGATCAGGGACATTCATTCCTGGCCGGGATAACCGATACAGGCTCATCGTTCACACTGCATGTCCTGTGGGAGCAACAATGCAAATACACTTCTTATGTGCCTGAACCGGCGTGCAATAGCACGGCCCGGACACGCTGATCTTGAGGATGCAGGCGTTAGCCTTCGGAAGGGGCGCTTCCGATCTCTCCGCCGACCGTGATCTCGGGGATCAGCAGGGTGGGCTGGGCATCCGCCACTCCTACACCCTGGCCGTCTTTGCCGCAGGTCCCGATGCCGAAGCCCAGATCGTTGCCCACATGCGTGATGGAGCCCAGGATCTTCGGGCCGTTGCCGATGAGGGTTGCCCCCCGGATGGGCTCTCCGACCTTTCCGTTCTCGATGAGATAGCCTTCTGCGATGTTGAACACGAAGTCGCCGTTTACCGTGTTGACCTGCCCGCCGCCCATCTTCTTCACGAATACGCCTTTGTCTACCTTGGTGAGGATCTCCTCGGGTTTGAGCGTTCCGGGCTGGATCATGGTGTTGCTCATGCGGGGGATGGGCCGGTTGCGGTATGATTCTCTTCTCCCGTTTCCACTCAAGGGAAGGCCGAACTTCATGGAGGTGATGAAATCGGTGAGATAGGCCTTCAGGATACCGTTCTCCACCAGCACGGTGCGGGTTGCAGGGTTTCCCTCGTCGTCATAGCCCATGCTGCCCCTCAGACCTTTGATGGTCCCGTCGTCGATGACGGTGATGACATCCGAGGCAACCTTTTTGCCGATCTGACCGGAATAAACGGACAATCCCTCGCCTGCAAGGTCGGCCTCGAGCCCGTGGCCGATCGCCTCGTGAACCATGGTCCCACCCGCCTCACTGGACAGGACGACCGGCATGGTCCCGGCAGGCGCCCGCCTGGCTTTGAGAGTCTGAAGCGCCCGGGAAAGGGCGCGTTCGGCAATGAGCTCAGGGGGGTCTTCTTCGAGGAGCTCGAAGCCCCTGGCGCCGCCCACCGGCTCGTATCCGGTCTCGATGAGGGAATCCCGCGCCACCACTCCCTGGACCACGAACACGATGGAGTCACGCCGGTCCTCCACGATAAAGCCTTTCGAGTTTGCCACGACAACGCTGCGCACGCCGTCACCGTACATCACCTTCACCTGCGCGACGGATGGATCGTATCCCCAGGCCTTTGTCTGTGCCCGGTTGACCATCTCGATCTTTTTATCCGGATCGACACCCGTGGGATCGATCCGGGAGAGCACCACCTCCCGGACAGGTCTCCTCTCCAGGGAGATGGCCTGCTCGAAGCTGCCTCTCTTTACCGCTGCAGCAACGGTGTCGGCAAGCTCGTCAAGCGCAGAGAAGTCGTTGGTATATGCATAGGCGCTGCGGTCCCCTACCACGACGCGCAGCCCCAGGCCGCTCTCGGTCGTGCTGACGAACCGCTCGATCCTCCTGGCTTCGGACACGATGGACGTGCCCTGTTTGTGCTCGAAATAGACTTCGGAGAAGTCGCCTCCGTTTTTCAAGGCCTTTTTCAGCAGTCTTTCGAATGGTATACCGCTTAGCGATGTTTCCATGATTTCACCTCTCGGGCCATGTCTCTTTTTATGTCCCGCTCCTTGATCACCTCTTTTTTCCGGTATTCCTTTCTGCCTTTGGCGAGACCCAGCTCCACCTTGATGAGATTCCCCTTCAGGTAGACGCTCAAAGGCACCAGTGTCAGCCCCTTTTCCTTGATTTTGCCCGAGAGTCTGGTGATCTCTCTTCTGTGCAGCAGGAGTTTCCTTTTGCGCTCGGGGTCCACATTGAATATGGAGGCCTGCACATAGGGGGCGATGTGGAAATTGATGATATACGCCTCCGAGTCTGTTATCTGCGCATAGCTGTCCTTGATGCTGCCTCCGCCTCCCCTCAGCGATTTCACTTCAGGGCCGCTCAGCGCGATGCCGGCTTCTATGGTTTCCAGGATGTCGTAAGCGCCGCGGGCCTTCTTGTTCATGCACAGAACGCGCCTGGCCTCACTCTTCATGAATGACCTCGATGATCCTGGGCGCCTCGATCTTTTTTCCCAGACGTCTGACAACCGCAAGACTCACCGCAAAGGCAAGGACCGCGCCCAAGGCCTGGAGCGTGACGGATGCACCTGCGGCCTGGGTGAGGAAAAGTGCGGCCAGGATGGCGGCCAGGGGAACCATGAATGCAAAGACCGAGGCCTTGAGCACAGAGGAGCCTTCCATGGCGATGACTACGGTATCACCCCTGCGGACATGCTCCGGCGGCCGGGACAGCATCAGGTCCATGCGTTTTTTCGTGAAGCTGTGGCAGACCCCCGCTGCCTGGCAGCCCTCGCAGGACGCCTTCCGGTCCACGATCACGCGGACTTCGGAATCGAAAACGTCTTCAATGGTTCCGCACACCGTTTTTATCATGAGAGAATCAGCTCAGTACAAAGAGATCGGGGGATTTGCCCACGATCTCCTGGTTCATGAACTCGTAGATCTCGTCCGCAGTCTTCATATGGAAGACATGCTCGGCGATCCGCCGGCACTGATCGAGGTCGACCTTTCTGGCCATCTCTTTCACGTGGGAGATAGCGAAGGCATTCGTTGAGAGTATGTCGATTCCCATGCCCAGCAGGATGGGTGTATAGATCTCCCTGCCCGCCATCTCACCGCACATGGATACCGTGATTCCGGCATCGTGGGCGGCATCGACGGTGAACTTGATCAGCCTCAGCACCGCGGGATGCAGGGGTTCGTAGAGGTAGTTCACATATTCGTTGCCCCGGTCGATGGCCAGGGAATACTGGATCAGGTCGTTGGTTCCGATGCTGAAGAAATCCACCTCGCTGGCAAGGATGTCTGCAATGATGGCTGCGGAGGGGACCTCGATCATGATTCCCACCGGGATGTTCTCGTCGAAGGGGATGCCTTCCTTGAGCAGGTTATCTTTTGTTTCTTCGAGGATTTCCTTTGCCTTCTTGAGCTCGTCCATGCCCGAGATCATGGGAAACATGATGGAGGTGTTGCCGTAGTGGCTCGCCCTCAAGATCCCCCTGAGCTGTGTCTTGAAGATGTCCACCTCTTTGAGGCACAACCGGATGGCCCTTAAGCCCATGACCGGGTTCATCTCGTTACGGAGCTTGCCCAGCGATGAGTAGAGCTTGTCGCCGCCCAGGTCCAGTGTCCTGATCACGGTGTTGTAGGGCGACACTGCCTCCACCACGGCCTTGTATGCCTGGAAGTGGCTCTCCTCGCTGGGGACATGGTTTCTGTTGAGATAGAGAAACTCGGTGCGGTAGAGCCCGATGCCCTCGGCCCCGTGGTCGAGCACGGTCTTCACCTCGTCTTTGAACTCCAGGTTTCCCTTGACCTTGACATACTTCCCGTCCCGGGTGATGGCCGGAGACTTTGCCTTTTCCTTGAGTTTCAGCTCAAGGGTGATGAAGGATCGCGCCCGGTGCTCATACTCCAGGATCTGGTTTTCAGAAGGGTTGACGATTACCACGCCCGAGATTCCGTCGAGGATCAGGTTGTCTCCCGGATTGATCAGCTTGGAAGCATTTTCCAGACCGACCACTGCGGGCATCTCCAGGGAATGGGCGATGATAGATGTGTGCGAAGTCATGCCTCCCACATCGGTGGCAAAGCCCAGGATCTTTTCCCTGTTCAGCATGGCGGTGTCAGCGGGTGAGAGATCGTGCGCTACGATGATGCTGTTGTCGAGGAGGTGGCACCCTCTGGTTTTTTTGCCGATGAGGTTTCTGAGAAGGCGCTCTCCTACGAAGGTCGTATCCGCGACCCTGCTCTTGATGTATTCATCGCCGATTGACTCAAAACTCTTCTCGATCTCGAGCAGCGCGGTCTTGAGAGCCCATTCGGCATTGATGTGCTCCGTAGTGATGAGCTCTCTGACCCTGCCGCTGAGCGCGGGATCGGTGAGCATCATCATATGCGTCTCAAGGATGAAGGAATGCTCTTTCCCCACATTGTGGGCCTCGAGTTCCTTGATCGCCTCCCTGATCTGTTTTTCGGATGTCTTGACCGCGTCGTCGAAGCGCTTGATCTCGTCTGACAGAAGAGACTCCGTGATCCGGATCTTGGGATAACGCTCGATCTTTCTGGTGTCCATGATCACGGCCTTGCCGATGGCAATGCCTGCCGAAGCGGCTACGCCGTGCAGGATGTGGACCTGCCGCTGATCCATCAAGCCTCTCCGAACCCCTGTTCGACTAGTCTTGCAAGCGCTTCGACTGCCTGGCATTCATCATCGCCGGCGGCCTTGATGACAATATGGCTGCCTTTTGTGGCAGCGAGGGTCAGCAGCTCCATGATGCTTTTTCCGTTTACCTCCATATGGTCTTTTATCACGACGATGTGGGAAGCAAACTCCGACGCCCGGCGGGAGAATGCCGCAGCGGCGCGAGCGTGTAATCCCAGCTTGTTCTTGATGGTTACTCTTTTCTCCTTCATTTCATAATAGTCCATACCAAACTGAGAGTAAATACTCCATAGAATATCCATAACACCCCCAGTTTGAGTCTGAACGCGGCGGCTGCGGCGATAAAGACCAGCAGGTTCACCCCCAGCAGGGCCCACCCCGTATCGTTTTTGAGTGACATCACGGCGATGACCATTCCCGCCAGCAGGGGGATGGCCAGGGCTATGCGTTTCGTCCTGTCGATCGACAGGATACCGGCCAGATCCAGCGCACCGGACGGCCCGTTGCGGTAGCCGCGGGCAAACCCCCATGTCATGGCCCAGAGATGGATGCTGTTGTAGAGCAGGAGCACCAGGACCATGGCCCATACGTTATCCCCCATGAGGGCCAGGAGCAGGAGCAGAGCGATGATGGGCTTGAGCGTGGCCCAGAAAAAGGTGTCGCCCAAGGCGGCCAGGGAACCCGAGATCCCGGGCCTGATGTTTTCGATCGCCGCCTCGTCGCCGCGCTCCTCCATGTTCAGGAAGACGCCTCCAATGGCGGGCGCCATGTAGGGGTGGGTGTTGAAAAAACGGAGATACTTCTCCGCCGCCTTTTCCGCATCGGCCGGGCGCACCTTCTTCAGCCCGGGCAGCATGGCGTACACGAAGCCGATATTCTGCATGCCTCGAAAATTCCATGCACCCTGGACAAAGAAAAAACGCCAGATAATTTTTGCTATCGCGCTCTTAGACAGTTTCACAGCTTGTGAATCACTAGCACAGAAAAAACCATGATGGCAATAGGCACGGCTCATGAGCTCTGAAGGGCATTACCGTGATTTTTTTATCCCTATTCTCCCGCAGAACCCGGCCAGCCGGCACCGTGAGCAGAAGGGGCTCACGGGCACGCAGACGAATTGCCCGTAGGGAACGAGATAGTCGTTTATGACGGTCCAGTACCTCACCGGGAGTTTCTCCCTGAGCGCCATTTCCGTCTCGTCCGGGTTTCTGGTGAAGACATAACCCCATCGGTTGGTGATCCGGTGGACATGGGTATCGACGCAGATGCCCAGGCCATGAAAGGCGAGGATGATCACGAGATTGGCTGTCTTTCTCCCCACGCCTGGCAGCGCCAGGAGCCGGTCCATGTCGTCGGGAACCCGGCCGCCGTAGGTGTCAAGCAGGATCTGGGACACTTCGAGGATATTCCTTGCCTTGGTCTTGTAGAATCCCACCGGAAAGATGGCCTTCTCGATCTCCTCTACAGAGTTCTGCACCATCTGCTCGGGCGTGGGGGCAAGGGCGAAGAGCCGCCTGGATGCCTCTTCTGTGGTGGCGTCCTTGGTCCGGAGACTGAGCATGGTGGAAACGAGCACCTGGAAGGCATCGGAGGTGCGGGCAACCTTGCTGACAATGGGCTCGCGCAGCAGCTTCACCTCGTCCTTGAGGATGCGGAACACCGAGTCGATCACCGAGTTGTCCATGGGGTGTTCCCTACACCGGATGATGGTTTTTCACAACCCCTCGTCAGAAACCGAACTTCAGCCCGATCACGTATCTGCGGTCACTGTGCTGCCCTGCATAGGTGCCTACCTCTTCTGCATAGGTGAGCAGGTCGAGCTGGACGTAGCGGGCATCGATCTCAAGACCGAGCGTGGTGTATCCCTGATAAAGGCCTGCGCGTACGGTAAAGAGCTTCTCGAACCGGTACTCGACTCCGACCCGGATCCTCTTGCCCGGGTCATCGTCATCATCGATCATGCCGGCCACATCGAAATAATCCAGGGCAAAAAGCCAGGAACCGACAGTGGCGGCGATCCCGACATCCACATGCTCTTCGAGATCGCGTGCGTCGTCCATATCAGAACCGATGAGGTTGTTGACGCTTAAGCCCACCTGAAAAACAACGTCCTTCTGCCCGACGGTGATTTCCTCAAACCGATAGATAACGCCGAGGTCGAGCAGGGTCCCGAAGCCATCACGCACGTCGTCTTCCACCATGTCGTCGAAGTTGTCGCTGGTGATGTCGGGCACGGTGTATTCTTCGTTGAGGCTTTTGCGCACCACGTATTTCAGGCTGGCGCCGATGGAGAGGGCGTCGTCGAAAAAGGCGTGAGCATATCCCAGAGCTGCGCCGGCATCTGCGGTGCTGTCGATCACGAGGCTGGGATACTGGTGGTTTCGGGCGATGAAATTGGTGTTGGCCGTGCCGAAGATACCGAAGGCGAAGTGGGGTCTGATGTAGTAGGGAAAGACTGCTGCGGACGCGTGGGAATATTCTCCGATATAGTCCCGCAGGAACTGCGCCACCTCAAGCTCGTTGTCGGTGTCGACATCGAGGATATCGGTATAGGCGTCGTATGCGCCCTGTCCCACTCCCGCCTCGACAGCCAGGAGCACGAGTCTCCGGTCAGGGATGTAGGAGAGACCGGCCGGGTTAAAGAACAGGGCGTTCTGATCGTTCGATACGGCAGTGAATGCGCCACCCATGCCCAAAGGCCGGGCACCCCGGTAGATGTAGTTGTATTCACCTGCAAAAAGCACGGATGAAAGGAGTATGGACATGAGCAAAGGAAAGCAGCACAGAAGTTTTCTCATCGTATCCCCCAGTACATTCTCTCGCACGAGGCTACTCGGCTGAGAAACTGTTCACAAAATTATAAACACCGGCAGTGGTCATGGTCGAGATAATGTCATCCTCATCAAACTCGGAAATGGTTGCGCCTTCTCTGTCCAGGGTGCTTGCGAGGAAGTCCTGGAGGGCATCCCGCACGTCGTTCTCCTCGGGAGTGGCCCGATGGAAGGCCTGAACGGCTCTGTAGATATTTATCAGATCCTTTTGATAGGTATTCGCTCGAGTGAGGTCATCCGTTGTCTCATCTCTAAAGTCGCCTGGGTCAACCCCGTCCCATGAGTACTGGATACCCCCATAAAAGTTGATGTAGTACAGATAGGCTTCCTTGTTTATCGGCACAGGGACTATCCCTGGCTCATGTTGTTCGGGATTCTGTAAGAGCAGTGTTCTGTTGAGTCCGTCAGCGACCTTGTTGCCGGTATAAAAGACAAAGTGGACGGCCGATGCCACACCCAATAGAATCTCGTCGTCAGGGGTGTGTCTGTTTGCTCTGATCAGCACATCCAGGATATACTGGGCTTCTTCCAGACTGTCGATAAGATCCCCGATGCACCGGCCGTCGATAAACAGTGCATTCGGGTAATCGTCAATAAACCGGTCGTTCTCTTTCAGGAGGACGAGCACGGTCCTATCTTCTATGCTGCACAAGCTTTCATCATTGTCGTCCTTCGGGACGGGTGCAAAACCGAGACTCAGAGACTCGGCCACCATGTCGAAATTTTCCCGTTCCTTGTCTCCGGAGTATTCGATGAGACTGACAAAATCGAAACCCGACCTGCCCAGATAGGCGGAGCTGAGCAGCCTCGACATCTCAGGGTCGGGGCTGGTGGTCGTGTAGATTTCCGTCAGCATCTGAATGGCCGAGGCATAGTCCTCGCCGTCCAGGGCAATGGTCGCTTCTTCTATGACCGACTTGCGGCCGGAATTATCAGATATGCCCTCAAAAACGCTGTCATTGCTGCACCCGGATAAGAAGAGGAGCAGAACCAGCATCGTGGTGGTTGCCTTCATTCCAAGCCTCCTGCGTAAACGAGCACCATAATTTCCCGAATGACCCGGATAAACATATCGTGAATGTGCAAATTACACGCCATTATAGCCGGTTCTCATCTCATGTCAAAATGTTTCCTTGTTGATGCCGGGCATTCTCAGGAGAACTCGTTCGGGAAGGAGTAAAGCATTTCCCCGGATATCCTGCTTAAGGGGGTGCTGTTCGCCGATATTGTCCTTGAGCGATGTCCATCGAAAGGGCAGGTCGCCCGTTCTTCAGAGGGGCGGTAAAAATAACAGTAACATGCGGCTTGCTCCGCTCTGACTATGCCGGACAGGTTTTTCCAGGACTTGAGAGACTGTATAAGGGAAAATCTTTTCACGATAATGGGCAAAAGTTTTCATAGAACCTTGGGCCATGATGGTGGTGCTCAGAGAAAAACTATTCAACAGTGAACGGGCAAGGGCATGTTTTTTCAGAGATCTTATGGAGAGAATTTCATGATGATAAAGGCTGTTCCATGTATGTGCCGACCCTGGAATATACAGGAATAGTTATTGCATTTTATCTAATAAAAAGCTATATTTGTAAAGTAATGATTATTCACTCAGGCGGGCGGTTGATTGGCTGCGGTCAATGATTCCGGTTCACGGCATGCCGGGCGGGAGACGCGGGATGAGGACGAACTCTCTGGGATCTTTTCTGATAGCGTGCGGTATGATTGCGTTTCTGGCGTCATGTTCGGGGAGCAGCAGCAGCGATGAGGTCATTGCCGAGGAATCCATCTATGGTCCCGGTGCCTCCGTAGCAGCCGCCGGCTTTGATGAATCGTGCGATATCGGGCTTTCCCTCGTGGATGAGCAGGGCGATCTCTTCCCCTTGAAAGACGGCGATTATGTACAGCCAGGGAGCAGGACCTTTGCGGTAGAAACCTTGTGCGGGCCATCCGCCATCGACCGGGTGTATGTCTCGAACGGAGGGTTATACCAGGTGGAGGCATTGCCGCAGGAAGGACGCTTCGTGTGCGAATTCGCCGTGAGCGAGGAAGACCTCTACCAGGTGGTTCTCGTACAGGTCATTCATCCCGGCGGGCGGGCGAGCAAGGAGAAGATCGTTCTCTCGACGAGCCGTCCTGTGGATGCGGGATCATATCTCAAGAATGGGGTGGGGATTCTGGCGTCGCAGGAGCTGCTCGACCTCCAGATACAGGGCCTTGCTGCAGCGCTGGATGATAAGATCAGCATGGTTTTCGATTCGCTGAACCGGCAGGGGGCGTCATTCATAACCGGGCTCTCGTATGGAGACAGCGATCCGGACACACCCGATATCGTAGTGCACACCATCGAGGCGGTGCATCTCGACGAGTTGCCCTCAGCAGTGCTGCGCCTGCAATTTACCGTAAAAGACGTTTCGCTGTCGATCCTACCCATCTATGGTCAGCCATTTGTGTCCACAGGGCCGAACGATCTCCTGGTCGAAGCCTGTATCGCCGTTGAAGACAGAGGGCTGGATGGTGATGTGGGCCTGGTGTTCGATCTCTTGGATTCAGCCTGGGTGACGTTTTCGCAGCCTTTTTTCCTCCATCGCGTGGTCGAGCGCGCAATCGCCTCTGAGCTTAAAAGGATCGAGTTGCCCCCGCTTGCTTTCGATCCCGCCGAAACCGGGTGTGAGGTATCGGACCTGCTTCCCGGCAACATTCGGATATTCGGGTTGGAAAAGGATGCGCAGGGGATGTTTGGCGGGTTTGATCCCGATCTCGACACGTATGTGTTTGCGGATGTCTACGGCATCCCTGAGGCAACCGATTCCAGAACACTCGCCCTGGGGATCGGGATATCATCACAGGCCTATGATGAGGTGGTCTGGGAGCCGTCTCCCGGCATGGCGCCTCTGGACCCCATCGACATGGATGAGGTATTCAACGATCTGTTCGGATCGGCCATTGATGAGGTGTTCGAAACCATCAGGCAGAAAAATGCGGATCTGATCGATCACTTGAGCTATGGCGACGGCGACCCCTCCACCCGCGATTTTGTCATCAACTCACTGGCCTTTTCCGACACGGATTCAAACCCGGATGCAAAGACCGCGGCCATCCGTTTCACCGTGAAGCAGGTGGACCTGGAGGCGGCGTCACTCTTCGGGATTCCACTTATCAAGACACATGATAACGATCTCAACATCGAGGCGACTTTTTCCATCGAGTACCGGGAAGACGGGGCAGGGAAGTGGATTGTCCTGGATACGCAAGCCGTGCAGGAAGTGGCCTTCGCCGGAGCTTTCGATTACGATTATCCACTGGTCGATGAAAAGGGAATAGTGGAGGATATGATCAAGACAGATCTGGAGGAAATGGAAGCCCGCGAGTATGACATCAGCGAGATGATCGCAGGGTTCCAGATCGGGCTCGATCTTTCCGGCTCTTCCCTCGCAGGTGGGCCGTATGCGGCTTTCCCGGACCTGTATCCAATCAACCAAGACCCCGGCTGGCTGCTCGCCCTGCCTGACACGTACAACTTAAGCCTTGCCCTCTCCCAGACCGTAATCAACCAGCTCCTGGCAGGCGTAATCGACCTGCAGGACGAATGGGATGTGTACGAGCTTGCCTCCGTGCTTCTGGGAGGAGACTTCCCGGGGTTCAAACAGGGGCGCCAGGCGTCGCAGCAGACCGTCATGCGCTTGAGCGTGCCGCCCGTCATCGATCTGAGAGACTCCCGGATACGGCTTGAAATCCCCGACATCGTTTTCCAGTACCGGACAGAAGGCACGCCGCAATGGGAGGCGTCTGTTGACTTGTGCATGATCATCGTCCCCACAGTCGAAGGATACCGGCTCGATATCGATCTCTCAAGCGTGCCCGGGAAGAACCACTTCCACATAATGAAGGACAGCGCGGGCAATCTCGGCATCTTCGACCATTCCTCGCTGGCGGATGACATCATGAGCGGCCTGCCACAGCTGATGGGCGGTTCGGCTGACGCCCCCTTCCTGTCGTTTGAGCTCGATGCCTGGGAGCCCGCCCTCGTGTTTGAAGACCGGGGCGAGCCGGTGGGCATAACGGCAGGAGGCGGTTATCTCTACCTCGATATGGCGGTTTCGGGTCTGGATTTTTTCTAGAGGCTTGGAGAGGTGAGACAGGGGTCAGGTCTCTACAAGCTGTGTTCGAACCAGGGAGAAAAATGTGGTAGAGTATGCAGAAAAGGCAGTGAACACACAATCGAACAGGAGGATCGAGCATGAAGCTTAGCGTGGTCACAGCATCGGTTTGGGCGCTGCTGGCGGCCGGAGCCCTTGTCCTGACAGGCCAGGCCACGGCTCTGAGCGCGGAGATGAGCGCCTATGACATCGTGAAGAAGTCCGAGGAGCTCACTGACCAGGCCAATGACAGCACGGCCGAGATGACCATGATCCTCGTGAACGACAAAGGCCAGAAACGTGAAAGAAAACTCAGCGCCTTTGTGAAGAAGTACGGCGAGGACAGCTCCAAGTCCATCCTGTTCTTCGACTCGCCCGCCGACGTGAAAGGCACGAGCTTTCTGGTCTGGACCGAAAACAAGGAAGACAAGCAGTGGCTCTATCTCCCGGCACTGCAGAGGGTGCGCCAGATCAGCGCCAGCGGCAAGGGCGAGAGCTTCATGGGCACCGAGCTCACCTTCTTCGATATGGGCAGCCACGATGTTGACGACTACACCTTTACGATGCTGGGCGAGGAGCCGATAGACGGCGAAGACTGCTACAAGATCGAGGCCCTGCCCAAAGAGGTGGAGTTCTACAGCAAGATCGTTTTCTGGATCAGGAAGGGCAACTTCATTCCGGCCAGGGCCGACTTCTACGACCCCAAGGGCCGCTACGAAAAGCGAGGCACCTTCACGAAGGTCAAAGACATCCAGGGCATCAACACCCCTACACACATCGAGATGCACAATGTGCAGAACAACAGGACCACGATCATCGAGCTGGGCAACGTGGTATACGACTCCGGGCTCAAGGATGACATATTCACCGAGAGATACATGAAAAGGGGCAAGTGAAAAGGGGCATGATCAGATCCGCGGGTTCTATTCCCTGCGTGCCAGTAAAGCGGCTCGCGGTGAGGTGCGGATGAGAGGGGCATACTATCCGATTTTCTGAAGCGCTGCGGCGCACAGTAAAGCACATCATGAGCAGGCGTTTCATCCACATTCCGATGGTGGCGCTCTGCCTTCTGCTGGGCGCCCCGGTGCATGCCTGGGAATATGAAGGTGAGAACCTTACCGCTTCTCTGGACGGATATCTCCAGGCCGGGGCCGTCTACGCCCTGAAAGACAAATCGCCCGATGAAGATCCCACCACCGAGCTGGGCCTCGAGTTCAGGGCCGAAGTGTCGGATTTATCTGCAATCAGGATCTTTCTCCAGGCCGTGGACGACGGCACGGTCATCGACCCGGGCAGAGGCCTGCTGTTCAACGAGTTCAACCGGATCTACCAGGACAAGAACCCCTATGTGGATGTGGACGAGGCCTATGTAGACCTCTACTCCTCCAACGCAGACCTCAGGATCGGAATCCAGAAGTTTGCCTGGGGAAGACTCGACGAGATCAACCCCACCGACAACCTGAACCCCGAGGACTTCAGACAGGGGATCGTTGCCAACGAGCTCGAGCGGAAGATCGGCGTGCCCGCGGTGAAAGTGAATGCCTATTCCGACGTCGCAAACGTGGAGCTGGCGTGGATACCCTGGTTTGTCCCCTACCGCCTGCCCACGCCGGAAGAGCGGTGGTTTCCGGGCGTGCTCAAGGCGCTCGCCTTCATCGACACAGGAATGGCGGCAGGGGCCATCCCGGTCACGGCCCGGCATGAGGAGATCGATATCCCCGCGTTCAACCTCGACAACTCTCAAGCAGGCATCCGGGTGTCAAAGTATGTCGGCGGGTGGGACCTCTCCCTGAGCTATTTCCGGGGCTACGATCCCACGCCGCTCACCGAGGCGGTTTCAGACCTCACCGTGGAGCTTCAAGATCCTCTGGCGCTCGACTACGATCTCTCTCTTGATCTCACTTATGAACCGTCCCTGCACCGGATCCAGGTGTTCGGCTTCGACTTTGCCACCACGGTGAGCTCATTCACGATCCGAGGCGAGTTTGCCTATTTCAAAGACAAGTTCTACAACCGCAAGCTCCAGTCCGTGCTCGGTCAGGAGATCACCCCGGAACGGCAGCAGGCCATCATCAACGAGTTCATGCAGAACTATTTCGCCTCCGGCGGTCAGGCGTCGCGCCAGACCTTCCGAATCGATCCCGAGGTGAACGTCCAGATGGACTCCATGAAGTACGGGCTCGGCATCGACTACATCTACGGCGACACGAGCATCAGCATGCAGGTGATCCAGGAGTGGATTCCGGATTACGACACAGACATGCCGGTCTACTTCAACAAGGAAGGGCTTGACACAATGCTCACGCTCCAGTTCAAGCAGTTCTTCCTCCAGAACACCATGGAGTTCGACCTCCGCGCCGCCTACGGCATAGAGTTTAGAGATTACCTCGTAAAGCCCTCGCTCAAGTACAACTTTACCGAAACTCTCCAGGGCACCATCGGGCTGGCAGTGCTGGGCGGAAGATATGACGACTCGTTGTTCGGGCAGTTCGAGGACAACGACGAGATCTATGCGCAGATCAAGTGCTTTTTCTAGAAGGATCGGGGTCAGCAGGTTTGGAATCAGGCCTCAACACATGATACTTGAGTTTCATATGTTGAGATCTGACCCCGGCTGATTCTAGTTCAATGAGAGCAGATACGATCTTAAGTTTGTCTTTTCCTTCTTCAGGCCGAGCTTTTTTCTGATGTTGTTCCGATGGAACTCAACGGCCCGCTTCGAGATGGTGAGCAGATCGGAGATCTCCTTGGTGGACTTGCCCTCTCGCACCAGGTTCGCCACCTGGATCTCGGTGGGGGTGAGGTTCAGATACTGGGATGAGAGCTTCTGGAGGAAGGGCGAGATGATGTCGTTCAGGCTCGATTCCAGGAGCTGCACGTAGGCGGCCTGCCTGTCGTCGAGCGAGCATGCCTTGAGCTTTTCCAGATAGGGCAGGGCCAGCTCCTTGATGTTGGACAGGACCTTTTCCTCGAGCTCCTTCTTGTCCTGCTCGCCGCGCTTGAGCAGCACCTTGAGCGCGGTGTTGGCCTCCTCGAGATTCAGCGACTTGAGCTGAAGCTCCTCTTCCTTGCGCATGAGCGTCTGCTCGGCCAGCTTGCGCTCCTCGATCTCCCGCTTCAGCCTGATGTTCGCCCGGACGAGCTCCTCGGTCCGCTCCTCGACCCGTTGCTCGAGGCTCTCGTAGGCCTTCTGCAGCTTCTGCTCGGTGAGCTTGCGCTCGGTGATGTCCACGAACGAGCACAGCAGGCAGATGGGATGGCCGTTCTCGTCCTTCACCATGCTCGCGGAGAGCTGCACCGCGATGGGCGTCCTGTTTTTCTTGACCGCGATGATCTCCCCGAACCAGGTGCCCTTTGCGAGCACGGTCTGGAGAATAGCGTCCGCGTCTTCCCGGGACTGGGCGAAGGTGAGCGCCGACTTTCCCAGTACCTCGGACGGATCCTTGCCGCCCCACATGCGGAGAAAGGCATCGTTGACATAGGTGATGTTGCCCTGAAGATCGCCGATAGCGATGCCGTTGATGGATGACGAGATGGCAAAGTCCTTGACCCTGAGCTCCTCTTCCATCTTCTTGCGGTAGGTGATGTCCACGAACGAGTCCATCACGCAGATGGGCTCGCCCCTGTCGTTGTACACCATGCTTGCCGAAAGATGGACCGTGATCGGCGAGCCGTCGCTCCGGAAGCCGGACACCTCCCCTGACCAGCTTCCCTTCTCCACCACGGCCTGGAATATCTCCAGGGCTTCTTCTTCCGACTGCGCCAGATCGAGAACCGACCTGCCCAGTACCTCGGAGGGGTCTTCAGCACCCCACATGGCCAGCGCCGCGTCGTTGACGTAAGTGATCTTCCCTTCCAGATCGCAGAAACCGATGCCGTCGATGGACGAGGCGATGGCGTTTTCCCTGACCCTGAGCTCCTCTTCCATCTTCTTGCGCTCAGTGATGTCAACGAACGAGTCCATCATGCAGATGGGCTCGCCTTTGTCGTTTTTCACCAGGCTTGCCGAGAGCAGGACCGTAATCGGCGAGCCGTCCTTGCGGAAGCCGGACACCTCGCCGGTCCAGCTTCCCTTTTCCACGATGGCCTGGAAGATCTCCAGGGCCTCCTGCTCGGATTGCGCGAGGTCCAGCGCAGACCTTCCCAGCACATCGGAGAGATCGCTGTCTCCCCACATCTTCAGGGCCGCATCGTTCACATAGGTGATTCTGCCTTCCAGATCGGAAATTCCGATGCCGTTGATGGACGAGGCGATGGCGTATTCTTTTATCTGTAGATCCTCCTCCATCTTCTTGCGCTCAGTGATGTCAACGAACGAGTCCATCATGCAGATGGGCTCGCCTTTGTCGTTTTTCACCAGGCTTGCCGAGAGCAGGACTGTAATCGGCGAGCCGTCCTTGCGGAAGCCGGACACCTCGCCGGTCCACCCGCCTTTCTCCAGAACGGCCTGATAGATTTCTATGGCCTCTTCCTCCGACTGGGCGAGACTGAGCGCCGAGGTGCCGATGACCTCGGACGCATCCGGGGCCCCCCACATCTTCAGGGCCGCGTCGTTGACGTAGATAATGTTGCCCTCCAGGTCCGATATGCCGATGCCGTTGATGGACGACGCTAGGGCATTGTTCCTGATGCGCAGCTCCTCCTCCATCTTCTTGCGGTCAGTGATGTCCACGAACGAGCACATGATGCAGATGGGCTCGCCTTTGTCGTTTTTCACCAGGCTTGCCGAGATGAGCACGGTGAAAGGATCACCGACTTTCCTCTTTGCGTTGACCTCTCCCTCCCACCTGCCGCTGGTGCGGATGGTGTCGATAATATCGAGGATCTCCTCCTGTGACTGGGCGAAAATCATCGCAGGTTTTCCCAGGACCTCATCGGGCTTTCCGGCGCCCCACATCTTCAGGGCCGAGTCGTTTGCATAGGTGATGACGCCGTCGAGGTCGGCGATGACGATGCCGTTGATGGACGAGGCCAGGGCGCTTTCCTTGACCCGCATCTCTTCTTCCATTTTCTTGCGGTCGGTGATGTCCACGAATGAGCACATCATGCACACGGGCTCGTTCGATTCATTGCGGACCAGGCTGGCCGAGAGCAGGACGGTGACCGGCGAGCCGTCTTTCCGCCTGCCGTTCACCTCTCCCGCCCAGTCGCCTCTGGCCAGCACGGTCTCCATGATATCAAGGGCTTCTCTCTCGGACTCGGCGAACACGGTCACGGGCTTGCCGATGATCTCGGCAGGGTCTGTCCCGCCCCACATCTTGACGGCGGCCCGGTTTACATAGGTGATCACCCCTTCCAGATTTCCGATGGCGATTCCGTTGATGGAAGAGGCGATGGCGAACTCCTTGATCCGCAGATCATCCTGAATCCGCTTGAGCTCATCGATCCGGTCCTTCAGGGGTTGCACGCTCTCGCTCATACGCTGTGACGGCATGGCATATCCTCCCGACAACATCACCACAGATGTGATTGAAATAACATCATTATCATATTTATCGTTCAATGATCAAATAGAGATACGCAATGATCGAATAGAAATACGGAAACGCCTCGCGCAGGGGACCGAAGGGAAAGGATCAGAAAGGAACCACAATGCCGATGGAGAAGGACGATATGATCTCCTGCTCGAACACCCCCACCTTTATGGGATCTTCATTGGTAAACTGGGACAAATCGTCACCCTGGTACCAGTCAGGGGGTTCTCTGGTGTAGGAGACTTCGAGCACGGGCTCGAAATTGTCCAGGTCGTACATTGCGGTGCTCGCCTCCGCCACGAACCTTATTCCGTTCTTGAACGGCACCTCGATCCCTGCAAAGACCTGCAGGAGCTGCCCGAAGACGGTCTCCGAGTCGTCGAGGCTGATGCGGTATTCAGCGCCCTGAAAAGACTGCTCCTTGATCGCCTTGCTCTCCACCTCGCGTCTCGCCATGCAGAAGCCCAAGCCTCCGCCCACATACGGGTTTATCTTTTTCTTGTCTCCTCCGTGGTGCTCGTAGACGAGGTTGAAGGAAAGGGGGACGATGTAGAGCGTGGTGTCGAGATCGACCCTGCGGAGCAGCTCCGCGCTGGTGATAACGGCCTCTCCTTCGCCGTGATAGCTGCTTCCCAGATTCTCGATATCCTCCGGAGATATGCTGTCGCCGTCGAACCCGGGCCAATGCTCCTCCGCCTCCATGACAATCGTTTCCCTGTTGCTTCCCGTATCCCACTCGCCGGTGAGCATGATCACCTCGAGCGAGGCGAGGAACGAGATCTTTTCCTTGATCTTTTTTTTCGCACCCAGCGAGACGGACAGTCCGTAGTCGAGGAAATCACGGAAGTCGCTGTCGTACACCGCGAATGCGCCGCCGGATTTTATCGAGTAGGAGAAGGTCTGGTCGCGGGGAAACTGCTGTTTTCTGGGCGCCGACACCAGGATCTCTTCGTCCTGGGTGAGGGCTGCCTTCATGGCGGGAGACTCGGGATTTGCCGTGCGTGAGAGGTTTTCGGAACTCCAGACAACGAGCGGAAACGCCAGGATAAAAACAGTGTATGCAGCTATACGGCTCATTATAACGATCCTTAAGGCCCTTTCTTTCATATGTGCTGCCTGGAAAAAACATCCTCACCCCCGGCTGCCGCAAGGGGATAACATGTGTTCGATTCACGAGTCATGCAAGAATTATTCCCTGCCATCTATTTCGCAGGAAGCGGATAAGACTTGACATTTTATCCATGAATCTTTCATGATCCGCAGCCTGAAAGAAAATAATTTCTCCTAAAGGGCAAAACCTTGCATATTCACAAGTGACTGCCCTTGTGATCATATCTGTTGCAATGGCGGGGCAAAGATGATTAAATAAAACAGCCATAATGAGGTCCGCTCCCGTGATTGCTGCGTTTGTCTGTTATGCAATGGATACTGATCCAGGTCTCATCTGCAGTCATCTCTGCCGAGCAGGACGGCGAGAACCTGTGTAGGAGGTTAGAACATATGAAGGGACACCGGATATTCCCTCTTGTCGCGGCAATCTTCTTTCTGGCATGTGCGTGCGTTTCGTGTGAAAGCGGTTCAAGCAGCAGCGACCCCGGAGAGGTCCTGCCTCCGAGACCATGGGATAACCCTATGCCCGATCCTTCAGACGATACGACATCCTCTAGCATGGAATTGATAGGGTCTTGGGTTGGGTATTTTCTTGCCGGTGACGACGATGTATTTGACGATGTATTTAATTATAGCAACGAAAACGATAATCCCCTGGAATTTGATTTTGATGATGATGATCTTTTTGCAATAGGGATCATTACCCGGGAAAAAGAAGCAAGATTTATTGGAGATACGTCGCAGTTCGTATGTCCTGAAGGTTCATTGGGAGCAAGTAATATTGCTGGCATTAGAACTATATTCGGAGGATACTTTGACTATTATACGTGGAACACTCAGGGGCTCGAACCATACACCGCCAATGTGGAGCCTATCTCCATCTATGGAAATGCACTCTTTTCCATATACTTTCTTGACGGCTTCTATTGGTATACTGACACACCGGAAGCCGACAGGGATTTCTGGCAATTCCAGTTCTTCAACTACACCACCACCGGGATATCCGCGGATATTGAAAAGATCGCGGGCCAGTGGAAGATCAGCGATGCGTTCTGGAAGGGCAACACCCTGACTTTCACCATAGAGCCCAACGAAGACCGTAGGAGCGCTACCATAACCGGCACCGACACTCATACCCCTCAAAATACCTTCGAGGGAACCATCATCGAGATACACTATGACGACACCGACTTGTACGATGTCTCGCTCAAGCTCAACGAGGAATTCGACCTGGAAGGCCTGGCGACCTATGTGTCCAGCTACGATAACCAGGGTATACACGCCGAGTCTTCCCTCGCCATCGGCGTATCCGACGGGCAACGCATGGTCACCGGCCTGGCGGCGCCGGTGCCCGAGGAATGACGCGCGGCAAGTGCTTCATTCACCGAGGATGTTTGCTATGTCTTTCTGTTGGTAATTATTTTAAGATATTGCCGGATGCTCTCTCGATCATGCCTCCGGTAGACCGTTTCGTCCCATCATTCTCTTCTGGGTGATGGATCTTCGCTCCCATCGACCAGGGAGGTCAGCACACCCCCTTTGAACAGTACGCCATCCGAGCGGCATGCCGGGGCTCCTCTCCTCGATCCGCTCAAGCGGATACCCCGGAGAGAGGGGCAGGGAGAGTTGTTTGCAAACCAGGGGTCTGCAAACCTGTCCCCCTACCGGAGAAACGGCGTATTTCCCGTGTTTCTGCCAGGAGGTACGACCCCGGAATGGATGAAAATCTTTTCATTAATTCATGGAAAAATGTTTCTCTTTTTCCTTTCGTGTTTGAGAGCATAGATTATAACTAATTGAATTATAGATAATTTTATATGGCATGCTTATTGCTGAATGGGTAGCCCATGGAGACCAGAGAAAGAGGCGTGCATCCAGAGCATATCTTATTCAATTCGGAGAGATCAATGCGAGGTCGGATGTTTGTAGCGATTCTTCTTGCCCTGTGTCTGTTCTGTTCCCCCGCCCACGCCTGGATGTGGGAAGTCGGCGACGAGGTTCTGGCCGAGATAACCGGCGAAGGCTATTCCAGTTTTACCCTCGAAAACGAAGTCGCCCGTGCATACTTCAACATCACCACCACCACCTACACCGAGATCGATTCCCTGAAAATGGGTTACTACGACAACGGCACCGGATACGGCTGGGACGAAAACTGGGAAGGCGTATCCCTGGGTTCTGCCTCCGAGAGTCTCGTGTGCAAGGGCGTGTACATCGAGGCGGGTTTTTCCAACATGACAGACCCTGCCACCCGGCAACTCAATTTCGTCAGGGTGGGCACACCGTCCATGACAGGCCCCATCAGCGCAAACTTTATTTCGTTCAGCGGCCGCATCGAGAACCCCACGGACGGCGTTCTCGTGGACGGCAGCCGGCTGAATCTCGGCCAGAGAACGATCTACTGCAACAATTCGGAGTTTTCCGTAACCCTGGACAGGACCTCCGGCTGGTGGTTCCACTGGGGCAATGCGACAATTACCCCGTGAGCGTAAACGGATTATGAAGCGACTGACAGGGATTTTGGATGCGGCTGTTGTGAAATGAAGTAGGGAGGCGCAAGCATAGGAGCCTCTCCTTAGCCCCTGTGGTTTTGGTTATACAAAGTACCGTGAAAAGGGGGTGATGCGCTGGCGCAGTTGAACTGGAGGATTCTTAAAAAAGTAACACGGTTCGGCAAAAAGGCAGTTGGTAAAAAACTTACAGATCGCAAGTAACAGGCACCACAAAAAATAAATTTTTGGAGGCATTAAGTTATGAAGAGAGTATTGACGTTTTTGGCTATCATGTTGCTGCCATTGTCAGTTATGGCAATGACACCGGTTTCCGACCAGACCCTTTCCGATGTTACCGGCCAGGCCGGAGTCAACATCAATGCTGACC
>Ga0208824_1000207_pt1 | contig 67716 bp, 55 predicted proteins | sample AD_JPNTR3_MetaG_FD_184447 | JGI IMG/M metagenome (GOLD analysis project Ga0208824, IMG submission 184447) | Active sludge microbial communities of municipal wastewater-treating anaerobic digesters from Japan - AD_JPNTR3_MetaG (SPAdes) (version 2) | ecosystem: Engineered > Bioreactor > Anaerobic...
CCTCGGGCAACATGCGGAGTTTGATACATCCCAGCGACATGATAAACTTCATATCGCCCGATGGAGAAGAACCAGGGTTAAAATCGGATGCTAAAGCAATGGGAAGACCCGCGTTGATCATTCTCCGTACGGGAGGGTCAACCATACCCAGGAAAAATGAAGCACCGGGCAGAAGTGTAGGCATAGTTTCAGTGCCAAGTAGTGCATTAATCTCATCATCGCCAGTGAACTCTAAATGATCGACCGAGAGCGCATTATACTTTACGCCAACCTGAATACCACCTGAAAAATCGAGTTCGTTTGCATGGAGTTTGGGCCTAAGGCCATACTTGATTCCTGCCATCAGGATACGCTCAGTATCCTCAACGGTAAAGAAACCTTTATCGCAAAAAACATCAATATAATCGGCTAAGCCCTCAGATGCAACCAAAGGTATCATCTCGTTAATAATCAAATCAACATACTCACTTTGTCGGCCTTTATATTCAGCAGGTACTGCGTGAGCGCCAAGAAAGGTTGATTTTATGGTTATAGGCGTAGTTTCCTTTAACCGTTTAATAACCCGAAGCATTTTCAACTCACTCTCGGTGGATAAGCCGTAACCGCTCTTGATCTCCACGGCTCCGGTTCCCTTCCTAATTATCTCGTAAATGCGAGCAAGCGATTGGTTGTAAAGCTCATTTTCAGATGTTTCGGCTAAACGTTTGGCTGAGTTTAGTATACCTCCACCACGTTTAGCTATCTCTTCGTAGGACAGACCCTTTATCTTGTCGATATACTCTATCTCGCGGCTACCAGCATAAACCAAATGGGTGTGCGAATCGCAGAACGATGGGAAAACCATACGGCCAAACGCATTGTAAATTAGCACATCGCCCGAAAGCGATGAAATATCGGGAGCTTTGGACATTGGCCCAAAATCGGCAATTAACCCCTTGTCTATCAGTAAATATGCATTATCAATAGTTTTCAGCTTGGCCATATCGTTACCGGCTTTCCAAACTGCCGGTTTATCTTCCACCTGAACCAACTTTTTGATATTTAGAATAAGTATTTGCATGGGCGAATGCATTTATATGGCCTCGAAGATAGGCAATTAAGATGAATTCTGAAATGTTTTTAAGCAGGTTGTTGGGGGGAGGGTAAAAAAGGGTTGTTTACCATTATTAAGTGGAAATGGGTCGGAATGCTCGGAATACTCGGAATACTCGGAATGAGTCGGAATGCTCGGAATGAGTCGGATTGAGTCGGATTGAGTCGGAATGAGTAGGAATGAGTCGGAATATGGTGGAGTTAGAAGAAGTTAGAGGAAGTTTGAGGAAGTTTGAGGAAGTTTGAGTTAGTTAAAAGTGAAAAGTGAAAAGTGAAAAGAGGAATTGTGGATATGAGGGGGTTAGAGAGAGTTTATGTTCGTTAATCGTTAATCGTGAAACGTGAAACGAAAGGATTTGACCCGTCCTGAAAAATATCTAGTCCTGAAATAAGTCTACAGGTTAGAAATAGATTTGAGCGACACAAATATACCGTTAACCGTTAACCGTCAACAATCAACTATCAACTATCAACTATCAACCACCAACTGTCAACTATCAACTCAATAATTTTCAAAGAGTTGCACAGAGTTATAAAGAGTTAAACATTGTAATTCAATCAAATAATTATCATCTGTTACAGTTTAAATTCACGGACAACAATAAAGCCAGTCGAAATGACTGGCTTTATTTATTTTATTTTATCTATTTACCTTTCTTTTTCCTGAGCTGTTCCTGCTGCTTTGCCATATCCTCGAGTCTTTGTTGCCATTTTGATTTTGTAACGGGTTTCTTGGCATTCTCGTGAAGTTTGGCAAGTATAGCCTTATCATCGACAAAGCGGCGGAAGAGATAGGTTTGTCCTATGGTTATTACGTTGGATAGCAAGTAGTAGTAACTTAAGCCTGCCGAATAGTTGTTGAACCACAACAACAGCATTATAGGCATCATCCAGGTCATCATAAACTTCATACCGGGCATTTGGGCATTGGTATCGCCCATTTGGTCGGTATTCATCTTTGAGGTGATGAAAAGCGAAACGGCCATCAACAGTGTGAATAAGCTGACATGATCGCCATACCATGGGATACTGAAAGGTAAGTGAAGAATAGAATCGTATGATGAGAGGTCGTCGGCCCAAAGGAAACTTTGCTGCCTGAGCTCAAATGAGGCGGGGAAGAAACGGAACATGGCAATTAGGATGGGGAATTGGATTAGAATGGGAATACACCCACCCATGGGGTTAACCCCTACCTTTTTGTAAAGCGCCATAACAGCCTGCTGCTTCTTGAGTGCGTCTTCCTGCTTGGGATACTTTGCATTTATTTCATCAACCTGGGGTTTAAGCACCCTCATTTTAGCAGAACTCAAGTATGATTTATAGGTTAAGGGCGAAATAATAATCTTGATAAATATGGTTAAAAGTAAAATAATGAGACCATAGCTTGAAATGTACCGGCTGAGGAAATTAAAAACATTGATAACAATATACTTGTTTATCCAACGAATAATATTACGGCCTAATGGAACAACCTTCTCAAAACCCGAATTGTATGACTTTAAAGTTTTATAGTGATTGGGTCCAAAGAAGAATTTCAGACCGATACTTTCCGATTCCTTATTTTGGAAAGGCAAAGCCAAGCGGGCGCTAAACTGCTTAACATGCTTTCCATCGTCAATATTAACTGCCTTTAAATCGGCATTAACAAAATGGTCGTTGGCTACAATGATGGATGAAAAAAACTGATGCTTAAAATCGACCCATTTAATCTTGTTATTCAGCTCCTTTGAATCCTCTTTGCTCCGAGAGCTGAACTCCTCATAATCACCTGTAAAAAATTGATAGGCAATTGTTGTGTAGTTACGCTCATTCTCCAAACCCTTTTCAAGACGTAGTAACTTTGAATCCCAAATAAGATCGATGTAACCCAAACGGTTCCCAATATTCTTTTCCAGGCCAGTAAACTTAATATCAAAGCCGAGCATGTAGCTACCGGGCTTAATTGTATAAATGTAATCGATATAGGAATTACCACCTGCAGCTAGCCTCATGGTTACTGAAACTGAGTCGGTGGTAGCCGTAATAATACTATCGGTTGTTTGAGGGGTAAAGAATAAATCGTTTGTTTTAACGGCAACATTATCGCCCCAGAACTGAAGGCCAAATGTATTTTCATCGCCAGTAAAGAGCACGAGCGGTTCACCCGAATATGTTTTATATTTCTTGAGTTCTACCGAGTAAATACGGCCCCCTTTAGCTGTAAGGGTAACCCTCATCAGATCGTTCTCAAGGGTGATAAACTTGTTGCTGCCGCTTGCCGCATCGGAAAATAATCCGAACTGAGTAATGGCCTCCTGTTTCTTGGCACTATCGGAAAGTAAGGCTTTAGCCTGCTCTTCGGCAAGTCGTTTTTGGTGCTCCTCCTCCTGAACACGTGCAATTGAATCGGCTTTCCGTTGGTATGCCTCACGCTCCTCCTTTGATGGTTGTGTGAGGTAACCAAAGCCAATCATTATAAGAAAAATCAACACTAAACCAATAACCGTATTCCTATCCATCTCAAAAATATTATTCAGTTTAAAATTTAAAATTCAACAAATTGGAGTGAGTGCAAAGGTAGCATTTACACCTTACTTTATTTGTTAAAATTTATTGCAGCTTTCACAAAATCAACAAATAAGGGGTGAGGTTTAAGAACTGTGCTGCTATACTCAGGGTGAAACTGAACCCCAACAAACCAAGGGTGATCGGACAACTCCATAATTTCAACAAGGTTAGTATCGGGGTTAATGCCCACTGGTATCATTCCGGCATTCTGGAATTGCTCAAAGTACTTATTATTGAACTCATACCTATGCCTATGGCGCTCGCTAATCTCAAGTTTTTTGTATGCCTTATGGGTATTTGAACCCTTGGCCACTACACATGGGTATGCACCTAAACGCATGGTTCCTCCCATGTCGGTTATGCCTTTCTGGTCTTCCATTAGATCGATAACCGGGTAAGGCGTAGTTCGAACCATTTCGGTTGAATTGGCATCGGTTAACCCAAGGACATTCCTAGCAAACTCAATAACTGCACACTGCATACCCAAGCATATTCCCAGGAAGGGAACTTTGTTCTCACGAGCATACTTAACCGCAAGAATTTTCCCCTCAATACCTCTATGGCCAAACCCTGGTGCTACCAGAATGCCCTTTAAATGACCAAGTTTCTCGCTAAGGTTACTAGCGTTAATATCCTCGGATTGAATGAGCTCCAGCTCAACCTTGCAGTCGTTGGCGGCCCCGGCATGTATGAACGATTCAATGATTGACTTGTAAGCATCAGGTAGTTGAACGTACTTACCAACCAATCCAATTTTAACGCGATGGCTGGGATTCTTAACCCGGTTAACAAAGTTAATCCAGTCGTCGAGCTTGGGCTCCGATGCAGGAAGGTTAAGCTTACGGAGTATGGTTAAATCCAGTTTCTCCTTGAGCATCAATAGTGGAACCTCGTAGATGGTTTTAACATCAATTGACTCCACTACCGCCTCGGGTTCAACATTACAGAAAAGGGCTACCTTTCGGCGGATATCGTCGCTCAAATGCTTCTCGGTGCGGAGCACCAACACATCGGGCTGGATACCGTTCTCGAGCAACTCCTTTACGGAGTGTTGTGTGGGTTTAGTTTTTAGTTCACCCGATGCGGAAAGGAAAGGAACAAGAGTGAGGTGAATAAAAGCTGAATTATTTGGGCCTAACTCCCATTTAAGCTGACGTACAGCCTCAATGTATGGCAGCGACTCAATGTCGCCAACCGTTCCGCCAATCTCGGTAATAACTACATCAAGCTTATTTTTTGTTCCAAGCAGCTTAATCCGGCGCTTTATTTCATCGGTGATATGAGGAATAACCTGAACGGTTTTGCCAAGGTAATCGCCACGCCTCTCCTTACTTATTACCGTTTGGTATATTTTACCGGTGGTAACATTGTTAAGCTGCGATGTGGGCAAACTGATAAAGCGCTCGTAGTGCCCGAGGTCAAGGTCGGTTTCGGCTCCATCCTCAGTAACGTAGCACTCGCCATGCTCGTATGGGTTGAGTGTTCCTGGGTCAACATTTATGTATGGGTCCAACTTCTGGATGGTTACAGTGTATCCCCTACTCTGTAAAAGTTTACCTAACGAAGCTGAGATTATCCCTTTACCCAACGAGGAAGCAACTCCTCCGGTAACAAAAATGTATTTGGTAGATGAGGACTGTGGCATGACCTTAAGTATTACTGTTCTAACTTATCAATAAGCTTAATTTTTTCGCTCAGCTCAGCAATTTCCTCTTTTGCCCGCTCAATTTTACGTTTAACCTCCTCAATCATCGCCTCAGCATTCTTGGTTTTAGCAAAGAAACCGATGTTGTTCTCCCAAACGGTGAGGTCGTTTTCCAGCTGACGCATGCGGTTAAACATGCGTTCCCTATCCTGGCGGAGTTTGGACATGGCACGAGGGTTAGCCTTAGCTTCCTCAAGCTTAGCCTGAAAACGCACCACCTTATTCTTGCCCTCCTGGGCATTTAACTTATCGAAATGCTTTTTGATGGCAGCCCGGAAACGCTTTTGGACATCATCCTTTACCTTGATTGGAACAAACCCTATTTCGGTCCAGCGCCTCTGGAATTCCTTGAGGGCGTTAAGGTTTTGTTCCATATCCTCACCAAACTCAAAGGCTTCAACCTCGGCAATCAATGCTTCCTTGGCCTTGAGATTTTCCTCATATGAGTTATCGACCGATGCAAAATGCTTCGACTTTTGCTCAAAAAAGTAATCGCAGGCAGCGCGGAAACGCTTCCAAATTTCATCGGAGTTTTTACGAGGAACAGGACCTATTTGCTTCCAGCGTTTTTGAAGGTTGATTAAATCTTCCGTAGTTTTTTTCCAGTCAGTGCTTTCCTTTAATGCCTCGGCCTGCAGGCAGAGTTCGGTTTTAAGCTGTAGGTTGTTCACCTGAACATCTCTAATGTCCTTGAAAAAGTCACGTTTCTTGTTGAAGAAAGTGTCGCAGGCGCTACGGAAACGCTCAAAAACCTTATTGTTTTCCTTTTTGGTTGCAAATCCTATTGTTTTCCAAAGCTTTTGCAGCTCAATTAGTTCCTTTGATAGTTTATTCCACTCCTTTACCGATTTTGGATTTTGAGCGGCAAGTTCCTCTGCCTTTTCGCATAGCTCAGCTTTGGCTTCAAGATTCTTTTTTTGCTGCTCCTTTATGCTTTCGAAATGTTCCTGATGCTTTTTGTTTATTTTAGTTGTAGCCTCCTTGAAACGCTCCCAGATCTCATTCTGATTTTCGCGTGGAACTGGCCCAACCTCGCGCCACTGCTCATGGAGTTTCTGCAATTTCTTAAATGCAACAACAACCGAGGGCTCAAGAAGTAACTCCTCAGCCTGCTCACAGAGTTTGATTTTGGCTTCAAGATTTTTCTTGAAATCGAGGTCGCGGAGTTCCTTGCTAATCTTTACAAAGTCGTAGAAGGCCTGAACGTGATGGTGGTAGTTGTTCCACAAATCGTTTAAGCTTGCTTGGGGAACAGGGCCAACTTCAAGGAACTGCTTTTGTAAATCCCTAAACTCCTGATAGATTTTACCAACAGGCTCGGTGCTGTTAACCAGATCCTTTATTTTCTCTATAATTTGCTGTTTTTGCTCCAGGTTATGCTGTTTTTGCTCCTCGAGCTGATTGTTATACTGAGCGCGTTTGGCACGATACTGCTTAAGCAGTTCCTTGAACTGCATTTCAGCATTATCCTCGGGCAACGAGAACTGCTCAAGGTCGCCTCCGGCGTCAACAAATTCTTTTCTTAACTTTTCAACCTCAGCCTTATGCTTGCGGTAGAATATGCTCTTTAAACTCTCAACTTTCTGACGGATTTTTTGAACGGGTCGGTTATTGATTAAATCCTTCAGGGTTTGAACCAGCTCATCCTTTGAAAGGTTTGAGTAGTCCACATGGGGCTCATCGTCTTCCTCGTCAATCTCGGCCTCTTCCTCATCCTCCTCATCAAAATCGACATGTTCGTCGTCCATTTCAAGGGGTTTCAGCTCCTCATCGTTGGGCTCCTCATCGTAAGCCTCATCGGAAATTGACATAGGTTTGTCAGCATTAACATCGACCAAATCGTTCACGCTATCAGCAACATCGTGGTTGCCGGCATTGGAAGATACAATCGTACCCTCGATGTTTTCGAGGTTTTGATCCTTAGGATCGTTCAGCTCATTAGTATTCATAGTTCAAAACTTAACCGGTTATAAATCAGCAGTATTTAAAAAATTTTGCCTACGAAATTACATATAATCGGGCGTAACGCAAACAAATTAACGTAAAAGAATAAAGAATAATTGACTGGCAAAACAAAAAAAGCCCGATTTTAAAGGGATTCGGGCTGAATAATATTTGCAATATAAATACTTAGTCAATTTTAATGCTTCTGGGTTTTTGTGGCTTAGCCTCATCGCGCTTGGAAAGGAAAACCGTGAGGATGCCATTCTCGTAACGGGCATCAATCTTATTGGTATCAATAGCCTTTCCAACAACAAAGGTTCGCTCAAATGAGCCTGTTAGGAACTCGCAGCGGGTATAAGCCTCACCTTCAACAGGATTATTTTCCTTCTCGGCGCTAATCTTAAGCATATCATTATCGATACTTACCTTAAAATCGTCCTTTTGGTATCCGGGAGCAGCAACCTCCAAACGAAAGCGCTCTGGCTCCTCATAGATATTTACGGCTGGATAGCTGAGCCTGGCATTAGCCATTTCGCTGGCCGATTTAACAAAGCTTTCGAACACCCTCTCAAAATCCACCCCTGTCCTCCTTGAGGCAAGCGGGTTGTAGAAACTTACAAGTGTCATAGTATTATAATTTTTAAAGTTGATATTCACATTCACATTTAATATTTAGCTAATAGTATGCCATACAGAAAAACAAGTCATTATGTCATATAAATACAAAATTACTATGTCAACATGACACTAAAACACCTCGGGAAATCATGAATACTTTTAATAACATGCGCATTTTAATAGCATGCGATTTACTTGTGGGTTGATATTTTAAAGTAAACAATGCATGCAGAATTCAGAGTAACCAATCCCATACAACGTCGTTTAGTTAAGGTTGTTTGTCATTTTGAGTCCCGATATAATAGGGAAAGACTCCGCTGAAACATCTCAACGATGGATGAATATAGATCCTTCGCTCCCCGCTAGGGCGGGACAGGCCGCTCAGGATGACAAATGAAGTTGTTCGTGTAAGTTGTTCGTTATTCGTGGGATACGACCTCACCCCAGCTCTTTTCCCTGAGAGGGAATGAAGCGGAAGAAGCAAGCAGAGGCATAAAAGTCTGACCCGACAATGGGTCGGGGGTGGAACGTGGAGGTGGGCCTAGTAAGCGATACCACATGAGTCACGCCACAGGCGTGGCAAATAGTATCGCGTGGCAGTTCCACCCCCGGGGTACCCATCGGGTCGGGCTTTTCAGCCTTGATTTTCTTTGGTTATTTCTTGTATCAAGACAAGAAAGAACATGAAAATCACTCTTTGCAATGTTTTTCCTTTGCGATGCAACGATTCAATTTCGCTCTTTGGAATATCATAGCGTGCATCGCTTTACATACGGGAGTTCCATGGTGTTACAAATATTACGCCCCTACGGGGCTGAAGACGTTATTCGTTGTTCGTGCATCGTTGTTCGTTGTCCGTGAATGTCATGTCATTCACTCTGTGAAACACTGTATTACATTGTGTAACTCTGTGTTACTTGTTTTTGATCAGTTCCCAAGACTATTGTCATGTTTACATCTCTTTAGGGCCGATTAGAGATCCTTCGCTCCCCGCTAGGGCGGGACAGGCCGCTCAGGATGACAAGCGGAGCTGACAGTTGATGGTTGATAGTTGGCAGTTGATGGTTGACAGTTGATGGTTGATGGTTGATTGTTGATGGCAAAAACACCAAACACCAAACACCAAATACAAAAAACTAAACACCTCTGTACACTGCACACTATTCAAAAGATCCTTCGCTGCGCTCAGGTGACAAAAGCAATGTCTGTTCTGCTATCTAAATGACATTGAACCCCAATAGCTAACTTTTTAGTAATTTTGCAGAATAAAGCAATGAGTATGAGAATTGATATTATCACCGTTCTCCCTGAGCTGATTGAAAGTCCGCTTAACCATTCCATCATAAAACGAGCGCAAAAGAAAGGTTTGGTGAGTATAAACCTACACCATTTACGCGACTATACCACCGATAAGCATCGCACGGTAGACGACTACGCCTTTGGTCCCGATGCCGGGATGGTACTTAAGATTGAACCCATTTACAAAGCAATAGAGAAACTCAAAAGCGAGAGGGATTACGACGAGATAATTTACACCTCGCCCGATGGCGAACCTTACACCCAAAAGCTGGCAAACACCCTGAGTACCAAGGAAAACATTCTTATACTATGCGGCCATTACAAGGGGGTTGATCACCGTGTTCGCGAACATCTTATTACCCGTGAAATATCCATTGGCGACTATGTGCTTTCGGGGGGAGAACTGGCAGCTGCCATTATTGTTGATAGCGTTGTACGCCTTGTGCCAGGCGTGCTCTCCGATGAAACATCGGCACTAACGGACTCGTTTCAGGACGGACTACTTGCTCCGCCAGTTTACACTAGACCCGCTGAATTTAATGGCTGGAAAGTACCCGAAATTTTACTATCTGGTAATTTTAAGGAGATTGAGAAATGGCAAATGGAACAGGCCTATGAGCGAACCAAACGGTTACGCCCAAACCTGCTTAGGGATGAGTAGATGGTTTAAGGATAAAGGATAAAGGATAAAGGATAAAGGATATAAGGATAAAGGATAAAGGATAAAGGGTAAAGGGTAAACGTGAAAAGTTAAAAAAGTTAAAAGCTTGGTTTTAAGTGGGGATGGGTCGGAATGCTCGGAATACTCGGAATGATTCGGAATAGACACTCTTTTACTTACAACCATCAACCATCAACCGTCAACCGTCAACCATCAACCATCAACTATCAACTATCAACCATCAACCATCAACTATCACCCACCACTGTAAACTGAACACTGCACACTATACACTACACCCTTAGCGGAGTATTTTCCTCACAAAGGCCACAGTAAAGTAAGCCATCAGAAATACCCCCATAAAACCCTCGGTGCCGGCAACAAACCTTGCTATTCCTGATGGTGCAAAATCGCCATAGCCAATGGTGAAAAAGGTAACCACGCTAAAGTAAAAACCCCGGGCAACTATCCCCAACTGATCTCCACTGGCCGATGTTGCAATAATATGCCCCAAACCCAAACCCATTATAGCGATATATGCCAGGCTGTATATTACGTAAACCACCAAAATGCTGAAAATTACTCGCTGGGGCGAAGTGGCAAAAAGACCCATGTAATCGAAAAGCAGTTTCTTTGCCCAGTAAATAATCCTATTGATTAAATGCCTCAGCTTGCCCTGCTTATTTGAGCTCAAGAGCAATGCTCTCATATGGCATCGTTTAAATTCAACATAGGCAGCATCCTCCTCGTCGTACTTTCCAAGGGCATTAAAGTTTTCCTTGAGAATTCGGAACTGTTCAGCCTTCTCGGCAACTGTAGTACACCCCTGAGAGTAAATCAAGCTACGAACGCCATTGGCGTCCCAATCGATATAGATTTGACCCAGCAATCGTACACCCGTCAGGTTTAAGCTATTGATTCTGGGTGGATCGCCATGGGTATAAAATTCAACTATATCGCGAATGGTGCAGCCTGCTAAGTTAATTTCGTCGCTCTGCTTTACATGCAGGTTAACCATAGAATTGAACTGACAATCGGAGAAAATTAGCTTACCAAGCTGTGCCTCGGAAAAGCTAATGTTTTGGCTAAATAACGAGCGCTCAAAAACGATTTCGGATTTTGCTCCCTGGTATAAGTCGAATATAAGGGTAACGTTTCCAAATGCTGCGCGTTTGAAAGTGAGTTTACCCTTTGGCGTTTCGGCACCCTCAAAGTTCAGCTCCCCCTCATGGAAGGAGGCACGGTTAAACGAGGTTCGACCAGCACGGAATTCGGCAGCACGAAAATCGACTCGCCCACTACCAAAGTCAACACGTTCAAACGATACACCACCTCCGCCAAATCGGGCATAGTGAAAATCGACCTTACCCGTGCCGAACCGGCACACCCTAAAATCGACATCGGAATTATTGAACCCAGCATTAATGAACGAAACATCGCCATCGCCAAAATCAACATTAGTGAAAATGGCCTCGCCACTACCAAATGAGGTGTCCTGAAAATCCTTAACACCCACATCGAATATTGTATTTTTAAACGATATCTGCTCCCCTTCAAACCTGACCTGGGTAAAATTGCTCTTGGCCGCTTTTATATAACAATTGGTTAAACGGAAAGAGCCTAACAGATTCGACAGGTGAAAATCAAAAAGCTCTGTAACCACGTACGATTCATCAATAACGAACTCTTTTTCGCTAATGGATAATGACAAATCGATGCTTACTGGCGAATCGAAAAAACTGTTGCAGGCAGTAAACTGAGCAACAGGCAAAGGTTGTGCTTTGTCAATTTGGAGGTATCGCTTGCAGGCAATTGTGGAGAATCCCTGAATGTAACAGTAATCGAGGTTAACGGGCTCCATTTTCCCGATACGCTCATAAACATCAGCCATTTCAGGAATGCCCAAGCTTAATGTTGTTATTAAAACACCCTTACTATTGAACAGTTCAATTTTTGCGGTTTGCTTAGTGGTAAAGCCATCGGAACGAACAAAAGGCCTCTGAAGAATTTCAACCCTATATGAATCAAACGAGTACGCCATTCAATGAAATTTTCAATAAAATTAGGATAAATCTTTTGAAAATAAAAAGGGAGCTTAGAAAGGTAGGGAGAAAATTAGTGTGCAGTGTGCGATGCACAACGTGCAGAGGTGTTTAGTTTTTTGTGTTTGGTGTTTAGTGTTTAGTGTTTAGTGTTTTTGCCATCAACTATCAACCATCAACCATCAACCATCAACTGTCAACTCCGCTTGTCATCCTGAGCAGCCTGTCCCGCCCTAGCGGGAAGCGAAGGATCTCTATTAATCTATCATTTTTAGATATTTCGGCGTATTCTATCATTTCGCTTGGTCAAAGGCGATAAAGTGTGGTTTGAGAAATCAACCCTAGCATTTTCTATTTCTACAAGAGGATAAATTAAATAGAGATTTTGCTAATTCATAAATTCATTAGGCGGGCGGTAGTGTGACTTTATCCGGATAACAGTACAATTGAAACAAGAGATTTGATTTTAAAACAAAGCGACCAAGGCGCTTTATGCGTTCCAACTAAACATAGTACTCAAAGCTAATAGCGTTAGTCCACTTTACAATATTTTCGGAATTATCGGTAGGCGACTGGCAGGTATTGCCTATGCAGAGCAGGTACTTGTTGGGTATATCGGTTGATTGCAGGAACTTTAGCTTAGGGTAAACCAATTTTGAGGCTATCAACATTTCGGCAGCATTCAAATCATCGCCATTTACCTTGATTTCAGCAACTGGCAGAATGGTACTCAAAAGCTGCAATGCCCATGTATGAACAAAAACATTGCCCTGTTTAATATGGTTTCCCACGTTAGCAATCATTTGCAATGCAATTGTGCCATACTCACTGCTAGTATCGTGCTCGGCAAGTGCAAGCAGGTTACTTACCATTACAGCCGATGCCGAAGGCATAACACCGTCCATCAGCTCCATTTTACGGGTAATAAGTTCTGTACTGGCTGGAGTGTAATAAAACATTCCTGAATTGGTGTCGAAAAAAATATCCTTGGTTTTCTGAGCCAGGTTAATAGCATAACGGTTCCATAAAGTATTATTGGTGATTTGGTAAAGATTTATCAACGCATTGATAGTATAGGCGTAATCGTCGAGCAATGCAGTACCATAAACCCTACCTTTGCATGTAATCCGGCTAAGTGTCCAGTCATCATTAACATGGTTATCTATCAGATAATTTGCGGATGACAAGGCAAGTTGAAGGTATTTATCGTAACCAAAGGTAAGATATGCAGTGGAAAGAGCCGAAACCATCAAGCTATTCCACGAGGTGATAATTTTATCATCGACAAGGGGAGGGACACGGAAATCCCTATGGTTCTTGAGTTTTATAAGGCTTGTTTTTAGCCTGTAATCAATCTCACCCTCGGGTAATCCAAAAAGGCTCGAGAGCTGGGCATTTGTAAGGGAGCGGAATAAAATATTGGTGCTTTCCCAGTTACCGGTTGGAGTAATACCATAAGCCACACAGAAAAGCTCTGAGTCATATCCCAATATCTGCTCAACCTCGCTTTTCCCCCAGGTGTAATAACCACCCTCAAGACCAGCCGTATCGGCATCGAGTGCGCTGAAAAAACCACCAGTTGACGATAGAAGTTGACGCTCAACAAAGGTAATAGTCTCCTCAACCACTCTCCTATACAAAGGATTTGGGTTGAGCCTATAGGCCAGGGAGTAAACCTCAATTAGCTGGGCATTATCGTAGAGCATCTTTTCAAAGTGGGGAACAAACCACTTTTCATCAACCGAGTATCGGAAAAATCCACCGCCAACGTGGTCGTATATGCCGCCGTTGGCCATTCGCTCAAGGGTGGTATCGACAAAAGCAAGTAAGTCCTTTCGCTGGGAGTGTTGCCCGGTTATCAGCAGGTATTTCAGCAAACCAGGCATGGGAAATTTGGGTGCACCCAGCGTGCCACCCAACTTAAAGTCGAGCTGATTGCGGAAGGAATTGAGGTTTTCAGCTAAAACGACATTAAGGTTAACATTACTGACATCAGCCTTAACCCTGATAATCTCAGTGTTTGCAATCCCCTCGGCCAGCTCATCGGCAACCTCGTAAATGCGCTGAGGCTCGTTTTTCCATGTTTCATCGAGACTCTCAAGAATGCTAAGCCAGTTCTCCTTTGGGAAATAGGTACCTCCGTAAACCGGTCGGCCATCGGGTAAGGCAAAACAGTTTAAGGGCCAACCACCACGACGGGTAATAATCTGCACGGCATTCATGTAAATCTGATCGACATCGGGGCGTTCCTCACGGTCAACCTTAACGCAAACGTATCGCTCGTTCATGGTTTTAGCCACCTTTTCGTCCGAGAACGATTCGTGCTCCATTACATGGCACCAATGACAGCTGCTGTAACCAATGCTTATGAGCAAAAGTTTATTTTCTGCTTTAGCTTTCGCAAAAGCCTCCTCGCCCCACGGAAACCAGTCCACAGGGTTATATGCATGCTGTAAAAGGTATGGACTAACCTCACGAACTAATCGGTTTGGCCGGGCATCTTTCCAGGTATCCATCAAATTTGGTATCTAATTTGATACACTAACAAAACAGGTTGTATTTTTGTTGAAATATAGGGCTATCAATATTGGCTCATTTCAAAAATGCTATCTTTGCTTGTTGCTTCCATGAAAATTGAATGAACTATGAAAAAGTTTTTCCTGATTACACTCACATTGAGCTTAATGGTTTTTGCAAGTGCATTTGCACAAAAAAACGGATACAGGATTGAAGTTAAAATTGATGGATTAACCCAGGGCGATTTATTGCTAGGCTACCACTTTGGCGATAAGAAGTATGTGAAAGATACCGCCACTGTAAATAGCAAAGGATTTGCCGTGTTTGAAGGCGACACCCTTTTGCCTGGTGGTATATACCTTGTTATACTGCCAGAGAAAAACTACTTTGAGGTGCTTGTTGATAAGAACCAGAAATTTTCAGTTGCCACATCGAAGGATAACTTACTCGAAAACCTCAAGTTCACCAACTCTAGTGAAAACGAAGGGTTCATTAAGTACCAGCGTTTCATGATTGACATGCAGAAGCAGAGCAAGGAACTCTCGGAACAGCTGAAGGAATCGCTTTCCGATTCGCTTAAGGCCAATGCCATCCGCGATAAAATGAACGAGCTTAACAACAAGGTTTTAGCTTACTGGGACGAGGTGGAAGCCAACTACAAAGGCACCCTGCTTGCAGCAATTATAAAAGCCATGCGGAATGTTGAAGCACCCAAGCACAATATTGCCAAGGATACTCCAAAGTACGATTCGCTGGTTTGGGCGCATAACTACAACTATAACCGGTACCATTTCTTTGATAATATCGATTTTTCCGATGCTCGCCTACTACGAACCCCCATACTGGAGAGTAAAATAAATGTGTATTTCGATAGGGTTCTACTCCCCATGCCCGATAGCATTATCCCAGCAGCAATTGAACTAATTGAGAAGGCAAAGGCCAATAAGGAGATGTTCCAGTATATTCTATCTACCCTAACCAATAAGTTTCAAACCTCGGAACGAATGGGAATGGATGGTGTATTTGTGGCAGTGGCTGAAAAGTACTACCTGGGAGGCCAAGCCTGGTGGGCCGACCAGAAACTGCTCGATAAGATTGCCGAACGTGTAAAAGCCATAAAGCCCAATATTATTGGCAATATAGCCCCTGACCTTTGGTTACCAAACCCCAATGGGAAATACTACCGCTTAAGCGATGTGAATGCCAAGGTTACTGTTGCATACTTCTGGGATCCCGATTGTAGCCACTGTAAAAAGGTTACCCCTGAGCTGAAAAAGGTTTACGAGAAATATAAGGGTAAAGGGTTTGAGGTGTTTGCCGTTTACACCCAAGGCGACCAGCCCAAATGGATGGAATACATAAAGGCCAACGAATTAACCTGGATAAATGTTTGGGATCCTACGTTCAGCTCAAACTTCCGCAACCTGTACGATATCTATGCCACGCCTGTAATTTACGTTTTGGACAAAAACAAAAAGATTTTGGCCAAGCGAATAAGCGTGGAAACGCTCGAAAAAATCTTGGAAGAAGAGCTGAAATAGCTGTTCTTTAAGGGGTAAGTACTAGCAAGGGAAGTAAAGGGATAAGGTTAGTTGATGGTTGATTAGTGATTGGTGTTTGGTGTTTAGTGTTTAGTGTTTAGTGCTTGGTGTTTGGTGTTTGGTGTTTGGTAATGGGACACAGATGACGCAGATTAAATGGATTTTCACTGTGTAACACTGTGTTAAACTCTGTGTTAAACCCTGTGTAACTCTGTGATGCTAATTGAGTTGATAGTTGACGGTTGATGGTTGATAGTAAATGCAAAGAGATTTATAATCTTACACTATGAGACCCTGTGCCACACCATGTAACACTGTAGTAATGTATTGATATTCTTATTATTGATTCATCGTTAATCCCCTACGGGGGATACTGTTTTTTTATCATGATCTTTTACATTCCTCAATCGCCTTCGACAAAGATGTTCCCTTACTGAGGGTGCTCAAACCGCTATCTCCACTATAAACTAACAGCTATCAACTATCAATCGTCAACTATCAATCGTCAACTATCAACTATCAACTATCAACCATCAACTATCAACCATCAACTATCAACCATCAACTATCAACTCCTCATATTATACCAGAAATCAAAAGGATGTGAAGAACCTTCCATTTGGAACATAAAAAAAACAAATTCAGAGATATTTTGTTCATACTAAAATATTTCCGTAGATTTGAAATTATTTTTATCATAATCAAAACTTTTATTATGAAAAAGTATATCCGGCGAGAAATGTACGAAGCAAAGATACGTCCTTTTATCGGCAAGGATTTGATTAAAGTGATTGTAGGACAGCGACGTACGGGGAAAAGCTACTTTCTGTTTCAGGTTATGGATCTGGTACAACAGCTAAATCCGGATATCCAAATCCTTTACATAAACAAGGAAGATTTGGCATTTGACACCATAAAAACCTATGCTGACCTTGTTTCGTTTGCTGAAAGTAATGTAACAAAGGGGAAAAAAGCCGCCATTTTTATTGACGAAATTCAGGATATTGAAGACTTTGAAAAGGCACTGCGGCATTTCCACACCACCGGAATGTGGGACATTTACTGTACCGGCAGTAACGCGAAGCTGCTTTCGGGTGAGTTATCCACCTATCTGACCGGGCGATATGTTGAAATTACCATGTACAGCCTTTCCTATCCGGAATTTCTCGTGTTTAACCGGTTGGAAAACACTCCTGAAAATTTCAACAAATACCTACGATTTGGCGGACTTCCCTACCTTGTGAACCTAACGTTGAACGAGAATGTGGTTTTTGAATATCTGCGAAATATTTATACTACCATACTCTACAAGGACATAATTACCAGGTACAACATCCGAAACGCGGCCTTTCTGGAGCGGTTGGTCATTTTTATTGCCGACAATATTGGTAATGTTTTTTCGGCTAAAAAGATAACCGATTACCTGAAATCGCAAAATATTAAATCGTCGAACAATATTGTTCTCGACTATCTGAACTACCTGCAAAATGCGTATCTGATTGCCAAAATCTCCCGCAACGATTTAAAAGGGAAACGAATACTGGAGATTGGCGAGAAATACTACTTCCACGACACAGGTCTGCGACACGCCATAATATCGTATAAACCAGGCGATATCAACCAATTGCTGGAAAACATTGTTCTGCTGCACATGCTTATACACGGCTACAGTGTTACCATTGGTAAGTTAGGCGATAAGGAGATTGATTTCATTTGCGATAAAAACAGCAACCGAATCTACATCCAGGTAACGCTCTCGTTGGCCGATGAAAATGTGAGAACCCGCGAATATGGCAATCTGCTTGAAACGGGCGATAATTTCAGAAAAATTGTAGTTACGGCCGATGAATACGCCCTCGACACATACAAAGGAATTGAAACCATAAATATTCGGGAATTTTTGACCGGAACTAAGATTCCTTAATTTTATTTGAGAGTATTTGAGGGATTTGTTTTCCCCCTACGGGGAAACATCCCAATACCAAAAGTTTTTTTACAACACCCCATCGCCTACAACGAAGATTCTCACTTACAGGGAGTCCTCAAACCGCTATCTCCACTATCAACTAACAACCGTCAACTATAAACTATCTTCAAACACTAATAGCCACTAGGTTTCCAGAAGCCTGATACGCCGCACAGCTTCCGGCATTGATATATATCAACCCTAAAAACTCCAAAATCCGCAGCGTGTGTAACATATGTTACAATTCGCGGAGTGGGGTTGGCCTACTTTTGTCTCAGAAAAACAAATCAACCCAATTTGATAACAATTAAAAACGAATAGATATGAAGCGCGACATTATTACAATTGACAGGGACAAGTGCAACGGTTGCGGACTATGTGTTAGTGGTTGCCACGAGGGAGCCCTACAGCTTATTGATGGCAAAGCTGTTCTGATCAGCGAGCTGATGTGCGATGGACTTGGAGCCTGCATAGGCGAATGCCCCGAGGGTGCCATTACCATCGAGCACCGCGAGGCTGAGCCTTACGACGAGGTACACACCATTAGTAAGATGGTGGCAAACGGTAAGAATACCATCATTGCTCACCTAAAGCACCTCAAGGATTATAACGAAAAGGAATACTTGCGCCAGGGTGTTGAGTGGTTGTTAGCCAACCGCGACAAACTCACGTTTAGCGTAGATGAGGTGCTGCAAGCAGTGCATAACCACACCAAGGATGCCTGCGGTTGTGGGACAAGCGAGCCCAAGGTAAAGCCTCAACCCATGCATCACCATGGTGGGGGTTGTCCGGGTTCGGCAACTCGCAGCTTTGCACAAGCCATTGCAGGTGCTGAGGGAATGGTTTCGGGGAAATCGGAGCTAACCCACTGGCCCGTACAGCTACACCTGATTAACCCACACTCGGGTCATTTCCGTGGCTCAAATCTGTTGCTTGCAGCCGACTGTGTGGCGTTCAGCCTTGGCAATTTCCATAGCCAACACCTGAAGGGTAAAACCTTGGCTATTGCCTGCCCTAAGCTCGACTCAAACAAGGAATCGTATGTTGAGAAGATTACTGCGCTAATTGACGATGCACAGGTTGACACTATCACCGTGATGAAAATGGAGGTTCCCTGCTGCGGTGGGCTTGTTCAGCTAGCCCGTATGGCCATGGAACAGGCAAAACGCAAGGTTCCTATTAAGGTGATTACCGTTGGAATTCAAGGTGAAATATTAGAGTCAAACTGGGTTTAATCAGCAAATAATCAACAAAATCAATAATTCACTTACTACATTTAACTATTTACTAAAAACAATCAAGCTATGAGTATGTTTTGCTATCAGTGCCAGGAAGCAGCCAAAGGAGTAGGCTGCACAATCAAGGGAGTTTGCGGTAAAAACGACGATCTTTCTAACATGATGGATCTCCTGCTCTTTGTAACCAAGGGGATTTGCGTTTACAGCACAGCGCTCCGCGAGCAAAAGGGTTACGAAAGCCCTATGGTTAACAAGTTTGTTTTTGACAGCTTATTCTCCACCATTACCAATGCCAATTTTGATAAGGCAGCCATCACGAAGCGTGTTGAAAAGGCCATAGAGATTCGTAACATGCTGCGCGAGGAAGCCCAAAAGAAAGGGGTAAAGGTTGACACCACCTTTGAGGGATGCACATGGGAAGGTAAGCCCGAAGAGTTTGATGCTAAAGCTGCCACCGTGGGAGTTCTGAACGAAACCAACGAGGATATCCGTTCACTTAAGGAGTTGATTACCTACGGCGTAAAGGGTATGGCAGCCTATGCCGAGCATGCCTACAACCTTGGCTTTGAGGACACCACTGTTTACGCATTCATGCAAAAGGCCATGGCCGATATTACAAAAAACCTAAGCGTTGATGAACTTGTTACCCTTACCCTTGAAACCGGGAAGTATGGCGTGCAAACCATGGCGCTGCTCGATAAGGCCAACACCACCAGCTTCGGTAACCCTGAAATCACCAAGGTAAACCTTGGCGTTCGTAACAATCCGGGAATCCTAATCAGTGGTCACGATCTTAAGGACATGGAGGAACTCCTTGCCCAAACCGAGGGCACTGGGGTTGATGTTTACACCCATAGCGAGATGCTACCCGCCAACTACTACCCTGCTTTTAAGAAATACAAACACTTTGTGGGTAACTACGGAAGCAGCTGGTGGCACCAGCGCGAGGATTTTGAGTCGTTCAATGGCCCAATCCTGTTCACCACTAACTGTATTGTTCCACCACTTGCCAACGCCAACTATAAGGATAGGATTTACACAACCGGTGCAGCCGGTCTTGAGGGCGCAAAACACATACCCGACAGGGAGAATGGCAAACCAAAGGATTTCAGCGCAATCATTGAACACGCAAAGCGTTGCAAACCTCCTGTTGAAATAGAGAAGGGCGAAATTATAGGCGGATTTGCTCACGAACAGGTGTTTGCCTTGGCCGACAAGGTAATAGATGCTGTAAAATCGGGAGCTATTCGTAAGTTTATCGTAATGGCCGGATGCGATGGCCGCATGAAGGATCGCAACTACTACACCGAGTTTGCTGAGAAACTACCAAAGGATACAGTTATCCTCACTGCAGGTTGCGCAAAATATCGCTATAACAAATTACCTTTGGGCGATATAGGTGGAATTCCTCGTGTACTTGATGCCGGCCAATGCAACGATTCCTACTCTTTGGCAGTTATCGCTCTTAAGCTAAAAGAGGTATTCCAGCTTAACGATATCAATGAACTCCCCATTGCCTACAACATTGCATGGTATGAACAAAAGGCTGTAATTGTTCTTCTTGCGCTACTCTACCTGGGAGTAAAGAACATTCACCTAGGCCCAACACTTCCTGCATTCCTCTCTCCCAATGTGGCAAAAGTATTGGTAGAGAACTTTGGAATTGGTGGAATCACTACTGTAGATGAAGACATCAAGCTAATGGTAGGCTAGCCCTCTCTCCCAGCCGTATGCACTACGGCTGGGTTTCTTCTATTAAATTGATCTAACATAAATCCAAACAGCTATGAACTTAACAAATGAATTTCCAAAAGGACAAAAGTTCAACTTTATGAATGAGGTTGAATACAGCAATGGCGGCATAGTAAGCAAAAACGTGCTAAAACGCCCAACGGGGAACATCTCGCTTTTTGCATTCGATAAGGGTGAGGGTCTAAGCGAGCACACAGCACCTTTTGATGCCGTTGTTCAGGTTATTGAAGGTAAAGCCACAATAATAATCGGTGGAACACCCCACCAACTTGTTGCAGGCGAAACAATTATCATGCCTGCAAACATACCCCATGCGCTTCAGGCTGAGGAAAGGTTTAAAATGGTTTTAACCATGATAAAGGAATAGTTGATTTTAATCAATTCCCTTGCCTTGCGCTTATTTTATTCCTAACTTTAAAAGAAAAAACATGAGCGAACTGATTAATAACTCCGAAAACAGGAAGAAAAAGCTCAAAGAGCTCATTCTCCGGTTACATAAAGGCGACTCAGAACAGGAAGTGCGGCAGGAGCTAATACAAAGCCTGACCAATATCCCCTATGGCGAGGTAGTTGAGGTTGAGCAGGAATTGATTAGCGAAGGTTTGCCGGAACAGGAAGTCCTGAAACTTTGCGATGTACACTCAGCAGTGCTGAAGGGAAATATTGATCTTACAACGGTTAAAAAAATTCCCGACGGTCACCCTGTTGATGTGTTCATTAAGGAAAATAAAGAACTCAACCAGCTTTGCCAATCCATTGAGCAATCGCTTATGGAACTTGTGTCAAGTGAAGCAGTTGACATCCCAAAGCTTGTACTCAAGCTTAGGGGACAGTTTAACGCTCTGTTTGATGTAGATAAGCACTATCAGCGAAAGGAATACCTACTTTTCCCCTTTCTTGAAAAGCAGGGAATTACTGGCCCTCCAAAGGTAATGTGGGGAAAACACGATGAAATAAGAGAGCTTATTAAAGGCTCAATTGAACTCCTGCAAACCGAAGGGATATCACGCGACGAACTAATTGCCTCAAGCGAGATTGTGCTCCGCCCTGCCATTAAAGGCGTTATGGAAATGACTACCAAGGAGGAAGAAATTCTTTTCCCCATGGCCTTGGATAAGCTTACTGAAGCTGACTGGTACGAGATTCATAAGCAGCAGCTTGAGATAGGCTTTTGCCTATACGACCCTCCTACAAAATGGAAACCATCATGGGTTGAAGGCAGCGAGCTTCAGGAGTTAAACAAAACGGCCGAAAACATTCAACTCCCAACGGGTAGTTTCTCAGTGGAAGAACTTCTGGCAATCCTTAACACATTACCAGTTGATATCACATTTGTTGATAAAAACGATAAGGTTAAGTATTTCTCGCAAAGCCCCGAAAGAATATTCCAGCGTAACAGGGCTATCCTTAACCGCGATGTAAGATTATGTCATCCCCCTGCCAGTGCTCACATTGTTGATAAAATCATTGAGGACTTTAAAAGCGGAAAGGCTTCTAGAGCCCCCTTCTGGATTAATATTGGTGGCAACCTAATACATATCGAGTACTTTGCATTACGAAACGAGAAAGGCGAATACCTTGGTGTTTTGGAGGTTTCGCACAATGTTTCAGTGTATCGCAAACTTGAAGGTGAACAACGTATTCTATCATATTCCAAATAGCTATGGACGAAAACAAACTCATTATAACACCTAAAACCAAGGTTTTGCAGCTAATTGAAGCATACCCGCAGCTCGAGGAGGTGCTTATTGGGTATGTTCCAGCTTTTGAAAAGCTGAAAAATCCTGTTCTAAGGAAAACAGTTGCTCGTGTTGCAACACTTCAGCAAGCTGCAGCAATAGGAAATGTTAAGGTAGAGGAACTCATTAATGTCCTCCGGAAAGCTGTAGGACAGGACTTGCTTGAGGGTGCCGATGAGATGGAGTTCACCACCCAGAAACCCCAATGGTTCGATTCAAACAAAGTTGACTCAGAAATTGATGTAAGGGTGATGTTACAGGCTGGTGAGCAACCAGTTAACCAGATAATGGCCGATTTAACCGACCTGAGTTCTGATAAAATATACAAAGTGGTTGCCCCATTTATTACTGCACCCTTAATAGATAAGGCTTCGAGCTTGGGAATAAAACACTGGGTAGAAAAGATTGACGATGAACACTTTAACATCTATTTCTATAAACCGTAAACAATTTTCTGAAAGAAAAAGCCTTTTGCTATTATGAGTTTTTATAGTACTCTGCGGAAGTACCACAAATGGCCCGCTTTAGTATTTACATTGTTTTTTTTGCTTTTTGCCATTTCGGGAGTTTTGATGAATCACCGGCAAACCATTGCCCATATCGATATCAACCGTAAGTATTTACCTAAGAACTACCAGTTAAAAAACTGGAACCTGGCATCGGTAAAAGGAGCAAGAACCATTAACTCTGATTCTATCATCCTTTATGGGGGAGTTGGGATTTGGCTTACCAAAAGCAATTTTGAAAATTGGAAGCCCTTAATGGATGGTATCCCGGAAGGGAGCGATTACAGAAAGATTTTTGACCTTGAAGTAACCCCAAACGGGATACTTGCTGCCACCCGTTTCGGTTTGTACTGGCTTGGCAAAGGGGAAAATCATTGGGTAAAGTTGCACCTACCCCAAAGCGATGAATTCTGCACCTCAATTGAGGTGGTCGAATCAAGTATATACATTACAACACGTAATTCAATTTATTATTCATCGGCACAAACCCTGCAGTTTACGCCAATCGATTTGAAAGCCCCTCTAGGTTCCAAAAAGGAAATATCAACCTTCCGGCTTTTTTGGAATATTCATAGCGGCGAGATTTTTGGAATTCCCGGACGATTATTAGCCGATTTGGTTGCTTTAGTCATGATTTTCTTAAGCATAACAGGTATTATCTACTTTTTATCCCCCAAAATAATCAAAAGGTACCATGAGCAATTCAGGTTCCATAAACTAAAACGCACCACCCGTTTCTCTTATAAATGGCACTTAAAGGTAGGAGCACTGGCTACATTGCTATTGGTAATATCGGGCCTAACAGGAACTTTCCTGCGTCCTCCTTTCCTGCTAACCATTGCCAATAGTCAAATAGTGCTTAACAACCAAAAGGTTTCTAACAGCTACTACTGGAACGATAAACTTCGCGATATAAGATTTGACTCAGCTAGAAAAAAGTTCATCCTGGCAACGTCCGATGGAATTTACCATTGCACTGACTTCTCAGAGCCCTTAACCAAATTTCCCAATCAGCCACCAGTTAGCGTAATGGGTATCAATGTTCTTGAGCCTCTAGACAGCGTGTTTTACCTGGTGGGAAGCTTTAGCGGATTATTCCGCTGGAACCCCGACACGGGAGAAACCTTCAACTACATAACAGGCAACCTGCATAGAAGAGAAAACGGCCTACGAAAACCATTAGGCGAGAATGTAGTATCGGGATACGCTCATATTTCAGGGTTAGAATACATATTCGATTACGATAAAGGGATGGTTGCTTTACATCATTCAGAGCCTGCTATTCCAATGCCATCAACAGTTGCTGATGCTTTCAAATTCCCGCTGTGGAATCTGGCTCAGGAAATCCATACCGGTCGAATTTTCAGCTTTATGCTTGGCGACTTTTACATACTGGTGGTTCCATTAACAGGCATTTTCCTTGTGGTAGTAGTACTATCGGGCTTTATGATGTGGTATAAGCGCAAATATTTAAATTGATTCTAAGCTTCTTATTACCTAAATTTGAAAAAACATCAATATGTTTGACTGGGCTAAACAGATACTAAAACGTTTTCAACCCCCACCAAACTGGCGAGTACCAGTAATTATATTGGCGGGAATTTTTACTGGAACAGGATTGTTTGTTTTTTATACCTCCAGGGCATGGTCGTATGTGTCCGACGACCCTGCAACGTGCGTCAATTGCCATATCATGAGGACGCAATATGTTACCTGGCACCACTCATCGCATAGGGAACACGCCACCTGCAACGATTGTCACGTACCCCACGACAACATCGTCCGTAAGTATTACTTTAAAGCAAACGATGGTTTGCGGCATGCCACCATCTTTACACTAAACACTTACCCCCAAACCATTTACATGCATAAGCCTGGGCAAAGAGTGGTTCAGGAAAACTGCATACGCTGCCATGGAAACCTCACAGCCATGGTTAAAGCCAATGTCGATTTAGATGCAATTCTTGCCGGAAATGGGAAACGTTGCTGGGATTGTCACCGTGAGGTACCCCATGGCACAGTAAAAAGCCTTTCCGCAACACCATATGGCACTGCACCAGTGCCTAAAACTGACACCCCTAACTGGTTAAAGAAACTGATTAAATAGATATTAAACCTATACCAACATGAAAACTCCGTTAAGTGAAAAAATTGCCAAGAATCCATGGATTGGATGGGCATTATTTCTGGGAACAATGATTGTTGTTTTTGTTCTTGGTTTACTGGCAGCCAGCATTGTTCAGCGACGAACAGAAGCAAACCTAATGAATACTCCAAGGTATAAGATCGATGAGTTTGAGCCCCGAAACGAGGCATGGGGTATGGCATTTCCGCGAGAGTATCAAACCTACTCCCAGATGTCCGATACCCTTTTCCGGTCAAAATATGGCGGAAGCGCTTTTCGCGATTTACTTGACGAAGACCCAAGACTGGTAATACTCTTTGCCGGCTATGCCTTTTCAAAAGATTTTAATCAGGCCCGAGGTCATGTATACTCAGTGGCGGATGTTCATAATACGTTACGCACTGGCACACCTGCCAATGAGAATGAGGGCCCTCAAAATTCAAGTTGCTGGGCTTGCAAGAGCCCCGATGTTGCAAGGGTTATGGCTAAAATGTCGCCAGCCGATTTCTACAAAACAAAGTGGTCGGCTATGCTCTCGGAAATTGTAAACCCTATTGGTTGTGCAAACTGCCACAATCCAAGCGATATGACTCTACGCCTGTTCCAAATCCCATTAAAAGAAGCTTATGAGCGTATGGGTAGTAACGTTGAGTTGTTGCCGCTAAATAAAATGCGCACCATGGTGTGCGCCCAGTGCCATGTGGAGTACTACTTTAAGGGCGATGGTAAATATGTAACCTTCCCTTGGGATAAAGGGCTTAACGTTGATGACATTGAGAAGTACTACGACGAATACGCATTTGCCGACTGGATTCACCCCTTAAGCAAAACTCCAATCATAAAGGCTCAGCACCCCGATTTTGAGCTTTTCCAACATTCCATTCACTACCAGCGCGGGGTTTCATGTGCCGATTGTCATATGCCATACGTTACAGAAGGTAGCCAGAAAATTACCGACCATAAGGTTCAAAGCCCCCTGAACAACATGGAGGCCTCATGTATGGTTTGTCATAAACAAACCAAGGAAGAACTCATTAAGAACGTTTACGATAGGCAGGACAGAGTATATACCCAAAAAATTGTACTGGAAGACTTATTGGTAAAGGCACATATAGAAGCAAAATTCGCATGGGACAATGGCGCCAATGAAAAAATGATGGAGCCAGTATTGAAACTTATCAGACAAGCACAGTGGCGTTGGGATTTTGTAGCCGCAAGCCATGGAGCATCGTTCCATGCTCCTCTTGAGAGTATGCGAATAATTGCCGATGGAATAGAGAAAGCCTCAGAAGCGCGCTTACAGCTCTCCAGGGTACTTGCAACGTTAGGACACAATGAGCCTGTTCCCATGCCAGACCTTTCATCAAAGGAAAAAGCTCAAGCCTATGTGGGAATTGATCTGAAAAAACTTAAGGGCGAGAAAGAAGAATGGAAGAAAAATGTGCTTCCCAAGTGGTTACAATTAGCAAAAGAGCGTGAACAGAACATGCCTTTGCCTGAAAGAATAATGTAGCAATCAAAATCATGGGCAATCAATTTAAAAAGAAACCCCTTTGGCTATGGCCTTGGGGTTTTTTAGAGGGTTTTATTGTGTCCGTTGGGTTATGGGTACTAGCTTTCTTTTTGGAACTATTTGTCCCTCTATCGCTATTTCCTAAACTAGGTTTCCCAACCAATGCTATCGTTTTAGTTACAATTCTTAGCCTTTTAATCCTCTTAAAAATCATTTTCCCAAAATCGAAATTTTTCAACTGGCTTGCCTCGGTTAAGTCAGCTATTCCATCAATTTCATTATTTCTCTTCTCAATTATTCTAATGGGAATTATCCCACAGATAGGACATGGTATGGGAATACCCGGGGCATTATTTAACCTACTGGGTTCCTGGTTGTTTTTATTCCCTTTAATTTTTATGCTAATAACCTTAGGGGCGGCTGTTGTAAACCGTGTATTTCCAATTACCCTAAAAAACATAATTTTCACCCTTAACCATGCCGGGCTTTGGGTTTGCTTATCGGCAGGTTTAGTAGGAAGTTCCGATAAGATTGAGGCAACCGTTCAGGTTAACCAGAATGAAATTGCATGGTACGGAACAGACAAGAACGGTAGTGTAATTGAATTGCCAATAGCAATTGAACTACAAAAGTTTGAAGCACAATTCTACCAACCTCGATTGGCTTTAATGGGTAGTAAGACATTCTTCCCAGAATCGGAATACGACCTAAACAGTAACCCAAGCATTAAAATTGATAACCTAACCATTCAGGTTATGCAATACTTACCCAAGGCATTTGCAACCGATTCAACCTTCATTGATGCGCGGGGTGTTCCCTTTACCGGGCCAGCGGCAATGATACAAGTATTTGACTCGAATGGGCAAACTGTTACAATGGGCTGGATCTCGAGCCTTACCCATGTTACAGCCGAAAAGACCCTTCCACTTCCCGATGGCAGAGAGCTAAGACTTTTACCTGCCGAGGCAAAATACTTTGGTTCATACGCCAAAATCTATTCAAAAAAATCAAGTTCCGTAAACCAATGCCTTATTGAGGTAAACAAACCTTTTAGGGTTGATGGTTGGTGGATTTACCAGTATTCATACGATAATCTGGCTGGCCCAGACTCAACCTACAGCTCCTTTAAGGTAATCTACGACCCATGGTTACCACTGATATACATAGGATTTGCCATGATGCTCCTGGGTGGATTAGGCTTGGTTTTAATTAACGATTCAAAGAAGTAAACAAATGGTTTGGAATTATTTTGTTCCCGTTGCTCTGACTGTGATATTACTTTGGTTAGTTTCTGTTTACTTTAACCACAAAGAATCCGCAAAAGGTAAACTCATTTTATGGTATTCTGGTGTTACAGCCAGTGCTCTTCTGGGGGTATTTATTATCTTATACTGGTTCGATATTAAACGTCCGCCCATGCGAACCATGGCTGAGACTAGAATATGGTACTCTTTCTTGGTAAGCCTTGTTAGCCTAAGCGTATTTAAAGCATATCGCAGTAAAAACATTCTAACCATAGGCCTAATCATGGCCTCGGTTTTTCTGGTTGTTGATATCATTCATCCAGAATATCAGGGTAGGTTTCTTATGCCTGCTCTTCAAAGCCCCTGGTTTATACCACATGTGGTTTCGTATATGCTAGCCTATGCAGTTCTTGCATCAGCAAGCCTTTCAGTGGCTTGGACATCATTTTCAAAAGGTTCAGTTCACGATGAACTCCAGCAGCAAATGCGGCTAGTATATCCCGGGTTTGCGCTTTTAACGCTGGGAATGCTCCTAGGCGCTTACTGGGCTAAGTTTGCATGGGGCGACTACTGGGCATGGGACCCAAAGGAGGTTTGGGCATTAATTACCTGGTTTTTCTATCTTCTAGTTATACATATCCACCGGTACATGCCTACCAAACACAAGCTGCTGGCTCGTTTAATGATTGTTGCACTATGGGTTCTGCTAATTACCTGGCTGGGAATAAAATACTTGCCCTCTGCAAGTCAAAGTATACATGTATATGGCGGTTAAAAATTTGAAAAAATGATTAAACCCGAAACCCTACAAAGTGCGCCAAAGGTTCCATTCAATTTGGACGGGCGTATAATGTTTTCAAGTTCTAAAGTAGAAATGGTTCATCTAACGCTAAAACCAGGCGAGGTAATACCCGCGCACGCAAACCCATTTGGTGTTGTATTCTACCTACTTGAGGGTGAACTTGAACTCACCGTGAATAACGAATCGGCTTTACTTACCCCAAATTCAGCTACGTTTGTTGAGATTAACGAAAGTCGTTCACTTACCAATAAATCAACAAACACTGCAAGGGTTTTAGTGGTAAAAATCTTTTAGTAAATATGCCATCAAATCATCTCCTGGCTGAATCCCAAAAGGCTCAAGCCAATAATTAAGTTGATGGTTGATGGTTGATAGTTGACAGTTGATGGTTGACGGTTGATGGTTGACGGTTGATGTTTTTAGTATTTAGTGCTTTGTGTTTTGTGTTTTGTGTTTGGAAATTGAACACTGATTCCGCAGATATGATGGATTTTCACTTTGTAACACTGTGTTAAACTCCGTGTAACACTGTGAAACTAATTGGGTAGACAGTTGACGGTTGATGGTTGACGGTTGACGGTTGACGGTTGTATGTAAAAGAGTGTCTATTACGAAACATTCCGGGTATTCCGACTCATTCCGACTCTTTCCGAGCATTCCGACTCATTCCGAACCATTCCCACTTAAAGCCATGCGTTAACCTTTTAACTTTTAACTTTTCACGAACTCAAACTACCTCTAACTTCATCTAACTTCATCTAACTCCATCATATTCCGAGTATTCCGACTCATTCCGAGTATTCCGACTCATTCCGAGTATTCCGACTCATTCCCACTTAAAGCCAAGCTTTTAACTTTTAACTTTTCACGTTTAACTTTTAACGGTTCACGGTTAACGGTTAACGATTCACGTTTCACGAATTTATCCCCTTCACTTGTAATCTTTTTCATTTTTTTGTAATTTGCCAAGGCTAAACAAGTTTTAGAAACCTAATTGCAATGAAAAAGATTGCCACTTACCTTGGAATTGCTATTGCATGTATCATTGGTATTGTTATTGCGCTTCACCTAGCCTGGTACTTTCAGAAGTCAAAGCCACTCAACATATATATACTTGACAAAACAGTAACCCAAACCGATAGAATTGAGCACAAATCGCTTGTCTGGCTGCTCAACCACTTTCGGATTGTGGGCCCCGATGGCAAATCGTACAACCATAAATCGGATTACTGGGGCTTTTTCCCCATCGACTTAAATCAGCAACTATTCGATATAAAATCGATTCGACTGAACGAGGTAGATGCCTATGCTGCCGTTTACGATGCCGCCTACTATACCGACTGCTATGGAGTTTACTCCTACGAGTGGTATAAAACCGAAACCAAAGCCCCAAACACATCAAAGGTTTACGGAGGTCTAAACCAGAACGACTACTTGCTCCTCAAACGGATGAAGGAACTCAATAAGCTTATTATTGGCGAGTACAACATGTTTAGCTCCCCCACAAATGCACTTATCCGAACCAAAACCGAAGAACTTTTCAATGTAAGCTGGACTGGTTGGGCTGGTAAATATTGTCCAAATCTTGGGGCAATTAACAACGGTAAGGGACCAGCCGAATGGATGGTTAAGCTATACGAGAAACAACACCAGAAACCTTGGCCAAGTAAAGGCTCAGGCATTATCCTGATTAGCAACGATGGGTTAATTGATGTGCTTGAGGAAGGCTCTGACCTTCTAAACCCCAGAGTTAAACTCATTGCCGAACCTACCATGCCTCAATGGCAAAACAATTCAAAAGAAACTGAATTTTACGGATGGTTCGATATTATCATGGCTGGAATCGGTTCAGAGGTACATGCCACTTTTAAGCTGGAAACAACCCCAGCAGGCGAGGAAAAATTAAAATCGTTTGGCCTAACAAACCAGTTCCCAGCTGTGGTGAAAGGGTATTCCGATAAGTTCTGCTACTACTTTGCAGGCGATTTTGCCGAAAACAGCGTTAGCATAGCCACATCAAAGCTGAAAGGGGGGAAAACGCTAAACTCTATTCTTCACCTAAACTCACCAAGGAATGCTTTCTTCAACAATTTTTATTTACCCCTAATCAACAATATATTAGACATTTATACATCAAGGGAACAGTAAGTTTAAAACCAAAACCCACATTTGATTAGGATATTGCTTTAAAAAAAATAGCTTGTGCTATTTTTGCTGGAAACCTTTATGGCATGAATTTTCCTCCCGATAATCAACAAAGTTTTTTCTTTTATAACGGAAAAATATTACCCCTCAATAAGTTTTCCGTCGCCCTAACCGAGGGTGAAAATATTATTTACGAAGTAATTCGTGTAAAAAACTCCACTCCAATATTTCTGAACGATCACCTAAACCGTTTTATGTACTCTGCCCAGATGATGGGCTATAATATAAATCTTGATGAGATCACCCTTGGAATTAGGGAACTACTTAAAGCAAACCCGGTTGATCAGAGAAATTTTAGGTTGATGTATTATTCCAATGAAAACGGAGCTACCCTATTGATATACTTTATACCATCGCGCTACCCAACCGCCGATGAGATAAGCACGGGGGTTCGCCTTGAAACCCTCAATGCCGAAAGGCATAACCCAACTGTTAAGTTTGAGAACAAAGCCATTAGGGCCATTGCCAACGAAATTTTAGAAACACACCGGTGCTACGAGGTTCTTCTGGTTGACCACGATGGCTTTATCACTGAGGGGAGTCGATCAAACGTCTTTTTTATTAAAGATAATGAACTAATTACTGCCCCCAATAGCAAAGTGCTTGGTGGAATAACGCGTCAAAAGGTGATTGAAATATGCAACACCCTGCAAATCAACATTAACTTTAGGAGTCTTGGGGCTAATGAAATTAAGCAAACCACCGGATGCTTTATCACGGGCACCTCTCCCAGTGTTTTACCGGTTAAGCAGATTGACAATCACATTTACCACGAAATACCTGATTTGGTAAGAGATATCTCGGCCCATTACGAGACACTTGTTGAACAGTGCATCATTAATTGGAGAACGGAAAATGAAGATAGCAGTAATTCAAAGTAAACTATACTGGGAATTGCCCGATAATAACTTTGAGCAGTTTGAGCAGAAACTGGCTGGGATTGAACCCGGAACACACCTGGTTTTACTTCCCGAGATGTTCACAACCGGCTTCAGCATGAGTCCAGCCTCCCTTGCTGAGAGGCATCCGGGACGAACCGTTGAATGGATGAAATCCATGGCAAAAAAGCATGGGTTTGCCCTTGCGGGCAGCTACATTGCCGAAACTGATGGCAAGTACTTCAACCGTATGGTTTTTGCCTACCCTAACGGCACAATTGAAACCTACGATAAACGCCACCTTTTCCGAATGGCAAACGAGGACGCACACTATACATCAGGAACACAACGCGTGATTGTAACCCATGAGGGCTGGCGAATTCTGCTGGCAGTATGCTACGACCTGCGTTTCCCGGTTTGGCTCCGTAACTGGAACGATTACGATTTGATGATACTTGTTGCAAATTTCCCTGAGCGTCGTAGGTATGCCTGGAACTCGCTACTGGTGGCAAGAGCCATCGAAAATCAGGTTTACGTGGCTGCCTGCAACCGTGTTGGAACCGATGGCAACCAAATAAACCACACCGGTGACTCGCAAATCATTGACCCCATGGGTCAAATTATTGCCCAGGCTAAACCAAACACGGAGGAAGTAATTTATTCAAGCATCGATAAGGATTACCTACATAGTGTAAGAAGTTCATTCCCCGTTCACCTTGATGCCGATAGCTTTGAAATAAAGCTATAGAAGCGTGGTTCCCTTAATGTAGATACATAGATTCCGAATGGAATCGAAGGTAGGATTACGGTCGTCGCGGCCAAGTATCCATTGCACCTTACCCTCATGCTCCTGAATTTGAACGTAGGTACTAGCATCGTCAATGGGGGAGAATTCAACCTCGTATCCCATACGCCTTAGTGCGTGCGAGGTCCACTTTTTTATATTGGGCGAACCGCCCAAAACACAAGCCACTAACCTGGTTTGATGCTTATAGACAAACTGTCCCGATTTCAAATCGAAAAGTACAGGCGTATCGTCCATTAAGCGGTTGAGGTTACCGGACAGAACAATATCCTCCGGAGCGCCAACCCTAACACCATCGGCCAGCATAAGCCAAATGGTATCAACTAAACCAAAAGCGGTTTGCAGGTCGTGAGTGGAAATGATAATAGTTTTACCCTTTTGTGCTTGCTCCCTTAGCAAACGCATAACCTCAAACTTATTGGGCAAATCAAGAAAAGCTGTTGGCTCATCCATCATGATAATTGGCGTATCCTGTGCAATTGCAAAAGCAATCATTACGCGCTGGCGCTCTCCATCGCTCAGGTTATCGATAAACCGATCCCGAAAATTCTGCATGCCAACGGCCGATATTGCATCATCAACCAATTTATAGTCATTATCATTCAAAGTCTCAAACCAACCATGGTAGGGATAACGGGCCATGCTAACAAACTCGTAAACCGTAGTATGCGAAGCATGCGCTGGCTCCGAGGGGATGAAACTCACCAGCTGTGCAAACTCTGAACCTGATATCTGCTGAAAGTTAACCCCTTTAACAAAAACATTCCCATCAAGCGATGGCTGTAAGCGTGCTAGGGTTCTAAGCAGCGTGCTCTTGCCCACCCCGTTCCGTCCAATAAGCGCAATAAGTTCGCCACGTAAAGCCACGGCGTTAAACGCTGGATACCTATATGTTGATGAAACTCCATTTCGGTAACCGGATACTAATCCTTTTATGTCAATCACTATACCGTTCATCAGCTAACTACGCGTTTGTTTTTTAGAACGATATAAATAACAACAGGGATACCCATTAGCGAGGCCACCGAGTTTAAGGGAAGCACAGCGGCCGACCCAGGCAGCTGTGCAATAATATCGCAAAGTAAAAGAGTAGCAGCACCTGCCAATGCCGACGCAGGCACCAGAATGGCATGGTTTGAAGTTCGAAAAACCATCCTCGCCAAGTGCGGCACGGCTATGCCCACAAAAGCTATAGGCCCATTGAAAGCGGTAGCCGCTCCGGCCAACAAGCTTGTTGAAAGGAATATCAGGAACCGCGTTTGCTTTACATTGAAACCAAGGCTACGCGCATAGGTGTCGCCTATTCCAAGTACATTTAACGGACGAACGTACGCCCAGGCAAGTGCAAGTCCTAAAAGAACCAGCGCAGCATAAAGCCAAAGCTGCTGACGGCCAACACCTCCTAAACTACCCATCGTCCATATCACAAAATTCTTTAAGGAAGTTTCGCTACCAAAGTACTGCAAAAGACTTGTTACTGCTGAAACAGCCGTGCCAAACATCATCCCTAAAATCAACAGTGTCATAATATCTCTTACCCGAATGGACACTGCCAGTATAAGCATTAAAACCAAAAGCGAACCAACAAGCGCTGCCACAACCGTTCCTACCTGACTGCCCCAAAACGAAAGCCCAAATGCCGAAGAACCCATTAGCACAAGCGCAACTCCTAAACTAGCACCGGAGCTGATGCCCAAAACATATGGGCCGGCCAACGGATTCCGGAAAACGGTTTGCATTTGTAACCCGCTTACTGCCAAAGCGGAACCGGCAAGCAAAGCGGAAACCACCTTTGGCATTCGGAAATTTTGAATTATGGATAAATTCACCTCATCGGTAAAGCTTCCACCCAAAAAATAGGCCTTGATATCGGCCAGTGGTATTGCCACTGAACCCAAAAGCAAGCTAAGCAGGGCTAATAGCAATAAAACCACCATCAGCGAGATAAATAGTATTGTATATCGGGTTCTACCCTGCATTGCTTTGTGTGTATTGGTTAAAACGTGATAACCCTATCGGCCCATTCCACCATTTGAATACAATCGGCCATGGTTGATATGGGACATAGCTCGGTTCCATCCATCTGGCGCGACTTAAGGCAGGTTCCGCAAGCCAAGATTGTTCCGCCCTCAGCTGTGAACTTGCGCATTTGTGCATCAACATCAAATTTGTTATGGGTTAAACCCTGACACTCAACAGCCTCACCCATTAAAAACACCTTAACCTCGTGCCCCTTACCCAGTGATGCCACAGCAAACCTAAAGGCATTCCATGCCTTTTCGGGTTCCTTAGTTTCAATTATGACTCCAAATTTCATAAGTAATTGTTTTTTTTTTAAAGATATGGTTACTCCAATCGCCTGTAAAAGTACAATGTATCGGTGGGCATTAATTCAGGATGAAATATTTTTATCATATCGCTTAGTATTTGCTCAGGATGCACCACCCCCGATTCCCAAAAATCGTTGCCGCCTCCCTGCCCCATCCTTTTATTGTTGTTGTAAACCCTTGCATTGCCAAACGATTTAAACATGGAAAAACGATTATCGGAATTGGTAATATCGCTAAGGCTGTTAGCGGTGCCAGGGTTTAACCAAATATCGCAGCTTAAACCAGCCTTGTACGCTACCTCCGTGCTCACCGGATGGCTTTGGGAGCCTGTAAGCTCTGGGAAAATGTAACTTCCGCCAGCATCGTTAATCAGCTTCACAAAGTAATTATCAACTCCCGGGAAGTACCAGATATCCCTGAATGGCAAATTAAGAAAAACCTTTGGCTTAGTATCAACCTGTTCCACTGACTGGGTTAGCTTGGCATAGTTTACCTCAACCTCACTGAAAATTGAATCGGCCAACTCCTTTTTACCAAAAAAAACTCCAAAAAACTTAATCCACTCAGCCCTGCCTAATGGCGATGTTTCTAGGTAATCGGACACCATTACCATCTTTAACCCCAACTCCTTTAGCTTATCGATAAACGATAGCGATTCCGAACTAACCCCGTAAACAAAAATTACATCGGGCTTCAAGCGGGTTAACAACTCGTAGTTCAAGGTTTGGTCGTAACCTACCTCGGCAATTTGTCCATTAACAACCCGTTCCCAGAGTTTAGGATTATTGACATACTTTGTTCCCGAAATTCCAACAATAGCAGAATTGGCACCTAAAGCGCCTATAAAACCTACATGGGTGGACGACATGCAAACAACCCTTTTTACAGGAATTTGAATACTATTCGGGTCTATGCTTCGCATTGAATCGGCATACAGTGTATAAACCAAGCCATTGGCAGTAGGTTCAAACGGATTGTTGACCCATACTTTAGTCACTGAGCCATCTATCTCTATATCAAAACCTTTTGCATGCTTTGCATAGCCATTCCCATGGATTGAATTGCTGCTCGGTTTGCCACCTTCGCCACATGAAATGGAAATAATTGCAAATAACAGAACATATAGTATTTTATGCATATAAAACAAAATTTAATGCAAAAATACCATTTACACATAAATTGCAACAGCTAAGCTCAATTAGATACAACATATCAACACGTAGAAGCCCATCTAAAATTAAACACATTTAACACTGTATAGTGGATTAAAGGAAATTTCCTAAATTAGACAGTTAATTTTGATGCTTGCATCCAAAAACGCTGGAAAAAAATAATGACAAAAAACAATAAAAATCACATAGATATAAATGATTTGCCTATAGCCGTTCTGCTGGTAAAAAGGGATGGAACAGTTTTAAACTATAGCCCATCAGTACTTTTACTTACGGATAAACCTATTCCGGATGGATGTAAAATTGAAAGCCTATTCCCCAATTTACCCTTTAAAACATCGAAGAAAGAGCGTACATACACATTTGAACACAGCACACACGGCAAACAGCACACCTACAGGGCAAATGTTAAACCTGTGGAATGGAACATTTTTTTAGTCTGGATTGAAAATATAACCTTAAGCAATAAGGTTGAACGGATAAACCGAATACTGGTAAAACTATCCGCAATAGGACAGGAAACCACTTCGCCTGAGGATTTTTACAGGTTAATGCAGGAAGAGCTGAACACGCTTTTCGATGCCATGAATATCTACCTTGTGCTGTTCGATAAGAGTCGACAAAGGCTAAGCTTAGCCTATGTTAGCGACACCCACACCATAAACACCGATTATCCAAGCGGAAACACCTTTGCCCTGTGGGTAGCGCATCGCGGTCAAGGTGTTATTCTGAACCGGCAACAGATGAACAGGCTTAGAAGCAAGCATAATCTTACTTTTTACGGCCCCCCGGCATTGTGCTGGATGGCTGTGCCGCTTAAAACTAAAAGCGATACCATAGGGGTGCTTGCTGTGCAAAACTACCAAAACCCAAATGCTTACGACCATAACGACCTGGCAGTTCTTGAGTTTGTTTCATCGCAGCTAACCTACATGATAATACAAAAAGAACGGGAAAACGAGTTGATGCTAGCCAAGAAAAAAGCTGAAGAAGCCGACAAGCTAAAATCGGCCTTTTTGGCCAATATGAGCCACGAAATTCGAACCCCCATGAATGCCATACTCGGTTTCTCGGAATTAATTACCCGCGAAACCATAAGCCCTGAGAAAAAGAAGATTTATGCCGACTACATTACCAGTAATGGGCGGCTACTCCTAACCCTTATCGATGACATTATTGAACTCTCCAAGATTGAAGCAGGAATATACTCCATACGAAGGCAACCCGTGGAGCTTGATAGCCTGTTCAACGAGCTTCACCAATTTGCCATTAACGAGAAAAAAAGACAAAAACAGAATATTTTAATAGCACGCGATATCGGTAACAACAGTGGAATAACACACATACTTGCCGATGGTGAACGGCTTAAGCAGGTTCTGCTTAACCTGCTTAGCAATGCCATTAAGTTTACCTCGCAGGGTAGCGTTACCATGGGCTACCGTATTCCAAACAATGCCACCATTGAGTTTTTTGTGAGCGATACCGGTATAGGCATCCCTAAATCGCTGCAGGAAAAAATATTTGAGCGGTTCCGACAGGCCGACGAAACGGCTCAGCGCCTCTATGGCGGGGCAGGCTTAGGATTGGCAATATCAAAACGTTTGGTAGAGCTAATGGGTGGAAGGATTTGGGTTGAATCAGAACCCAATAAGGGCTCGCGTTTCAGCTTTACCCTACCCCTTATAATCCCTAATACCAAAAACATTAGCCGTATAAATTTTATTACCAAAAACGACTATACCAAAATTAAGGGCAAAACCATACTGATTGTTGAAGATAACGAAGCCAACGTTAACTACCTGAGCGATGTAGTAATTGCCTCAGGCGCAAAAAGCCTTACCGCAATGTCGGGTTCTCAGGCCATTGATTTATTGAACCGGGAAAAGATAGATGCTGTATTACTCGACATTCAACTTCCCGACACCAATGGACTAGAACTTATCAGTAGAATTAAAGAAAAAATACCCAATGTTCCCATTTTAGTTCAATCGGCATATACCCCAGCTGAATATATTGACAAAGCTATTGCCCGAGGTGCTTATGGCTACTTGACTAAACCCATTAAGGTGAATGAATTGCTTGACCTGCTTAGCGAACTGTTTTAGTCAATTTTCAAGACTTTGATGTTGAAATATTTTTTACATTTATACCATAACTTTAATGTTTTAACAAGTGTTTAAACCTATCACCTTCAAAGCATTTCTGCTTTTAGTTGTATTTGGCATACCAACACTAAGGGTGAATGCCAAACCAGAGCCATTAGATAATATTGATTCCTTAAAGTATTTTGAAAATCTAACCCGTCAGTATGAGAGGAATGGCGATAAGGTAAAACTTGTGGAGACGTTAATTGCAAAATCGCAATACCTTTTTAATAAGAAGAATTTAGACAATGCCCTAATTGAAGCTAACCAGGCGTTAATAGTCTCATTGGATATGGGACGCGAACAGTACCTGGAAAAGGCATACTACCTCCTTTCGCAAATCCATATCGAAAAAGGGTTGCTTTACGAATCGATTGATTATCTATACCCTGGTTACCGCTACAGCATTGCCACAAGGGATTCGTTAAAAATTGGCTGGTACTTGCTATCAATCTCAAAAGTGGAAGGAGAACTTGGCCGCTTGAACAACGCCATAGAGAACAACCTTACTGCTATTAACTTCTTTAAATCCCGCAACGATTCATTAAGCCTAGCAAAAATTTATACATCGCAAGGAATTATTCACACAGAGTTTGGAAATTTTGTTACAGCCCAAAGCTACCTTGAAAATGCCATAGCCATCCTGAAAGTGGTAGTGGATAGCACATATTTAGGTATAACATACAGAGCGCTGGCCAACAATAGCTTGAGACAATCAAACAATCTGATGGCCGATAAACATTTAAAAAAATCGGAAACCTACCTAAAAAACAACCCCAAGGAGTTAGCCAGAACTCAAACTGTTGGTGCTGAACTATTAATTAATCAGCTAAAACCAAATAGTGCGATTCCGCTTTTACAGTCAATCCTAAATACTCAAAATGAAATAAACGACCGGTACGGGCAACTTTACCCTTTACTGCTTTTGGGTAAGGCACACGCCAGAGTTGGAAACTATTCCGAATCAAAAAAGTATCTACTTCAATGCCTAAAGCAATCGGAAAGTTTGAGTATAACTAACATTAGCCGACTTGCATACAAGGAACTCTCACAACTGGAAGAGTTACAGGGGAACAAAACCTTAGGTTACCAGTACCTCAGGAAATACATTTCATTAACTGACAGCCTATTTAACAATCAAATTATTAGCGAAGCCAATAGACTGGAAAACATATCAGCCTTACGTCAAAAAGAGAAGGAAATTCAACGCCAACGAGAGAATCTTTTATTAAGCCAAGCCAACTTGAACAAATCGCGATTGCGTCAGCTTTTTCTGGTTGGTTTTATTGCAATACTAATTGTACTGGTAGTAGTTTCGTATTTGGCATTCAGAAACAAGCAAAAAGCAAACCTCTTGCTTGCGGAGCAAAAGGAAAAAATTGAGAAGCAGAAAAACATGCTTGAACAACGCTCCCGCGACATAACCGATAGCCTTAACTATGCTCGCAGGATTCAAAAAGCGATTTTACAAACCTCAGAACAGCCAACAGATTTTTTCGACGATTCCTTTCTGATTTTCCTGCCTAAGGAACTTGTTAGTGGTGACTTTTACTGGTTTAAGCGTTTTAACAATCAAATGCTTTTTGCAGTTGCCGATTGTACAGGCCATGGGGCACCCGGAGCATTCATGAGTATTATTGGCATGTTTGGGCTTAACCAAATTGTTAGCGAACTTAATGAGACCAACCCAGGCGAGGTACTGCAAAATTTGAACGAATTATTCCATAAATCGTTTGAGCAAAGGGAAGGCTCCGAAATTTTTGATGGAATGGATATTGCCTTTTGCAACTACAACCCTGAAACAAGGGAATTAAGGTACTCCGGCGCTAATATTTACCTTAACATTGTTCGGAAATCGAATAGTCAAAAAGTCTCAAATATTATTTTGAACCAAAACGAGACACACACCCTATACCAGGTAAAATGCGAGCGGCAATCAATTGGTTACGTAACCGAGAAGGTAAGCTTCGTCACGCACAGCATACAACTAGAAAAAGATGATATTATCTACCTTTACACCGATGGTTTTACCGATCAGTTTGGCGGACCCAATGGTAAAAAGTTTAGACTTGTGGATTTTAGAAACATATTGTGCTCCATAGCCAGCTATCCCATGGCAAAACAAAAAGATTTTTTGCTTGAGATATTTTCCGAATGGAAAGGCGATAATGTTCAGGTTGATGATGTTACAGTAATGGGAATCAGGATTACCTAACCACATACATATCGAGCACCCTGTTAAGACCCTCTTGGCAAACCCTACAGAAGGTTAATGAATGGGAGAACATTATACAATCGACCTCAGGTCGGTAAAGACCTTTACTCAAATAACCGGCACCCTCAAAAGCCCCAACCTTACCTGAGTACACTTCATCGGCAATGCGCAATTTGCCTGTTCGCTCATAGTTTTCCTTTTGCCAGGGCGTTGGGATTGGAGTGTTTTGTTCAACCATGTTTTTCCACTTCAAACTTGCTGGATTGAGAAGAGCTGTAATATTAAACTCCCAGGGCTCATACTTAGGGGCTGAAACCTGGTAGGCCACATCGCTGGTATAGTACTCATCGGCAAGGCCAGCTATGTGATGCCCCATTTCGTGAACCATTACATATCCGGAACTGCTCGATTTTGCCGATGCGGTGATATAAAGGTTGTAAATACCTCCGCCACCATACTTATTGGAGTTTAATAGGATAACCAAAAAATCGTAGGGCACTGCCGAAGCAAAGTCCCGAACAGTCCACTCCCGCTCGGTTAAAACGTAACGTTCAGTTCCAAAGGTGTAATAGGTGCACCCCAAAACATTGGCCGGGTAGTAGTTGTGTTTTTGTAGACGAATGCCACTAGTGGGTGATGTGGAGTAAACCGCAGCAACGTTAAAATCAGTTTTACGACTCTTAAATGGTTCAACAGAAAAGAAAGCCTCAGTGAAACGTTCCACATCTTTCCTGAATTCGGCGGAATCAGCCACAGTGTATCCATCGGCAAGCACAACTATATCAACCTTTTCCTTAGGGTTACCGCTTTTTACAAAGTATTGCACCTTAGCAGCAGGATAGGCATGGTTTGCATCGGCATACATGGATGGATTAATAGTTTCAGACCAAATTACTTGAAAAGTGTTGGTACTATCGCGCTTGCGCATAACCAATTTAAAAATATCCTTTGGCCATGGGAACCTGACGCTCTCCTCAAAATTCTTGTTTAGTTTACCAGCCTCAGCGGTGGTTTGCCACTCGCCAAAAACGCTGCAAAAACCCTGTGTGTATAAAACCTTTCCCGATGCAGCATCAATTATATCAAATGCATAAAGCCCCAGGATGTAAGGGTCATCCATCACCCGAACTCTTCCGCCCCACTCCCCATCGTTCTTTATGCCAAATATTTTAAAATCCTCGCTAAAAGAATTGCCCCCGTGAATGTAATCAACCCTCATGGTTTTATTCTCGAAATACTTATCAAATACACTATTGCTCTTGGTGGACTGAGCGGTTGTTAATGTAGAAATTACGCTGAACAACAGAAACTGAGTTAACCTTTTCATCACCTTTTATTTTTAGGTAAAACATCGTATGTATTGCCTTCGGAATCGAACGTTTGCCCCATGCAATCGACCGCCAAACAGCTGTGAACTGGCAAAATGGCAAGTAAATCGCCAGGTTTTATACCATCGAGGTCATTACCGGAATAGGAGATTACCCCATGTTCCTGGCTAAGGGAAGTTACCATAGCATTTGGAATAGGGTTGCTCCATCCTTTACCATCAAATCTGCATACAAAGCCATAGCAATCCGCTCCATCAATCCCAACCCTGTCCTTTGATAGGTGAATAGCCCCACCATGAACAATTATTTTCTGCTTACCGGGATACACGTCAACTACCGGACAGATAAGAGCCACAGCCACCTGCGAAGTGGTGCATGAGCCAATTTGGTATTGCATCACATCGTAAAACACAAAGTTACCGGGACGAATCTCGCCAATTCCCCAAAACTCATCGGATACGGAACAGGTTGGAGTGTCGCCATACGATATGGTAAGGTCAGGAAACTGGTCGACCCAAAAGCTTCGGAGTTTAGCCAGCTTGCTTAAAGCTTCGGAATGAAGTTTATCTACTTCCTCCCTACCCCTCGCGCTATAGGAGTGTCCGGCATGGGTAAGAAAACCCTTAAAAACCAAATTCGGTTTTGAACTGATAAGGTTCACCATAAGGGCAAGTTCACGGGTATTGTCAACAGCTACTCCGGAACGGCTATGACCAACATCAACCTCAACAAATACGCCAACTTTACTCTCAACCCTATCAATTGTGGCTAATAGGTTTTGAGGTGATGAGAAAGTTACATTTAAATCAATACCCAGCGCCAGCGCATTTACCCGCTGCGCCATTTGTGGTACAAAAGGAAATGCAATAGTGATATCGTTCCAACCACCTGCAGCAAAGTATTCAGCCATGGCAACCGACGAAACCGTAATCCGATTAACCCCTTGCTTACGGAATAGTTCCCCAACGGCTAAACTTTGATGCGTTTTAAAGTGAGGACGTAATAAAACTTTTGCCTTCGTGGCCTTTTGAACCATGAAGGCAATGTTTTGCTCACACTTAGGAATATCGATGAGTAGGTAAGGAAAACCTTTAATCATTCTTTACTGCTTTCGGGCTCAATTATAAACTTTTTACCAATGGTAAGCTGTGGGAGTAATACTAAAGATAATCGTTTAAGGACATTTACTATTACCTCATCGTTCTGTATTGTGATTGATGGCTTGTCGAAGTTTAGACTTAATAATCGGGGTAAATTTTTTCTTCGAATAAACCGTATGAAAGTCTTATCCTTATCAACAATGATATAATCCTCGCTAAACATGAAATCTTTGAGCTTTTCAATGTTAACCTTTGAGGCAGGCAAAATGTGAACATTAACCCTTTTATACGATACCGATGTGGCTATAGCCACAATAACAGGGAGTATCACGGTTAAAGGAATAAATGTGATGTAGAACTTCCAAAAATTAGGCCAAGTAAATGAACCCCCAATTAGCATTATTAATGCAAGGAATACAAACATGGCGATAAGCATTAATACAAAGTGAAGTAAAAAAATCTCAACATGCCCCTTGCTTTCAGCTGATTTTACATGAACTTCGAGTGCCATATATTTACGTGATTTGGTTTAACATTACTGATAAGGATAAGCTCATCAAATATATTCCAAATTACACCAAATTGTTTTGTAAAAACAAAATTGTAACCTAAAAAATAGCAAATCCGCTGCTCCCATCGGAGCGGGCAAATGCGCGGAACATGCCAGTGGTGTTCATCATCATGCAAACATTACCTGAGCGGTCAACCGCAATCGCACCTCCCCGCCCCCCAGCATTAAGGAGCTTACCCATGATAACACGTTCTACGGCAGCATTGAGTGAAAGGCTTTGGTACTCCATGAGTGCCGAAATATCGTGAGCCACAGTAAATCTTATAAAGTATTCGCCATGCCCAGTAGCCGAAACGGCGCAGGTGGAGTTGTTAGCGTAGGTTCCTGCGCCAATGATAGGCGCATCGCCTATTCGCCCCCATCGCTTATTAGTCATTCCCCCTGTTGATGTTGCGGCAGCCAGGTTACCATGCACATCGAGCGCCACACATCCAACAGTGCCCATCTTTTCCTTCGATAGCGTACGTTGAAGGTCGTTCCAGCGTTGAGGAGTAAAAAAATATGATGTATCCACGATTTCAATACCCTTTACCTTTGCAAACTCCGAAGCCCCCTTACCTGCCAGCATCACATGGGGGGAATCCTCCATGATTTTGCGCGCAAGCGATATGGGATTTTTAACATCGGTAACGCCAGCAACTGAACCAGCCATAAGGGTTTTTCCATCCATAATTGCCGCGTCAAGCTCATTACGCCCCTCGTGGGTAAAAACTGCGCCCCGCCCGGCATTGAACAACGGGCAATCCTCAAGGTACCGAACCACCTGCTCAACGGCATCGAGGCTTGTTCCGCCCGAATTCAAGATTTTTACACCAATACCAAGAGCGGCTTTCATCTCCCGTTCATACTCATCGAGCTGCTCCTTGGTAAAGTTTTCGGGTTTCATGTTCCCAGCACCACCGTGAACAGCGATGCTCCAGGTTTGTGGGAATGAATTGCTTACAACGAACCCAACAATAAACAACAAGACTAAAATTTTCTTGCGCATGACCGTGACGTTTATACGTTCTTATTTATTAGGTTTGCAATTTAAATCATTTACACAAATGAGAAAACATTTATCATTCAGTTTAAGGTATTTCGTATTTTGGGTAATACTGTTTTCCACCTACCGTATAGCTTTCCTTATTTACCAATTTGAAAACCTTAAGTCGGTTAAGTTTAACGAGTTCATAAATATTTTCATTCGAGGAGCCTGGATGGATTCCTCGCTTGCAGGATATATTCTTCTACTAACATTTCTGCTTTTGGCTATCTTTTTCTGGGTTTCCCCAAAGAGTATTACTAGAATGTACAATGCTTTAACCATATTACTACTTTTAGTTGTAAATACGGTTGTTATCAGCGATATGGAACTATACCGCAATTGGGGTTACCGTATCGATGCAACCCCATTGCTATACCTTAAAACCCCAAAGGAGGCAATGGCGTCGGTAAAAACGCCATTATTAATACTATTCGTTGTCTTGCTTATAGGAATCACTTACCTTACACACCTTGCATACCGTAAGTGGGTTGCCAGGGAACTAAGCCAAGCCAATAAGGCAAGATGGTGGTACTCTCCAATTTACATTTTCCTGGCTGCAACCATGATAATTCCAATTCGGGGAGGTTTTGGTATTGCACCCATAAACCCCGGTAAAGTGTACTTTAGCCAGAATAACTTTTGCAACCATGCTGCCCTTAACCCAGTTTGGAACATGATGTACTCCGTAAGTAAAAGCAGCAGCATGAGTAAAACATACAATGTTGAAATTGACAAAGCCACAGCCCACCAACGCTTTGGTGAGCTCATGCACACCGATAGTACATTATATGTTTTGAACACCAACCAACCAAATATTATTATCATTCTACTTGAAAGTTTTGGTGCAAAGCTGGTTGGCCCCCTTGGTGGGCTTCCCAATGTTACCCCAAACCTAAACCGTTTGGCTTCCGAGGGTATACTTTTCACCCGAACCACTGCTAGCGGCGATAGAAGCGACAAAGGGATTATTGCCGTGCTTTCGGGATTTCCTGCCCAGCCCACCCAATCGGTAATCAAGTACCCCACAAAATCGAACAAACTGCCAACCATTAGCGAAGTGCTTTACAACCAAGGCTACAGTACAGCGTTTTACTACGGAGGCGACCCCGATTTTGCAAATATTCGCTCATTCCTTTACCATGCTAAATTTCAAAGACTGATAACACAGGACGATTTTCCTAAAAGCTACCGCAACTCCAAGTGGGGAGTGCACGATGAGCATGTTTTTAATTACCTACTTACCGATATCGACTCAGCCAAAGCACCTTTCTTCAAAATGTTCTTCACCCTTAGCAGCCATGAGCCCTTTGAGATTCCCGCCAAACCGAAGTTTAATGGAAAGACCGAGGTGGAACAATTCCTTAGCTCGGCATACTATGCCGATAGCTGTCTTGGCGATTTTATAGCCAAAGCCCAGCAAAGGGAGTGGTTCAAAAACACCCTTATTGTACTTATTGCCGACCATGGTCATCGTCATCCTGCAAACCATCCCAACTGGGAGCCCTTAAAGTTTGGTATTCCTATGGTTTGGCTGGGCGGGGTTGTAGAAAGAAAACCCTTGGTTGTCACAACCACATGCTCACAAACCGATTTGGCCACAACACTTCTGGCACAGCTTAAATTGCCTCATGATCAATTTACTCTATCAAAGAATATTCTTGCAAGTAAGGTTACACCCTTTGCCTACTTTGCCTTTAACGAAGGCTTTGGCTACGTAAACCAAACCGATACCATAGTTTACGACCTTGTAGGGAAAAAATACATAAAGCAAACCGGAAAGAATATCTCCGAAACCAGGAATGATGCATGGGCATTCTTTAATGCATATCAGGAAGTCTTTCAGGGACTCTAGGCAATAATCGTAATAAAAAACGGGCTCTTGGCCCGTTTTATCATTTTATTGTTATTATATCTACTTGAACTCTGCAGCAATACTTTTTGCAAGTTCAATAAATTCCTCAGGGGTAAGCTTAAGCTTGGGTTTATGGAAATCGATATCCGATTCCTTATTCAGCGGGACTAAATGTATATGCGCATGGGGCACCTCAAGACCGAGTACTGCAACGCCAATCCGCTTGCAGGGCACAACCCTTTCAATAGCTTTGGCCACCCGCTGGGCAAAGAGTGTAAGTCCAGCCAGGGTTTCAGGATCAAGATCGAAGAGGTAATCAACCTCAACCTTGGGTATTACCAAGGTATGGCCCTTGGCCAAGGGGTTAATATCGAGGAAGGCGTAAAACCTTTCATCCTCGGCAACCTTGTACGAGGGTATTTCACCACTAACTATCCGGCTGAATATTGTAGCCATAGCAATATGATTTAGAGTGATATTCCAAGAATCTCGAACTTCATCAAACCTGAAGGCACCTGAACATCAACCACATCGCCAACCTTTTTGCCAATTAGGGCTTTGCCAATAGGGGTAGAGATTGAAAGCTTATTCTCCTTAAGGTTAGCTTCCGACTCAGCCACAAGGGTATACTCCACTACGGCGTTGGTTTTAAGGTTTTTGAGCTTTACCTTATTCAGTATCTGAACCTGGGTTGTATCAATCTTTGACTCATCAATAATGCGTGCATTGGCAATCAAATCTTCAAGCTTTGAAATTCGCAGCTCAAGCATACCTTGTGCTTCCTTGGCAGCATCGTACTCGGCGTTTTCCGATAAATCGCCCTTATCGCGAGCCTCGGCAATCATTCTTGAAATTGCAGGCCGTTCCACAGTTTTAAGCTGCTCTAGCTCCTTGCGCAACTTCTGGAGCCCTTCCTCGGTTAAATAGGTTACTTTACTCATTTTACCTCCTAAATATGAAATAAAAAAGAATCCCGACAGGGAAATCGGAACTCTTTGATTGCAAAGATATAAAAAAATTAATTCAAAATTCCAACCATTATGTTGTAACTAAAAATATTTTGGCCGAATAATCTCGGCGTAAACAACAGCCTTTAGCGGATCAAAATCGGCTAAAAGGGGTTCCTTTTCTTCTTCCACCTTCTTAACACTCTCAAGTTCTTCAGCATCGGAAGCATCAATATCAACCTCGTGCATACTTTCATTAAAGGAATCCTGGTAGGAGTAATCGCCAATAGGGCCCTCTACCTTCGATTCGGCAATATCAATTGGGGTATACTCAATAGGGGTTGAAGAATCGATTGGCTTCTGGGGCTGTATAGGGTAGAGTTCCTCCTCGGTTAGTGGCTTATCAATAGGCTCCTTTTCGAACTCAACGCTCCTATCCAATGTTTCAACCTCAGGTTTGCTGCTGTATTCATATATATACTTTTCCTCCTCATTAACAACAGTTGATTCCAGGGGTTGCTCTTCATTTTCAACAATAACCTCCTGACCCAGTAACTCCTGCAATTTTTTGGTAATCAAGTCATCATCGGCAGGTGCAGAAGTCTGTGCCTGCCGTTTTTGCTCGGCAGCCTTTTTCTTCTTGCTATTCGCAAAAGCATTGAGTATAGCTAATGCTATTGCTATGAGAATGTATATAAAATCGCCTGCATCCATATCATTTATTTTACTATTTATACTTCCAAAAGCCTAACCTCTGCCTTAAAGTCCGCTTAGGTCTGTTTTTCTCAGCCTCTTTCAGCGAAGCCTTCATCCTTTCCTGCACCTCAGGTGGTTGTTTTTTGAGGTGCCTCTCCGCCAACTTTTTCTCCGCCTTTTCAGCCTCCCTCTCCCTTTTAACCGATTTTGCTTTAGCCCCGCGAGTTAACCTTTCGGTTTTCCTATCGTGCCAATATGCAACCCATGCGCGTCGGTATTCCTCCCGTTTAACCTGCCACTTACTCCTACCGGGGGTGGCAGGAACAGGCGAGGGTGCTAACTGTTTACCACAACCAACCAGAACAAAAAGTGCAATAAGCGCAAAAAGTATCTTTTTTATACCTTTGTCCAAGATACAAATTTAATTTACCAATGCAAACAAAGATAATCCATATTTTGCTTTTTTCAATTTTGGTTTTTACTAATACTGCCTGCGACGACAATATTGATGATATTATTCCTGATGTTCCTGTAAACATTGAGTTCAACCTGAAAGAGCCACAGTATTTTAATCTGACTAGTGTAATGGGTGCTGTTAAAATAGATGGATACGGTTACAGGAACAACGGTGTAATTGTTTTCAGGCTTAGCGAGAACGAAATTTTAGCTTTTGATGCAACTTGCCCAAAACATATCGATATCAACGCATCGGTGAATCCCGATTCAAACGGGTCAGGTACCGCAACCTGTCCGCACTGCGGAACCATTTACTACCTTGTAAACTATGGTTACCCAAAGGAAGGGTACCCATTAAAAAGATACCAGGTTTTAAAAAGTGGCGATTACGTTAGGGTTTACAACTAACACCTACTTTACCACTAGATTATCATCAATCATCCTTGAGTTGTACTGCTGAACTATGGCTTTAAGCTTACTTTCCATTTCGTTCACCCTATCAGGAAGTTGACCCTGTAGATTGTTTGTAAGCATAGTATCATCCTTGATGTTATAAAGGCCTAAAGTTTTTTTCCCGTCAAAAATCAGCACGTAATCATCGGAGTAATACTGGTAACAGTTATTAATATAGTTAACCACGAATGGTTTGGAAGTGGAATCGAAAACATCACGTCCAAAAGCTATAAAAGGCTTGCTATAGTGTAAATATCCAAGAACTGACGGCATGATATCGATTTGCTGGGCAAACTCATCCTTTTGACCAGCAAGACTATTATCGGGTCTGTAGAATATAAGGGGAACAGCAAATGCACCTACGCTTGTTTGATATTCCGGGAACTGGGTTTGGTTAGGGTGGTCGGCAGTTATGACAAAAAGCGTATTGGGGTACCAATCCATGCGTGAAACGGTTTCAAAGAAACGTTTGAGCGAGTAATCGGTGTAGGCTATGCACTGGTGAATGGGTAGGGTTCCCTTGGGGAACACACCCTCGTAACGCTCAGGCACCTTAAAGGGATGATGCGACGAAACCGAGAATAATGCTGCGCAGAAAGGCTGTGGAAACTTATTAAGGGTTTGCGCAAAGAACTGGAAAAACTCCTCATCCCATACGCCCCACATGCCATCGAAGTGCGAGGGGTCAGGATACTCACTCATTCCGTAGTATTCCTCAAATCCAGCAACATTGGCAAATGCCTGAAAACCCATTGAACCATTGGGTGCACCGTGAAAGAAAGCTGTATGGTAACCCTCGGCCCTTAAGGCCGATGCAATGCTATTGATTTTGTTGGTAGAGTAGCTGGTTAAAAAGTAGGGCTCAACAAACATAGGTATACTGGCCAAAACCGAGGGCATCCCATCAATCGATTTTCGACCATTACCATAAGAGTGCGTAAACCATAACGAGTGCCCAATGAGCGAATCGAGGAAAGGAGTAAATCCGGTATAGCCATCCTTTTCCTTTAAGTGTTTATTGTAAGCCCCAATGTATTCCCTACCAAAACACTCAAGTATAAAAATGACAACATTCATTCGCTTCAGCGAATCGGTTACCTGTGGTTTGTGTAAGGGAGAGTAAACCTCATCGAGTTCCTTGGGGTTTTTATAGTAATCAACCTTAACAAGCGACTTTTTCCCCAGGGTACGATAAATGGCAAAGGGAGTATTCAGGACAATGGCGGCCTCAAGTGGCTCATTAATATACTGGCCAGCATTACTAAGGGTTATTGGACGAGTACTATGACGAAACCCACCACGCATACCACCAACCATGAGTGTAGCAAAAACCAGTAAAAGCACAAGGCCATTTAAGCCATAAACTAAATGAAACCTGAAACCTTTTCCCTTATTGATAGGACGAACCCTACCATACAGTAATACCAGTAAAGCAGTAAGGGCAATCCATATCAGGAAAACATACCAGTAATCGGCAATAAACTTTGGGATAAGGGAACCAAAATTGGTTTCGTGCTTAAACTCACTAAAAACAGTAGCGGTAGTACGACGCATGGTAAAACGAAAGTAGATAAAGTCGGCACAATTTGCGCCAATGGCCACACTGTTTGTAACCACAAACAGATATTTAAGTACCCTTTGGTACCATTCATTATACCTAAAAGTGAATGGCAAAAGGAATAAAACGATGTATAAAATGTTTGTGTAAATAAGAGCGCTGGTATCGAACCAAAGCCCACCGGCAAGCATTCGCAAAAGGCCTGCAGTAGTAACGCTGGCAAAAAAATCGATATTGAACAGGTAAAAAAGTACCCGGCAAAGGGTGAATATCAGCATTAAAAGAGCAAATCGCCACAAAAGCATTAGGTATATGTTACCTTTTAGGGTGATATCGGAAAAGTATTGCCTGAACTCCTGAATCATGGCTTATGTAATTAGATGGTTGAACTGCAAAATTAAGAATTCTTTTATGCCGCAGTGCTGTGAAAACATAAAACAAAAAATCCCGGCAAAGGGCCGGGAAATATGTGGTGTTTTGGAATACTACTTTGTAAGCTCGCTAAGTTTGCTAAAACTTTCATCAATAGCCTTTAGGGCATCTTTCTGAATTTCGCGGTAATGCGCTTTAACGGCTTTTCTATCATCCTTTTTGGCGGGATGTTTAATACGATGAATAAGATCGTTGCGCTTTTCAAGAATCGACTCGATGATAGCAATTGCATCATCGCGTTTCTTTTCGCCATTTATTAGCATGTAGGTGTAGCAATCGCTAATAACCTCACCAACCAGGTAATCGATATCCTTTTTAAGATCTCTCTTGCTTGCCATAATCAGTAGTTTTATTTATCAGTTTGCAAAGGTAATACTTTTTGTGTTATCACCAACTGTGTAATCTGCTACACCAAATCGGTAGCCACCCCATCATCTTCAGTGGTTACGGGCTTAACAACCGATTTATTTTTCCAGCTTCCATACCTGTAATAAATAGTTGAAGCTACTGCACCCATTAACCAGCCAATTGGAATTGACCACCAAACCCCAGCCTCGTTCATCCCAAAAGTTTTGCTTAGCAGATATGCCAGAGGTATGCGTACAATCCAGAGCGATAGTAGTGTTATATACATGGGCACAACCGCAGCCCCTGCCCCGCGTAGCAATCCATTTATGCAGAACATCACAGCAAATGCCACATAAAAAAAGCTTACCACCATAAGGTAGTGATAACCAATATCAACAACCCTTGGGTTTGTTGTGAATACTACCATCATCTTATCGCCCCAAATAAGTATGATTGCAGTGATAATTACGCTGAACAGCACTGACATTTTGATGGTAGCCCATAGGCCACGCTTTACCCTATCAACCTTACCAGCACCAATGTTCTGCCCCACAAAACCCGAAAGCGATGCTGAGAAGTTCATTATAGGGATTACCGCTAGCGAGTCGATTCGGCTGGCTGCTGAAAAACCGGCAATAACCTCAGTCCCAAATGTGTTTACTATGCCCATTAATGCCATACCTCCCAATGCAACAAGGGTTTGTTGAATGCCGGTGGGTAAGCCTATTCGAACACTTTGCCAGAAGATTTCCCAGTCGAAAACCAATCGCTTAAAGGTAATGCGAAGCATGTGCCTTAGCCTTTCCAAGTATATTACTGCGATAATGAATGAAAAGGCTTGTGCAATTACAGTAGCCCATGCAGCGCCAGCAATACCCCACTTAAACCCAAGAACAAAAAGGGTATCGAGAAAAATATTTAGAAATGTTGAAACAATAAGGAAGTAAAGTGGTGTTTTGGAATCGCCAACGCCTCGTAGTATGCTCGATACTGAGTTAAACCCAAACATTAGCACCAACCCATACATGTAGATATCGAGGTAGGTTTTTGCCATAGGCAAAATCTCCTCGGGTAAGCGCATTAACCTAAAGATATACTCACCACTAAGCAAACCTACAATGGTAATAATAATACCTGCAAAAAAGAGGAAAATATAGGTGGTATCGGCTGCCCGTTTAACCCTATCAAAATCCTTAGCACCAAAGTACTGCGAAATTACAACCGATGAGCCAATGCCAATACCAATAATAAGCGCAATAACCATGAAAATAATTGGGAACGAAGCCCCAACTGCAGCCAATGCCTTATCGCCAAGGTAGCGTCCCACAATAATACTATCTACAACATTGTATAGCTGCTGAAAAATATTGCCAATTAGCATTGGCAGTGCAAATCGAAAAATGTGTTTGGCCTCATTACCAGTGGTAAAGTCTTTCATGGCTTAATGAAATGCATTGCAAAGTAGGCTAAAAAAAATGAGAACTACAAAGGTAGTGTTTTGTGTTTTGTGTTTTGTGTTTAGTTTTTGGTGTTTAGTGCAACAGGTATTGTTTTTAAGCACGATTAGTAATTCAATAAATCAAGGTTAATGAAAAAAACTTGATAAAATTGCAAAAGAGCCGGACTTTACTATCCGGCTCTTGCAAATATGAATAAAGGTATTACTCGGCAGGTTTAAGCTCCACGGTAAAGTGCCTCATTATAGGAGCTTCCCAAACAATTTCAAGTCCTTTGGTTATTTGGTTTCGCCTATCGTAAACGTTTTTAAGGGCAACGGCCACCACATCCATATGGTTGTTGGTATAGGTACGGCGTGGAATGGCAAGCCGAAGGAGTTCAAGTTTAGGATAGCGATTCTCACGGGTTTCGGGGTCACGGTCGGCAAGTAGGGTGCCAATCTCAACACCACGAACACCTGCCTCAAGGTAAAGCTCTATGGCAAGTGTTTGCGCTCTGAACTGTTCGCGCGGGATATTGGGTAATACCTTGTTGGCATCAACAAAGATGGCATGACCACCGGCAGGTTTTTGGTAGGGAATACCAAACTCATCGAGGCGGTTACCAAGGTACTCAACCTGCTTGATTCGGGTTTCCAGGTAATCGAACTCGGTTCCCTCGTCAAGGCCAACAGCCAGAGCATTCATATCGCGACCCGACATTCCCCCGTAGGTAACATAACCCTCAAACATAATGTTGAACTTTGAACACTGACGCCAAAGCTCCTGATCGCGCATAGCAATGAAACCACCAATATTGACAATGGCATCCTTTTTACTGCTCATGGTCATGGCGTCGGCGTAGGAGAACATTTCCCTTACAATCTCCTTGATGGATTTGTGGGCGTAGCCCTCCTCTCGGGTTTTGATAAAGTATGCATTCTCGGCAAAACGAGCGGAGTCAAAAACTAAAAGCTTGCCGTAACGGTTACATATCTCCCTAACCTCACGAAGATTTTTCATTGATACGGGCTGTCCGCCGGCGGTATTGTTGGTAATAGTTACTATAACAAATGGAACCCTTTGGGAATGCTCCTTAAGAAAATTATCGAGCTTTTGGGGATCGACATTGCCCTTGAAAGGGTGAATGAGTTCAGTATCGGCAGCCTCGTCGATGGTGCAATCCACAGCGTGGGCACGGCGGAACTCAATATGACCCTTAGTGGTATCGAAGTGGGAGTTGCCAGGGATGTAATCGCCCTCTTTCACTAGTACCGAGAAAAGAACATTCTCGGCAGCACGTCCCTGGTGAGTTGGCATTATGTAGTCAAAACCAAGGATGTTCCTGATGGCGTTCTTCAGGTTGAAGTATGAGGAAGCCCCAGCATAGCTCTCATCGCCAAGCATTATGGCGCTCCACTGGCGGTCGCTCATAGCCCCGGTTCCTGAATCGGTCAGCAAATCGATGTAAACCTGATTGCTGGGCAAATTGAAAAGGTTGTACTTTGCCTCTTTTATCCATTGTTCCCGCTCCTGACGGGTACTACGTCGAATGGGTTCAACCATTTTAATCTTGTACGATTCGGCAAATGGTAGTTCCATACTAATAAATATTTTAATTGTTAAACTGATATCGATTTATAAAAGCAGATGTTTTCACCAAAGGCGAAAAATGTAAATGCCGGTATGGCTGGGTGGAAAAAATTAGAACCTATCGCGGTTCTTTATATTCAGAAACACGTACTTAGCAGTAAACTTTAGGTATATGTTTTCCTTAAATATCACTCTCGTAGATTTTCAACTCATGCAAAAATAAAAAAATTACAAATCGAAAACGATTTTAAAATCAATGTTATTTAGTTAAAGTTATTTGTCATATTGCTCGCAAGCGAAACATAATGCTGTCGTGCTGAGTCCCGATTTATCGGGATAGGCTTCGCGAAGTATCTCATTGCTGATTTTCTTCAATCCTTTGAAGAGATCCCTCACTTTGTTGGGGATGACATAAACCCTATCTTCCTTTCTGCACCCTTGTCATGCTGAGCTAGCCGAAGCATCTCTTTACCTTAAACCCTTTAATTCTTGTATTTTTTTTGGAAAACCGCTCTTTGCCGTGCTCTTCTATTGCGATGCAACGCTTTCCCTCTGCTCTTTGGAAAATGTATTGCGTGCATCGCAACACATGAGGGAGTAGCCATGGAGTTACAAATGTTTCGCCCCTACGGGGCTGGGAGCGTTGTTCGTGGAATTGACCTCACCCCCTCCCCTCTCCTGACAGGAGAGGGGAGGGCCGTTAAAGTCTCCCCTATCAGGGGAGATTTAGAGGGGTCATCTAGGTTGTTCGTGGGATACAACCTCACTCCAGCCCTTTTCCCTGAGAGGGAATGGAGCGGAAGAAGCAAGCAATGGCATAAAAGTCTGACCCGACAATGGGTCGGGGGTGGAACGTGGCGGTGGGCTTAGTAAGCGATACCACATGAGTCACGCCACAGGTGTGGCGAATAGTATCGCGTGGCAGTTCCACCCACGGGGCACCCATCGGGTCGGGCTTTTCAGCCTTGATTTTTTTTGGTTCTTTCTTGTATCAAGACAAGAAAGAACGTTTAAATAGCTCTTTGTAATGCTTTTCTTCAGAGATGCAACGCTTTCCCCTTGCTTTTTGGAATACTATAGTTTGCATCGCTTTAGAACAGGAGTTTACAAATATTACGCCCCAACGGGGCGGGAAGCGTTGTTCGTTGTTCGTTGCTCGTGAAGCTATTGTCATGTTAAGCGCGAGTGAAACGTCTCATGGGGTCGATTAGAGATCCTTCGCTACGCTCAGGAAGACAGGCATGTATATTTTTGTTAACTAAACGACATTGATTTTAGAACGACAAAAGCCCCCCTTATGTAAATGTATTGTATTTGCTCTCGTTTAAAAGAAAATGATCATGGCCAGTATGGGCAAAATAAGACCTGCAGCAACCAGTACTGCACCTCGCCGGGTAATTCCATTTTTCCCCTTTATCAGGAAAAGCCCCGTTAATGTAATAGCTATTAGCCCAACGGCAAAAATATCGCTAAACCATGTCCACCATGCCTTGGGTCGGTTACGATGCATCATGTTGAGCTGATATAGAATTGGTCGCCGTATACTATTTTCGATTAGCGCGGTTTGCTCATTCAGGTTTACCGTGGCGGTTCCGTTCTTGAAAAAAACTTTCAGGGTTGATGAATCGGGGTAGTAATGCGACCTAATCTCGCTTTCGCCAAATGGACTGAAGACACCTAAAAGAAACTGGTCGTTAACCTTTGACGAATCCCTAGGGATATCAACCTTTACTGTTTTAACATCGATGTAGTAGTAGGGGTTAAGCTGATGCCCGTGGTTTAAGAGAATTCCTGTTACAGAGTATAGCAAAACCATTCCGGCAAAAAAGTAGCTGCAATCCCTGTGAATTACCCGCAAGAACTTTGAAAGTGTCATATTTACTTAACATTAATGCTGTTACACTCCAAAAAGTAAATTTCACCTGGATGGTGAGCCGATTCCACATCGCAGACCTCGTTTGCTCCCCCTACCCTCTTGAAAACACCAGTGACCGTAGCCTTTGCTCCTTTCATTGACATATCAAAAGGCCGACTGGCATCCGATGTTTTTACACTCAGCTTCATTTCCGGCGATTTGCCTTGAAGCGTAATCCGCAAGCCGGTATGAACACACACATGCTCAACAATACCGCTAACACGAACCACCTTACTCTCGTAATTCTTAGCGTTTAAAAGTAACGAATCGACCGTTACATCAATAACTGGCTGACCATCAACCAGCTCCACTTTGTTAGCACTATTTTGGTTACCGGAACAGCCCAATATTAGTGATAGAAGACCAAAGAATACAATATATTTTTTCATCAGTACAAAATATTTATATCATTAATTACTAACTCGTTACTCTCTTGCTTTTAACAAACTTTATCGAGCGGATGGAACACCCATAGTTTGACTTCGTCGAGCTCGCAAAAAACGCTCGGTTGTTCATCTGTGTTTGTGCAAGCTGCCTTCCATGGGTGTTTCATAACTCTTAGCAAGTTAATATCGAAATTATATTAAACAATGCGAACAGAAGGCTTGCCATTCCATTGGTGGTGGCAAAGGCCATGTTCACCTTAGAAATATCGGTTGGACGGACAAGGTAATGCTGATAAATCATTAAAGCTATAAAAAGGAATGCTCCAATCCAGTAGTAAATGTTAAAGCCAGCCAGTATCCCAATGGCTATAACTATTAATGCACTCATAAAATGCAACACCAAAGCAATGACCAAAGCCCCGCGAGCACCAACTGCAGCAGGAATTGAGTGCAACTTGGAATTACGGTCAAACTCCTCATCCTGAAGAGCATAAATGATATCGAAGCCTGCCACCCAGAAAAGAACAACAACCGAGTATAGAATAGGAATAAGAGCAAAACTACCAGTAACCGAAAGGTATGCTCCAATTGGCGCAAGCGATAGGCCTATTCCCAGAACAAGATGGCTGAACATGGTAAACCGCTTGGTGTAACTATAAAAAAGGATGACACCCAACGCTATAGGCGACAGGTAAAACACCAATGGGTTAATGAAGAATGTAGTTAAAATGAAAAGGATGGAATTGACAATGCAGAAAAGCATAACAGACCTGGGAGCAATGATACCCCTAGGAATTTCCCGCCCACTTGTACGTGGATTTAACTTATCAAAATGCCTATCAACTAAACGGTTGAAACTCATAGCTGCATTTCGGGCAAAAACCATGCAGAGTATCACCTTTAAAAAAAGCCACCAATCAGGGTTTAGCGAGTGCTTATAGTAAGCTAAAAAATAACCAATAAGGGCAAAAGGCATTGCAAAAATTGTATGGCTGAACTTTACCAGCGACAGGTAGTTCTTTACTTTAAAAAACATACTAGCATAAATTATTCAAGGCTATAAAAGTAGGCAATTTTTGGAATATAGCTATATTAGCATCAGCAAAGTTAGATGAAACATTTACTACGAATAGTATGGCTTACATTAAGCCTTGCTGGTTTAGCGCAAATTGGCCTAAGCCAAACCGATACTTTGCCCCAAGAGATTGCTGTAAAGGGTAGCTCAAAAGCCGCTGACCTTGTGGTTCAGGGTAAATCCCTGCTAAAAACCAACCCTGATCGCTGCCTTGATATTGGGTTACAAGCCCTTGTAACGGCTAAAAAGGAAGGTGATTCCTTTACGGAATCGATGGCCCTAGAGCTGCTTGCCGAAGCAAACTATAAGCTTGGCGAGTACGAAACCTCGCTCCGTTACTTTAACCGGGCTGCCAACCTTTACTCATCAATCAATAAACCCGAGTTTGCAGCAAAATCGCTTTTGGGAATGGCTAGGGTTTACGAAGCAAGCCAAAATCTCGACCTGGCAATACAACAGCTCGAAGCGGGCATAAAAACACTAAAAAATATTCCAAATAAAAATGTTTACCTTGAGCTAATACTTAAGCTCGGCAACCTCCATTTAAGCCAAAAGAACTTTAAGCAGGCAAAGCAATATGGAATTGAAGCCCTAACCCTGCTAAACAACCAAGCTACCTCTGTTTACAATAAAAACAAAGCCCTGATTGATACCTACACCCTACTTGGCCAAGCCAGTAAAAACTCAGGCGATTTAGGAACTAGTCTCGATTACTTTAAAAAGGTTAGCGAGGCTGCTATTAAACAATCCGATTCAACTTCGTACAGCAAATCGCTCAATGAAATTGGAGTGGTTTTTATGCTTACGCAAAAGTACGATAGCGCCTATCAGTACTTCAACCTATCGTACACCATTAGCCTGAATGCTTCCGATACCGTTGGAATTATCCAAAGTTTACAGGGACTGGGCGACTACTACTATGAGAAAGGGAACTATAACCAGGCCATAAACTACTACACCCAGTGCCAAAGCATTTCCTCAAAATACAACGACATACCAACCTTAATAGCTGCTTTGGTAAGCATATCGCGTTGCCACTTTCAACTTGGCGATTACCCCACATCATCGCGCTTCCTAAACCAAGCACTTAACATAGCACAGAAAAACAACCTTACCTCTTCAAAAGCTGATGTTTACCGATACCTTTCAGTAATTAATGAGGCTCAGGGGCGCTACAAGGATGCCCTTGATTACCACAAGATGTGGGTTGACCTGCGCGATTCATTGCAGTACGAAGAAACAGGACAACGACTGGCGAAACTCCAAATACTTTACGAGATATCGCAAAAGGAAAAAGAGAACGAAATCCTAAAGCAAAACTCCGAGATCCAAAAGTTACAGATAGCGAAGTCGAGGTACCAAATGCGTTTTCTGATATCGATGCTTGTGGTTGTGGCAATAATACTCTCGCTACTGGTTGTGCTATTCCGCAATAAACAGAAAGAGATTGCTAAGCAAAAGGAAACGGAACAGCGTATCACCGAGATAAACCGAGAGCTTGAACGGCGAATGATTGAAGAGATAAAGAAACAGGAAAAGCAACAGCAATTGCTCTCGCAAAAGTCAAAACTTGAATCGCTTGGTACCCTTGCAGCCGGTATTGCCCATGAAATCAATCAGCCACTGGGTGGTATATCGATGGGGCTGGACAATATCCTTATGCGTATTCAGGACAAAAACTGTAGCGAGGAGTACCTAAAGGAGAAGCTAAACTCGCTGTTTGAGAATGTTGAGCGTATTAAAAAGATAATTGACCACATCCGCTATTTTTCCCGTACTCAGAAGCCTGTTTCTTTTTCAACGGTCAACCTAAACGATGTGGTAAAAAGTGCCCTCTTTATGGTATCGGCTCAATTTGAAAACCATGGGGTTATCATTGAAACCTCATTGGATGAAAACATTCCACCAATTACGGCTGACAAGTATAAGTTAGAGCAGGTTTTGCTTAACCTCCTTTCCAATGCAAAGTATGCAGTTGATGAAAAAGAAAAGAAAAGTGAGGATAAGACCTATCGAAAAAAGATTAAAATTGGCACACGTAAAGATGAGCAAAACCTATACCTAACAGTTTGGGACAACGGAACGGGCATTCCCCAAAAAATTGTAGAGAAAATTTTCGACCCATTTTTCACCACCAAAAGCGAGGACAAAGGGACTGGTTTAGGGTTATCCATATCGTATGGGTTTATCAAAGACCTTTTAGGCGATATACGCGTTGAAAGCGAACCTAATGAATACACCCTTTTTGAAATATCAATTCCTAGAGAGTAATAAACCACAAATCATTATAGAATGATGAAAGAGATAAGCATTTTGGTTCTCGACGACGAAAAGGTTTTTCGTAAAGAGATAAAAGAGTTTCTGGATGGGGAAGGCTTTTCCGTTCTTACAGCAGAGCGACCGTCGGAAGCATTCAGCATCCTCAGCGAGAACCAAATAGATATACTTATCCTTGACCTCCGCCTCCCCGAGATGGATGGCCTACAGGTGCTCACCAAGGTAAAGGAGGAATACCCCGACATTGAGGTTATCATGATTACTGGGCACGGCGACATGGATGCAGTTATTAATGCTATGCGCTTAGGAGCTATTGAGTTCTTCCCAAAACCCTTCCGCTTGCTCGACATGCGAGCTGCCATTCAACGCACCAAACGCTATATCGCCCTACACGAGCAGCTAAAAGAGATTAACCAAACATACTCTTTGGTATCAAAGGATTTGATTGAAAGCATTGGTACCGAGATTATTGGTAACTCCTTTGGAATTAGACAGGTAGTTGACCTCATGGGCAAGGTGGCTAAAACCGACAACACCTCAGTACTTATAACCGGCGAGAGCGGAACCGGAAAGGAACTTGTTGCCCGAGGCATTCACTACCTTAGCTCACGTAAAAAATCGTATTTCTACGCAGTGAACTGCTCAGCCATTCCCGACACCCTGTTCGAGAGCGAATTTTTTGGTCACAAGAAAGGGGCATTTACCGGAGCCAACGAGGATAAAGCTGGCTGGTTTGAGGTGGCAAATGGTGGTACGCTCTTCCTCGACGAGGTGGTTGAAATGCAACCTGCCATGCAGAGTAAGTTACTACGCGTCCTGGAAGAACGAAAAATTCGTAGAATTGGCTCAAGTGTGGATATCCCCGTTGATGTGCGAATTATTGCAGCCACCAACCAGGACATTAACAAACTTATTGAAGAGGGTAAGTTCCGCAGCGATCTTTACTACCGCCTGAACTCATTCCAAATACACATACCTCCGCTCCGCGAGCGAAAGGTAGACATACCAATCCTTTTCGATTACTACGTTAAACACATTTCAACCCGAATGGGCAAAAAGATAACCCAGGTTGACCCAACCATAGTTAAGGCCATGATGGGTTACAACTTCCCGGGCAACATCAGGGAGATGCGTAATATGGTTGAACGTGCCATAATTCTCTCCGAGGGCGGCAGATTAACCATGAAAAACTTTAGCGGTCTAATAGCTCCAACCGATTCAGTCAGCACAACAGGAATAATTGGAGAGGATATCTTTGATCTCGATCTAATTGAAAAGATAGTGATAATGAAAGCCCTTGAGCGTACGGGTTACAAGAAAACCGAGGCAGCACAGTTGTTAAATATTACCCGTCAGGCACTAGACCGAAGGCTGGAAAAATACGATATAAACCTATAAACTTACTTGCCTAGAAGTTCACTGTAAATAGAATAGTTCTCCTGATCAAAACAAACAAATACAATCCGCTCAGGCAAATGGTTTTTAGCAGTGAATTCCATAACTGCCCTTATGGCAATTTGTGCAGCCGATTGCTTTGGGAAATGGTAAACCCCGGTACTAATATTTGGGAAAGCAATGCTTTTTAACCCATGCTTTGGCGCTAACTTTAGGCTGTTAACGTAAGCATGCCGGAGTAGTAACGTTTCGTTGTGCTGGCCACCCCTCCAAATTGGCCCAACGGTATGGATTACATACCGTGCCTTTAGGTTATATCCTTTGGTGATTCGCGCTTCACCCGTGGGGCACCCCCCTATGGTTCTACACTCCTCGAGCAGCTGCGGGCCAGCAGCACGATGTATAGCCCCATCTACACCACCCCCACCCAACAACGACTCGTTTGCTGCATTTACAATGGCATCAACATCCATTTGGGTTATATCACCTAACACCAATTCAATTTTGGCCATAGTTTACTTTTAACGGATTTGCGCACCAAGCTCCCTAACGTAAACATCAATTAGGCGCTTCATTGTCCTATCTATTTGCTCGTCGGTAAGGGTTTTGCTTTCGTCCTGAAGGATATAACTGATTGCATACGACTTCTTCCCCTCTGGTATATTCTTCCCTTGATAAACATCGAAAAGGTTTACGCTTTTTAGGAGCTTGCGCTCGGTTTCAAAGGCTAGCTTTCGGATTTGCTCATACTTTACCGATGAATCGATAAGCAAAGCTAAATCGCGACGAACCTCAGGGAACTTGGGTAATTCCTGGTACTGAATTTTGCTTTCTGCAATCATATCCATTAAAGGCAGCCACATTATTTCGGCAAAAAAAACTTCGGTCTTTATATCGAATTGCCTGAGTATTTCTGGGCTTACCATTCCATATGTAACAAGATGCTTACCCTGTGCCTTGTAGGTTAATCCATAAGCGTAAATATCACCAGGAGCCTCTGATGCTTCAATTCTATCAATACTAAAACCAAAGCGCGATAGTATGGAATGAACATAACCCTTCAGGTGATAAAAATTCTGCCTTTCGGGCTTGGTCATCCAGTGTTCCTTAATATTATCGCCGGTTAACCAAATGCCAATGCTAAAATGCTCCGAGTACTTATCAAGCGGTTTCTGCGATTTTACTTCGGGCTTGAATACATAGCAGTTCCCAAACTCGTAGAGCTTAAGGTTTAGGTTACGGAAATTAATGTTTCGCTGAATGCTCTCGAGCCCTCCAAAAAGGAGTGTTTGGCGTAAAACATTCAGCTCGTTGCTTAGAGGGTTAAGAATCTTAACTGAGTTTACCTCGGGGAAAGTAGCCAGCCCTTCATAGTAACCGCCCTTTGTCAACGAGTTGCACATAATTTCAGCAAAACCATTTGACGAAAGGTAGTCCGATACAATGTTCTGCATCTGAAGGCTATCGGGCTTTTTGGTGTAACTTAATGTTCCATTAACCTTAGCGCCTATTTCAACGTTATTATAGCCGTAAATCCTGAGAATATCCTCAACCACATCGGCTTCACGACGAACATCTACCCTGTATGTAGGAACTCCTAAAAGCCACTGCTGTCCATTTTTCTTAAGCACCCTAATTTCAAGACCCTCAAGAATTCTTTCGATATCAACTTCGGGAATTTGCTTTCCAATTAAACTCCATGCCCTGTGGATGTTGAAATCCACCTCGAAGTGGTTAACCGGACCGCTATTTACATCCACAATCTCTGACGATATAGTACCGCCAGCAACCTCTTTAATCAAAAGCGCTGCACGCTTTAGTGCCCACACTGTAATATTGGGGTCAGTACCGCGCTCAAACCTGAACGAGGCATCGGTATGCAAATCGTGCCTACGGCCGGTTTTACGGACGTAAACAGGGTTAAAGCAAGCGCTTTCAAGGAATACTTTTGTAGTCTTTTCAGTAACTCCCGAGTGCAACCCACCAAAAACACCGGCAATACACATGGGCTCACTCTCGTTGCAAATCATCAAATCATCGGCTGATAGCTTGCGTTCCACTCCGTCGAGGGTAACAAAAGGGGTACCCTCAGGCATGGTTCTAACAATCACCTTGTTGCCCTTAATGGCATCGGCATCAAAAGCATGGAGTGGTTGACCAACCTCATGCAGAACGAAATTGGTAACATCAACCACATTATTAATGGGATTGAGCCCAATTGAACGTAATCGTTTCTGCAACCACTCAGGCGAAGGGGCAACCTTTACCCCGTTAATGGTGATACCGCAGTAACGCGGGCATGCCTCAGTGTTCAAAACCTCAACGGGTATGGGCAATGTGTTGTTATCAACCTTAAAATTGGAAACATCAGGAAGATTGGCCTTAACCGGGCTCTCATGGTAGGTTAGGTAGGCAGCCAAATCCCTAGCCACACCATAATGCGAGGCAGCATCAATTCGGTTAGGGGTTAAGCCTATCTCGTACTGGTAATCTTTCTCAATTCTTAGGTAATCAGCAGCAGGCATGCCCACAGGAGCATCGGCAGGTAAAACCATTATACCATCGTGGCTATCGCCTAAACCCAACTCATCCTCGGCACATATCATACCCTCGGAGAGCTGACCGCGAAGTTTTGCCTTTTTAATTACTATTTCCTGATCGTTGAAATACAGCTTGGCTCCAACGGTTGCAACCAGTACCTTTTGGCCTTTGGCCACATTGGGTGCACCGCATACAATGCTTAAGGGTTGGTCGACACCAACGTTTACCGTGGTTAAGCTCAGCTTATCGGCATCGGGATGCTTTTCGCATGTTAAAACCTCGCCCACCACAACCCCGGCAAGGCCACCTTTAATGGTTTCCTTTGCCTCAAGGCTTTCAACCTCTAATCCAATTGATGTTAGTATCTTTGAAATCTCATCGGGTGTTTTACTCACATTCAGGTATTGCGTAAGCCAGCTATGCGAAATTTTCATACAGAAAAGATTTAGTCAACTTGTTGTCAATCAATTTTAGCCAACAAAAGTAACATTTATCAATCGTACCCACAAAAGTGCTTCATAAAAAATAAAAACATTTTTTCCTAAAAGCTGGTTTGATATTAGAAAAAAAGTATTTTTGCAAAAGTGAAATAGCACAAAAATGGAATTTTCGGCTTGCTATACCATGAGTAATAAACAGTTTTTCATGCAAACCATTTGCATGAAACAGATGGTTATTACCATGAAAAAACAGACCCACAAGCAGGCCGTTAACACATTGATAAAATCAGCATAAAAGTATTACAATGATATTGAGTGTTAGGCCTGCAGAAACCTGCAGGCCTTTTTTTATGTTAAACCCCTAAAAAATCAGAAAAAAAGAAAATGAAAGTTTTAAAGTTTGGCGGAACATCGGTTGGTAATGCCGATAGGCTCAGAAAGGTAAGCGAGCTGCTTAATGGCGATGAACCCATTGTAGTGGTTTTATCGGCCATGGCAGGAGTTACAAACAGCTTAGTGGAAATCACAGAGCTGGCACAGTCGGGTAAGATGCTCGAGGCAATTGAAAAAACTAAAGAGCTTGAGGACAAGCACATAAAAACCGCCGACAGACTATTTGATACAAAAATGTACCGAAAAAGGGGTGAAGAATTTATTAGCAACCTGTTTCTGCGAATTCTATCGAGATTGATTGAAGGCTTCAACCAGACCGATTCGCGGAATATAGTAGCCCTAGGAGAGCAACTATCGGTAGGGCTATTCCACATGCTACTAACAGAGCAGGGAAAAAGAGCCGCGTACATTCCAGCACTGGAATACATGAGGATTGACAAGGATAACGAGCCCGATTTCTTTTACATTGAACAGAACCTAAAACGCCTCATGCAAAATAACCCTTTTGCAAAAATTTATGTAACCGAGGGTTTTATTTGCCGCAATGCAAATGGGTTGGTTGATAACCTGGGCCGAGGTGGAAGCGATCTTACCGCAGCCATTGTTGGAAATGTGCTGAACGCAAACGAGGTGCAAATTTGGACCGATATAGATGGGGTACACAACAACGACCCACGCTTTGTTACAAATACTTTCCCATTGCGACAGCTATCGTACGACGAGGCTGCCGAACTTGCCTACTTTGGCGCAAAAATACTTCACCCCCAAACCATTCAACCCTGCAAGGTAAAGAATATCCCGGTTGTGTTGAAGAACACTTTAAACCTTACAGACGAAGGGACGGTAATATCATCCATAAAGAACCGGAAAGGAATAAAGGCAGTGGCAGCAAAGGATGGTATTACAGCAATTAACATCAAGTCGTCGCGGATGCTTTTAGCCTATGGCTTCCTGCACAGGGTTTTTGAGGTTTTTGACACATACAAAACCCCTGTCGATATGATTACTACATCGGAGGTATCCATATCGCTTACCATTGATAGCACTATTAACCTTGAAAAGATTGTAAATGCTTTAAGCCAATTTGCACAGGTGGAAGTGGAACGGAACCAAACCATTGTTTGCGTAGTTGGCGATTTCCCAGCATCGCATAAGGGCTATGCAGCCATGGTTTTCGATTGCCTGCGCGAGATACCTATACGGATGATCTCCTACGGAGGAAGCGTAAACAATATCTCGTTTCTGATTGATTCGCACTATAAGGTTCAGGCCTTAAGGTTGCTACAGCAGCTTTTCCCGGCGGTGAGTGTAAGTGATTCAACCCACCAGAACATTGAAGCAAACACCTTTTAGCCATGCAAACTCCATTCTACCAGTACGATTTAGCGCTACTGAACGAAACACTGAACGCAGCAGCTGCGCAAGCAGCAAGGTATGGGTACACTATTCATTACGCACTTAAAGCTAATGCAAACCCTGCCCTTTTGAAGATCATTTCGGGTGCAGGTTTTGGCGCCGATTGTGTTAGCGGAAACGAGATTAAAGTTGCCCTGAAAAACGGATTTAAGCCCCAAGGCATTGTGTTTGCCGGAGTTGGTAAAACCGATTGGGAAATTGAGTATGCCATTGAGCAGAATATTCAATGCATCCATTGCGAGTCGGTTCAGGAATTTCAGGTAATTGAACAGATTGCACAAAAGTTGAACAAAACTGCCAGTATAGCGCTTCGCATCAACCCTAATGTGGACGCCAACACCCACAAGTCAATTACCACCGGACTAAAAGAGAATAAGTTTGGAATGAGTGCGGAAGAGGCAAGTTTGATATTAAACTCTGCAAATAAGTATAAGAATATCAACCTGGTTGGACTACACTTTCATATTGGTTCACAGATAATGAACATGGAAGTGTTCAAGAACCTAGCCCTTGAGGTTAACCGTATTCAGGAAAGGTTACAAAGCAAAGCACTCCCTTACCTAAACCTGGGTGGAGGTTTGGGAATTGACTATATCAATCCCAGGATTAATAGGATAGCCGACTTTGCAGGGTATTTCAAAACCATCAACCAGTGGCTCAACCCCGGAAAGGAGCAAACTATCCATTTTGAGCTTGGCCGCTCACTGGTTGGTCAATGTGGACAGCTATACACCCGAGTGCTGTATACCAAAACTACTAAATCGCGAAACTTTGCCATTGTAGATGCTGGCATGAATGCCCTAATCCGTCCGGCACTCTATGGCGCCATACACCGCATTGAGAACATAAGTAAAATTGAATACCCTACTATTGCCACCTACGATGTGGTTGGGCCAATTTGCGAAACAACCGATTGTTTTGGCGAGCAGGTAAACCTCCCCAATACAGAACGTGGCGATTTGCTTGTTATCCATTCCTGTGGCGCCTATGCGGAATCCATGGCCTCGGATTACAACCTGAGGGAACGGCCAAAATCTGTTTTTAACCATTCAGGTTTAGCCTTATTGCCTAAACACTAGTAAGATTAGGTAACGTACACTAACTCATTTTGAACACCAAAGGCTGCCAATGGCAGCCTTTGACTTTTACTTCATTAATGAATTTTACTCCTTGTAAAGGAATCGTTTAATTTTTTGAGTAGGTGTCTTTACAAAGGGTTCCTGTTGCTCAACAATATGATTCAATCGGGAGAACTTTGAAACCTTAGCATTTACATAGGTCATTATATCGTCTAACACCTTTCGGGTATGATCCTCAGCATTGTGTTGCCAATCCTTGGCAGAATGTTTAAGATTCTCGTAGTATTTCTCAAGAGCTTCCTTGTTCAGGTGGACACGAGCCACAAGTTTTCCACGAAGCTCGTAAACCAGCGATTCAAGCACAAACTCATGCTTGTTGATTACGTCTTCAATCTCTTCGGG
>Ga0208824_1000217_pt1 | contig 66558 bp, 52 predicted proteins | sample AD_JPNTR3_MetaG_FD_184447 | JGI IMG/M metagenome (GOLD analysis project Ga0208824, IMG submission 184447) | Active sludge microbial communities of municipal wastewater-treating anaerobic digesters from Japan - AD_JPNTR3_MetaG (SPAdes) (version 2) | ecosystem: Engineered > Bioreactor > Anaerobic...
GAAGTATGCCGGCAGCGGTAAAGTTCTGATTTGCGGTTGACGTTCTCTCGGGAGTTTTGCCTTACAATTTGTCGAGTGACGAATGCTTTCGCAGGGACAGGTGAATGCGGATGCAGGGGAAAAGGACAGGGAACATTTTTTTTTTGAAGGATAATTAGTTCTGCCTTTCAGGCAGGGTGAGAGCAGCCGATTCACCCCGCAAAATGAATTCTGCGGTTATGAAGATTCGGCTTTTCAAGCCAAAAACACCTTCGCAGTGGAAGCTTTCAATCCATCTCCTAGTCTTTGCCTGAAAGGCAGAACTATTGCAGCTGCATTGAGAAATATCTACTCCGGCGAAAAGGAACAAACGAAACGAAAATTCGTAATTTAAAATTCTTATTTCTCTACTTCTTGTTAATTCTCAATTATGGAATTACACCATCTAAACAGTCCCCTTAAGATAAGGGGACAAGCACTGCCGCCAGGCAGTGCAGGGGTTATGATATTTCTTCACTTCTAACTTCTTTTCTTCTCTCACACTCATCCATTCTCCCTTATTTTCCCGACCTCATCTCATCATCGGGGTACCCGATCTGCGCAGGGAGCGTGCCGTCAGGCAAAAGACAAGCTGTTTGAGCCGCCGTCAGGCGGAGAGTTATTTGTCTTTTAGCGAACAAGCAGCTATCGGGTCGATGAGGAGATGCAGTCTTGATTTTTTTTGCATACTTTTTTGCATCAAGGCAAAAAAGCATGTGGGGTTTGGGGCAACGCCCCAACAATCAATGGATAATGGATAATGCACAATGTACAATTGATTGATTTGATGATTTATCGATTTACTGATGAATTCCGATAATCTGACGACTTCGCGTCTTTGCGCCTTCGTGGCGAATAAAAGTCCTGCCTTTCAGGCAGGTTTCCGACGACGATTCATGCCGCAGAATAAATTCTGAGGTTATGAAAATTCGGCTTTTCAAGCCGGAACTATTCTCGATACATATCCATCGTAGTCGAAGCCTTCAATTCACCGGCTCACTTTTGCCTGTAAGGCAATAACCTTCATAACCGCAGGTCGCCGACCTGCGGACAAAGACGCCCCTGCAATCCCTGCCTGAAAGGCAGAACTACTGCAGTTGCACAAACGAATATCGATGCCGGCAAAAAAAGAACAAACAAAACGAAAATTTGTAATTTAAAATTCCCATTTCTAACTTCTTAAATTCTCAATTCTCCATTACATCATAACACCTCCCCGCCTCCGGCGGTACCCCTCTTATCTTAAGAGGGGAGTCGGATCACACTTGCCATATAACCGTCCCCTTAAGATAAGGGGACAAGCGCTGCCGCCAGGCAGTGCAGGGGTTATGAACTTTCTGACTTCCGACTTCTTCACTTCTTTCTTAAATTCTCAATCTTCAATTATCCATAAGTTTTGGGTTGAGGTTTTACCTCACGAAAGGCATTTCCCTAATTACAACTTTCCCAAGATTCGATCCATCACCCAATTGGTGCGTGCAGCAGAGATGCCCGTGCTAACAGGGAAATTGCCATCGCCATTCAAATATCGCACGATGCTTTCGATGAGAAAATACTGGATATTTTCGGGATTTTCTTCCCGAAATTCCTGAATGCCTTCGGCTGTTTCCAACTTTATAGGTGTAAATTCGAATGTGGAGAAAGTTAGTTTTCCTTCTGTTCCCACAAAATCGATCAAGTCGGTGCGTGTATTTTGTGGAGCGACAAAACTCCAACTTCCACTTCCCGAAAGTCCCGACGCGAAACGAAAAGCGGCATTCACCGAATCTTCCGCTTCATACAGTCCGGCAATGTTGTTTGCAAATCCTTCTGTATTCTCGATAGGACCAAAAAGAAAATCCAGTAAATCGAACTGATGAGAAGCCAAATCGTAGAAATATCCGGCGCCGGCAATTTCTTTTCTAACCCGCCAGGGTAAGTGATTTTTGTCGTAGTCGGCTTCGTAAGGCGGAATAGCAAATCGAATCTGAATGGACGATAATTTCCCCAAAGCTCCATCGTCGAGCAATCGCTTTACACGCTTGAAATAGGGTAAAGTCCTTCGATAATAGGCTACGAAACAGGGTACTCCCGTTTCTTGCGATACTTTGTTGATTTCGACGCACTCGGCATACGATGCGGCCATCGGTTTTTCGATATACACCGGCTTTCCGGCTTTCATGGCCGCGATTGCATATTCGGCATGTGATCCGGGAGGTGTGGCTACATAAACGGCCTCAACATCCGGATCGTGAATCAACTGATCGGCATTGTCGTACCATTTCCCGATTCCGTGTCTGAGTGCATAATCGCGAGCTTTTTCACCATCGCGTCGCATCACGGCAACTACCTCCGAACCTTCAATTTTGCTGAAAGCCGGTCCGCTTTTCTTTTCGGTAACGCTGCCACATCCTATAAATCCCCAGTGAATCATGTTTTTTAAAAGAAATCAGAAGTTAGAAATAAAGAAATCAGAAATAAAGAAGTCAGGAATGCAAATCTTGATGTTTGAAGACTTCTTCATACAAGGATTTCCGGCGATGAGAAATCACCCCCAAAAAGCCAATGAATGCAAACACAAGTGCAATATACAAAAATATATTTGACATTGTGTCGATCTGTCCATAAGAATGCATACCACTTAAAAAATAATTCACGCCGAAAAATGTCATCAATACCGACGAAAATGCCAATATGGAAAGTAAATTCATCAACCAGTCGCTGTCCCATTTTTTCACCAAATGGATGTGGGTTACCACCGTGTAAACGACAATGGTGATGAGTGCCCAAGTTTCTTTCGGGTCCCAGCCCCAATATCGTCCCCACGACTCGTTTGCCCAAACGGCTCCCAAAAATGTGCCGATGGTCAATAGTGCAAGCCCCACCATGAGCGTAATTTGATTGATGAGGGTTAGTTCTTTGATACGATAAGCCAACAGACGATTGCGCTTTGTGAAAGTCATCAGCAGTAGATTGACTATCCCGATCAGGAAACCGACGCCCAGAAATCCGTAAGCCGCAACGATGACGGCGACATGAAACATGAGCCATGGCGATTTGAGTACGGGAACCAGATTCCCGATTTGCGGATCCATCCAGTTCAATCCGGAAACAAAAAGAATGATGCCGCCAAAAACCGTTGCCATAGCAAGTGTAATAGTGCTTTTTCGACCAAAAATCATTCCTGCCAATACGGTAACGGCAGCAACGTAAACCATTGTTTCATACGAATTGCTCCAAGGGGCGTAGCCGGAAACGTACCACCGCAGGGCAATCCCATAACCATGAAAAAGAAATATTGCAACGATGACGATTTTCACAACTTTCGAAAGCGAAGCCGGGCGTTGACGATTTTTCAACATTTGAATGAAGGAGAAGATCAGCAACAATCCGCCCATGATAAAATATCCGATTTTGCAGCGATCGAAAATTTTCCATTCGTTGTAACGAATTTCGGCATGGAGTTTTTGAGGTTGGATGAGTGAAAGCTTATCGTTTTGGATTTGGTATTCACTAATCAATTGAAGCGAAGCGTCGGGTTTGCTCCAATCGCCGTTTTGCGAAGCCTGCCGTACATCCGCCAAGTAGCGGGCAAACGATTGCCTGACAAAGAGAGAATCGGCTTCCGAAAAGGTCGAAAGGCTGTCTCCGGGCGCGACCCACCTACCCCTTGAATCTTGAGGATCGGGATAGATGGCAAGCATGCCGTGATGAAGCAAGCGGTCAATAATATTTACCCGTTCGTCGAGTTTCATCATATCCTTATCGAAAGAATCTCGTTCCGATGGAGACTTCATATAAGCTCGATGCAAGGACATCAACAGACGGTAATTTCCCTGTCGGTCGAAGAATCGATTATAGGAAGCATAATCTTCGGGCAACTGAAGTTTGGCCGAAATCTCTTTACTTGGAATGGCGATAATGGGCGTTTGTGTCCAAATTTGGGGAAAGGCAAGAAAACTGAGCAAAAACTGATCGGAATTGAAATCTCCAATGCTCTCCTGTTTATAGATTTTTCGCAGAATTTCGGAAGAGAAGGTATTGACGGGTTCAATACGTCCGTTCGACTGCACGGGCAGTGCGCCAAACTTTGCTGCATGATTGCGATCGATCGTTGCTTCTTGCACAGCATTCGCTATCGTCTTTCCCTGAGCTGACAAGAAAGTGGGGATGGTTAGCAACAAAACAATAGGGATAATTTTTGCAATGGTCGAACGCACTTCATTCAATTGACGGATGAGTTGTCGGAATCGTGAATTTTTGGTGGTGAAAACCAGTACAAATCCGATCAATAATAGCAAATATCCAAAATAAGTAACTCTTCGCCCAACGACATCCTTGTTTACGGAAAGCACCGTACCTTTTTCGTCCTCATCGTACGATGCCTGAAAAAAACGATATCCTTTCACGTCAAGCACATGATTCATGTAAACCTTTGCTTCGAACGATTTTTCGCCCATTTCTACCCGAAGATTGCTTTCGTAGGACGATGGACTTTCAGAACCGGGATAACGGATCAACTCGAAATCGGTTAGCCGGAGGGTAAATGGCAATTTTTCGAAACGCATTCCCCGATTGGTGTGAATAAGCATTTGATCGACCGTTTCGCCTTCGCGAATGTGTACTGTCCCTTCTTTGCCGAATACATGCGTGATGAAAGCGCCGGTCAGGATAACGATAAACGCTACGTGTACTACCACGAGTGCCCGGCGTCGTTTTTGAATGAATTCATGTTTGTCGAGAATCAGTATAAAATTGACAACCAGCAGCGATTGCAGCAGAAAAAACAAAGGCGAATAATAAACCAGCATCTTGGCAGCCTGAGTGCCGAGATATTTTTCGATGAGCGTTGCCAATGCCAACCCCAAAGCATAGATCAGCAGAAAAACGATGGTTGCAGTATAAGATGACAAAAAACGAATGATTTTGGGCATCGTCAAAAAAGTTGATGTTGAATACTATATTACAAAATTACTCGATAATTTTTTATCGAAAGCGAAATCGTTCAATATTTATCATGAATTGAAAGCCAAAAGACACCTGCTGATGTGGGGTAACGCCGGTGATGGGTGATTGGTAATAACGGCAAAAACTATTCACCGTAAATTCTGTTATCCACAAATCATTGAATCGATAAACTTTGAAATCGCCTTCCAATTTTCCCATTTCTTCAGATGCTTGCCTCAAGGTTTTTTCGATCGATGACGGTGAGCGTCTTCTTTTGCAGCGTGATAAGTCCTTCTTCGATCATTTCGCCGATGGTGCGCGCCAACGACGGACGTTGAACACCGAAATATTCTGCCAATTGCGTTTGTGTGCGTTTCATCACGAACGAAGGTTGCTGCGGGGTCGTATTTTCGAGGATGTAAAGGGAAAGTTTACCTTTCAGACTTTTGATGGACATCATTTGCACTTTATTCGACAGAAAAACAGTCATATTCGAATTGAGTCTCAGAAAATTGGTAAGCAGCCGTTCGTTTTTCATCATTTCGGCAAGCCATACGTTCTTCTCAATCAGATAAAAAACGCTCGGTAGCATCGCAATCACATCTACAGGGAAACGACAGTTGGTAGCAAAAATAAATGCCGGAGCCAGTGGCCGAATCGGTTCGAGGAATTCGATTTCGAGAACATTGCCTTCCTTCGTAATCATTTCGGTACGCACCAAACCATCCACCAAAAGAATAAGATAACGAATCAGGTCGTTTTGACGTACGACACGCTCGCCCTTATCGATGCGCCATATTTCGCACACCGATTTGTCGACGAATTCGTCCAATTCATCATTTGTCATTCCGTCAAATAACGAACACGTCGATAAATCGTATTCCTGAAGTGAATTCATTTTATTGAATAAAGATTGAATAAAGATAGTGCCATCTTTCAACATAACGGATTTTCCGAAAAGTAAAATTTGTTAATTCCCGGGTTTGTAACTTCGGTTACATCTTTAGCCTGCCTAATCATCTACTTTTGCAGCAGTAAAAATAAATCGTCGAACTAAACAAAAAAATAATGGACAAAATGTTTTGCTTTCAGTGTCAGGAAACTTCAAAGAATGAAGGATGCGTTCTGAAAGGCGTTTGCGGAAAGACTTCCGATGTGGCAAATCTGCAAGATTTGTTGACGTATCTGTGTAAAGGCATCTCGCATTATATGGTGAGATTGCGGGCCTTTGATATTGAAATCCCCGAAATAGACAGATTTATTGCCGACAGTCTGTTTATGACGATCACCAACGCCAATTTCGACAAGAACCGTTTCGTTACACGAATTTTGATGGCCTGTCAGATGCGCGACACGGCGCGGGAAAGACTTGTTTCGGCAGGAGGAAAAACAAACGATATCACCTTCGACGGAGCCTATTGGACAGGCAAAACCGAAGAAGAAATGAACGAGAAAGCTCCGAAAGTGGGTGTATTGACCACCGAAGATAAAGATGTGAGATCGCTGCGCGAACTTACCATTTATGGGTTGAAAGGCATGGCTGCTTATGCCGAACATGCGTTCAATCTGGGATTCGAAGATCGCGAAATTTATGCTTTCATGCAGCGTGCATTGGTTGCTACTACCGACAATTCGCTTTCGATAGACGAATTAACGGCATTGGTACTCGAAACGGGCAGTTACGGAGTCAAAGTGATGGAATTGCTCGACAAAGCCAATACGTCGAATTACGGAAACCCCGAAATCACCAAAGTGAATCTGGGGGTGCGCAACAATCCCGGAATTCTGATCAGCGGACATGATCTGAAAGATATGGAAGAACTGCTGAAACAAACCGAAGGAACGGGAGTGGACGTTTATACTCACAGCGAAATGCTTCCTGCCAATTATTATCCGGCATTCAAAAAATACAGTCATTTTGTAGGCAACTATGGCAGTTCGTGGTGGCATCAAACCGAAGATTTCGAAAACTTCAACGGCGTCATTCTCTTCACGACAAACTGCATTGTTCCTCCCCGCAAATCGGCCACCTATATCGATCGAGTTTACACGACCGGAGCTTCGGGATTCGACGGATTCAAACATATTCCGGATCGGAAGGACGGCAAGCCGAAAGATTTTTCGGCACTCATCGAACATGCCAAAAAATGTGCGCCTCCTACCGAAATCGAGAGAGGCGAAATTGTTGGCGGTTTTGCCCATCATCAAGTCGTCAGTCTTTCCGGTCAGATTGTGGAAGCCGTGAAATCGGGTGCAATTCGTAAATTTTTCGTTATGGGAGGATGCGACGGACGCATGTCGGGTAGAAACTACTATACCGAGTTTGCCGAAAAACTTCCGAAAGACGCCATCATTCTGACGGCCGGATGTGCCAAATATCGCTACAATAAGCTTCCACTGGGAGACATCAACGGGATTCCCCGTGTGCTCGACGCCGGTCAGTGCAACGACAGCTACTCGCTGGTGCGCATTGCTCTTGCACTGAAAGATGCTTTCGGCCTCGACGATCTCAATGAGCTACCCATAGCCTATAACATTGCATGGTACGAACAAAAGGCAGTGATCGTGTTGCTTGCACTGCTTTCACTGGGCGTGAAAAATATCCATTTGGGACCAACCCTTCCAGCATTCCTTTCACCTAACGTGGTGAATGTTTTGGCAAACAATTTCGGCATCGCAGGCATCACTACGGTTGACGAGGATATGAAAATACTGCTTGGCAACTAATTTCTAATCAATTATTATCATCATGACAACATTCGAAAAAGCGAAAGTAATCAATCTCGAGAACGCTGTGGAATATGCAGAGGGCGGCGTTGTGAGCAAACAAGTAACCAAAAACAAAGCGGGAAACATTACGATTTTCTCGTTTGACAAAGATCAAGGTTTGACAGAGCATTCGGCCAATTACGACGCATTGCTGCAGGTAATCGATGGCAAAGCCGAAATCTGCATCGACGGAAATCCCTATTCGCTGAACAAGGGCGACTGCATAATTTTGCCGGCCAATCATCCCCATTCGGTAAAAGCCGTAGAGCGCTTTAAGATGCTGCTGACCATGATTAGAGGTGAAGAATAAGGGAGAAACGGCTACTGAACGTTCTGCTGCAAGTATATAATTTTAAATCATTCAAAGAATTAACAAATTGCAATTGTAGGATTTAAGGTTTTGAGCTATTTTTGTATCATCAAATGGCTCAACAATGAATCTATCACAATATCATTTTCTACGTCTGATTTCTATAACTGTATTTCTTGCATTTACATTCGCTACGCCAATATCCGCACAAGAGAAATCCCGCAAAAAAGTCGGGATTGCGCTTTCGGGTGGAGGAGCCAAAGGTTTTGCTCACATCGGAGCTCTAAAAGTATTGGAAGAAGCCGGAATACCCATCGATTATATTGCAGGAACAAGTATGGGCGCCATCATCGGCGGGCTTTATGCTTTGGGATACAGCGCATCGGACTTGGATTCGATTGCCAAAGCGCAAGATTGGAATTATTTGCTTACCGATAATGTTTATCGCGAAAATTTATCACCTTACCTGAAAGAAAATGCCAATCAATACATCGTTTCGCTGCCCTACGAACTTCAACTCAAACAGAAATCCGGGAAGGTAAGCTTGCCTTCCGGCGTGGTAAAGGGTCAAAACCTGGATAACTTATTTTTGAACTTAACTATCGGATTTCAAGACGCTATGAAATTCGATCAACTACCCATCCCGTTCGGATGTGTGGCAGCCGATACAAGATCAGGGCGCGAAGTCGATCTCACACAAGGTATTCTGGCACAAGCTATGAGAGCCAGCATGGCAATACCCGGAATGTTCGCCCCGGTGGAAATAGACAGCATGCTCCTCATCGATGGAGGAATCATAAATAATTATCCGGTCGATCTGGTACGGAAAATGGGCGCAGATATCGTGATTGGAGTAGTGATGCCACCCGGCGATGAGGAAAAGGATAAAAACCGAGGTACATTATTCGAAGTGATTTCGGGATTAAGCAATTTCATCGGCAAAGAAAAATTCGACGAAAACATCAGAAATACCGATCTGTTGATTTCAGCCGATTTGCATCCTTACGGGATGATGGATTTCGAGAGAAATTCGATAGATACGATCATTTTTCGCGGGGAAAAGGCCACACGCGAAAAATGGGACGAACTGATGTCCCTGAAATCTCAATTAGGCATAACGGATGAAAAACTGCCTGATCGAAAAGAAAAAAATCCTTTCATCGAAATGGATTCTCTCGAAATAGGGAGCATTCATTTCAGTGGCATTACTCCCGATGAAGAACAAAGCATGCTCAAATCGATCCGCATCAAAAATAACAAAATCACACGAAAAGAACTCGAAACGCTGACTTCGCAAATCTATGGCACAGGCTTTTTCAACAGTGTACGCTACGAATTGAAAGGTGAACCTCCTTTCGACCTGTTTTTCCGAGTCGAAAAAAAGGATTTCAAAACGCTGAATCTCGGCCTGCGATTTGACACGGACGATATTGCTGCCATTCTGGCCAACACGGTTATCAGACGAGGGGCATCGTTCAACTCGGTGATGGAAATAACGGCTCGCTTGAGCAAAAATCCTTATTTGACGATCGATTATTATCTCAATCGTGGAATTTTCTACCGTGGAGGCATTACTTACCGCCTCCGACGTAATGAAATAAATATTTTCGATCGGGGCCAAAGATCCTACAGCTTTGGAGTAACTCAAAACACGATGGATCTTAATTTTTCCGAATTTTATTTCCGAAACATAAAACTGCATCTCGGCGTAAATTTTGACAATTACTATTTCTTCTCTACTCTGTCCAACAATATCGATCTGCAAAAAACAGGCTTTGACAACAAACTATATATCAATTATTTTTTGGAAGGCACATTCGATAATCTCGATAGAAGTTATTTTCCAACCTCAGGCCATTACCTTTTGTTCCGATACGCAATGCTCACCGACAATTTTTACGAAATGAATCATAAGCTCCCGCTTAATGTACTCAATCTGAAATTGACGAAACCGTTTAAAATAGGGCAACATATATTTCTTACTCCCGAAATCACCGGCAGAACCATCATCAATGCAGAGGACAGCATTCCTGCTATCTATCGAAATTTTGCCGGAGGCAAATACGACGGGAATTATCTCACGCAACAAATTTCGCTTCCCGGATCGGGCGGAATGGAAGTAATGAATCATTCTATCCTCAAATTTCAGGCAAACCTTCGATATGAAATAACACAAAATCAGTGGTTATATGCAAATCTACATATACTGGCTCAAAACGATAAACCTCTTCACATATTCAATGGTCAATATTTTAAGGGCATCAACTTGGGATATTCCTACATGACCGTGCTGGGACCATTTTCCATTGAGGCCGGATATTCAGAATTAACAAAAAAAATACATGCTTTTTTGGGTATCGGGTATTATTTTTAACCACGACAAACTCGATTGATCGCCGATTCCTTCACGTTTGTCGATAAATAAACAGTGTTAATCTATTTTGTTTGCTTATCGTAAGAGGGTAAATTATTTTTGTAGCTGCAATCAAATAGCAGCTAAGTATGAAAAAAATACGAATCATCTCAGCCATTCTTTTTTTTGCCATGCCATCGGTATGGTCGCAAAACAGTGCTTCCGAAGGAAATATTTCGGGCACCCTTATCGATGCAGAAACAAACAAGCCGGTAGCTTTGGCCAACGTGCGCATACTTCAACAACCCGACAGTACTTTTGTCGGGGGTAAAGCCTCCGACGAAAAGGGAAATTTCAGTATTCCGGTGAAGAGCGGGTCGTACATCGTTCACATTTCATTTATCGGATACAAAGACATCTACCGCAATGTCCGGGTTACAAATTCAAATCCTTCGGTGAGATTGGGTTTATTGAAGTTGTTGCCCGACAACATCGTTCTTTCCGAAACGGTAATAACTGCCAAAGCGCCTGAAATTTCGGTGAAAGGCGATACGCTCGAATTCAGTGCCGATTCCTACAAAATTACCGAGAGTGCCGTAGTTGAAGATCTACTCAAAAAAATGCCCGGTGTGGAAATCGGCAGTGACGGCAAGATAACGGTGAATGGTCGTGAAATAAAAAAAATACTGGTAGATGGCGAAGAATTTTTCAGCGACGACCCCAAAGTGGCATCTAAAAATCTACCTGCGAAAATGGTCAATAAGGTGCAGGTGCTCGACCGCCGAACTGATATTTCGCTGATGACCGGATTCGACGACGGCGAAGAAGAAACGGTGATCAACCTGAGCGTGAAACCCGGAATGAAAGAAGGATTGTTTGGGAATGCCTTTGCAGGGTATGGCAATAAAGATCGTTATGAAGGCAACGCAATGGTCAATTACATGAAAAATAAAGATCAATTCACTTTTCTGGGAGGATTGAACAACACAAACAACGCCGGTTTTTCCGATTTGGCTTCGAGCATGTTTGGAGGCATGGGAGGACGAGGCGGAAGAGGTATGTTCGGTGGGAACAACAGCGGCATCTCGACATCAAACAATGCCGGTTTTAATTTTGTAAAAACATTTTCCGACAAACTTAAACTTGGAGGCAACATCCGATACGGATCTACCGATAATACGGTTACATCCAAAGTGCACACACAAAACCTTTTAAGCACCGGAAATACCATCGAAGACGAAAATAATCTTTCGAACAATTACAGTCAGAATTTCAACATGAATCTGCGTATGGAATGGAATCCCGACACGCTCACCCGAATTATATTTCAACCGGAAGGTTCGATCTACAACAATAGGAGAAGTGAAACGGGAGATTTCATTACTACCAGCACAATAAATGATACCGTCAACCATGGGGATTCGCGTTATCAATCTGAAGGAGACGGCAAAAGTATGTCGGCCCGACTCGATGTAAGTCGCACATTGGGGAAACCCGGTCGTGTGATCAGTTTTCAGTTGCGGGGAGGGATGAGCGATACGCAAAACTCGGGTAATAACCTCTCTAACACGTATTACCTTGGCGCTAAAGAGGATGACCTCATCGATCAGAAATTTACGAATGAAAGTAAAAGTAATAATTTTCGCGGCTATATTTCGTATGTGGAACCACTTGGCGGACAGAACTTTCTTCAGTTGGCGTATAGCTACCGCCAGAACAATTCGGAATCGAACAGGGATACCCGATCGAAAGATGCCGATGGCGCATACACCGTACTGGACTCGCTCTATAGCAAGCGCCTCGAAAACGAATTCGTAAATCAGTCCATCGAATTGAATTTCAGAGCCGACAGAGGCATTTTCGACTATATGCTCGGTATAAGTGCACAGCCTTCGAGTTCGAGAAGTAAAACATTTATTGGCGAAAAAAACATTCACGATCTCACGCAAAATGTATGGAATTTTGCCCCGATGGCACAATTCAATTACCGTTGGAGTCGCCAGAAAAACTTGAGAATCCGCTACAACGGCAATACCGATCAACCTTCGGTAACTCAACTCTCTCCCGTGGTAGACGTATCTGACCCGTTGAACGTTACTTACGGAAATCCCGATCTTAAGCCTTCATTCGAACATAGGGTAAATATTCGCTTTATGAACTTTAATCCCGAAAAAAACCAGGCACTCAACTTTTTTGGTGATTTCCGGTATTTGACCAACGATATTGTTTCTTCGACTTTTACGGATAAATCAACCGGGAGGAAAGAAACCACTTACGAAAATGTAGCGGGAAATTGGAATACAAACGGCAGACTCATGCTCAACCTACCTCTCAAAAACATCAAATTCTCAATATTCTCGATGACATTTGCCGGCTATAGTCATACCAACGGGTTTTCGAACGGCGAAGCCAACTTGAGTAAAGTGACTAATCTGGGAGAGACACTCGGACTGAATTATCGTTCGGATGCCATCGATTTCGGGGTGCGGGGCAACATTAGCTACAATGGCGTTCGAAACAGTCTTGAAGGCCAGCAGAATCAGAATTACTACAACTACGGTGGATCGGCCAACACCACGATTTATCTCCCTTACGACTTTTCGATAGAAAGCGATATAAACTACTCGAGCAATACAGGCTATGCGGATGGCTACCAGCAAAACGAATGGTTGTGGAATGCATCTGTTCAAAAACAAATTTTCAAACAAAAAAACGGCACATTACGATTTAAGATTTACGACATTTTACAGCAACGCAGCAACATCAGCCGTTCGGTTACTGCAAACTATATTCGCGACACACAAACCAACACGCTTACCAGTTATTTTATGTTCCACTTCGTATATCGATTCAATATATTTAAAGGAGGAGCCACTCGCGAAGACATGATGCGCGGACCCGGCGGAGGAAGAGGTGGCGGATTTCATCCGGGTGCGGACTTTTAACTTCGATCCGCTCGATGTTTTCCGGATAAAACGGTTATATTTGCAACCATATTTTGTAAATGATACAAAAAAGAACAATCTCAACACGAAACGACAATTTATTTATACATGTATTTGTTTGGGTAATTGTTTTGGCGCTTCCTTTGTTGTTTACCGACAGGGGAAGCAACATTTCGTGGCCGTACTTTTGGCGATCGACCATGACTACGTTGTATTTCATGTTGATCTTTTACATCAATTATTGTTATCTCATCGATAAATTCCTTTTTACTCATAAGATTAAAGAATTTATCCTCATCAATCTACTCCTGATTATCGGATTGGCCGTTTTGATGCATTTCTCGTACGATTTAGTATCCGATATTTTCTCGTCAGGCAGGCCACCCCGCCGAAAAAAAAGACCGCCGCGTGTTCTTCCTTTTATTTTGAGAGATATGATGTCGCTCATCACCGTTGTAGGATTGAGCGTGGCAATTCGAATGAGTGGTCGATGGATGCAGGACGAGAACAAACGAAAAGAACTGGAAAAAGCAAAAACGGAAGCCGAATTGCAAAATTTGAAAAATCAGATCAATCCTCACTTTTTGCTCAATACACTTAATAATATTTATGCCCTTATCGATTTCAATCCGACACAGGCTCAACAGGCTGTGCAAGATTTGAGCAAACTGCTTCGTCATATTTTATACGATAATAATCAAACCTTTGTACCTCTGGTGCAAGAAGTCGATTTTATGCGCAATTATGTGGATTTGATGCGTATCCGACTTTCGGACAATGTGGAATTGAGTACCGACTTCGAAATCCTACCCAACACTTCGACACGAATTGCTCCTCTTATTTTTATCTCTCTGATCGAAAATGCTTTCAAACACGGAATCAGCGGAGACAAGCCTTCGTTCATTCGTATTAAACTGAAAGAGTTGGACGGCGGCAAAGTTGATTTCGTCTGCGAAAACAGTTATTTCCCCAAAACCGAATCCGACAAGAGTGGCAAGGGTATCGGCCTCGAGCAGGTACAAAAGCGCCTCGAAATGCTTTACCCAAATCGTTATGTATGGAACACGAAAGTGTCGGACGACACCTATATCACTCATTTAACCATTAATACCGTTGCAACGTCGTATGATACTCAACTGCTGGATAATTGACGATGAACCCTTAGCCCTCAACCTGCTCGAATCGTATGTCAATCGAACTCCTTTTTTGAGGCTTACCGGAAAATATTCGAGTGCTATTTCGGCAATGAAAGATTTGGGAAAAGAGCACGTCGATGTGATGTTCCTCGACATTCAAATGCCGGAAGTCAACGGGATGGAATTTTCTCAAATCATCGGTACCGATACACGCATCATCTTCACGACTGCCTTTAGCGAATATGCCTTGGAGGGATACAAAGTAAGTGCCATTGATTATCTCCTAAAACCCATTTCTTATTCCGATTTTCTGACGGCAGCCAACAAAGCCCTTCACTGGTTCGAAATTGCCCACAAAGCGGCTTCTCAAAGCGAAGAAAAAAGGGGAATTTTCGTAAAATCGGAATACAAACTGATTCAAATTATGTTCGACGATATTTTGTATATCGAAAGTCTGAAAGACTATATCAAAATTTTTCTTGCCGGCGAACCGAAGCCGATCCTGACACTGATGAGCATGAAAAACATGGAAGAAATGCTCCCTTCCGAACGATTTATAAGAGTACACCGTTCGTTTATTGTGCAGAAAAACAAAATCGAAAGCGTCAATAAAAACCGACTGGTCATCAACCGCCGCCAAATCCCCATAGGCGAAACCTACAAACAAGCATTCATGGCGCTAATCGAAAATAAATCCGACTCGAAGGGTTGAAAAAGCATTTTTTATTTGGTTCTATGTGAAATAGTGTGGGTAATCAAAATTGAGATTGCTTCATGAATTTCGGATGGCGCACTCATTTCAGATTCTCCCTTCTTTCATTCCTTCCCCATTACACATGATCATTTATCCATTTCTCCATTATTTTCTCGACCTCATCTCATCATCGGGGCACCCGATCTGCGCAGAGAGCGTGCCGTCAGGCAAAAGACAAGCTGTTTGATCCGCCGCAAGGCGGTGAGTTATTTGTCTTTTAGCGAACAAGCAGCTGTCGGGTCGATGAGGAGATGCAGTCTTGATCTTTTTTGCATACTTTTTTGCATCAAGGCAAAAAAGTATGTGGGGTTTGGGGCAACGCCCCAAGAATCAATGGATAATTGATAATGCATAATTGACAGCGCTGCCAAGCTTCCGTAAAACACCAATAATTCTCACGAATGGGAGAATATCGAAAACATCGAGGCAGTTTTCTCATCAGTAAATCGATCAATCCTCAAATCATTTCCCATTTTTCCACTTCTTCCATATTATACATTATCCATTATAGATTCTCAATTATTTTCTCGACCTCATCTCATCATCGGGGCACCCGATCTGCGCAGAGAGCGTGCCGTCAGGCAAAAGACAAGCTGTTTGATCCGTCAGCTGACGGAGAGTTATTTGTCTTTTAGCGAACAAGCAGCTGTCGGGTCGATGAGGAGATGCAGTCTTGATCTTTTTTGCATACTTTTTTGCATCAAGGCAAAAAAGCATGTGGGGTTTGGGGCAACGCCCCAAGAATCAATGAACCATTGGTTTAGCAAAAAAGCTATTAGCTAAACCTGCGATGTCTTAAAGATAGTGCTTGTACGTTTACCCATACAAATTCATATAGAACCTTTTATTTTCATTGCCTACCTCAAACGGGCAATCACACAAAATCGATAGTTTCAACCTTCTCTTTAACGAATATCGACAACGAATGACATGTTGGGGTTAAGTCCATACCAACTCCATACCAACTCCAAGTAAACAACTATCATGCTTCATGAATTAAAAACCCATAAAGCCATATTCATAATATCCTCAGCCAATCATTCGCAGAAAAATTCTCTTTTCTGAAATCTATAGACGCTGTACCCCAAGTGTGCTGAAATAAATATCTCCCGATTAGGATAGTTCTGTTGTGAAATATTATAACTTTGTCTTTTAAAAAGATTAGACATGAAAAAAACAGCATTGATTACCGGCATCACCGGACAAGATGGTTCTTTTTTGGCAGAATTTCTGATTGATAAAGGATACGAAGTTCACGGGACACTCCGACGCTCGTCCTCCTTCAACACCGGTCGCATCGAGCATCTGTATCTCGACGAATGGGTGCGCGACATGAAACAGCAGCGACTCATCAATTTGCACTATGCCGATATGACCGATTCGAGTTCGCTAATCCGTATCATACAATCCATTCAACCCGACGAAATTTACAACCTCGCGGCACAAAGCCACGTCAAAGTGAGTTTCGACGTCCCCGAATATACTGCCGAAGCGGATGCTGTCGGCACGTTGCGTTTGTTGGAGGCTGTTCGCATTTTGGGATTGGAGAAGAAAACAAAAATCTATCAGGCATCTACTTCCGAATTATACGGATTAGTACAAGAAATTCCGCAATCCGAATCAACGCCTTTTTATCCGCGCAGCCCATACGGAGTGGCAAAACTTTACGGTTTCTGGATCACCAAGAATTATCGAGAATCGTATGGAATGTTTGCCGTAAACGGAATTTTATTCAATCACGAGAGTGAACGACGAGGCGAAACATTTGTAACACGCAAAATTACCATTGCCGCCGCCCGCATCGCACAAGGAATGCAGGATAAACTTTATCTGGGAAACCTCGACGCCAAACGTGACTGGGGTTACGCCAAAGATTATGTTGAATGTATGTGGTTGATGCTACAACACGAATCGCCCGAAGATTTCGTGATTGCCACGGGCGAATTTCACAGCGTCCGCGAGTTTTGTACACTCGCTTTTGCCGAAGTGGGGATCAATCTTCGTTGGGAAGGCGTCGGTGTGGACGAAAAAGGGATCGATATTGCAACCGGAAAAGTATTGGTGGAAGTAGATCCTAAATATTTTCGACCTGCCGAAGTGGAACAATTATTGGGAGATCCTACAAAAGCCAAAACTCTGTTGGGTTGGAATCCTCGGAAAACGTCTTTCGATCAACTCGTCAAACTAATGGTTGCCAACGATATGCGTTTTGTGCGTAAATTAAAATTGAGGGCAGAAGTTGAATAATTAACAGACAAAAACGAAGAATTGAAAACTAAAAACATAGCATAATGACCCCGAAAGACAAAATATATGTGGCCGGACATCACGGATTGGTTGGATCGGCAATTTGGAAAAACCTGCAAGAAAAAGGATATGCCAATCTGATCGGAAAATCGCATCGAGAGCTCGATTTGATGGACGGTGCCTCTGTTCGGCAATTTTTTGACGAAGAACAACCCGATTACGTATTTCTGGCTGCGGCCTATGTGGGTGGAATTGTCGCCAACAACACCTATCGTGCCGATTTCATTTATCGAAACCTTCAAATCCAAAACAATGTCATAGGCGAGAGTTTTCGACACGGGGTCAAGAAACTGCTTTTTTTGGGGAGCACATGTATCTACCCGAAAGATGCACCTCAACCCATGAGCGAAGATGCATTACTCACTTCGCCACTCGAATATACCAACGAGCCGTATGCTATTGCAAAAATAGCCGGACTAAAAATGTGTGAAAGCTTCAATATCCAGTACGGAACAAACTTTATAGCCGTGATGCCGACAAATCTTTACGGGCCCAATGACAATTTCGATCTCGAAAAGAGTCATGTTTTGCCTGCAATGATTCGAAAAATTCATCTCGCCAAATGTCTTCGACAAAATGAGTGGCAGCAAATCCGAAAAGATTTAAACCGCCGTCCGGTAGAAGGCATTACCGGCAAACATTCGCAGGAGGAGATCGAGAATTTGCTGCACAAATACGGTATCGGGAATCATTCACTCGAACTGTGGGGTACGGGAAAACCGATGCGCGAATTTTTGTGGAGCGAAGAGATGGCCGACGCCTGTGTATTTATCATGGAACGAGTGAATTTTGACGATCTGAAAAAAGGAAAATCGGAAATCCGCAATTGCCATATCAACATAGGAACGGGAAAGGAAATTAGCATTAGAGATCTGGCCTCACTGGTAGCAACAACCGTAGGATACGACGGCCAAATTGCGTTCGATGCGTCAAAACCTGACGGAACTATGCGAAAACTTACCGACGTATCAAAACTTCACGCACTCGGATGGCATCACCACATCGAAATCGACGAGGGCGTAAAACGAATGTACGATTGGTACTGTCAATAAAAAAGTTGAGACGCGATAAAACAAAAATCCATCTTCAACGAAATGCATCAAGCTCTGAAGATGGATTTTAATCGGAAATCTATAATCAAAACGTAATCCTGTCGGGATGAGATCCGACCCGCTCATCTCTGTCAAGTGAACAAATTTGCGCAATCTCTTCGGCAGTCAATTCGAAATCGAAAATATTCAGATTTTCTTTTTGTCGCTCGCTGTTCGAAGATTTGGGTATAGCCACTACCCCTCGCTGAAAATTCCATCGGAGCACAATCTGCGCGGTGGTTTTTGCATATTTGCTTGCGATTTTTTTCAAAACCGGATCATCCAGCAGATTATTCTTGCGCGCACAAAAAGGACTCCATGCTTCGGGAACAATCTGTTTTGCATGCAAAAAATCTATCAATTCCTGCTGAACGAGGTAAGGATGCAACTCAATCTGGTCCACGGCCGGCACTACCGACGCTTCTGTCAATAACTCTTCAAGATGATGCACCAGATAATTGCTCACTCCGATGGCTTTAGCCTTGCCTGAAGCATAAATCTTTTCCATATCTTTCCACACCGATACATACAAATCCCTGACCGGCCAATGCACCAGATAGAGATCAACATAGTCCAGACCCAGTCGGCTCAAACTTGCCTCGAAAGCACGTTCCGCACGGTTGGCTCGAATATCGTCATTCCAAAGCTTGGTCGTCAGAAAAATTTCCTCTCGCGGTATTCCACTATCGCGAATGGCGCGTCCCACCGCTTCTTCATTTTGATACATACTCGCCGTGTCAATATGGCGATATCCATTATCCAATGCCATACGTACGGTATCGTAAGCTGCTTTTTCGTCATTGAGCCGAAAAACGCCTAATCCCACGTAAGGAATTTTTGTTCCGTTGTTCAATGTTGCATATTCCATAACTTTATTTTTTAGTTATTCAATCGTTCCAAAACGGTTAGTTTATCTTGTTGTATCTGACGTGCCAAAAGTTCGGTATTTTCGAAAACCATATCCGGTCGAATGAAATCGACGAATTCAACGGTTAACGATCGGTTGTAAAGATCGCCATCAAACTCGAAAATATTTACTTCAACGCTGATTTCTTCGCTTTGATGGATGGTAGGACGTGTCCCGATATAAAGCATTCCCTTGTAAATTTCATTGCCAATACGCACAAATACCGCATAAACGCCCAATGCCGGAATCACCTTAAATCGTTCCCAAGCCTGAATGTTTGCCGTTGGAAATCCAATCGTTCTCCCGACTTGATAACCTTCAACAATCTTACCCGACAACCGATAGTTGTAGGATAACAAACGATTGGCAATGGTTATTTTTCCCTCCGCCAGCAATCTGCGAATGAGCGAAGAACTCACTTCGTGATCGGCAAAACGAAATTCGGTTGCCTGCATTACTTTAATTCCCAATTCATTGCCATATTTCACGTAATCCTCGAACCCTTCTTCTCGATTGTGTCCGAAGCGATGATCGTATCCCACGATAAAAGTCTGTACATGAATACGTTCTTTTAGCACTTGTCGCATAAATTCCCGAGCCGAAAGATTCGAGAGCTCTTTTGTGAATGGGAGACTCACGCAATAATCCACTCCCGTTGTTTCGAGTTGTTCTATTTTCTCCTCATATCCACACAACAGTTTAGGCTGATAGTCCTGTTGAAGAACGATTCTCGGATGCACAGGAAAGGTAATCACGGCCGAAGGTAACCCTTGACGCTTTGCCTGAGCTTTCACTTGATCAATCAAATGACGATGTCCGATATGTACACCGTCAAAAAAACCCATCGTCGCCACAAATGCCCTGTTGCGCAACGAAATTTCATTTTTCGATAAATCTATCAGTTCCAAAATAAAACTTTATTAAATTCTTCCGTGTTTACAACGCTCAACTTTAGGAATGGTTTAATCTCCTTTACCGATCTCGACCTACATATCATTCTTTTGTAATTCATCTCAAATAATGCCGTGAATCAAATAAACATTTGCATATATCGTCATATTTGAATAACTTAGCCGCATAAAATCTCGATTGTTTCTTTCAAACAGCGAAGTAACCGATAAATCCGCTTTTTTCAAAAAATAATTTTGACGATTTTGAAACAATGAGAAAAAGTTTTAAATTTTTAAATATAAAAAGATCATGAAAACAAAACTTTTTATCGCATGTGCTGCTCTTTCTGGAGCATTATTGGCTGCATGTACGCCTGCACCAAAAAACAATATGCTGACTGAAGCCGAAAAGGCCGAAGGCTGGAAATTGTTGTTCGACGGCAAAACCCTCGATGGATGGAGAGATTACAATGGCGACAGCCTTACCGCACCATGGATTGTGGAAGATGGCTGCATTCGCGCCAAAGGTTCAGGAAGCGATGCCTCAGGATACATCGTAACCGATACAATTTACGAAAATTTCGAACTTGTGTGGGACTGGAAAATTGCCGAGGGAGGCAATAGCGGCATGCTATACCACGTAGTGGAAAATCCGAAATTTAAAGTGCCTTACGTTACCGGTCCCGAGTATCAGCTGATTGATGATTTCGGATTTCCCGAGCCACTCGAAGACTGGCAAAAAACCGCTGCCGATTATGCCATGCACGTGCCCGATACTTCGAAAACAATCATCAAGCCGGCCGGCGAATGGAACACATCGAAAATCGTTTTCGATAATGGACATGTCGAACATTGGCTCAACGGCGAGAAAGTTGTGGAATTCGAAGCATGGACCGATGATTGGTTCGAGAAAAAAAACAGTGGCAAATGGAAAGATGCACCCGAATACGGACTGGCCCGCAAAGGCGTAATTTGTCTTCAAGATCATGGTTCTGCCGCATGGTTTCGAAATATCAAAATCAAAGAATTACCCCGCAAGACCAAAGAAGTGGATCTTTTTAACGGTGTTGACCTGAAAGGATGGGAAATATATGGTACCGAAAAATGGTATGTCGATAATGGATTACTGGTTTGTGAAAGCGGTCCCGACAAACAATACGGATACCTTGCCACACGCGAATATTACGACGATTTCGATCTCACGGTCGATTTCAAACAATTGGCTAACGGCAATTCGGGAGTATTCTTCCGCTCGTTTATCGAACCGGGAGCCATTATCAACGGCTGGCAAGTAGAAGTTGCGCCCAAAGGGATGGATACCGGTGGAATTTATGAGTCGTATGGTCGAGGATGGCTTGTTCAAATTCCCGATGAAAAAGAGAATATTCTCAAACCCGGCGATTGGAATACGCTTCGGATTTTGGTGAAAGGAGATAACGTGAAAACATGGCTGAACGGAGAACAAATGGTTGACTTGAGCGATCCCAAAATAGGTAAAGCTCAAGGAAGAATTGCGCTTCAAATCCACGATGGGGGCGGCATTAAAGTTCAATGGAAAAATCTGAAACTGAAAACATTATAATCGCACAAAAAAATGTTTTTGTATGCACAAACCCGTCAGGCATGAAAATGCAGACGGGTTTGCGTGTTAAACGATTTGGCATTATTTTTGCATTTATATTCGAAAATGTGCAAAGTTCGATTTTAAGGTAAGGATTTATCTCAAAAAAGTCTCTATCTTTGTACGATTAACTCACTAAAACTACGAATGAAAGAAAAAAACGAATTATTGGAAAGTATAATAGAAGGAATTCAAGAAAAGAAAGGTAAAAACATCACCACTATCGAATTGAAAGGAATTGCGGGAACAATTTGCGACCACTTCGTGATTTGTGAAGGCAATACTCCCACACAGGTTTCGGCCGTGGCCGAATCCATCGAAGAAATGGTGAAAAGAAACACGTCGGAAAGCCCACTGCGAATTCAAGGCAAACAACGATCGGAATGGATCGGAATGGATTACGGATCGGTTATCGTCCATATCTTCGTTCCGGAATTGCGCAGTTATTACAATATTGACCATTTGTGGGAAGATGCTTCATTGGAAAACATTCCGTCACTGTAATCTAAACTTATTCCTTACAAAATTGTTTCTTTTTCATCCCGACTAAACAAAACAATCATAAACGATTAATTTTATCCGGAGGTTACACACTCAAATGGACAACAATACAAACCAAACAAACAAACAACCCTCATCCCAACCCAAAGGTGCAGGAAATTCCCCAAAACAACCGTTCAATCCGTATTGGATTTATACCATCATTTTTCTGGCCTTGATGGGACTCTATTTTTTTGGAGGCGACACTACTAAAAAAGAAATATCGTGGTCAGATTTTCAACGCTACGTAAACGAAAACCGCATCGAAAACGTGGTGGTTTTCAGCAATAAAGAAACAGCCGAAGCAAAAGTTCGGCCCGAATCTGTCGGGGTAATTTTTGGCAATCAGACTCCTAGTGCAAATCAGAACCCTATCATAACGGTGCATATACCATCCACCGAAGCCGCAGCCGAATTTCTTGACAAGGTGAAAGCCGAAAAAGGATACGATATAGAAGTCCGTTTCGATAGATCATCCGAAATCTGGGGAATTATACTCAGTTCGCTCCCGTTTATTCTTCTCATTGTCTTCTGGATATGGTGGATGCGCAAAATGGCACAAGGCGGACCTGCCGGCGGTGGCGGTGGTATTTTTAGTGTAGGAAAATCTAAAGCACAACTTTTCGATAAAGATTCCAATGTTAAAGTAACTTTCCGAGATGTTGCCGGACTGTCTGAAGCCAAACAGGAGGTACAAGAAATCGTGGAATTTCTCAAGCATCCTTCCACTTACACCACTTTAGGAGGAAAAATTCCAAAAGGCGCTTTGCTGGTAGGCCCTCCGGGTACGGGTAAAACCTTGCTGGCAAAAGCCGTTGCAGGCGAAGCCAATGTCCCATTCTTCTCTATTTCGGGATCCGATTTCGTCGAAATGTTTGTGGGCATTGGTGCTTCTCGTGTTCGCGATTTGTTTCGGCAAGCAAAAGAAAAAGCGCCTTGCATCGTCTTTATCGACGAGATCGATGCCGTAGGTCGTGCACGTGGAAAAAATGCCAACTTTGGATCGAATGATGAGCGAGAAAACACACTCAATCAACTTCTGACCGAAATGGACGGCTTTGGATCAAACAGTGGCGTTATCATTCTTGCAGCCACAAATCGTGCCGACGTTTTAGACAAAGCGCTTCTTCGCGCCGGACGTTTCGATCGTCAGATCTATGTAGAACTTCCCGACTTGAACGATCGCATCGAAATATTCAAAGTGCACCTGCGACCGATCAAAATAGACGAGACCGTCGATGTAGAGTTTCTCGCTCGGCAAACTCCCGGATTTTCGGGAGCCGACATCGCCAATGTGTGCAACGAAGCAGCACTCATCGCTGCCCGAAGAAACAAAAAGTTTGTTCAAAAAGAAGATTTTCTTGATGCCGTGGACCGCATCATCGGCGGACTGGAGAAAAAGAATAAAATTATCACTCAGGACGAAAAAAAATCGATTGCCATCCACGAGGCCGGACACGCCACGCTCAGCTGGTTTCTCGAGCATGCCAATCCTTTGGTGAAAGTCACCATCGTCCCACGAGGAAAAGCGCTCGGAGCAGCTTGGTATCTTCCGGAAGAACGACAAATAAGCACTAAAGACCAAATGCTCGACGAAATGTGTGCATTGCTGGGAGGACGGGCAGCCGAAGAAGTATTTATCGGCAAAATATCGTCCGGAGCGATGAACGATTTGGAACGTGTGACCAAACAAGCCTATGCGATGATCATGTACATGGGAATGAGCGAAAAACTCCCCAATCTGAGTTATTACGACTCAACCGGACAAGAATATACTTTTTCGAAACCTTATAGCGACTCTACTGCCGAATTGATCGACAGTGAGGCCAAAGCCATGATATCCGAACAATACGAACGTGCGAAATCAATATTGTTGGAGCATCGCGAAGGACATCAGCAGCTTGCTTCAATATTACTCGAAAAAGAAATTCTTTTCGCCGAAGATCTGGAACGAATCTTCGGAAAACGACCCTGGGTGTCGCGTTCGCAAGAAATATTGCAAGTGAACAGTGTCGCCAACAAAACGACAGATAACAATAGGGTCGGCAGCAAACCTCAACATTTGCCAAACGATGATAACGCGGCTGCTCCTGATCGAAGTCAAACATCCGAAGGGAATGACATGGGAGCAGAATAATACTTCGGAAGGGAAAAACATCGTTCCTCAAACAAACGAAAAACATTGATATTGATACTAAAATATCGAAGATCGTATAAGCGAACAGAAGATATATAGTGTACCATCAAATTGAATTGACGAGAAGAAAGAGAAATCTCGTTTTTTTAAATTGCGAACTTGTACCGAGAATGAACTTTTTCGGAGCAAGGGATGAAAAAAAAGAGGCATTTCTTCGGAAATAGTCTCTTTTATTATTAATTCCCTGCTTGAAGCACACGAGAATAGAGATCTATGTATCAACTAAAATCAATGTTTTTTAAAGAAAAAAAACTTTTTCCGTTTTTCAGCTTTTTCTTGATAATTATATTGTTTCGTAACAGAATCCCGATTATTTACTCCTTGCTCCATGTTTTTAATTGCATGATAAATAACTCCCCAATCGTGAAGGCCACCTAAATTACGATCATCAATGAAAATATCGGCAATGAGTTTACGTGGAGCTTTACTGCGATCCTCACCCGGATAATTTTCATTAGCAGCGAAGAAAAGCAATCCTCGCTCAGAACAATAATCGAGCGCATCTTGAAGAAGATGGCCTTCCCGTACGGACCAAAGGAGCAGACGATGTCCCTCACGCTGAAGTTGAATAAGTGTTTCAATGGCAAACGGTATAGGTTTGCCTATTTCAGGATAATTATGCTCGACAATAGTACCATCAAAATCTACTGCAATGATCATAAAATAGTTTTTTAAATTCAACGCTCAATACTTACCAAACACATAATAGGGATACAGTCCCGAAAATATACATCATATAGATCTTTTTGTATTACCCTACAAAGATACCCTATTTTTATGTGCTGGCAAAGGTATTGGATTTTGAAGAAAAAGATGCCGATTTAACAACTCATTAGAGTTTATCTTTAATAGTTTATTATAGCGTTCTTTTACATACCTTTGTGGTACGATAAAAAATATATCACAAAATGAAATACGACAAAGTTCGAAAAAATCCGAATCAGTTGCTGTCTTTAACAGGTTTTACCCCTGAGGAATTTGAAGCCTTCGTTCCTACATTTGAATATCATTGGAATGAGTACTATAGTCGTTTCACATTAAATGGGAAACCCCGTCAGAGAATTTCCTATAACCGAAAAAGCAGTCAATTGCCCCTGATAAGAGACAAACTTCTGTTCATCCTCTCTTACCTGAAAAATAACCCGTTGCAGGAGTATCACGGTGCAACTTACGGCATGACACAGCCCCAGTGCAACGAATGGATCCATCGTTTATCGGATATCCTGCTCAAGTCGCTTAAAACCCTTGGGGAATTGCCGGAGAGGAACCATTTGCGGATTAAATATCTGACCGGACAATGTCAGGATATATTGCTCGACGGGACGGAAAGGCCGATTGAACGTCCGCAAGATTCGGACAGGCAAAAATCCTGTTACAGTGGAAAAAAAAACTCATAGCGTGAAGAATGACCTGCTTTGCACGCCGGACAGACGTATCCTGTGGCTGTCAAAGACTTGCGAGGGACATGTTCACGACAAGAAAATAATGGACGAACAACCATTGGCGTTGCCAAAAGGAATCACCTTGTGGCAGGATACGGGGTTTGTGGGGCATATGCCGGAAAACGTAACCGTAAAAATGCCTGCAAAAAAGCCAAAAGGCAAAGAGTTGACCCATGCCCAAAAACAGGAAAACGGAAAAATATCGAGTTTCCGTATCCTGGTGGAGCACGCCATCGGCGGAATCAAAAAATGTCGTATTGTCAAAGAACGTTTCAGGTGTCGCAAGTTTGGTTTTGACGATTTAGTCATGCTCATTGCTTGCGGCCTGCATAATTTCAGAATCACAATGTCTCTCAATTTGAGACCTGTATAATTTTAATGAATATAATCTCTATTAAAAATAACTAAGAAAATATAAATCGATAACATTTTGCAGGTAACTCACAGCAAATATAGATCGATTTTTTCTAACTTTGCATTGAAATAAGGAAATAAATATAACATGCGACAACGCCCATAGAAAATGTTTAATGCAAATACTCCAACCAAACAAATTACATCAAAAACTTCACAACAAGTATGAAAAAAATTTATTACTTTTTTTTGACGGCTATTGCAACAATAGTTCTGATCGGATGTGGTTCGACAAAAAAAATCGCTTACTTACAGGGAAGCGATACAATTACGGCGGAAGAATTATCCCAACAGATTACACCGCTGTATGATGCCCGTATCATGCCCAAAGATGTGTTGACAATCACAGTAAGTGCTACTGATCCCGAATCAGTTCAACCATTCAATTTGGTGGTTCCGTCGAAAACAACAGGAATCAGCACCTATTCGCAACCACAATTACAAACTTACCTTGTGGACAACAACGGACAAATTAATTTTCCGGTATTAGGTATGATCACATTGAAAGGATTAACAAAAAGACAGTCGGAAGAAAAAATTAAAGGATTGCTGAACGTATATTTGAAAGAGGAACCGGTAGTAACTGTAAATTTTGTCAACTATAAGATAGCCGTACTTGGGGAAGTTGCCAGACCCAACACATTCACGGTTTCTAACGAAAAGGTGAATATTTTTGAAGCATTGGCAATGGCGGGAGACATGACAATATGGGGCCGTCGCGATAACGTGAAAATCATTCGCGAAGACACCGAAGGCAACAAGCGAATCATACCCATGAATCTGAATGATGCACATATCATTTTTTCTCCTGACTTTTATCTGCAGCAAAACGACGTGGTATATGTCGAACCCAATAAGACCAAGGCTCAGAATGCAGAAATTAGCAATGCAACAGGCTTATGGGTGTCCGCAACTTCGATACTTGTTTCGATTGCCAGTTTAGTTGTAAACATTTTAAGATAATCTCATGAACGAAAGTACAAACTTTAAAGCCAATGTTTCATCTTCGAGAGATGAGGAAGAGAACGAGATTTCTATTGTAGAACTTTTTTGGAAATATGTTAGATACTGGAAATGGATACTTTTGGGGGTACTTGTTTCAATATTTGTGGCTGGTGTATATCTGTACTATTCCACTCCGGTTTACAGAATAACTTCGAGTATAATACTCAAAGACATGCAGTCTACAAAAAAATCATCTTCATCGCTGGGCACACTGGACGAACTGGCTTTGTTGGGAACTGTGAACAATGTGGAAGATGAGGCATTTGTGATGAAATCGAAATCGGTAATTGAATCGGTAGTAAACAGCCTTAATCTTCACACATCTTACCTCGTAAAAGGACGTATTCAAGATACCGATCTTTATACTCAAAGTCCCGTAATTGTGGCGATGGAACAACAAGAACTTAACAAGTTGAATGAGGACATCGAGATTGAAATGCAGATGATTTCGACTTCTTCAATATCCATTAAGGGAATAACGCAGGGATTGCCGGCGGATACTGTATTCGAAAATTTGCCCGCTTTGCTTCATACTCCTTTCGGGAACATTAGCTTTACACGAAGAGAAGGGATTCCTGTCGATAACCGCACGTTGCTTGTTTCTATTCGTCGTCCCGAAAAAGTGATCGGAGCTTTTCGTGCCGAACTCGATATTCAACAGGCAACTCGACAGTCTTCCGTATTGAATCTTGCCTTCAACACTCCTTTTCCTGATAAAGGAAAGGATTTCCTGAATACACTGGTAGAGGTATATAACAACCAAGCTATCGAAGATAAAAACATGGAAGCGTTGAACACCCAAAAGTTTATTAACGAACGCATCGCAATTATTGATAAAGAGTTAAGCGAGGCCGAATTCAACGTTGAAGAATACAAACGCTCGCAAGGATTGACCGATCTTCAATCTGATCTGGCACGTACGATGCAAATGAGTAGTGCGTATGAACAACAATTGGTTGAGGTGGAAAGTCAATTGAATATTGTGAATTCGTTGAGAGAATATGTGAATAATCCTGTTAATGCAGAAAAAACGATCCCCTTAAACATCGGAATCGCAGACCCAACACTGAATGCTACCATCGCCGAATATAATAGACAGTTGCTTCAATTACAAAGATTGTCGCAAAGTATGACTCCGGACAACCCGATGATGAAAAAACTCAACGATGAAATTGCAGGATTGCGGGCAGCAATCAATTCATCTATTACAAGCGTGCATCAAGGATTGACTACGAGAAGAAAAAACATTTTGAATCAGGCCAGCCTCTACAGTGGGAAAATAGGCAGCATGCCGGCACAAGAACGAGAATTCGTGGATCTTTCACGTGAACAGCAGATCAAATCAAACCTATTCTTAATGTTGTTACAGAAGCGAGAAGAGAATGCCTTGGCATTGGCTGCCGTTGCTAATAAAGCAAAGGTGTTAGATGAAGCAACATTGGAAAGCAAGGTTTCTCCTCGCACGATGATTGTTTTGCTGTCTGCCCTGTTGATAGGATTGCTGCTGCCCGGGTTAATCATATATTTGGTGAGTATGTTTCAATTCCGTATCGAAACCCGCGCCGATGTGGAAAAAATATCAAAAATTCCATTGCTGGGAGAAATTCCGAAGTCCGGCAAAGCTGGCAAAGAAGAAAACGTCGTTGTCGGAAATGAAGATCGGAGCAGTATCGCCGAAGCATTCCGTATATTGCGTACTAGCCTGTTACTTGCTCTCGGATCGGACAAGAAGGTAGTGGTATTTACCTCAACTGTATCTGGCGAAGGAAAGACTTTTGTAAGTATCAATACTGCGATCAGTCTAGCGTTGTTGAATAAAAAAGTACTATTGATCGAACTTGACTTTCGGGTACCTCGTGTCAAACAGTATCTAGGTTTGGAAGCCAAAGAGGGGTTTACCAACTATTTGTCAGGATTCGAAACTGATCTCGAGAAACTGATCATTCACTCGACCATAAACGATAATCTGCATGTGCTCACCTCAGGTCCCATCCCTCCCGATCCTGCCGAGCTGCTTTCGCGAGACAAGTTGGACAAAGCGATCGAGGAGCTACGAAACAAGTATGATTTTATCGTGATTGATTCGGCTCCGGTTAGTCAAGTAGCAGATACACTGATTATCAACCGCATATCGGATGAAACTGTATATGTCTGTCGCGCCGACTATTCCAGCAAAAACTCCCTGCGCTTTGCCAACGACCTCATGGAAGAGAAAAAACTGAAAAATATGCTGCTTGTAGTGAACGATGTGAAGGATTTCCACCATGGCTATGGATATCGCTATGGTTACAGATACGGATATGGTAATGAAAAAAGCAAGAAAAAAGTTCAACGTAAATGAGGATAAAATGATAATATCAAGTAGGGAGAATATACAGCAGTTTTTTCTTCCTACTTTCGTTTTCCGACATTCTATAACCGCATTAGTTTCGGATTTTGCATCCGGGATGTTTGCTAAAAGTGAGTGTGCAATTCTGTTTTTCGTTTTAAGTTCTACTTTTATTGCGTAGGTATGTTATTTCCCTTCTCTGTAAATTATTGGCTCTATGTGAAATAGTGTGGGTAGATAAAAATTGAGGTTGCCTCATGAATTACGGATAACCCGTTTCCTTCCTCATTTCTTTTCGCATTAACCATTCTCCCGTACTATCCCGACCTCCATCTCCTCATCGGGGCACCCGATCTGCGCAGAGAGCGTGCCGTCAGGCAAAAGACAAGCTGTTTGAGCCGCCGCAAGGCGGTGAGTTATTTGTCTTTTAGCGAACAAGCAGCTGTCGGGTCGATGAGGAGATGCAGTCTTGATCTTTTTTGCATACTTTTTTGCATCAAGACAAAAAGTATGTGGAGTTTGGGGCAAAGCCCCAAGAATCAATGGATAATGCACAATGCATAATTTACCGATTCAATGATTTACTGATTTGAAAATTCATTGAAATTCTTATTTCTCTACTTCCCATTTCTCTATTTCTTGTTAATTCTCAATTCTTAATTATACATTATCCATTATACATTCTCAATTAATTTACGTTTACCCATACAAATTCATATAGAACCAAATTATTGAGATCTTCAGTAGATAAAAATAAGTTAATATAATGTCTTTAGTCGCTGCTTTTTCTTTTTCAATTATGTGAGACACCTCATTAAAAAACCATATACAATTAGCGTGTTGCAATTTCTTTTTACTCATTTGTTACATCTAATAATTCGTTAAAGTTATTAGATTGACGAAGTAAAAGCTTTTTTGTTCATAATCTTTGAGTTACGCTCTAAGTAAGATAGTAATAATCAAACCTTCAGAAGATTTAACCTACTTTTTGACATATAAATCGTTAACTACATTTAGCTTGATAATCTTTGCAATGTAAATAAATGCTATCTGTGTCGAAGTGCATATCCATACGCTTGACTAATAACCATAACCGGAGATTTCCATATTAGGGTGAGGAAACTATGCTCAACTGATAATCGCAAGCGGCAGTCTCTTTTTCATGAAACTGCCGCTTACGAATGAGATCTGAAACAAATACAAATCCTATTATCCGAAATCGTCGAACATCAACATTTCGGGAGGAACCCCGAGATCGTCGAGCATACGCTTGACAGCATTTGCCATCGGACCGGGTCCGCACATGTAGTATTCGATATCTTCCGGAGCCTCATGATTTTTGAGGTATGTCTCGTAAATCACTTGATGAACGAATCCCGGTGTATATTTTATGCCGGCTGCATCAGCTGCCGGATCAGGACGGTCGAGCGCCAAATGAAACGTAAAGTTGGGGAACTCTCTTTCAAGCTCGTAAAAATCTTCGAGGTAAAACGCTTCGATGAGCGCGCGGGCGCCATAGAAAAAAGACATCTTACGATCGGTAGTTTTAAGCGTTTTGGTCATATACATGATTTGTGCACGCAAAGGAGCCATACCGGCACCACCACCAACCCACATCATTTCGCGTTTGCTGTCGAAGATGGGATGAAACTCGCCAAACGGTCCCGACATAATCACCTTATCACCCGGCTTAAGGTTGAAAATATAAGAAGAAGCAATACCCGGCTTCACATCCATCCAAGTATTTTTGGCACGATCAAAAGGAGGGGTAGCTATACGCACGTTCAACTTGATAATATCGTTTCCTTCGGCAGGATAATTGGCCATGGAATATGCACGAATCGTTTCCTCATCGTTTTTGACTTGCAGATCCCACATTTTCATCCTGTCCCATTCGGGTTTGTATTCCTCGTCGATGATGAAATCGGAATATTTAATAGTATCATAAGCCGGAACTCTGATTTGGCTATACGAACCGGGAATGAATTCCAACTTTTCGCCTTCAGGCAATCTTACGACGAATTCCTTGATAAAGGAAGCCACATTGTGATTAGAAATCACTTCGCATTCCCATTCCTTAATTCCAAATACTTCTTCAGGCACCCGGATAGACATATTTTCCTTCACCTTCACCTGACAACTCAGTCGCCAGTGATCCAACTGTTGTTTACGATTGAAATGGCCTTTTTCGGTTGGCAATATTTCTCCGCCTCCTTCAAATATCTGGCAGCGACATTGTCCACATGTACCACTTCCACCGCATGCCGACGAAAGAAAAATATTTTGTGACTGCAACGTGTTGAGTAATGTTCCTCCCATTGGAACTTCAAGTTTCTTCTCTTCGTTTACGGTAATGACAACATTGCCCGAAGGCATCAGTTTTGCTTTTGCAGCCAATATAACGACTACCAAAATCAAAATAATAACCAAAAATACGACAACACTCGTAATAATTGTCAACCCGCCGGCATTTAGTAGCAAACTCATATTTGATTGATTAATTTATTCAGAAAAAAATTTATCTTGTCTTATCTTAATAAACGATTAGTTATATGTTGATTCCCGCAAAACTCATGAATCCGAAAGCCATCAATCCGGTAAGAATAAATGTGATACCCAACCCTTTCAAAGGTTTGGGAACATTCGAATATTCGAGTTTTTCGCGAACGGCTGCCATGCCCACTATCGCAAGTAACCATCCGATCCCCGAACCAAAACCATAAGCAGTAGCAATGCCTACGTCAGCAAATTCGCGCTGCTGCATAAACAACGATCCACCTAATATTGAACAGTTAACAGCAATCAAAGGAAGAAAAATTCCGAGAGAAGCATAGAGCGATGGGCTGAATCGTTCGATCACCATTTCCACCAACTGAGTGAAAGATGCAATTACGGCAATGAATATAAGAAGGCTGAACACACTTAGATCAACTTCGGCAAACTGTTCGCCCAACCACCCCAGAGCACCGGCTTTGAGCACATAATTCTCGAGCATATAGTTAATAGGTACGGTCAGCGACAAAACGAACGTTACTGCGATACCCAATCCGAGTGCTGTTTTAACGTTTTTCGATACTGCCAGGAAAGAGCACATACCCAAAAAGTATGCAAAAATCATATTATCGACAAATATCGACCTAACAATCAAACTAATAGCTTCCATTATTTATGTAGTTATATTTAATGTTTCTGCTTAATGTAATAACCGAAAAAACCGCAAGAATTATTTCAAAACCAACAGTATTGCTACGCTGTTTCCTGTAGCTCCTTGTTTTGGGATCTGTGTATCCAAATGATGACACCGATGAGCAAGAGTGCCATTGGCGCAAGCATCATCAATCCGTTGTTTTGATATCCGGCCTCGTAAAACGATTTAGGAATGATCGGATAACCCAAAAGGGTGCCTGACCCCAACAATTCACGTACGAACCCAATAACTACCAAAATCCATCCGTAGCCGAGTCCGTTACCGATACCGTCCAGAAAGGAAGGCCAGGGGCCATTGCCAAGGGCAAATGCTTCCAAACGACCCATCAGAATACAGTTGGTAACTATTAATCCCACAAAAACCGAAAGTTGTTTGTTGACATCGTAAGCAAAGGCTTTTAAAACTTCACTAACCAAAGTTACGAGTGTAGCCACAACCACAAGTTGAACAATGATTCTTATTCGGTTGGGGATAGTATTTCGCAACATCGAAATAATCACATTACTGAAAGCCGTTACAATGGTTACAGCAATCGCCATTACGAGAGCCGGTTCGAGTTTGGATGTTACGGCCAGAGCTGAACAAATACCCAAAACCTGGACAATAATAGGGTTATTTTTATTGAGCGGGCCTAATAACACCGCTTTGGTCTTGTTTGATAATGCCATAGTATATTATTTTTTTTCGACCGCTATTTTTTAGCGGCATTCAAATTCATTAAAAAGTTTTTATACTGTCCGACACTTTCGAGCAACATCGCATTTACACCTTTGCTGGTAATGGTGCCACCCGAAATTCCATCAACGTAATCTCGGTCGCTTACTGATTGACCGGGTTTTACCACTGCTATAGAGGTAAAAGTGTTGTCTCTAAACAAATGCTTGCCACCAAATTGACCTCCAAATTGGGGCGTTGCTATTTCGGCTCCCAAACCCGGAGTTTCACCCTGATGGCTGAAATCTGCACCATAAACAGTACTTCCATCCGACTCTATAGCAATATATCCCCATATCGGTCCCCATAAACCTTTCCCGGACATCGGCAAAATATAAATCGTCCTGCCCTCGATTTCTGCTTCGAAAACGGGCAGCCCTTTGCTGGCATCTACCGCTATATCTGTTGCAAACGCCGGATCTGAAGTTTTTGTACCCTCCGATCCTTCCACTTTTTCTCCTTGAGGGGTAACCAAATAAGAATTTTTAATCAACTCGTTATATTTAGATTCAGCTTCGTTGGTAGATGCATTGATGTGCAGCGAGCGAAGAATTTGCTGCATTTTATCGATGTTTACATTCTTAGTCTGCTGCTCGCTCAACGATTGATGGGTAAATGCCAGTGCAACGGCTACAATAATGACCATGATCGAGGCATATAGAATGGTGTAAACATTATTTTCTCTATTCATAACATCGTTCCTTTCCTAATTTATTTTTCTCTGTTTTTCACTTCAACGCGTTTCAGTCGTTTTTTGATATTGGCATCCACCACGTAGAAATCGATGAGCGGAGCAAAAGCGTTCATAAACAAGATAGAGAGCATCATTCCTTCCGGATAACCCGGATTGAAAATGCGAATGGTAACTGCGATCAATCCAATGAGAAATCCGTATATCCATTTACCGGTTTCTGTTCGTGCAGAGGTTACAGGATCGGTAGCCATAAAGACTGCGCCAAATGCAAATCCTCCGAGTAAAAAGTGGTAGTTGGCAGGCATCTCCATTGCCGCATTAGCAGCAAATAAATTCACGAGAGTGACTGTGAACAATCCTCCCAAAAATACGGAGAGCATGGTTTTCCAACTTCCGACATTGGTAGCAATCAGAAGAATGGCGCCCAACAATATGGCAAGAGTGGATACCTCACCTACAGAACCGGGTATAAAACCAAAAAACATATCGCTGGTCGTTAATGGTTGTCCGGTAATTCCTCTGAAAGAGAAATCGGCAAAACTATGCGCATCTGTCGTAGCCAACTGTCCGAGAGGTGTAGCTCCCGAAAATCCATCAACTACAGTTCCCTCGCCCATCCCAAATGTACTGCCGGTGCGAACCCAAACCTGATCGCCCGACATCTTCGACGGATAGGAGAAGAACAAAAACGCGCGAGCAATGAGAGCTACATTGAATATGTTATACCCCGTGCCTCCAAACACTTCTTTAGCGAATACTACTGCAAACGCAGTGGCAACGGCAATCATCCATAATGGAGTATCAACGGGCAAGATCATAGGGATAAGTATTCCCGTGACCAAAAAACCTTCCGATACCTCTTCATGCTTCATTTGCGCCATTGCAAACTCAATTCCCAATCCCACAACGTAAGAAACTACGATTTGGGGTAATACGGATAGTAATCCGTAAAAGAATTTTGTCCAGAAACCGACATCTTGACCAATGGCAAGATAGTGCTGAAATCCAACATTATACATACCAAACAGCAATGCGGGCATAAGCGCGATGATAACAATAACCATCGTTCGCTTCGAGTCTCTTGCATCGTGAATATGCACTCCCGATTTCGAAGTAGTATCAGGCACATACAGGAAAGTTTCGAAAGCATCAAAGGTAGAATGCAACCAATAAAACTTTCCGCCTTCTTCGAAATTGGGCTTTATCTTATCGATATAATTTCTTAAAGACATGAATAAAGATATTTATTTGTTTTATTTTTCTTACTCTAATTAAGACCATGAAAACAATGCGAATAGAAAACCGCTGGCACAAAAAAATCGGCCCAAAGTTTCTATTCATACGAAAATCATTTCTATTCCATCTCTTTGCGAAGCAAATCCAAGCCGGTTCGAATAATTTTCTGTATTTCAAGCTTCGAAGTATCCACAAATTCACACAATGCGAAATCTTCGGGAGCTACCTCATAAATTCCGAGTTGCTCCATCTTATCGATGTTGAAAGCGATTGTGGCTTTGATCAACTGTTCCGGATAAATATCCATGGGAAAAACCTGATCGTATTCGTTGGAAACAATGATAGCTCTTGATCCACCCAAAATCCGGGCATCCAATCGATATTCCTTTCGAAGTTTCGGATAGGTGCATCCTGCACTATAGCGATTGGGCGACAGCGAAGCCCATCCAAACATCTCGTGGACACCTACGCCCTCCGGTATTACCGTGATTTGCGAATCGTACGCATGAAGAAAACCATCTTCATCAATCTTGATGCCGGTGAGAGGATTTCCACTGATGTATCTCAAAGGTATTCCTTCGGTTACATTGTTTTTGAAGATAGATTTCAATCCGGTACCGATTGTCATTTTGTAATACCCTGTCTTCTTAACCTCAGAGCCCGTCAACGCGACGGTACGGGTTAGATCGACAATACCCTTATTAAATAAACGGCCGATGATGGCTACATCCAACGCCGAAAGCGTCCACACCGTTTCTCCCTTGTTGACAGGTTTAATATGATTGATTTGCACGCCTACATTTCCTGCAGGATGTGGACCCTCAAATTCGGTAAGTATCACGTTTCTTGCTTCGCGCAATCCTTTGTTGGCGGTCTTCGTACTTATGGAAAGATAAACCTTGCCTTCGGTAAGTTTGGAAAGAGCATCAAAGCCTGTTTGAAGATCATCCTCCTGTCCTTGAAGGATAAAATCGTAGGAAGGAGCCAAAGGAGCCGTATCAAAACCTGTTACGAAAATATCGCGAGGCGACTTGTCGGGGTTGGCAACAATATCGTAGGGTCGTTGCTTGATCAGGAACCAAATACCGGCTTCCAGAACCGCACTTTTGATTTCACCTGTTGAAAGCGCCGAAATTTGTTTTTTCCCGAAATCTGCGTATTGAATATCCTTATCGGCTTGAATGTCAACGTGGAGGATTTTACGTTTTTCGCCTCTTACGATGTCGGTCACGACACCACTCACAGGTGAAGCGAAAAACATGTCGGGGTGCTGTTTGTCGTAAAACAGTGCATTTCCGGCCTCAATCCGATCATTCACCTTCACTGCTAATTTTGGAATGATCCCGTGAAAATCATCAGGACAGACTTTTACAAATTCGCTGGCTATTGAGCCACGAAAAACTTCTTCAGCTCTTCCGGCCAGAGGAATTTGTAAGCCTTTTTTAATAGTGATGCGATTAGCCATATCTATTTTTAATAAAGTAGCTTATATGTTTTTTTGATCAACCTGTTTCAATCAGCTTTTTCGAAATATATGTATATTGCTGTGAAATTAAAGCACGTTTTTTTGTGCCGCAAAGATACATTTTTTTGGAATGATCTTGTAATAAATCTTCAGAAAATTATGGAAAAAAATCCGTAATTAAGTTTTAATCCATTCTCGCCGGAAAATCACACAAGTGTTTTTGGAAAAAACGATACGATTAAAACCCTCATAATGTAGTATATAAATAAAAAAATGCTCGATAAAGCGAGCAAACTTCCAAGCCGGTAAAAAAAATAGAACGATTACAAATAACACTCGCTTTCGAAAAACCTATACACAAAACGAATAAACTAACTGGCGCACATCGACTGTAAGCCGATATGCGCCGGTAATTAAAACATAAAAAAAGAAATTTCGCTCCATCAAAGCAAGCTCCACGATACGGTAAGTCCCGCCATCACAATGGATACCATGCTCATAAGTTTGATGAGTATATTGAGTGAAGGGCCGGATGTATCCTTAAACGGATCGCCCACAGTATCTCCCACAACGGCAGCTTTGTGAGCATCGGAACCCTTACCTCCCAGATTGCCTTCTTCTATATATTTCTTGGCATTATCCCAAGCTCCGCCGGAATTGGCCATGAAAACGGCCAACACGAATCCTGACCCTAATCCACCTGCAAGCAACCCCATAACACCCGAAACTCCCAGTAAAATCCCGGTGAGAATAGGTGTCAAAATGGCTAAAATGGAGGGAAGAAGCATTTCCTTCTGCGCTCCTTTTGTGGAGATAGCCACACAACGTGCATAATCAGGAGTTCCTTCGCCGGTGAGAATACCTTTGATTTCGCGAAACTGACGACGAACCTCTTCCACCATTTTCTGAGCAGCACGTCCAACAGCATTCATCGTTAAGCCGCAAAAAAGAAAGGCCATCATCGATCCAACGAAAATTCCGCTTATAACCTTAGGATTCATCAGTGTAACCTGATAATAATTCATGAAATCGAGAAAACTCGCTTTCGCAACTTCTATTGTATCCCCATTGGCAAATTGCATGACATTGTTACCAAGACGTAACATTCCCATGCGAATTTCTTCCATATACGAAGCTAATAAAGCCAATGCGGTGAGGGCTGCAGAACCAATGGCAAATCCTTTTCCTGTTGCAGCCGTTGTGTTTCCAAGCGCATCAAGCGCATCCGTACGGCGACGTACTTCGGGTTCGAGGCCGCTCATTTCGGCATTTCCTCCGGCATTATCGGCAATGGGCCCATAGGCATCGGTTGCCAGAGTAATTCCAAGCGTGGACAACATGCCGACAGCCGCAATGGCAATGCCATACAGCCCCATACTGAGATTATTGCCCGTAAGCATATTCTCGACATCAAATCCGATCGGACTGAGATACGAAACCAAGATAGCAATAACGATAGTTATCACGGGGATTACCGTCGAAATCATTCCGGATCCCATACCGGCTATGATGACTGTGGCAGGACCCGTCTGAGCACTTTTTGCAATATTTTGAGTCGGGCGATAGGCATGCGAAGTAAAATATTCAGTACCCTGCCCGATAATAATACCGGCAAGCAGCCCTGCAATCACCGAAAACGAAAGACCAAGCCAGTTTTCGAATCCGAGCAAATACAGTATAAGCATTGCGCACGCCGCAATGAGAACAGCACTCGTATTGACTCCTCGATTAAGGGCAGACATGAGCGTTTTGATCGTTGCGTCTTCTTTTGTTCTGACCAGAAAAATTCCAAGGATAGAAAGAAAGACACCTATCGAAGCAATAATCATGGGTGCAAACACCGCATTCGATTGCATTTGAGGATTGGAAATAAAAGCCGATGCACCAAGTGCGGCAGTGGAGAGAATCGAACCACAGTAAGATTCATAAAGATCGGCGCCCATTCCGGCGACATCGCCTACATTATCTCCCACATTATCGGCAATGGTAGCCGGATTACGCGGATCATCTTCAGGTATCCCTGCTTCAACTTTTCCCACCAAATCAGCTCCGACGTCGGCCGCTTTGGTGTATATTCCCCCGCCAACGCGTGCAAATAGCGCCTGCGTGGAAGCTCCCATGCCAAAAGTAAGCATGGTGGTTGTTATCATGATGAGCTTATGTCCCGGCTCGGCATCCGCTACAAAATGGTCGAGTATGAGATACCAAATGGAGATATCGAGCAATGCCAACCCGACAACCACAAGCCCCATCACTGCTCCCGAACGAAAAGCAACCTGCAAACCTTTATTCAGGGACGTTCTTGCTGCGTTGGCCGTACGAGCCGATGCATATGTGGCCGTTTTCATACCAAAAAAGCCGGCCAGTCCCGAGAAAAAACCTCCCGTGAGAAATGCAAATGGCACCCAGTTGTTTTGTAGTCCGAAATACGCCATAACCCCAAAAATAATAGAGAGTATGACAAAAACGATGGCTACAACCTTATACTGCTGTTTAAGGTAAGACATGGCTCCTTCGCGCACAAATTGAGCAATGGTCTTCATTCTTTCGGTGCCTTCCCCTTCGCGCATCATCTTTTTAAAAAAATACAGGGCAAATCCAAGCGCAAAAAGTGAAGCAAAAGGTACTAAATAGAAATAATTCATAGCATATTGACTAATAAATGTTTAAGTAAACTTACCGACATATCGCGATTATTGTTGGGTAATCGGTATATTTTTAAATGCAAAATTGCTTAAAATAATTAACAAAAGAAATTATTTAACAAAAAAAAACAGGACAATGCCCGTTATTAGAGGCCGCTCATTAAAACTGCGTTTAGTAATAAGGAACGGTTCTATGTGAAATATGATGGTAATCAGACTGAGTTTGCTTCATGAATTTCCGATGGCGCACTCATTTCCAAATTTCCCCACCTTCATTTCCTCCTCATTATACCTTAAACCGTACCTCCTCCCTATTTATCTTAAGAGCAGAATTGTTTTGAAATTACTCTCTTCATTTCTCAACTTCTTCATTTCTTTCGTTCTTCTAAATTCTCAATTGTTCGAATGGCACTATCGTCGTATTTGCGCCGTACTTGCGCCGTACATCGCTCTTGTTTCACTTACGCAACTCTCATAAGCGTGTTTTCCCATATAGAATCCAACAAACGACTGGTTCCAGTTTCAGCACAACTCATCATCAAAGTCGGCGGGTTTCAAAAACCGTAAATCGACATTTGTCTTTTATATTGTCCGGTATTGAGATATTGATACATATTTTGTCCGTGATCACATATTATTCGGTACACAACAAAGTTGTTTGCCAATCAAAATTGACACGTTACGTTACTCAAATCAGCAGAAAGGGGCTCACCGGATGATATAGTCAATAACTTCCTGGTCTTCGAGAATAGTTCTCAACTCCTGTTGCAGCGAAAAAGTACTTCTATTCATACCCTCTCGTTTTACCCGCTGCCAAATCTCTTCTATCCACCGATTTTGTTGCTGATTGAATTCGTCAATGGCTTGAAACCACCTCAGATACATAAAATTATCATTCGATAATTTCAAATAAAGTGGATTGTCCATTCCGATTTGGCTTTTGTTAAAAGAATGATCAATCTTCTCGATATAGATAGAATCCCCTTCGACGACATACGTTCCATCTACGGTAATGGTTGATCCTCTGTCAGTAGTCATAAAATTCACAAATTTGCCGTTGGGCAAAATCAGTTTAAACATTCCGTGAGGCATGCGTTTATAGCCTTTTTCATCACTGCGATGCTCGGCTTTCACTTCCCACAGGCCAACCAAACGGGCAACAGTAGGGTTGGTTTGCGTTGACTTCTGCGATGCGCAACTCTGAACAAGAAGCACAATACTACAGATGACAAAACCGTAGATAATTTTCGTTTTCATGACTTTTTTCAGTTTAGTTATCGACCCCTGTCGATGATACAAAAATAAGGAATTTTCTGAAAATTAAAAACTTTCGGGGAAATTTTTTGCCTTTCGACTCTTTCAGATTTCCGGAATTTTATCGATATCCATTTCATCAATCAGGTGCTTGGCGCCTGCATAATGCTCAATGACAAATAACACATAACGAATGTCCACGATGATGCTCCTCTGAAAATCGGGAAGGTATTGTATATCGCCTCCAACGCCCTCCCAGTTTCTATCGAAATTGATACCGACAAGCTCGCCGTTGCCATTCATTACGGGACTTCCCGAATTTCCGCCCGTAGTATGTGTATCGGCAATGAAGGCAACTGGCATTTTGCCGTTAGACATTGCATAAGTACCGAAATCTGAATTTTTGTATAAATATTTCAATTTTTCGGGCACCACAAATTCCCAATTGGTCGAATCTTCTTTTTCCATAATACCATCCATCGTAGTCTGATAACCGTAAAATACCGCATCGCGTGGCCTGTACCCTTTCACTTTACCGTAAGTTAGTCGAAGCGTGAGATTGGCATCGGGAAAATGATTTAGCTCGCCATCCATTTCCAAAATTCCTTCTACATATTTTTTGCGAGCCTCATCGTAGGGTCGTTTCAGCGCGTTAAGTTGCATTTGCAACCTATCATATTCCGAATTGACAGACTGAGCAAAACGGAACATGAGATCAGATTTTAACAGTTTGTCTTTTCGCTTGCTTGCCAAAAAGCGCTGCAAGTTTTGTTCGCTTCCGAAGATGGATGTAGAGAAAATTGCTTGCACAAATGCACCAACATCTCCATCGAAACGCGAATAGAGTTCATCGAAAATCGAAGGCTGTTCGTTGCGCGGTACAAGGCGTACATATTCCGAGAGAAGAGCCGTTGAAACTTTTTGATCAACCTGCGGATTATAGTCTTTGTTGGCAAAAAGTCGATAATCAGATTGCAAAGCATCGGTATATTTTTCGATGGCAGCTTTGTCTTTTGTCGAAAGCGCTTGAAGGAGAGAGTCGGCATGAGTGTAACGCACTTTTGAAAATTCTATTCCCATAAGAATGGCTTCCGAGAGCATTCGTTCGCGAAAACGAAGATTGGCTCTTTGATCAACTGCACTGCGAATCGCGTCGATGGCGCTCACATATTCGCCGCGGTTATTATTTCGTGCCCATTGCTGCAATTGAAGTTGTTTCCGCAGCTTGACATCGACGAAATTGTGCTTGTCGATAGCCCAATTGGCACCGATCGCACTTTTGTACCCGTTAGTTGATCCGGCATATTTTGAAGAATACTGTATTTTGACGGCCGGATCTTTCAACATTTCTTCGAGCATCGCTTTTTGTCGTATGTTTCGTATATTGATGCGCACGGCATTATCGATATTGCGACGCTCTTGTACCTCCCACGACGTAAAATACTGATAAGTTGTTCCTGGAAAGCCGATAATCATGGCAAAATCGTTTTCTTGAATACCCCGCGAGGAAATAGTGAGCCAACGTTTAGGCTTGAGGGGAACATTGGATGGAGAATAAGGGGCGGGATCCCCGTCTTTGTCGGCGTAGATGCGGAAAACCGAAAAATCGCCGGTGTGTCGAGGCCACATCCAATTGTCGGTATCAGCTCCAAACTTTCCTATAGAACTGGGCGGGGCTCCAACCAATCGAACATCGGAGTATATTTTCTTTGTGAACATATAATACCGATTCCCGTTGTAAAAAGGCTTTATTTCGAAATCGATGCCCTGTAGGTTTTTTAGTACAACTTCACCCACTCGTTCGCGAGCAACGCCTTTCAGATACGACGGGGAAAGATAGAACACTCCCAATGAATCCTTTGCGGAATCACGCTCAAGGCATTGCTTCACAAAATCGGTAACATCGTCGATACGTTCGATGAAGGTTACTGTAAGTCCGGGATTGGGTAATTCCTGTTCTCTGGACATCGCCCAAAAGCCTTCTTCGAGATAATTGTTCTTCAACGAACTGTGATTTTGAATCGATCCATATCCGCAATGATGATTGGTAAGTACCAATCCCTGCGACGAAATCACTTCCCCGGTACAACCGTTTCCAAACTGCACTACGGCATCTTTTATGGACGAACCGTCAGGATTATAAATATCATAATCCGTCAATTTCAATCCAAGCGCCCTCATTTCGGGATATTTTTGCTGTTTGAGTAATTGAAGCATCCACATCCCCTCGTCGGCCGACAGATGAAATGCAATAGAAGCAACAAGAGCCGTCAAAAAAATTTTCTTTTTTATCATATAATTCATAGGATTTAAACAAAATCTTGTGGGGGATAAAGATACTTAAAAACCGGAAATATCGCGTCTAAAACATCCCAAAATAGAAGAATTGCGATTGCATTTGTTAGATATTTTTGTTTATCTGTCTATCGTTTAAGAATTATCATGTAATTTTGTAAAAAAATCTAACATATACTCACCTCAACCGGATGAATACAAGTCGCCTTAACCCATTTTTGATATTGCTTATTTTTTTGTCTGTATTTTCATGCACTCGAAAATCGGAAAAAACTCAAAGCACTCCTCCAGATTCGCGGCCAACCACGATAAGGGAATATGCCGCAAAAAAAGGACAGAAAAAGATTTTATACGTGGATTCCGTTATCTATCAAAAGAAACTCCGGCAAATTGCCAATGGCGACACAACCGGACGATGGCGGGTAGCAAATCAGCCGTTACCCCTCGACGGAGCCATTCTGCCATTCAAACGTATCGTCGCTTATTATGGAAACCTTTATTCGAAAAACATGGGAATATTGGGAGAGTTGCCGCCGAAAGATTTATGGACTAAACTGAAAGGAGAAATCGAAAAATGGGAAAAAGCCGACACCGCTACGCCCGTTCAGCCGGCAATTCACTATATCGCAGTGGTTGCACAAGGAGAACCAATGAAAGACAAAACCTACCGGATGCGCATGCCTGCGGCACAGATCGATTCGGCATTGGCGATAGCAAAAATGGGCAATGCCATCGTATTTCTCGATGTTCAAGTAGGTCTGAGCAGTGTGGAAAAAGAAGTTCCGCTATTGGAAAATTATCTGAAAAAACCGAATGTTCACCTTGCAATCGACCCCGAATTCTCGATGAAAAACGGTGGTCTTCCCGGAGAAAAAATCGGGACGTTGGACGCGAAAGATATCAACTTCTGTTCCGATTACTTGGCCAATCTCGTTCGCGAAAACCATTTATCTCCCAAAATACTCGTCATTCACCGATTTACACAGGGAATGATCACCAACTATCGGCAAATCCGGCTTCATCCCGAAGTGCAAATCGTAATCAATATGGATGGATGGGGTGCACCGCAACTCAAATTCGATACATACAAACGTTATATCCAAAGCGAGCCTGTCCAGTTCACCGGATTCAAACTTTTCTACAAAAACGACCTGAAACGTCCTCCGCACAGGATGCTTACTCCCGAAGAACTCTTGCAGCTGCAGCCTCAGCCGATTTACATTCAATATCAATAAACCGAAAAGATCATGGATCTGAAAAAGATTTTCAGCGAAATATACGATTCGCTCAACGATGTGGAAGATGCCGGCAAAGTTGCCGATTATATCCCCGAATTGGCCAATATAAGCCCCGACCATTTCGGAGTGCATCTGGCCACAGTGGATGGACAACATTATGATTTTGGCGATTCCGACATTCGTTTTTCCATTCAAAGTATTGCCAAAGTATTTTCGTTTGTCATGGCCTACTCGCAAATTAAAAGCACGATTTGGGAACGAATGGATGTAGAGCCTGCCGGCACGCCTTTCAATTCATTGGTTCAACTCGAATACGATAAAGGCATTCCGCGCAATCCGTTCATCAACGCCGGAGCCATTGTGGTTTGCGACATTCTTGCCGGTGAACTGGCTTCGCCAAAAGATAATATTCGCTCGTTCGTGCGCGATTTGTGCGGCAATCGCACCATCGATTACAATCCGCTCGTCGCTCATTCGGAGAAGAAAACCGGCTTTCGCAATTATGCCCTGGTCAATCTGATGAAATCGTTCGGGAACATACATAACGACATCGATGCAGTGATGGACTTATATTTTCATCTGTGTTCGCTCGAAATGAGTTGTCGCGAACTGAGCGATAGTTTTCTTTTTCTGGCCAACAATGGCATTGTGCCCTATTCGGGCAAACAAATTCTCTCGCCGAGTCGCACCAAACGCACCAATGCATTGATGCAGACTTGCGGCTTTTATGACGAAGCCGGCCAATTTGCCTTCAAAGTCGGATTGCCGGGAAAAAGCGGTGTGGGAGGCGGCATTGTTGCCGTTTTACCCGGCAAATATGCCATTTCCGTCTGGAGTCCACGCCTCAATTCCAAAGGGAATTCTTTCAAAGGAATGCTTTTTTTGGAAGAATTTACCACGCGAACTCATCTATCTATTTTTTAATCCGAAAAGGAAAGGAAGCCACTTTTTTGAAAGAAACGATTCTTCGCATAAGCAGGGGATTGTATCATTCTGCAAAAACCTGACGATTAGTCTTAAATTAAACAAAAAGCTGTTTTAACAATTGGCTTTTTATTCAAAATGGATTACTTTTGCCGGCATCACAACGAATAACTGTTTTTCATGAAGATCGATTTCAAAGAACGGACCCCACAACTCATAGCTCTGGTTGGAGTATTGGTCGTGGTCTTGGCAATTGTCATAGGGTTTGCCGTAAGCAAAAACCGTCAAGTGAACGATTTGAAAGAACAGTATGCAATCGAAAAACAAGAACTCGAAGACGAGTACGAAGCAATTTCACTTCAGTATGAAGGGTTTAAATTCAGTGTGCAAAACGACTCTCTTCTTTACAAACTCCAGAACGAGCAGGCCAAAGTACAACGGCTGCAAGAAGAGTTACGCATGACAAAGGCTTCCGATCAGAAGGAAATTAAACGGTTGAAAGACGAATTGACCACTCTTCGAAAAGTATTGCGTTCATACATTGTTCAAATCGATTCGCTCAACCGACTAAACGAACAGTTGCGTGCCGAAAATAAGCAAATCACCCAACAATATCAGGAGACAAGCCGCACCTTGAATCAGGTTGCGAAGGAACGAGAACAATTGTCGGAAAAAGTATCGCTTGCCGCACAGTTAAATGCGGTAAACATAAGTGTGAAAGCGGTAAATGATCGGGGTAAAGAGCAGAAACGGCTTAGTCGGAGCACTCGGTTTGTTATTTCATTTACGATAGCTCGCAACATCACAGCCGAACCCGGCGAACGAACTATTTACGCACGAATACTTGCTCCGGATGGGAATGTTTTGACAAAGAGCTCAGGCAATACTTTTCGGTATGAAAATCGCGATATTCAATATTCCGTGAAACGAGTCATCGAATATGGTGGCGAGGAAACTCCTGTTACGATGTATTGGGATATTCAGGAATATTTAATGCCCGGCACCTACAAAACCGACCTTTTTGCCGACGGAAATCTCATCGGCTCTTTCAGTTTCAAAATGGATGAATAGGGGCGTTGCTTCCACTTAAATTCCCAAAAATGGATCATTTTTGTTCTGCATATTTTATTATTGTTGTGGCAGCTTTTGTAACATTTTCAGAAGAAACGGATGCTCAGCAAACCAATGAGGAATTTAAGTACAGATTGAAAGAATCAATCAAAAATTCGGGACTCAATTCAGCACCGAAACTTCAATACCAAAACCCTCAACAATCGCAAAACCAAAGTTCCGAGGTTTTAAAAGTTTCTCCCACCACCAAATTACCCACACGCTACGACAATGTCATTTCAAACTGGCCTGTCACTCCCGAAGAAATCGTAAAGACAGAAAAGGATATCGCTGAAAAAGCAAGAATTCCGGGATCGTCCCAGCCCGACAGAGCTGCCATCGACTATTCCGACGGAAAAATTCATCCGGTCCCCGATGCACGAAGCATTTCTCAATTTACGCAACACACCCGCAACGATTACGATTTGGGCATCTATGCCGATGAAGATTCGCCCGAATGGATGCGCACGCTGAGAAATTTCATTACGCCGCGCTATCGCGATATCGATCTCGATCCGGTGAGAAATATTCAACGATACAAGGCTAAAAAGCACAAAGAACAAGTTGACAAAATAAAACGAGCCTACGGGGATGTGAATAATTGAATATAAGTGAGTTTGGAAGCCAATATATATTCTTTTGATTCGTTTTTAATTATTTAAATTGTTGTGTAAGTTTGTAGGGAAATTATTTTTATAAAATCATTTTTTAGCGCTCATTCATTTCTAAATTGCATTTCGCGATACCTGAGTACATAAAAGATAATGTCTCACTCAATAAATTTGTTGCATAAATGGCTAATACTTACTCACAAATCAATATCCATTGCGTTTTTGCCGTTAAAGGCAGAGAAAATATAATAACTGACAGTTTTCGTGACAACTTGCATAAATATATGTCGGGAATTTTAAAGAATGATAATGTGTTTCTTTTATCTATTGGAGGCTGGAGAGACCATGTTCATGTGTTTTTTGAATTACCCCCGAGTTTGAGGGTTTCTGATTTGATGCGAGATTTAAAGGCTGTTTCTTCCAAATGGATTAATGATAATCGTTTCGTCAAAGGAAAGTTTCAGTGGCAAGAAGGATACGGAGCATTTTCTTATTCACGTTCTCAACGGAATGAAGTAATTCAATACATTCTGAATCAGGAAAAGCATCATCAGTTGAAAACATTCAAAGAAGAATATTTGGATATGTTGATGAAATTTGAAATTGAATTTAAGGACGAATATGTATTTGATTTTTATGATTAAAGAATGGCCGCCCCGATGGGGCTATGTAAAATGATTGTATGAATTATGTTCTACCATAAGCATGCTCCTACAGAGCTTAATGAAATATTATTCCACGGATGTAATTTTACGAAGCATGGGAATGTAATTATCCCGGAGGTATGCGCTCTTACGGAGCTTACGAAATTGTGTTTTGTCCCGTAGGGACAACCTTTTGGTAGAAAAAGATAACAAACCAAAATCCAAATCCCGTAGGGATGACCCATTAATAAAAAAGGAAATGGAGTTGTAAGAAAATAAATCGTGACACGATTTATTTTACGCTACTTCCATCACCCAATTCCAATCTATCTCTAACCTTCCTACGCTATAGCTCCGACATAGCTCCGAGGCAACTCCCATGTTCCTCCATGTTACCTCTGATGCAACTCCGTAATAAGTATAAGGATATGAACACTCTCCGTTTTTTTTTCGATTGACCTAAACAATCTTTTTACACCTCACATTTACTACATTTCTACTTCTTCGTGGCATCTTCCACACTTTCCTTGACATCGGAAGCAGCATTTTCGACGCCTTCCTTCAAATTCTTCCATCCTTTTTCCAAGCTGTTCTCCGTTTTGCGATAAGCTTCATTGACATCAGCTTTGGCTTGTTCCCATGTATTTTCGGAGCTGTTTTTGAGTTCATCGATCTTAGCTTGATAATCGTCGCGCGATTTTTCGAGATCGGCAATAGCTTCTTCGTATGCAGCTTTGGCTTCTGCTGAAAGTTCCTCGCTTTTATCGTTTAAGGATGCTTTCATTTCGTCGATCTGCTTGTTCATCCGATCCAGCTCTTCTTCTGCAGCACGCACTACATCGTCCTTCTGTTCATAGGAATAAACCTTGAAATCGGTAATATTTCCTTCGGAATCTCTTTCGATGACGATTTCTTTCGTTTCTTTCGTCTCATCCTTCTTTTGTCCGGTGCATGACACAAACGATACGGTTCCTGCCGCGAGCAAACAGCAAAGGAACGTTCTCACATTTAAGATTTTGATTTTCATTTGGTTTTTTATTAAATTAAACATAGCTTTCTATATAACAGTTTTCGATTAAGGTTAGTTCATTCGTAAAACATTCATCGAATCTTCCTAAGTCTGGCCAATCATGGATAAAAATGTTTTTTCGTCGATGATTTTCACACCCAATTTTTTAGCTTTTTCGAGTTTTGCGGGACCCATATTTTCTCCGGCGAGAATGAAATCGGTGTTTTTCGACACCGAACCGCTGTTTTTACCTCCATTTTGTAGGATCATGGCTTTATATTCGTCTCGCGAATGCAATTCGAAAGTCCCGCTGATAACGATATTTTTCCCTTTCAGCTTATCGGTTTTTGCCGCAAGAGCCTCCTCCGTCAATGAAAATTGCAAACCATGACGACGCAACCGATCGACTAAATCCACAAATTTGGGATTGGCAAAGGAATCGATTACACTGCGTGCAATCCGATCGCCTATTTCCTCTACGGAGGTCAGTTGCTCGAAAGTAGCCTGAGCCAACAAGTCGATTGAGGGAAAGGCCTGTGCCAATTTTTGCGCAACGGTTTCGCCCACGTAACGAATGCCGAGTGCATATAAAACACGTTCGTAAGGCACCGATTTCGATTTCTCGATGCTTGCCAACAAATTTCGCGTACTGGTTTCGGCCCATCTTTCAAGATGTATCAGATCTTCAAATTTCAGTTCGTACAAGTCTGCCGGATCTTTCACCAGTCCTTTATCGTATAAAAGCGAAATGGTTTCGGGTCCAATGGCTATATTCATCGCTTTGCGCGTCACAAAATGCTCGATACGCCCTTTGATTTGAGTCGGACATCCTTCGGAATTAGGACAATAATAGGCGGCTTCATCTTCGTTGCGGACGAGTTGTGCACCACAATCGGGACACTTCTCGGTAAAACGAATTTTCTCGCCAATGCCGGTTCGTGCATTTTTGTCCACGCCTGTAATCTTTGGAATGATTTCACCTCCTTTTTCAACGTACACCATGTCACCTATATGTAAATCGAGCGCATTGATGGCATCTTCGTTGTATAACGATGCCCGTTTGACGGTCGTACCCGAAAGCAGAACCGGTTCGAGGTTGGCAACCGGCGTTACGGCTCCCGTGCGTCCTACCTGAAACGAAACGGAAATCAATCGCGTAAGCGCTTTTTCGGCATTGAATTTATAGGCAATAGCCCATCTCGGGAATTTGGAGGTATTGCCCAAATTGCGTTGCTGAACCAGTGAATCTACTTTCAGCACGACGCCATCGGTTGCTATCGGCAATTTTTTTCGTTCCGTGTCCCAATATTTCAGATACTCGAATATTTCGTCAAGAGTTTTGCATTTTTTCATGGCATCCGAGACTCGCAATCCCCACCGACGCGCTACTTGCAAATTTTCGTAGTGACTATCGGAAGGTAATTCTTCTCCCAGTAAATAATAAATATACGAGTCGAGTTTGCGCGATGCCACCACACGCGAATCCTGCAATTTGAGTGTTCCTGAGGCTGCATTTCGGGGATTTGCAAACAAAGGTTCTTCCTGCTCTTCTCGTTCCTTGTTGAGTTGCTCGAAAACTTTCCAAGGCATAAGTACCTCACCTCGTGCTTCGATATAATCGGGCACATCGTCTCCTCGAAGAATAAGCGGAACGCTCCGAATGGTTCTTACATTGTCGGTAACATCGTCACCCACTTTGCCGTCGCCTCGTGTCACGGCTCGCACCAATCGCTTATGCTCGTAGATGAGCGAAATGGAAGTGCCGTCGAACTTCAATTCGCAGACAATTTCGAAATCTTCGTTCAGTGCTTTTTTCACCCGATTGTAAAAATCGGCTACCTCTCCTTCGGAATAAGTGTTTTGCAACGAAAGCATGGGGTAGCGATGTTCTACTTGCGTGAAATTCTTGTTGATATCGCTTCCAATTCTCAATGAAGGCGAAGTTGGATCGTAATATTCGGGATATTTGGCTTCCAAATCCATCAATTCGCGCATCATCCGGTCGAATTCCACATCGGATATGGTCGGTTGCGAAAGCACATAATAATTGTAGTTGTGTTGATGAAGCTGCTCACGCAACCATTCGATTCGTTCTTTTGGTGTTTGCATCTGAAAAAAGATTAGTGATCAAAAATTTTCATCCACGGAAAAGGATTGTTTATCTTGGCATGTTTCATATCCTTATCCAACGTAACAATAACATTCATCATTTGCTGAAAAAATACTTTCCCTTCCGAAACATGCAGGATCAGGTCGATATCGGCATTTGCCCAATCAGATTGAATGGCATGCACATACCAATCACTTTTCAGATAGGATTTCCCTTGCAGAAATTGTGTTCCCCAATACAAATCGCCTCCAAACCGGTCGAACAACTGCATGCGTCGGTTGCCTGCATATAATTCATTTCTGGTTCCCAATCCGCAATATTCGACATCAACATTCGCAACAAACCCCATCGGTTTGTACATTTCATCACGAAATCGATCACGTTCATAACCCATTAGAGCTCCTACCGATATCTTTCCGTCAAAATTATTCCCGGCCGGATATTTTAACCCAATGTTCATTTGGAGTTGCAAATTTTCACGTACTCCCGGATCATTCTTATCGGCAGGGCGCGAAACAGAATTGTGAAACATATACGATTGAAAGTCGGCGAAAGCCAAACCTTTCGAAATTTTTCCCGAAAGTCCGACAAAAAACTTTTCGCGCGAGGCTGGCGTAGCATAGCTCACCCAATCCATCCACGCCTTAAAAAAAGATTTATCGCTACCCAAACGCCAATATATGCCGCGCATCATCGGCAAATAATTATTTACCGAATCCTTAAAAAAGAAATTGTTGTAATCCGCGAGCGATTCCCGACGCGGAAAAGATCCAACTCGAAATTGGACGTTAGGCGATTTGTATTCGTAATATATTGCCAGATCAACTTTGTCAACCGTTTCATCGGTTCCGGGAATTTTCAATAAATCGACCCCTGCATGCAACGAATGACGATCTTGCCAAGTAACAAGTCCTTCGGGCATCAGCCATATTCCGGTCATCGTTTGAGGCTCTGCAAACGACGAACCCTCGTACTCCGTATTATCGAAAAAATAATGAAAATCGGCTCTCCAATCATATTGTTGCGCAGCTATCGTAAAAATCACGAATTGGGCAAAGGCGAAGGCTTTGATGAATTTCAGCATAAACAAATACGTTTTTGGCAATAAAGATAAATAAAACTATGAACAGTTTTCCTCAAATTTGCCTGTTTTTCCATTTTCCGCTTCTTAAATAAACGGATGACATAATTAGCAGAAAAATCCAATAGAGATGTTCGGTAGTCCAGGCAATCGCAACGGAAGATCGCAAATGCACGATGATGAGCCACATGTACGAAACATAAAAAATCATCGTTACCAATTCGAAAACCAACGCCGTACGCGTGTTACCCGTACCCGAAACGGCGCTGAACAAGGCGCCGCCCACACTATAGAAAGGTAATGCCGAAAGCAATACATAAAGCGGTATCACCGTATCGTTGATGAGCGAGGGATCGTTGGTATAAATTGCTATGACGGCTTTGGGAAATATTGCTACACAGAGAGCTACAACAACAATTATCGCAAAGCTCATCCGGCTAATACGTTTTACAAGTGAAAACACTTCATCTCTACGTCCCGCCCCTATCGTGTTGCTCACCAATGTATTGGTGGTAGCCGAAAGCGCATTTGCCGGAATAGTAAGAATCATATAGAAACTCCGAACAATATTGGCGACTGCCAAAGGTCGTTCTCCCAAATAATTTTCGATAAAAAGGAAAAACAGCATCCACGTCCCGATAGAAACAACATTCTGAATCATCATAAAAACGGAAATATCGAGAATCCGTTTCATTACAGGCCAACGTAAACGGATGATATTGAACCCATATTTTTTGAAATCGATGTTTTTCATTAAATAGATAACGAAAAATAACATTGATGCGATTTCGGCAATTACCGATGCAAGTGCAGCTCCTCCAATCCCCATTTTCGGCATGCCCAAATTTCCGAAGATAAGAGCATAATCGAGGACTATGTTCACGAGCGCCATGACAATTGCATTCCACGTCAATACTTTGGTTTGTGCTATTCCCATGAAAAAAGCACGAAACATGACATTGGCAAAAGCAAAAAAGATTCCGAAAATTCGCCAGACAAGATATTCGGTAACAGCCTCAGCTATATGCTCCGACTCAAAGAGCAAAGGCAGCCAGTGTCGCGAAGCAAAACTCATCAACGGAATCAATACAGCAGCAAGCATGCTTAAGAACAGGATTCCCTGAATAACAATTTCGCCAATTTGTCGATAGTTCTGTTCACCATTGCGACGTCCGATAAGAATCTGGCTTCCCATACTAAACCCAAACCCGATCGTAAAAATGGCAATATAGAGCACCCCCGCCAATGCCGAGGCACCCAACTCCACTTCCCCTACTCGGCCAAGAAATGCAGTATCGATTACTTGCAGAATGTTTTGTGCCAGCAAACTAAATAAAAGTGGGGCACTGATTTTGAGAATTCGTTTATTCGAATACACTTTTTAGGCTATCAAAAAAACCGACGACTGCTCTCCACAGACGTCGGTTTCAGTGGTTGTCTTCTATATATAATATTGACTATCTTACAGTTTGATTTGTTTTTCCATCCAAGTTCACTATTACCGGTTCGAAATTGTCTGCCTCCTCGGGTGTCATTAGTGCATAACTCATCACAATAATGACATCGCCCACTTGAACCTTTCGAGCCGCAGCTCCATTCAGGCAAACAATTCCCGAGCCCCTTTCGCCACGAATCACGTACGTTTCGAAACGTTCTCCGTTGTTATTGTTCACCACCGACACTTTTTCATGAACTCTCAACCCTGCAGCATCGATGAGATCCTCATCGAGCGTAATGCTGCCCTTGTAGTTAAGATTTGCATCGGTAACCACAGCTCGATGTATTTTAGATTTCAACATTTCAATCCACATAACTCTTTCATTTATAACGAATATTGTCAATCAGCCGGACTTCGCCACAAAACACGGCAATGCATCCGACAATATACTGAGAATCAGTCCAATAAAAAATGGCTTGTAACGTTTCGCCATCTACAATTTCAAAATATTCAACGCTTAATGCATCGTGATTGTTTATGCGATTAACTACAAACTTTTTAACGTCTTCAACAGATTGTTTTTCGATCAAGTCAGCACTCATTTCAAGTGTTTTAAAAATCTCCGAAGCGGTTTCTCGCTGTTGCGGTGTCAGTCTCATGTTTCTGCTGCTGAGGGCAAGTCCGCTCTGCTCGCGAACGATAGGAACCGCAATAATTTCGACCGGGATCTGCAGTTGCTTCACCATTTCGCGAATAATGGCCAATTGTTGAAAATCTTTTTCTCCGAAATAAGCTTTATCCGGCTTCACCGCGTAAAACAATTTGCTTACGATCTGCGCAACACCATTGAAATGACCCGGGCGAAATCGTCCTTCCATCACTTTGTCCAACATTCCGAAATCGAAAACTCTCGTATCCGGTTCCGGATACATTTCATCTACATCGGGCGCAAAAACAACGTCCACACCAAGTTTTTCGAGCAGAGCACAATCGGCATCGAGCGTTCGCGGATAAAGCCGCAAATCTTCGGGATTATTAAATTGAGTCGGATTGACAAAAACACTTACGACCGCTATATCATTTTCGGCAACACATCGTTTTACCAGTGCAGCATGCCCTTCGTGTAAAGCTCCCATTGTAGGGACTAAACCAATGGTTTTACCTTTCTTACGGAATGCGTTTAACACATCATCGAGAAGAGTGATTGATTTTACAATTTCCATTTATTTCAGAAAAAACATGCAAAGCAACAAAAATTTTATCTTTTCTCGAAATCTATGAAGGTTAAACTTTGAAGAATATTCATCGAAAAAATCCAAAAATGCTGAAAATCAGATTATATGAACTTATTTGCAAATTTGTTTTGTATTTATGCGGATTTTTTTTATTATCTTTGTACTCAATTTTATTTCAACCAGTTTCATGGAACAGAAAAAAATTTTGTATATTTCGCAGGAAGTTTTTCCTTATCTACCGGAAACCCCCATTTCTACTATTTCGCGTAATTTACCACAAGCCATACAGGAACGAGGCCACGAAATTCGCACTTTCATGCCCAAATATGGAGTTATCAACGAACGTAGAAACCAATTACATGAAGTGATTCGCCTTTCGGGGATGAACCTCATCATCGACGATACCGACCACTCGCTCATCATTAAGGTCGCCTCTATTCAATCGGCTCGCATGCAGGTCTATTTTATAGATAACGAAGATTTCTTTCAGAATAGGGGAGCATTGGTCGATAAAAACGGAGAGGAGTATGACGATAACGACGAGCGCAGCATCTTTTTTATTCGCGGGGTAATGGAAACTATTAAAAAACATCGATGGATACCGGATATCATCCATTGTCATGGATGGTTTACTGCGGTGGCGCCTTTTTATATCAAAAAAGGATATTCCGAAGACCCCTGTTTCAAAAACTCGAAAGTAGTTTATTCAATCTACGATGAAACCTTTTTAAAACCTTTCCGAAAGGGATTCCCTCAAAAATTGCGTTTCGACACTATCGGAGACCCTGAAATAGCAGAAATTTCCAAACGTGAGCCCATTGACTTCGTTGAACTCACGAAAATAGCCGTGGACTATTCTGACGGAGTGATACAGGGTAGCCAACAAATTGACAGGTCTATATCGGAATACATTGCCGAAAAAAATATCAATTTTCTTGACTATGAAGAAGATTTTGATAAAAATGTGGAGCGCATCGAGAATTTTTACGAAAAGATATTGTCTTGAGATCTATTCCTTTCCTTATTTTCAAATGGAGATGAATCCTTTGTGAGGATATAAGAGGATATAAAAATTAAATTAAAAAACGCACGAAACCACAAGGTTGGTTTTTTTATCCGCTTTTTTTTTCGGATATTTGCCGCACAAATTACAAATTTTCGCAACGAATGAAGATTCAAATTCCGTGGATATTTTTATTGGCACTGATTACGACTATACTCGTTTCGTGTGATGACACGATCAGCGAACTCGGCTTTACCATTCAACCGGGGAAAGATGTCATTTCGGTAGGCTCGGACACGCTCTTTCTGACAGCCAAAACTTCTCAAGTGGACAGCATCTTCGCCAAAACAAAAAATCCGGTATTGGGAGAATACATCGATCCATTATATGGAAAGATAAAATCAGACTATGTCGGCGAATTTTACTATCCCGAAGGTCTTGCTTTCAAAGACGGAGCGATTATCGATTCCGTCAGGCTGTCTATCGCATATTCTTCGTGGGTTGGCGATTCGCTCGCTCCAATGAAGATTTCGGCATATGAGCTCACCAAAACTCTTCCAACTTCAAAATTCTACACCAATTTCAATATCGACGGATATTATGATCCCGATAGTCCCATCGGAGAAGCTACATACAGTGTGGCAAGTTCCAGAAAAGTTTCGGATTACTATACCGATTCCATAGAATATTACATGGATGTAAAATTACCGAATTCGTTGGGACAAAAAATTCTGAATTACCAAATCGATCATCCCGAAACGCCTATCAATACGAATATCTTTCACCAATTACTGAAAGGATTGTATATTACGACTACCTTTGGAAAAGGCACAGTATTGAACGTGGACTACACACATCTTTTCGTCCATTATCACTATATCGGAAAAAGCTCTACAGGAGTAGATTCTACTTATGTAAGTTCGCTCGGCATCAGCATTACACCTGAGGTTACCCAAATAAACCGGATTCAGAACTCAAATAGTCAACTATTGGTGGAGAACGATGAATATACCTACTTAAAATCCCCGGCCGGAGTGATCACCGAAATAACTTTCCCTTTATCGCAGATTGCCGATCAGCTCGAATCGCATTCATTAAGTTTGGCAAATCTTACAATACAGGCCCTTCCCAACGAATCGGAAGAAAAATTCAAGCTATCACCGCCTCAAGCAGTGCTGCTTATCAACAAGGATTCGCTAAGTGGGTTTTTCGAAAATCGAAAAATGTACAATAATCTGACGACTTTTTATGCAACTCTCGACTCGAAATTTCAGTATAATTTTTCCAACGTCTCTCCCATGATTAATTACTACAAACAGCTACAGGCCAACAAAGGCGAAAAACTCCAAGATATTACTTATCTGCTGGTTCCTGTGGCCATTAATTATATCTCAAAGACGGATGCTTATGGTTATTCTTATCAGGTAACCAGCTCGATGTCACACCTAATGACTCCTTCCGCAGTTGCCATAAGCAAAAAACCGGAGAATATGAGGATGGATCTTATCTTCAGTAAATTCTGAGACATAACGATTATCGAGATTTATTAAACAGAAAAAGCTGCCTAAGTGCAGCTTTTTCTGTTTTTTTATGGATTTAAAACAATGTCCCTTGCCGATTAAAAGGCTTTCGATCAAAATGTCGATAGGCAAGTTCGGTAACTTCGCGCCCTCTCGGCGTACGCTTCAAAAAACCTTCCTTGATCAGAAAAGGCTCATATACTTCTTCTATGGTTCCTGCATCGTCGCCGACTGCAGTGGCGATGGTACTGATTCCCACAGGTCCACCATTAAATTTATCCATAATGGTAAGCAAAATCTTATGATCGATCTCATCCAATCCGTAACGATCGATATTCAGCGCTTCAAGCGCATAGGTCGAAATGGCTTTGTCTATTCTGCCATTGCCTTTTACTTGCGCAAAGTCACGAACCCTGCGCAACAGCGCATTGGCTACACGAGGTGTTCCTCTGCTCCGCGATGCTATTTCTTCGGCAGCATTTCGTTCACATGCAATTTGCAGAATATCGGCCGACCGCAGCACAATTTGCGTAAGCGTGTCGATATCGTAATATTCCAGGTGCATGTTGATGCCAAAGCGGGCACGCAATGGGCTCGTAAGCAAACCGCTTCGTGTGGTGGCGCCTACCAGCGTAAAGGGATTGAGGTCGATTTGAATGGAACGGGCACTCGGCCCCTTATCGATGAGGATATCGATACGAAAATCTTCCATTGCGCTGTAAAGATATTCTTCCACAATAGGCGAAAGGCGGTGAATTTCGTCGATAAATAGCACATCATTTCGTTCGAGCGAAGTGAGAATACCGGCTAAATCGCCGGGCTTATCGAGTACTGGTCCCGACGTAACCTTAAATCCAACGCCAAGCTCATTGGCAATGATACTCGATAAGGTAGTTTTACCCAAACCGGGAGGCCCGTGCAAAAGAACATGATCGAGCGACTCGCCACGCATGCGCGCTGCACTCACAAAAATTTTCAGGTTTTCTACAATCTTCTCTTGCCCCGAAAAACTGCCAAAAGTCAGTGGACGCAAAGCATTCTCAAAATCGCGATCCGTATCCTGAAAATTTTGATTATCCCGTATGTCGAAGTGTTCTTGCATCATTTGCAGTTACAAAAGTAATGAATTATCGCGAGTTTTCGAAATTGCTTCTACGTTGCGCTTCAAGCCCGAAAATTTAGCCCGCTTCACTGTTGACCGGCGAAAAATATGTCGATACGAATCTTCATCCATAGCCTGAAGTTTTGCCAAATCGAGCGAAAGGAATTCTTCCGAAGGCAAAAAATCAGGTGTTTGATTAGGCTTCGCAAAACGATTCCATGGACAAACTTTCTGACAAATATCACATCCGTAAACATTATTGCTCAACAGCGGTTGAATAGCGGCATCGATATCGCCTTTGTTTTCGATAGTTTGATAGGAGATACATTTACAAGCGTTCAGAACATAAGGCTGCTTGATGGCCTTAGTAGGACAGGCATCGAGGCAACGGCGACAACTTCCGCAATTTTGAGAAATTGGCGTATCGTACTCCAGTTCCAAATCGAGAATCAATTCGCCAAGGAAAAAATAAGAACCTTTGCCAGGAATGATGAGAAGTGTGTTTTTCCCGATGAATCCGATTCCCGCTTGTGCCGCCCAATATCGTTCAAGGACAGGCGCCGAATCACAAAAAAATCGGCCATTTACTTCAGGGTAATGTTGTCTGATGAAATCGAACAATAAGGCCAATTTATTCTTCACTACTTCGTGATAATCACGCCCGTAGGCATAATAGGCAAATTGTGGAACATCATCGGGAAGAAACTTCGACGGAAAATAGTTGAGCGCAACCGAAACAATGGATTTGGCGTCCGGAACGAGTAATCGCGGATCGATCCGCTTATCGACATTCCTTTCCAGATAATCCATCCCGGCTTGGTAACCGGCAGAAAGCCATTGTCGATAATATGTGCCCTGTTCCGAATCTTGAGCCCGACAAATGCCGCACGCATCAAATCCGAGTGCCAGCGCTTGCTGTTTAATTTCGTCCGAAAAATTCATACGATGAATATAGGTCGTCAAATTTACAAAAAAAGGATTGATTTTCGTTCGTGGAATTTATAGACGGCCAAAGACTTTGTTGAAGACTTCCGAAAATCTGAAAAAGTTACGTATTTTTGCAGAAAACATCCGTTGATGGGAAACTCGGAGCTAAAAACAAAAACAGTTTCATCCCTTGTTTGGAGCTTTCTCGACAAATTCGGGCAACAAATCATTTATCTGGTCAGCAGTTTGATATTGATGAACATTGTCGCTCCATCGGAATACGGTTTGATAGGAGCGTTATCGATCTTCATTGCATTTTCGGGGATTTTGATCGACAGTGGCTTTGGTCGCGCGCTCATCAACCAAAAAAACGTGACCGAAAAAGAATACAGTTCGGTATTTTTTTTCAATGTCGGGCTTGGAGTGCTTCTGTATCTAATCCTGTTTTTCTCGGCACCTTTTTTGGCAAAAATTTTTCATGATCAGCGAATAGAACCGGTATCGCGCGTGCTTTTTCTTTCCTTTGTCTTCAATTCGCTTGCACTTATCCAACAAACACTCCTTACGAAAAAAGCCGACTTCCAAACGATCACCAAACTCAATCTGCCGGCGCTATTCATTACCGCTATTGTCGCCATTTGGATGGCTGTCAAAGGATATGGAGTATGGTCGTTGGTTGCGCAAACGGTTATATATGCATTTCTGCGTTCCCTCTTTTTTTGGATTCAATCGCAATGGCGGCCGGTTGTCTATTTCAGCTTTCGAACGATGCGCTCGTTTGCAGGATTGAGCAATCAATTGCTTGTCGCAAGCATCATTGGTGCGGTGTTCAACAATATTTATCCTTCGATCATCGCTTTCTTTTTCCCTAATTCGATGAAACAAGTCGGATTCTATTCGCAGGCCAACAAAATTCAAGATATTCCTTTCAGCACGCTCTCCAATACTTTTCGATCAGTCTCGATGCTCATTTTATCGGAAATCAACGAACAAACCGAACGGCTGAAACGCGTCGTTAGCAAAATAATGAAGGCGATATCATTTCTCGCCTTTCCGATTGGATTATACATGATATTGACAGCAAAACCTGCTTTTGGACTTATTTTCGGTCATAAGTGGGATGGAGCTGTACCCTATTTCCAGGTGTTGACTCTTGCGGGAATGTCGTCTTCTTTTTCGTTTATCCTCAACGAACTATTTATTGCCCGCGAACGGGCTGATTTTTTTCTGGGTATCGAAATCGTAAGACGTGTCATCCTGATTTTGCTCATCCTCGGCCTTTTCCGCTTCGGCATTATGGGACTGGCGGCCAGCTGGGTAATCTATACCTATATTACTGTAATTATCTCGTTGATTTTATCGAAAAAACTCATCGGCTATTCTATTTTCGATTTTCTCAAAGACAGTTTGCCATATTTGCTGATAGCCCTTGCAAGCACAGCAATAGGTTATTTTGCAACCTTACGTATATCGAGCAATCTTATCTTTATCCTCGTGAGTCTGATCCTCGTTTTCGGGAGTTATTGGCTGATATGCCAATTCTTACGTTTGGAAATGACAAAAGAAATCGGAGAATGGGTTGCATCCAAAAAAATAAAATTATAATGAGCTCTCTATTTCACAAAATCGCCTACAAAATCCAATCGCGAATCAAAGCTTCCGAGCATGCGCGCAAACAACAATTGTTCAAAAGTAAAATTCTTGATTTCTACGCACAACATCCTTCTAATGACAAGGATATTCAACAAGCATTAAATTACCTTTCAAACAATACGTTGACAACCTTTTTCGGCACTTTTCAGGAAAAATATGCGGCAGATAACGTAAAAGTATATCAAGATGCTTCAACCGGACTTTCCTATACATTGTTAGGCGATAAAAAATTGTTTTTCAAACGATCGAACAACAAACGAACCGTTCAACTCATGTTCAACGGATTACTTATGGAGCAAGATCCCGCATCCCCGCATTGTTATATCGATTCCGAATTTTGCATTGAAGCCGGAGATGTGCTTGCCGATGTCGGTTGTGCCGAAGGTTTATTTTCATTGATGAATATCGAAAAGCTCTCGCAAGTGTATCTTTTCGAACAAGATCCGGAATGGAGAGAGGCACTCGAAGCTACTTTTGCTCCCTGGAAAGAAAAAACGGTCATCATCCCGAAATTTGTATCCAATCGAAATACGGATAAGGAAGTGTGCCTCGACGACTTTTTTCGTAACCAAACTTCTCGTCCCAATTTTTATAAGATCGACGTCGAAGGTGCAGAAGATTTAGTACTTGACGGGATGAAAGAAATACTCACGGAACAACCCTTGAAAATAGCACTTTGCACTTATCACCATCAGAACGATTTTGACAAATTCAGCCGTTTTTTCTCCGAGAACGGATTTTCTCATCGTCCAAATCCGGGCGTGGTGGTTTATCAAAACGATATGACCGATGCTCACCCTCCTTTTTTTCGTAAATGTCTTATCAAAGCAACACGTTAGAATGAATTCATCAAATTCCGCAGAACAAAGCATTTGTGTGATCATTGTTTCTTATAACTTCGAAACATGGATCGATCGTTGTATTCCATCCATTCAGGCATCAACATTGCCGGCAACCATTCTGGTTGTTGACAACGCCTCGCAAGATCGAACGTGCGAAATCATTCGAAACCGTTATCCTGAGGTAATTTTAATTGAAAACAAAGAAAATCTCGGCTTCGGCAAAGCCAACAATATCGGAATGCGATATGCTTTGGGAAAAGGATTCGACTATGTTTTTCTGCTCAACCAGGACGCCTGGTTGGAACCAAATGCACTCGAAAAACTGGTAAATGCATCACTTCGATATCCGGTTTATGGCATTTTATCGCCCATTCATTTTAACGGCGATGGCACAGCTCTCGATTTTGGCTTTGCCACTTACACAGGTTTGAAAAATCCGAAAGATATAGAATTATCTTCTGAAATTGAGGAATTTTCTTTCATCAATGCGGCAATGTGGCTTATTCCTACCGAAGTTATCCGAAAAGTTGGCGGATTTGCACCCATTTTTACCCACTATGGCGAAGATCGTAATCTGGCGCAGCGCATTCGCAAAAACGGGTACAAAATAGGTGTGGTGAAATCGGCTTCCGGATATCACGACCGTGAAGCAAGGCCGGTAAACCGCGAACAATTTTTCTACTCAGAATATGTATATTTTTTGACCGAAGCCGTCAATCCCTTTTATTCCTTTGCCAAAGCATTTGCCTATAGCGTACTTGCGGCATACAAAAAAACCGTGAAATCGTGGGCTTCCCGCGAGATAATCGAAAGTCGCGAATATATTCGAATCACCTTCCGATTAATCGGGAAAACACCCGCTATATTCCGCACACGAAAGGAAACGAGAAAAAACCAATCGAGTTGCTACTTGTAATCAAGCCAATCTAAAATCCAATTGCCTTCTTTCCAGATTGGCCTTCACCACCTGAATCGTGATGAGTTGCCCTAAACGATATTCGCGTTTGGAGCGTCGACCGACAAGGCGATAATTTTTTTCGTCAAGCTCATAAAAATCGTCATCCAATTCACGAATCGGAATCATTCCCTCACATTTGTTTTCGTTGATTTCTGCATAAATCCCCCACTCTGTAACGCCCGAAATGACGGCATCATACACTTTGCCAACTTTATCCGACATAAATTCCACCTGCTTGTATTTCACCGAATCGCGTTCGGCATTGGCAGCGACCTGTTCCATTTTCGAACAATGTTTGCATTCTTCTTCCGTTTTTCCCTGATCGACACTCGAACCATTTTCGATAAGATATCTGTCGAGCAAACGATGAACGATGAGGTCGGGATAGCGACGAATAGGTGAGGTGAAGTGCGTATAATAATCAAATGCAAGACCATAGTGCCCGACGTTTTTGGTGGAATAGATAGCCTTTGTCATCGACCGGACGGCTATTGTTTCAATCAAATTTTCTTCGGGACGACCTTTTACCCGATCAAGCAACGAATTGATACTCTTTGCAATTTCAACTTTCGTCCCTGAAGTTTTTATTTTGTGTCCAAACCGTAAAATAAAAGTATTCAGGTCATCCAGCTTTTCGGGATCGGGCACATCGTGAACACGATAGACAAATGTTTTGGCATGTTTGCCCTTCGGTACGCGACCAATGGTTTCGGCCACTGTCCGGTTGGCCAAAAGCATAAATTCCTCGATGAGCTTATTGGAATCTTTGGCTTCCTTGAAATAAACGCCAAGCGGCTTACCGTTTTCATCGAGATTGAATTTCACTTCGTATCTGTCGAAGTTGATAGCACCGTTGGCAAAACGTCGTTCACGAAGTATTTTAGCCAAATCATTAAGTTTGAGCAGTTCTGTACTGTAATCTCCTTTCCCTGTTTCGATAATGGCCTGTGCATCTTCGTATGTCATCCGGACATCGGATTTGATAATGGTATGAACAATGCGATGTTTCAGAACTTCGGCATTTTCGTTCATTTCGAAAATAACCGAATAACATAGTTTTTCTTCATGAGGACGAAGCGAACAAATCAAATTGCTCAATCGTTCGGGGAGCATCGGCACAGTTCTATCCACCAAATAGATGGAAGTTGCCCGATTTTCGGCTTCCTGATCGATGATATCACCCGGTTTCACGTAGTGCGATACGTCGGCAATATGGACACCGATCTCCCACGTCGAAGGCGATAACTTTCGTACGGAAAGTGCATCGTCGAAATCTTTTGCATCAGCCGGATCGATGGTCAAAGTAAACACCTCGCGAAAATCCTCCCGTTTGGCGAACTCTTCTTCAGGAATTGCTTCCGGAATAGTTTCAGCAAATTTTTCCACTTGCTCGGGATATTTATACGGCAAATCATATTGCGCCAGAATGGCGTGCATCTCGGTGGTGTTATCACCGGGTTTACCAAGCACATCGATTACTTTTCCTACGGGATTGTTGGCTTTTTCGGGCCATTCCACAATTTCCACAATTACTTTATCGCCATTTTGTGCACCATTTAAGTCTTCCTTCGGAATAAAAATATCGTTTGCCAAAATTTTGCTGTCCATCACCAGAAAAGCAAAATGCTTTTGGACTTCCAAAGTCCCCACAAACCTTGTTTTGGCACGTTCCAACACTTCAAGGACTACTCCCTCGGTATCGGCCCGTTTACGTTTTGCAAGCAATTGCACGCGCACGCGATCTCCATTCATGGCATGTTTCGAATTTCGTTCCGAAACAAAAACCGGATTGCCATCATCGTCCGGAAGGAAAGAGTTTTTGCCATTACTTCGTCGTTCAAATATCCCTTCGAGAATAAGCCCTCGATTGTTGGAACGATAACGACCGCGTGACGTTTCGAGCAAAATGTCTTCATCGCGCAGTTTGTCGAGCACTTTGATAAGGACTTGCCGCCCTTCTTGCGAATTGATGTTGAGTGCAGCAGCTATTTGCTTATAGTTGAATTGCTTGTCGCGATTCTGATTAAGAAAATTGATGACGGCCTGAGCAAGGTCTTTCTTCTTTGGTTTGGCTGCCGAGTTAGGCGCCGAAGTGTTTTTAGCCATTTTTTATTGAATTTCGAAGATAAATCAAGATTTAAACGCCAAATCATCGATTTGGTTATAACAAAGTAACAAAAAAAAGTTTAATGATCCGAATTTTGAAACCTCTCTCTTTTCATAATTTCAATTTAGGGTTAAAAGGCCATGATTTCGAAGGCCGAATCGCACAAAATCAAATAGAAATGTTTATTTGCGTGTATTCATTTCGTTTTTCAACAAATAAAACGAATCTACTCGTAAAAAATAAGTAATTTTGATTTTCATACTTTTGCAGTTATAATAGAGATGGAACAGGAATTAAGAAAAAGAATCGATAAAGTTCGAGATTTCGTACATGAGGTTGGAGGCGATGCATGCATCATCACTTCACAAATCAATCTTTTTTATCTGAATGGATTCATTTTCGACGGGTTCATGTACATTTTGCCCGAACGAGATCCATTGCTATTCGTTAAACGACCGGTGGACATTTTGGGCGAAAATGTATTTTATATTTCGAAACCCGAACAAATTCCGGATAAACTCATCGAATTGGGATATAAAATTCCTGATAAACTCCTTATCGAATCCGACTCGATATCGATGAGCGAAGGAAATAGGCTTCAAGCAACATTGGGAATGCCTCAATTGCTAAACGTTTCGGGGAAGATGAAAGAAATCCGCAGCATAAAATCAGAATCGGAAATCGAACAAATGCGCACTTCGGCTCGAATTCAAAGTAAAATTTACGAGCAAATACCGCATCTTTATCGCAAAGGAATGCGAGACATAGATTTTCAAATCGAAGTGGAATATTTGATGCGTAAGCATGGTTCGCTGGGCATCTTCCGATCGTTCGGGCGAAATATGGATATTTTTATGGGAAGTGTGATTGCGGGAGACAATGCAACGGTTCCGTCACCTTATGATTTTGCAATGGGCGGGAAGGGACTATCTCCTTATATTCCGATCGGGGCTTCGGGAATAACCTTAGCAGAAGGAATGACGATTATGTTTGATATGGCCGGTAATTTTACCCCCTATCAAAGCGACATGACCCGAACATTTGCTATCGGCAATGTTCCCGAAATTGCTTACAAAGCACATCAAATATCCATCGAAATGAATCAATGGGTTGAAGAAAATGTAAAATCGGGAACGCCGTGTTCCGAAATATACAACAAATCAATTGATTTTGTGCAAAAGAATCGATTGAAAGAATATTTTATGGGAACTATGCAACAAGCAAAATTCGTTGGTCATGGCGTAGGGCTTGAGATTAACGAACTTCCGGTGCTTTCTTCCGGATCAAAAGATATAATGCAACCCAATATCGCTTTTGCCTATGAGCCAAAATTTGTTTTGCCGGGCATCGGAGCCGTTGGCATCGAGAATACGTTCGTAATCAAAGAAGCAGGAAACGAAAAACTCACGTTCTTGGACGAAACACTCCGAAAATTATAAAAAGACGGATTGACTGTCAATAAACACGACAAAGCCCCCGATATGACATCGGGGGCTTGTCGATAAGACGGCGGCTACCTACTCTCCCACATGGTTTCGCAGTACCATCGGCGCAATTGGGCTTAACTTCTCTGTTCGGAAT
>Ga0208824_1000240_pt1 | contig 63687 bp, 52 predicted proteins | sample AD_JPNTR3_MetaG_FD_184447 | JGI IMG/M metagenome (GOLD analysis project Ga0208824, IMG submission 184447) | Active sludge microbial communities of municipal wastewater-treating anaerobic digesters from Japan - AD_JPNTR3_MetaG (SPAdes) (version 2) | ecosystem: Engineered > Bioreactor > Anaerobic...
TCTTTCTCCAAAAAAACATCTAATATTTGATTATTATTAACAATCATCGGACACATACCCTGCAATGTGGGTTAAGTACAATATTTTGGCAAATGCTTCATATCTCAAAAACAAATTAATAAAACTTGGGAATGCTTCCGGAGAAGCTATTTATGAGACCGCCGGCGCTTCAGGGTTGGGTAGTTTCATCAAAGGTAAAAATGGAGAAGTATGGCCATTCTTTTATGGTTACAAAACTGACGGAATATTCCAAAATATTGAGGAGGTTAATGCTTACGTGAATTCAGACGGAGTGACATATCAGCCTAAAGCTCAGCCGGGCGATGTCCGTTTTGTTGATTATAATGGAGATGGAGTAATAGATGATAACGATAAGACAAAGATAGGGAAAGGAATGCCGGATTGGACATTTGGATTTTCGTTTGGGGCTGAATGGAAGAATTTTGATATGAACTTGTTTTTCCAAGGCGCTCAAGGAAATGATGTATTCGATTTTTCTATGCGAGGGGATATTCCTGCAATGAATCGTCCATCGTGGATATTGGAACGCTGGCATGGAGAAGGAACCTCTGATAAAATACCTCGTATGACGAGTGCCGATCCTAACAGCAACTGGAGATCATCGGATCTTTATATCAAGAACGGCAGCTACTTGCGATTAAAAACGGCACAATTAGGCTATACCTTACCTCAGGTTTTGACAAAGAAAATATCCATTCAGCAGCTAAGATTATATGTGTCTGCTGAGAACCTATTCACATTCACCGGTTATAATGGATTTGATCCTGAGGTTGCAACGGGCGAGTATACCCGTATCGGAGTCGATAGAGGTGTTTATCCTCAATCAAGAACAATTTATCTTGGAGCGAATGTGTCATTCTAACCTATTAATTCTAAATATATAGAAAAAATGAAAAAATATAAATTTATTGCAATCATAGCTACTCTCGTGATAGGAGTTTTCTCTATGATTTCCTGTAGTGACGATTTTTTAAGTGCATCGTCGACCGAAAAACCCGAGTACGGAGGTTCGGCTACGGAAGGATCGATCCTGTCAAATCTTGCGTCTGCATATCAAATTCTTTTGTTCGACAGTTATGCAAATGGCAATTACAATGCGGTTTTATTAATGTCGGATCTGCGGTCAGATGATATTTATAAAGGTGGAGGTAGTGCCGGTGATCAGGAACAATTGTATAAACTGTCGCAATTTACATCCACCGCTGCTTCGACACTGGATGGACTCTGGAGTATCTATTTTACGGGTTTAGCTCGAGCTAACAATGTTATCATATCCTGTGAAAATGCTTCTGGTGTTAAAGAGGAAAAACTGGAACAATATAAAGCTGAGGCTCATTTTCTGAGAGCATATTATGTGCATTTGCTTTGGAAATTTTGGGGTAATATTCCATATTTCGAAGAACCACTTTCCAATCCTCCGTATATGGCCAAGCAATTACCGGCTGACTCAATTTACAATAAAATTTTGAAAGATGTGGATTTTGCCTGTGTTGAAGGGCGCCTTCCAATGAAAGCAACAGGTAGTGATCTAGGACGTGCTTCAAGGGCTGCCGCATTAATGTTGAGGGCGAGGGTTGTTCTTTACCAAAAAGACGAATCTCGATATCCGCAAATCACCAATGATATGGCCACAATTATCAATAGCGGAGAATATGAACTCTTCGAAGATTTTGATGCCATGTGGAGAGACGAGAACGAATTTTGTAAAGAATCCATTTTCGAAAGCAACCAGCTTCCTGAAGGAAAAACATGGGGAAATTCATGGAGCGGTTATGGCACGAACCTGCCTGCGTTTATTTCGCCAGCCGATCTCAAAGATCCTAATTCTGTATTCAAAGGAGGTTGGGGCTTTGGCCCTGTGCGTCAGAGTGCTTATGATATGTATGAAGAAGGAGATGTACGTCGTGATGCTTCAATTAACAAATGGGAAGATGGATCCTATACCGCTCGTTTTCAAAATACCGGTTTGTTTCAACGCAAATATGCCGCACGCGTTGGATATAATCCGCCTCCCGGAGATGTCGATTTAAATTATTGCAACAATTTACGTATTTTCCGTTATGCAGAAACATTATTGAATTACGCCGAACTTATAGCGTTACATGGGCAGGCCGAGGTTCAAGGCATTACCGCCCAAGGATGTTTAGATCAAATACGTAATCGCGCAGGAGTTCCTTCAATTACGGCAAACATAGAAAATATTAAACTCGAACGCCGTCGTGAATTTTTAGGAGAAGGTATGCGTTTCTGGGATTTGATACGGTGGGGAGATGCAACGACAGTTTTGACGGAAAATGAGCCCGAACATAATTCTGTGCGTACTTTTGAGGAGTGGATGAAATATTTGCCGATTCCGCAAGGTGAGATGGAGAAAACGAAAGGAACCGAATTTGAATTGACCCAAAACGGGAATTGGAATTAATTTTGTTTCTAATTATTAAAAAGATTTGTCAATATGAAAAATATACGAAAACAAGGAATTTGGGCGCTGTTGTTATTATTTATTTTGGCAGCATGTAGTCCACAAGAAGATGATAGCTATTCTTTAGGAGAATTGGGGACAGTTACATCGGAAATTATATCTTTTTCTCAGACGCCTTCTGCTTCAAGCAATAATGTGATTACTTATGAAAATACTTCCAATTTAAACTTTCCTGTCACGGCCGTTTGGGCCTTGGGAAACGGCTCTTCTGCAAGAGGTAGTAAAGTTACTGCTTCTTATCCCGAAAAAGGGGATTATACAGTAACACTTACTTTGTATGCAGCCGATGGTTCTATGGCGTCAAAAAGCGTTGTTGTCCACATTGAAGAAGATGACTTCGGCCTTATCAATACCCCGGCATACACCAATTTGACAGGAGGAGCCGATAATCTAAACGGTAAAACATGGGTGTTTGATCAATATCATGATGGTCATTTTGGAGTAGGTCCGGCCGATGCAGATTCTCCTAGTTGGTGGTCGTGCCCGGCTCAAGGAAAAGAAGGTTCTTCGCTTTACACGCAGAAGTTCACTTTTTTTCAACAAGGAACGAAAATGAAATGGGAAAACAATGGATATATCTATACCAATGCAGCCGGGGTGCAAGGATTGGGAAATCCGGCAGGTGTAATAGCGAATCCTGGTGGGGTAGGTGATTTCGATGTGCCATTTGTTCCTAATGCAGATGGCTATAGTTTCAAATTGAATGAAGAGGATATGACACTCGAATTAAGCGGAGGAGCATTTTTTGGCTTTTATACCGGAACAAGCATTTTTAAAATATACTCGCTTACCGAAACCGAATTGTATGTAAAATGCGTGAGCACTGTTGAACCTTCAAATTCATGGTGGTTCCGTTTAATTCCTGAAGAGTTGAATGTGGCTGAACCTCCAGTCGAGAAATTACCTAAGGCAATTCCATTGTCCGAAACTTTCGAATCAGGCTCACTTACGGTGGATTTTGTCAAACAGGATATGGGTACATTAAGTGGCATTGTTGACAATCCGGCTCCAATAGGCATTAACCCATCCAATAAAGTATACCGCTATCAAAAAACGAATGCGTTTTATTCAAATTTATCCTTTACAGCTCCTGATTATAAATTTGATTTGACTACGCAGAATAAAATCCGTTTGAAAGTGTATGTTCCTTCTTATAACGATTATGAAACGGAAAATGATGTGGCGGGGGATTGGATTGCCGAAAAAAGGTTGCGCCCTCAGTTGGCCGTTAAATTGCAAAACAGCGATATGGGGGATAATGCTTGGCAAACACAAACTGAAATAGTAAAGACAAATTTGGTAACTGATAGATGGATTGAACTTGAATTCGATTTTAGTAATGTTGCTGATCGTCAGGACTACGATAAAATTGTGATTCAATTTGGAGGAGAAGGTCATGCCGGACAAGGTTTGTTCTTCTTTGATGATTTTATTTTCAGCGAATAAAATAATAATTTGATAGGGCTGCCGCTTTTCACGGCAGCCCTAGTTTTACTAGTTTGAGATAATGAAGAAAATGATCAATATATTTCTTATTGCTTTTTTTATTTTGGGTGCTTGTTCAGAAGGAGATGATCCAAATACCGAACCACCCGAGCCTGGAAAACAGATTGAAATTACGGTTAATCCTGAACCTGGTGAATTTTCCGGTGACGGAGAAACAAAAAGTGTAATTGTTGCTGCAAATGCCGATTGGGCGGTTACTTCCAGCCAGCCTTGGTGTACGCTTTCTGTAGCAAAAGGGTATTCCGGGCAGACAAGTTTAAAGATCACGGTTTTAAAAAATCCGTTTGAAACACCACGGACCGCAGAACTTACTTTTATTGCCGGCGATGATTTTACTAAAAAAGTTACCATAACCCAACGAAAAGGACAACAGGAGAATTATGTCCCTGAAGGGTATAATTTGGTTTGGAGCGATGAATTTAACGATATGCGAGAAAACGATGGAAAGCCGTCCATGCCCGGTACAGAAAAATGGTGGTTTGAAACCGGTGCAAGTGGTTGGGGGAATAACGAGCTTCAAAATTATATCGATCGTTTTATTGGCACGGATACTTGTGCTGTGGTAACCGACGGGACGTTGAAAATCATTGCCAAAAAAAAGGGTTCGGAGGTGATATCTATTCGGATGAACACAATTGAAAGTTGGCAATACGGTTATTTTGAAGCCCGACTGCGCATGCCGAGTGGAAAAGGTACATGGCCTGCCTTCTGGATGCTGCCAAAGGATTTTAAGAGTTGGCCGCTCGACGGAGAAATCGATATTATGGAATATGTGGGATACGATCCGAATGTGGTACATGCTTCGGTGCATACCATGGCCTACAACCATGCCATTGGAACTCAAAAAACGGCAACAAAACGAGTGGAAAATGCTGAAACGGAATTTCATATTTATGCTTTGGAATGGACTGCCGATCGAATTACTGCTTTTATTGATGGACAACAATATTTTTCATTTGCAAATGATGGTAGGGGCGATGTAAATACATGGCCATTCAATAAACCGTTCTATTTGAAACTCAATTTGGCATGGGGCGGTAATTGGGGTGGAGCCCAAGGCGTGGATGAAAGCAAACTTCCTGCAACGTATGAAATTGATTATGTCCGGGTTTATCAAAAATAAAATTCACGGAATATGCAGAGAGCAAGTAAAGTACTTCTTATCGTTTTGTTTTCGGGGACAATTATTTTTCCCTTGTTTTCACAAAACGAAAGACGCGAGAAAAATCGTTTCATCTCCGTAGTGGAACAAAATTTAGTTACTCCCGACGGGGAAGTGTTTTTAATGAAAGGCATCAATCTCGGGAATTGGTTAAATCCTGAAGGGTACATGTTTCTGTTTCAGGATGTAAATTCTTACCGACTTATCGATCAGGCTTTGAAAGAAATGGTAGGGCCGGATTTTGTTAATCAATTCTGGAGGAAGTTTCAGGAAAACTACATTACCCAAGATGATATTCGTTATATCCGTCAAACCGGCATGAATTCTATTCGCATTCCTTTTCATTACAAATTGTTTACCTGTGAAGATTTTATGGGAAGTAACAATCCCAATCGCGGATTCGAACTGCTCGATAGCGTTATTCAATGGTGCAAAGAGGAAGGGCTGTATGTCGTACTCGATATGCATGCTGCGCCAGGAGGTCAAACCGGTGACAATATTGATGACAGTTACGGTTACCCGTGGTTATTTGAAAGTCCTAAAAGTCAAGCGCTTTTTTGTTCCATCTGGAAACGGATTGCCGAACATTATGCCGATGAGCCTACCGTTCTTGGGTATGATTTGCTGAATGAACCCATTGCCCATTTTTTCGATAACAAAGATGAGCTAAATAATTATCTCGAACCCCTTTACAGGAAGGCTACAGAAGCGATTAGAGAAGTTGACAAAAATCATATTGTAATCTGGGGAGGAGCGCAATGGAATACCAATTTTTCGGTTTTCCAAAATCCGCATTTCGACGATAAAATGATGTACGAATGTCATACGTATTGGTCAGATACTACTCAAGCGGCAATTCGGCACTTTCTCGATTTCAGGGAGAAAACGAATTTGCCGATGTATATGGGCGAGACAGGAGAAAATACGGACGAATGGATTGGCGGATTTCGACGTTTGCTTGAAAGAAATCATATGGGGTGGCATTTTTGGCCGTATAAAAAAATGCTTAAAACCAGTTGCATGGTTTCAATAAAAGAGCCCAAGAATTGGGATCTTGTTGTGGAATATACAAAAAAGGATCGAAGCAGCTTTGCCAAAACTCGCGAAAACAGACCTGACCAAAATAAAGTGCGAAATGCATTGAGTGAATTGCTTGATAATTGCAAATTTGTTGAGTGTGCAAAAAACGACGGTTACATAAAAGCATTAGGCATGCACCCGTAAAAACTAATCATTAAAAACAAATAAGCTAATGAAACAGAAAAAAATTGTATTTCTCTTGCTGCTTTCACTTTCTTTAATGGGGTTTGAGCAGAAAAAAACAGCGGATCAGCAGGTTGAACAAAAAATCAACGAGTTGATCTCTAAAATGTCCATTGAAGAAAAGGTTGGTCAGATGGCTCAATTTACGCTCGATGTATTGGGAAAGGGCAGTGGTTTATATGCAAGTGACGAACCTTTCGAACTCGATCCGGCCATGATGGATACGGTTTTCGGTAAATATAAGGTAGGATCTATTTTGAACACGAGTAACAATCGGGCTCGCACAACGGAAGTTTGGGAAAACATTATCACCAATATACAGCAGAAAGCAATTAAGGAAACCGGTATTCCGGTGCTTTACGGGATCGATTCCAATCATGGAACAACTTATACGGCCGGAGGAACGCTTTTTCCACAGGAAATAGGAATGGCTGCCACATTCAATCCTCAGTTGGTTGAAAAAGGTTCTCAGATTTCGGCTTACGAAACGCGTGCCAGCAATATTCCCTGGACATTCAATCCTACCATGGACTTGGGTCGCGATGCGCGATGGTCGCGTCAATGGGAAAGTTATGGCGAAGACGCTTATCTGAATGCCACGATGGCAGTTGCTTCCGTGCGTGGATTTCAGGGAAAAGACAGAACCAGTGTCGGCAAAAATCAGATTGCTGCCTGCATCAAGCATTACATGGGTTACGGTGTTCCCGTTTCAGGGAAGGACCGTACTCCGGCGGTAATATCCGAGAGCGACTTGCGCGAGAAGTTTTTCGAGCCGTTCCGTGCTTCCATTGTCGATGGCGGTGCTTTGTCGCTGATGGTCAATTCGGGTATCATCAACGGTGTTTCCACTCATTCAGACTATCGGTTGATTACCGAATGGTTGAAAGAGGATTTGAATTTCGACGGTGTCATCGTTACCGATTGGGCTGATGTGCAAAATCTGCTTTCTCGTGATCATGTTGCCAAAGATTATAAAGACGCTATTCGCATCGCAATAAATGCCGGCATCGATATGGTGATGGAACCGTATAATTTGAAATTTTGCGATGAGTTGGTTGCCCTTGTCAAGTCGGGTGAGGTAAAACAGACGAGAATTGATGATGCCGTTCGTCGCATTTTGAGGATGAAGTATCGTCTCGGATTGTTCGACCGTCCTTATTGGTCACGCAACGAATATCCCGATTTCGGAAGTAAGGCGCATGAAGCCGCTGCCAAAGCTGCTGCCGACGAATCGATTACGTTGCTGAAAAATGAGGGCAATATCTTACCGCTGCAAAAAGGAGCGCGTCTCTTGGTTACAGGACCCAATGCCAATTCGATGCGCACACTGAATGGAGGATGGAGTTACTCGTGGCAGGGCGAAAAAACGGAAGAATTTGCTCAGCAATACAATACGATATTTGAAGCGTTGCAAAATAAATTCGGAGAAACAAATGTGAAATACGAGCCGGGCGTGACGTATAAAATGGACGGACAATATTTCGAAGAAAATCCCCCGGAAATCGAAAAAGCTGTTGCTGCTGCTTCCGATGTGGATTATGTGGTGCTTTGCTTGGGCGAAAATTCGTATTGCGAAACGCCCGGAAATCTTGATGAGTTGACACTCTCGGAAAATCAGATTGCATTGGCAAAAGCACTCTACAAAACCGGTAAACCGGTCATTCTTGTGCTCAACGAAGGTCGTCCACGCTTGATTCGTACCATCGAACCCGATGCAAAAGCGGTCGTTCAGGTTTATCTTCCCGGAAATTATGGCGGCGATGCACTTGCCGATATTTTGGCAGGAGATGTCAATCCGAGTGGAAAACTTCCCTACACCTATCCTAAATTTGAACAAAGCCTCATCACCTACGATCACAAACCGAGCCAGAATTTGGCCGAAAAAATGAGTGGTGCTTACGATTACGGAGCACGTACCGATGTGCAATATCCGTTCGGATTCGGATTGAGCTATACCACTTTCGAATATTCAAACCTTACGGTTGACAAAAAGGAATTTCTCCCGGGTGACATCTTAACGGTTTCGGTAGATGTAAAAAATACCGGAAAAGTGGCAGGAAAAGAGTCTGTAATGCTTTTCAGCAGCGATTTGGTTGCCTCGCTTTCGCCTGATGTGCGTCGTTTGCGTGCTTTCGAGAAAATCGAATTGCAACCCGGAGAAACGAAAAAAGTAGTGCTCAAACTTCCTGCCAACGATCTTGCATTTGTGAACGAAAAAGGCAAATGGACAATCGAAGAAGGTGATTTCGGACTGCAAGTTGCTAATCAAACGCAGCAAATCCGATGCATGAAAACGAAAATCTGGGAAACCCCTAATCGTTAAACGTAAAATCCGAACCGAGTTGTGTACGAATTCTTTTGTGCATAAAACTTGGTCTTTTACGATTTCGGTTAGCAAAAAAAAAAAACTATTGAGTAGCAATCATCTATCCTGAAATTGCAACGATTCGGATTCATTGATATCAGGCTCTGTTATGTTGAGCTATGAGGAGGTTAATGAGTTCGAATCGTTTGTTTTAGCAGCACGACCAGGTTAGTACATATTCGGGATGCACTTCGTATGCGATTTCGAACCTTCTCTTCAGGGACGTTTTGGACTCGGTTGCTTGGAATGTTCCTTTGGCTTCAGGTATAAATTTCGATAGATGGAGATGATGCTTGAAATCGATTTCGCTCTCTTCCAATAGTTTAAACATAGTTTCCTTGGCTGACCAATGCAGCAGAAGATGAATTTTTTCGTGATGCGGATCGATATATTCGTCTTGCGACACAAATTTCGATGCCACCCTGTACACACGATCTGAAATCTCTTCGATGTCGATGCCTACGTTTTTCGAAGGATGAATCAGAATAGCCGCATGGTTGCGCGTGTGAGAAATGCTAACGTTGAATGATCTGTCGGTGAGGTAAGGACGTCCATCGCGATGGTGATGAACGATTTTTTCTTCGTTGAGAAGCAAATAAAGCATTAATCTCACGGAGAGCCATTCTGTTGCTCTTTTCACCGATTTAATTCCTTTGACGTGTTTTTGGGCTTTATCCCTTAATGTTTCAGGAAAAAGCGATAAAAGCTCCTCTACACTTTCGGTCATTTCCCAAACGCCGAGAAGGCAGTCATTCGAGAGATTTTCTTTTCGGACTAACATAGGAAACGAGTAATTACGATTTTTGGACTTTTGGAGGAATAAAACGGATTTTTACGATCCTACGCTTGGTTAGTTCTTCGACTTGAAATTGGTAATCGTTGAAATTAATGATTTCTTTCCTTTTCGGAAAATTACCGTGCAACTCCAGGATAAATCCGGCCAGAGTGTCGGATTCGTTTGTATAGTGTTCGAATTCTTTTTCCGAAAGACCTGTGATACGAAAGAAATCTTCAAGAGGAGTTTTGCCGTCAAAAATGTATGTTCCATCAGGAGTTATAGTGTAGAAAGAAGTCTCTACGTCATATTCGTCGCTGATGTCTCCAACGATTTCTTCCAAAATATCTTCCATTGTGACAATCCCTGTTGTCGCGCCATATTCGTCAACAACGATAGCCATGTGATTTTTGTTGGTTCTAAATTCTTCGAGCAAGTCCTCGATGTGTTTTGTTCCCGGAACAAAATAAGCCGGTCTGATGAGTGATTGCCACTTGAAATTCTCTTTTCGGTTGAGATAAGGAAGCAAATCTTTTACGTATAGAATTCCTTTGATGTTGTCGGTATCTTTTTCATAAACAGGAATGCGCGAAAATCCTGCTTCCACAATAAAATCGACTACTTTGTCGAAAGGCAGCGTGATATCAACGGCAATCATATCCGAGCGGCTTACTTTTATGTCGTCCACAATTGTATCTTTAAACCGAATGATTTCTTCGAGCATATCTTTTTCATCCTCATATTCTTTGTCTTTCGAAGTCATCTGTAATGCCCTCGAGAGTTCATCCATCGATAATTCGTGTCGTTGATGATGCAATGTTCTATCTCCTCTGTTCGAAATATTCACTAATAAGGAGGATAAGGGAGAATTGATTTTGTCTATGATATTGATGAAATTTGCCGATCGATATGAAAATTTTTTCGGATTACTTGCTGCGTATAGTTTGGGTGTGATGTCGATCAAAATAACTATCAAAATCGATAAAACAACTATCCATATAGGCTTATTCAGCCATTCCGGTGAAAGCAGATGTTGAAACAAAATAAAAGAAAGGGTAAAAATAAAAACCTTTGAGAAAATATCGAGAATATTGATCGATGCAATAAGTCGATCAGAATTTCTCATTAGATGAGCAATTGTTTTATCACGAGGCCTTTCACTATTGCTCAATTCTTCAATATCGCTTTGCGAAAGTGCAAAGAATGCGATCTGTGCCCCGCAGGCAACGAAATCAAAAAAAACAAAAAGAATAAGAATGGCAAAAAGAAGATAATCGGATAAAGTTGGAGTTGTGATTACCAACATATTCGAAACCAAAAACGATGAAGGGTCTGATTCCAAGTGAGTTGTTATTAGTGAAACAAAAAGAATGTTTTAAACTTCCTCTAGTGGAAAAAAGATTAAAACATTCCTTACAAAGTTAATGCGTTTTATTTAAAACGGCAAATCATCTATTTGAGCATTGTCTTCCGCATCAATGGAAGGCGTCGGAGAATAAGATGAATCCTGTTTGTCCGAATGGCTGTTATCGCTTGACGTGTTGCGACGACTCAATATTTCGAGTGAATCGGCATAAATTTCGGTGATATAACGTTTCATTCCGTTTTGATCTTCGTAAGAGCGTGAACGTATTTTCCCTTCGATGTACACTTGTGTCCCTTTTTTTACAAATTTTTCTACGATTTGTGCAAGTCCTCTCCAACAAACAATGTTGTGCCATTCTGTTCTTTCGGGTACTTGGGTCCCGTTGGCAGCGGTGTATCCTCTTTCGCTGGTTGCAAGCGGAAAATTAGCTTTCACATTGTCATTGTCGAAATACTTAATTTCGGGATCTTTCCCTACATTTCCTACTAAAATAACTTTGTTTACCGACATAGTATAATAAATTTTTTGGTTGGTTGATAAATCTTTCCAATAGTAACAAAAGTAGTAAAAGTTTTATAAAAACAGATCATTCAACAAAAAAATCTTTCCAGATATTTGTGTATTAATCTCGAAACCGGGTATTTTTCTATATCCGCCATATCGATTTTAATGAACGAAAGGTCGGGCAAATGATCTATTGATTCTTCTGTTTTCACACGATAAAATTCTGCAAAAATACGCTGATGTGAGAGTATATGTTTCATTGATACGACATGTTCGAACTGCAACGAATGGCTTTTCGAAAACCATTTTCCGAATTTTTCTTCGTCCGAGATTTCGATGAGCGAAACTTGTCCGGAGGTTTCGATAAGAGGAAATTCATATAAGTTTTTCCAAACATCGTCTTCGATTCGCTTACGCAGGAAAGTTTCATGTTCATGCATGATGTGGAAATAATTGAAAAAACGATCTCGCACTTTTGTTTTGACAATTTTTGACGGAAAACTCGCAACCGAATGGTGATGGTATGCCATGCAAACTGTTTGTAATGGACATTCCTCGCATTTTGGGCGCCGGGGAAGACATATTGTTGCACCCAATTCCATCATAGCCTGGTTGTGGATGCCGGGATGAACAGGATCAATGATCTGATCGGCAATGGACTGAAGCTGTTTTTTCCCTTCGGTGGAATTGGGGGGATGTTGCACTTCGAACAGTCTCGATATTACCCGACTGACATTTCCGTCAACAGTAGCGTGTGGTTTGCCAAAGGCAAAGGAAGCTATGGCCGCAGCAGTGTAATTGCCTACCCCTTTCAAAGAGAGTATCTTCTCGAAATCGCTCGGAAATACGCCTTCGAATTGGTTAACCAATTGTTTTGCGGCGTGAAGCAGGTTTCGTGCACGCGAATAATATCCGAGTCCCTGCCATATCTTCAGGACATCCTCCTCCGATGCTGAAGCGAGTGCCCAAATATCGGGAAATTTTCTGACGAAACGAACAAAATAATCATATCCCTGCTCTACACGTGTTTGCTGCAGAATTACTTCGGAAACCCATATCAAATATGGGTCGGAGGTGTGTCGCCAGGGCAAATCTCGTTTATGCTGTGGATACCACGATTGAAGCAGGATACTGATGGTGTGAATGTTGTTATTTGTGTCAGACATTTGTGATCGAAGTGATTTTTGTTGCACAAATCTACATCAAAAGTCTTCGATCGAAACAAAATGAGCAATTTTTTTTTTTTTGCCCGTAATTTATTTTTAACCTTGAAAAAAATGCTATATATTTGCAGTCCAAAAAATTACTCTCTACTATCTTAATAATAAAAAAATTATATTATGACAAAAGCAGACATCGTAAACGAAATTGCTAAAAATACGGGTGTTGACAAAGCGTCCGTATTAGCATCTGTCGAATCTTTCATGGAAATAGTAAAGGATTCGTTGGCTAAAAACGAAAATGTTTACCTTAGAGGATTTGGTAGCTTTATCGTGAAAAAAAGAGCCCAAAAAACGGCACGTAATATCTCTAAAAATACGACCATCATCATTCCCGAACACAACATTCCGGCATTCAAACCCGCCAAAACATTTGTTGTTCAGGTTAAAGATGGAAGTCAAAAAGAGAAAAAATAATCATCATCTTTCATAACGAAAGATAAAAAAGAAAGGAGACAATAATATGCCAAGCGGAAAAAAAAGAAAAAGGCATAAAATGGCTGTTCACAAAAGAAAGAAAAGGCTGAGAAAGAACAGACATAAAAAGAAAAAGTAAGCTCAACTAAAATTTCTTTCGATATCACGGGAGCAAACTTAAAACTTTATTTCTTTAAGTTTGTTCTTTGTGCATATCAAGCAGGCAATTCCGGCGGGAATCCTGAAGTCTTCTGTGACAGAAGCCTATTTATAAACATTAAAAAACAAAAAATGTGGTAAGCGAACTAATTGTAGATGTTCAGCCAAAAGACATTTCCATCGCTGTATTGGAAGACAAAAAGCTGGTGGAATTGCAACAAGAGGCACAAGATGCTTCATTTGCAGTGGGGAATATCTATTTGGGACGGGTCAAAAAACTGATGCCGGCCCTTAATGCAGCATTTGTAGATGTAGGGCATAAAAAGGACGCTTTTCTTCACTATTTGGATTTAGGGGTAGAATTCAATTCGGTTTCTTATTTTCAGAAACAGATTGAAGACAAAAAAAAGATACCGCAAATATCGAAACTGAAACTGCAACCCGATATCGATAAGGAGGGAACCATTAGCGATGTGCTTAAAGTGGGACAGGAGATTCTGGTGCAAATAGCCAAAGAACCCATCTCAACCAAAGGCCCACGACTGACTGCCGAAATATCGTTTGCAGGACGTTTCATGGTACTCATTCCGTTTATCGACAAAGTATCCGTATCGCAAAAAATCAAGTCGCGCGAAGAGCGCGCTCGTCTTCGACAGCTGGTTCAAAGCATTAAACCAAAAAATTTCGGAGTGATCATTCGCACGAATGCCGAAGGTAAGAAGGTTGCAGAACTCGATGCCGAACTCAAGATACTTGTTCAGCGCTGGGATGATATGTGCGAAAAATTGACGAAGGCAAAAGCACCATCGCTCATTTATGAAGAGACCGGACGTACAGTAGCTTTATTGAGAGATATTTTCAACCCCTCATTCGAACAAATATACGTCAACGATAAGGACGTATACAAACAAATCACCGAATATGTCAGCGTAATTGCCCCGGAGCGTAAAAATATTGTTAAACTTTACACCGGCGCATTGCCCATTTTCGATAATTTCGGTGTAACCAAACAGATAAAATCGCTCTTTGGCAAGACAGTCACATTTAAAAACGGAGCATATCTCATTATCGAGCATACCGAGGCTCTTCACGTAATTGACGTGAATAGCGGTAACCGAAACAAATCGAAGATGGGTCAGGAAGACAGTGCTTTTGAAGTGAATGTGGCTGCTGCAGAAGAAATAGCACGTCAGCTGCGATTAAGAGACATGGGTGGTATTATCGTCATCGATTTCATCGATATGATGAAAGGCGAGCATCGCAACAAGCTTCATGCTATGATGCAGGAGTTTATGGCTAAGGATAGAGCCAAACATAATATTCTGCCATTGAGCAAATTTGGTCTCATGCAGATTACTCGTCAACGGGTTCGTCCCGAGATGGATGTTGCTACTAGTGAAGTGTGTCCGACATGTTTTGGAAAAGGGAAAATCAAATCCTCTATCCTTTTTACCGATACGTTGGAACACAAAATCGATTATTTATCCAATAAGTTACAAGTGAAGAAATTCTTTTTGCATATTCATCCTTATGTCGCAGCTTATGTAGAACAGGGAATGTTCTCGTTGAAATATAAGTGGAAAAAGAAATACGGAGTAGGAATGAAAATAATTCCGGATCAGAGTCTCGGATTTCTGCAATATGTTTTCTATGATAAAGATAAAAACGAGATAGACCTGAAAGAAGAAATAGAAATGAAATAAGACTTCGAACACGAAGTTGCGAAAATCTAAAAACCGGATTGCGATAGGCAATACCGGTTTTTTTCGTTTTATGAGTCTGCTTTTAATAGATTGGGCGCTGCATTTCAAGCAGGATCGACGTCATAAAAGAGGGTGATGTATTTAAATTTTTGGTTCTTACGCAAAATTGTTTCAGCCTGTTTTACAAGGGTACGAATTTTCTGTGGGGACAACCCGATTTCTGTTTTTAACAGGATATTTCGGATAAAAAAGGTTTGAACTTTGCCTATTACGGGTTTATTCGGACCCGAAACACGATCACCTAATGAAGATTTGAGCGAATCTGCCAAATAGCGCGACGCCTCATCGGATTTTGACTCGTTTTTGTCTTTGATAACGATCGAAATTAGCCGATAATAGGGTGGATATTTGAATATTTTTCGTTCTGACAATTGAGATGCAAAAAAACTTTCGTAGTCATTTTCTACAATATAACGATAAATGGGTTGATCGGGATCATTGCTTTGAATGATGACTTTCCCCTGTCTGCTTTTTCGTCCTGAACGACCTGCTGCTTGCGTCATGAGTTGAAAACCCCGTTCGTAGGAACGAAAATCGGGATAGTTGAGGAGCGAATCGGCAGAGATAATACCAACCACGCTCACGTTCCCAAAGTCGAGGCCTTTGGATAGCATTTGCGTACCGACCAGGATTTGAACTCGGTTTTTTTCAAAATCGTCGATTATTTTTTCATAGGAATTTTTTCCCCGTGTCGTATCGGTATCCATTCGAGCAACCTTTGCTTCAGGAAACAGACGGGAGACTTCTTCTTCCAATTGTTCTGTACCTTGTCCCAATAGGTCGATGCTTTTTTCGTGGCAGGATGGACATTCGGTCGGCATTGCGTATGTGGCATTGCAGTAATGGCATACGAGTACATTCCTAAATTTATGATAGGTGAGCGGAACGTCGCAATGCTTGCATTTTGGAGTCCATGCGCATAGTTTGCATTCCACGATTGGAGCAAAGCCGCGACGGTTTCTGAAAAGAATTACTTGTTCATTATTCGATAGTGCATGATGAATGCTTTCAATCAGAGCAGGACTGAGGAGCGATTTCATTTTCTTTTTTCGTCTCAGTTCTTTCGTATTTTCGATGATGATTTCGGGCATCTCGATTTCTTCAAATCTCTTGCTTAGCGCAACTATCCCGTATTTCCCTATTTTGGCATTATAGTACGATTCGATGGAAGGAGTGGCCGAACCGAGTAATGTTTTGGCACCGAACATGTGCGCAAGCATAATGCCGGTGTCGCGTGCATGATAACGCGGCGCGGGCTCTTGTTGTTTGTAGCTTTGTTCGTGTTCTTCGTCGATGATGATGAGGCCGAGATTCCGAAACGGCAGAAACAAAGACGAACGCACGCCAAGAATTATATCGTATGGCTTGTCGGATAACATTTTTTGCCAAATTTCCGCACGTTCGTTGTCGTTGAGTTTGGAGTGATAAATTCCGAGTTTATCTCCAAATACGGCCGACAATCGTTGCATGAGCTGCGTTGTCAGTGCTATTTCGGGAAGCAGATAAAGAATTTGTTGGTTCTTGGCAATCAATTTATCGATGAGGTGAATGTAAATTTCGGTCTTGCCGCTCGAGGTAACTCCATGAAGCAGACAAGTATCCTTCGAATCGAATACGCTTTCGATTTCCTCGAGTGCCTGCTGTTGATATTCGTTCAGGGGAAATGGTCGGTGTGTCTTTATTTCCGATTTGGACTTAAGTCGTCCTACTTCAACGCCGATTTCGTTCAAGACATTTTTTTGAAGCAATCCTTTCAGAATGCTCGGTGATGCATCGGGTAGTTTTAATACGTCCCGACGATTTATCCTATCGGTTTTTGATTTCGACAGGATTGTCGAAATTTCTTCGAAAAGAGCAAGTTGTTTTTTTGATTTTCCTATAATAGAGCCAATCGAATTTGAATCAATTTCAGAGTTTAATCGGATAAACGATTCGATTTTCGGAACGAATTTTTGTTCAATCTGCTGATTCGTTTCGATCACTCCTTTTCTCGACAATGAATAGATGTGGATATAGATGTTTTTGATATCGAGAATTTTTTCGAGTTTTGAAATTTTCTCGCGCTCGACGGCTTCAAGGTACTCGACAATTTTTCTTTCCGTCGGAGTCAAATTCAGGCTTTCTTGCATCATCGAAGACGAGAGCGAAACAAAAGTTTCGCTTTCCATTCTCAGTTTTGAGGGGAAAGCAGCTTTATAAACATCGCCTATCGGCGAAAGATAGTAAAAAGCGATCCATTTCCACAAGTCAAGTTGTTTTTCGTTGACCATAGGATAGGAATCGATCAGGGCATAAACTTCTTTGAGACGTAGATCGGCAGAAGATGGCTTGTCGTGCAAAGCAACAACAATTCCCGTATAATATTTTCTTGTACCGAAAGGAACAATTACCCTAAATCCACAACCGATTGCCTGTTCCATTTCTACCGGAACAATATAGGTAAATATATCGGAAAGCGGAGTGGGTAAAATTACGTCTGCCAGCATTGGTTAGAAATAGATGGATGCATTTAGCGTCCACGACGATGTTTTCCCGTTTAAGGGATCATTCCAATCGGGCTTATCTGTCCCGTAATTGTCCGTGAGTTTTACCCCATAGTTTACACCAACTTGGATGAGTTTAAATACTTCTATCCCGGCGCCAATATTTGCCCCGGCTTCAAATTTTTTTGCCACAATATCTTCTGCCGCATTTTCCAGATTGATTTTGTCTCCATTGATCAGGTATCCGAAATAGGGCCCGGCAGCAGCATAAAAATGGATGGGAACCAAAGGAATTTTGCCAAAAAAAATCTTGGCATTGATAGGAAGCATCAAATACTGATTTGAGATTTCTTCCGAAGTCGTGCTTGTCCCTTCCAAATTTTGGATATTCATCCTGCTGTTTTGATATAAAAGCGAAGCCTCGATGCCCAAGTCGATAATCGGCACCGGAAGCATTATTTGCAATGATGGCCCAATAGCATAGTCGGTCAGATTATCAACGTTAAGTGCATCGCTGTTGAACGAAGGATTGTTCAATCCTACTCTCGCATTGACACCGAAACGAACCTGAGATGTTGCAGGCAAACTAAAGATGATCACTAAAGAAAAAACGATTCCCTTGATGAGTGTATTTTTGATTTTCATAGCAAATATGTTTTTTAATAGTTTCTGACTGTGTAACACCTACGTCAATAAAACAAATGTGAAGCCAAATAGTTGAGGAATGCAGCTCATTTTGAATAAAAAAGCGTTTTGTACATCATTTATGAACAAAACGCTTTATATAAATATAGGTGTTTGTTAATCTTTGAATTTAGCTTTCAGAAATTCGCGATTCAGTCGGGCAATGTTTGAAATGGATATGTTTTTGGGGCATTCTACTTCGCATGCGCCGGTATTGGTACAGTTGCCGAAGCCGAGCTCATCCATTTTTGCTACCATGTTTTTAGCCCGGCGTGCTGCTTCAACGCGACCTTGGGGTAGGAGTGCAAATTGGCTGACTTTCGCGGATACAAACAACATTGCCGATCCATTTTTGCAGGCAGCAACGCAAGCACCGCAACCAATGCAGGCCGCAGCATCCATTGCCATATCGGCTTGCTCTTTAGGAATGGGGATAGAGTTTGCATCCGGTACACCACCGGTGTTCACCGAAATGTAACCTCCAGCCTGAATGATTTTATCGAAAGCTGAACGATCAACCATCAAGTCTTTGATTACGGGAAATCCTGCCGATCGCCAAGGTTCAACGGTGATCGTATCGCCATCGTTGAATTTGCGCATATGGAGCTGGCAGGTTGTAACGTCTTCATCGGGCCCATGTGGATGCCCGTTGATATAAAGACTGCACATTCCGCAAATTCCCTCTCGACAGTCGTGATCAAACACTACCGGATCTTTTCCTTCGTTGATGAGCTTTTCGTTGAGAATGTCGAGCATTTCGAGAAACGAACTTCCTTGTGATACGTTTTGAAGCTCGTAATTCTCAAATCCTCCTTTTTCTTTCGGCCCTTTCTGACGCCAAATTCTCAGTTTGATATTTATATTTTTATCCATGAGATGATCGTTTTTTTTGAGTTAAGACTTGTAATTACGTTGTTGACGAACTACGAATTCGTAATCGAGTGGTTCTTTATACATTACAGGGGCTTTGTCTTCACCCTGATATTCCCAGCACGAAACGTAAGCATATTCGTCATCATTGCGAAGTGCCTCACCATCCGGTGTTTGAAATTCGGTTCGGAAATGACCTCCACACGATTCGTTACGATCCAGTGCATCGTGAGCCATCAGTTCTCCCAACTCGATGAAATCCTGCAATCGAAGGGCTTTTTCCAATTCCACGTTCAGCGAATCTTTGTCGCCCGGGATACGTAAGTTGGTGAGAAAATCCTTTTTCAATTGCTGTAATTTTTCGATCGCAACTTTTAAGCCTTCGGCATCGCGAGCCATTCCGACATATTCCCACATAATATGACCCAATTCCTTATGGATGTGGTCAACAGAATGTTTACCCTTGATACTCATCAATCGGTCGATGCGTTCGTTGATTCCTTTTTCCGCTTCGTCGAATTCTGGACGATCGGTTTTGAATCTCGGTACCTGAATCTGGTCGGCCAAATAATTTTGGATGGTATAGGGCAGAATAAAATACCCGTCGGCTAATCCCTGCATTAAAGCCGATGCCCCAAGTCGATTTGCTCCGTGATCGGAGAAATTGGCTTCGCCAATAGCGAAAAGGCCGGGAATGGAAGTCATCAGTTCATAATCCACCCAAATGCCTCCCATCGTGTAGTGGATGGCCGGATATATCATCATTGGCGTTTCGTAGGGATTTTCGTCCACAATCTTCTCGTACATTTGGAAGAGATTGCCGTATTTTTGTTCCACTACATCTTTTCCCAATCGCTCGATTGCTTCTTTGAAATCGAGATAAACGGCAAGACCCGTTGGCCCGACACCATAGCCTGCATCGCAGCGTTCCTTTGCGGCGCGCGAAGCAACGTCTCTCGGAACCAAGTTGCCAAAAGCAGGATAACGGCGTTCGAGATAATAATCGCGATCCTCTTCTTTGATGTCGTTAGCTTTCAATTTCCCTTCCCGTATGGCTTGAGCATCTTCTTTCTTTTTGGGTACCCATATACGACCGTCGTTGCGAAGTGATTCGGACATGAGCGTCAGTTTCGATTGAAATTCGCCGTGAACCGGAATGCAGGTCGGGTGAATCTGTGTCATACACGGATTGGCAAAATAGGCGCCTTTTTTGTAGCATTGCCATGCTGCCGAAGCGTTCGAGTTCATCGCGTTGGTAGAAAGGAAAAACGTGTTGCCATATCCGCCGGTGGCTATCACTACCGCATGGGCTGCGAAGCGTTCGAGTTTTCCTGTAACAAGATTTCTGGTGATGATTCCCCTGGCGCGACCATCGATAATCACAAGGTCAAGCATTTCGTGACGAGTATAAAGCTTCACCTGTTTTTTCTGAATGGCACGGCTCAAAGCAGAATAAGCACCCAATAGCAATTGCTGCCCCGTCTGACCGCGAGCATAGAATGTGCGCGAAACTTGTGCGCCTCCAAAGGAGCGATTATCAAGCAATCCGCCATATTCGCGAGCGAAAGGAACACCCTGTGCCACACATTGGTCGATGATATTGTTGGAAACTTCTGCAAGACGATAAACATTCGCTTCGCGGGCACGGTAGTCGCCACCTTTTATGGTATCGTAGAAAAGACGATATACCGAATCGCCATCGTTGGGATAATTTTTTGCGGCATTTATTCCACCTTGAGCCGCGATAGAATGGGCGCGGCGCGGCGAGTCCTGAATGCAGAAATTTAGGACGTTAAAACCTTGTTCGCCAAGTGTTGCAGCGGCTGAAGCGCCTGCAAGACCTGTGCCGACTACGATGATATCGAGTCGTCGTTTATTGGCAGGATTGACCAGTTTTTGATGGTCTTTGTAGTTCGTCCATTTTTGGGCAAGTGGCCCTTGAGGAATTTTTGAATTTATTTTATTCATAACATCTAATTTCTTTTGTTATCCTAACAGATTTGAGAAACCGAAGTGAACGGCAATTGCCACGATCATAAATCCGAGACAAATGATGGTAGCAAAAATATTTCCAATAACTTTTATACGTTTCATCCATTTAGTATTGTTCCAGCCAACGGTTTGAAGTGCACTCCAAAATCCGTGTGTGAGATGAAGCCATAAAGCTACGAAAGCAATGATATAAATTGCGAATATCCATCCGTTCGAAAGAACTTCAGTTACCAATTCGGCACTGTCTTCGCGTGCTCCCGGTAATTGCAGCAATTCTTTGAATTGCATATTATACCAAAGTTGGTATAAGTGAATGAGAAGGAATAATACGATAAAAACTCCGAGAACGAACATGTTTTTCGACGACCATGCAACCGGTGTTTTGCTTGCCGAAGCGTATTTGTCCGAACCCCGTGCTTTCCGGTTTTGCAGCGTCAGAATGATGGCGTAAATAATATGAACTACGAAACCGAGTGCTATTACCCCCGTTCCGATGATTGCCCACCAATTGGCTCCTAATATTTCGTTTGCAATGAAATTATAGGCATCATAGCTGAAGATGAGCACGAGATTCATCGACATGTGAAACAGTAAGAACAATACCAAAAAAAGTCCGGAAATGCTTTGTACAAATTTCCGCCCGATAGAGGATTTTATTAACCAACTCATAACATTCTTTTATTTTCAGTGATTTAATTGTTTGTTGTGATACAGCGCAAATATTTGAAAATGAATTTATTTATAAGTAAAAAGAAATTTTCTCCGAATAGCACTAAAACGGATTGCAAAAATACTACTTTTGACCATTAAAAAGAATTATTTACGGAAATTTTTCCGTAATGCCGTTTTTTTTAGAATGAATATAATTTAACCTCAGAATCATTGTTTACACAAACATAATGAAAAGTTATTGATTATACAAAAAAGATCAGCCTTCGTTTTCTTTTGTTATCTTTGCACTCTCAAAAAAATATTGTTTCTTTTTGCATCAGAAATCATGGACATAGTTTTAAGTGGTATTCGTTCTACCGGCAATTTGCATTTGGGAAATTATTATGGGGCATTGCGCAACTTCATCCGCATGCAGGATGAGAATCAATGTTATTTCTTTGTCGCCGATGTGCATTCGCTTACGACACACCCTGATCCGCGATATTTGCATGAAAATGTGAAAAACGTTTTGGTCGATTATCTTGCTGCCGGCATCGATCCCGAAAAATCGGTAATTTATGTGCAGAGTGATGTCCGCGAAACGTTTGAGTTATATTTGTTTTTGAATATGCATGCCTATATGGGTGAACTTGCAAAGACTACGTCTTTCAAGGAAAAAGCGCGGAAACAGCCCGAAAACGTGAATGCCGGACTTTTGACCTATCCCACGCTGATGGCTGCCGATATTCTGGTTCACAATGCCGACAAGGTGCCTGTCGGGAAAGATCAGGAACAGCATCTCGAAATGACACGTCGTTTTGCCCGCAGATTCAATAATTTTTATGGTGTAGAGTTTTTCAAAGAACCTGTAGCGTATAACTTTGGGCAAGAACTTATCAAAATACCCGGATTGGATGGAAGCGGAAAAATGGGCAAGTCTGAAGGCAATGCCATTTATTTGGCAGACAGTCCCAAAGAAATTGAGAAAAAAGTGAAAAAAGCACTTACCGATTCCGGACCCACTGAATTTAATTCTCCCAAACCCGAATATATCGAAAATCTTTTCACTATTCTTCGCGTTGTTTCTGCTCCCGAAGTAGTGCAACATTTCGAAGATTTGTGGAATAAGTGCGAAATTAGATATGGTGATTTGAAAAAGCAATTGGCAGAAGATATTATTAAGGTTACTGCACCTATCAGGGAGCGAATTATCGAAATAGAAAACGACGAATCCTATTTGAGGAAAGTTACTACCGAAGGTGCCGAAAAAGCTCGCGAAAGCGCTTCGAAAACTATCCGGCAGGTGCGTGAAATCATGGGATTCAAACCGTTCTGACTATTTATTCACTAAACATGCACGACGATTCATGTATCCTTGAATTGTTGTGCATGCTGAATCAGCGTTTTTTTGCTTCCATTCAAGTGTGTATCTTAGTTGGTGATTGTTCACTATATAAAAGGATATAGTTTTTTTCAATCCGAAATGATACCATTTCCAAAATATATTCTCCAATAATTTTTTTTGCACTTGCCAATTTTTTCCCGGCAAAGCCCCACTCGTCATTTTGCCGAACGACCATTTCACTGCCACATGATGTGGTCTCCACTTCATCGAACGACCAATTGCAGCCCGAAAAGGTCGATAGACTGTTAAAGGAACGATAATTTTTCGTCTGAAATTACCGTTTGTTATCACGCGGAACGACTTTTGTGCAGACACAAAACCTACTTTCCATTTTGCGGAACAGGTTTTTATCGGTAAATCACCCCTTCCGCAGGATGCGGAGCACCCTGTTTTTGCCGAATTGCCCGCTCTTCATCACGCGGAACGACCAATGTCTGTTTGAATTGTTCACTCCGCAAAATGAGGAACGACCTTTTTCACCCGAAAAAGGTTGTTCGACGTTAAAAGGAACGACCTTTGTTCGCAGACAAAACTCACTCGTCGTCGCGAGGAACGGGTTTTGTGTCTGCACAAAAGCCACTCTCCCTTAAAAATAGTTATCAAAAACGGCATAACATCCCATAATTTGTTAACGGAGTGAGCCGTGTAAATCGTAAAAGGTCGGTCGTCAAAGTGAAAAGCGACCATTTTGGGTTCACAAATGCCATTCCGCATTTTGAAAAGTACGTTTTGTGTGAACACAAAGGTCATTCGTCAAAATGGAAAGTGACCAATGTTGTGACACAAAACCTACTCGTCGCGTTACAAAGTGTAAAAATCGATATAAAACAGCCGTTTCAACTTAACGACTATATCTAAATGTAAACGAATGTGAACATATTTATGAATCAAAATAAATGTGATATTAAATAAATATTGATATTAAATTTCATAAATTAATAATTTATTTTGAAGATAAAAGCCGATGTAAGGAAACGAGTATCTAACAGTTTTCGAAACTTGTTAGATACTCTGAAATTTCATCATCTTTAAGTAAGAATTTACGATTTGAGAAAATGAATTTACGATTTGAGACATTCTCCATTTTCTGATTTCATACTTTTACATCCAAAATTGAATTGATTGAACGTATTTGGAACGCAGAAAGATGCTGATATATATATATTATTGTGAGAATTTTTTTCCGATTGCCAAGTATTCATCATTGTTTGTTCGTACGATAATTTATTCTTCATTAAAACTTAAAACAATTACAGAAGACAAATACAAATTCTATTTTAAACCCATTAAAAATTAAACGGTTATGGAGAACAGTCAAGAATTTCCCAAAACGGTTGAGCTCTATGAAGCTCCCGCCATTGAAGTAACGGATATCGAAACCGAGCAAAACATCCTCGGAGGAAGTGGAACACCACCTGATTTTGATGGAGGTGATTGGTAAATTTCGATTTAAATAGTGAGTTTTATCATTTTAATAACAGAATAATTATGAAGAAAATACTAATTTTATCCGTAGTGCTGACCGCTTTAATCGCAGGTTGCGCTGACAATAAAGAAATCGTCGAAGAGCAACAGACGGGGAAGGGGCGCACCATCACTCTTACGGCATCCATGCCCGATGAGGGATCGGAAACTGCACCGGCTACGGGCGCAGAAACCCGAATTGCTCTTACGCCCGATGGGAAAAACATCAAACTTACCTGGCAAGCCAGTGATCAACTTCAACTCTGCTTTGTACAGGGCAGCACAAAGGTGAAACAAACGGTTGCGGTAAGTGATATTTCTGTCGATGGGAAACGGGCTACGTTCGATATTACTATTCCGGCAGAAATAACAACCGGAACATTCGATTTATACGGAATGTATGGTGGAGGAGGTTTATCCGACACTGACCCGACGATTGCCATTCTTCCTACGGGACTATCATTGGCCGGAGACTTGACGGGTGTGCAAAACCAAAAACACGTAATGCTCAAGTTTAGCCAAACAGGTATCGATGTCAATAATCCTTCAATATCCGTTACATTTTCGCACCTCGGTTCTCTTTTTTCGGTACGTTTAAAAAACACATCAGCTTCATCCTGGGATGGCATCTCCAAAATAAAAATTATAGCTGACACAGGGCAATGGTTGTATGGAGACGAGAATGGCGGAGTTCAATATAATCTTGTATCGGGAACGTTTGTTTCGGGACCTGTATCTAACAATTATATGGCCTTCAATTTGTCTTCACCCATTAATTTGCCGGCAGGGGAAGAAAAACAATTTTGGGGCTGGTACCCGCCCGTTTCTGATGTTCCTTCATTGAGGTTGGAAGTATTGAACAGTAGTGATGCAATCCTTGCCCAAAGCTCCAATAGCAGACCCTCTCGAGATGCTTCCTCCGGAAAGAGTTACTACTTCTATGCAGTATGGGATGGTACATTGCTGAAGTTTGCAGACGATGCTTTTTCACCCCGTTCGATGATGGAAGATTTGTCCGTTACAGGAGATATCATGCATGCTGCAGAAGGGACCGATTTCATTGGAATCGTTTATTCCAAATCGGGATCTGTTTACTATAATGCCGCAAAATTTGACGGCACATGGACCGGCGAAACTTTGTTGGGTGAAGGAACAGAAGCTCGAATAGCCATCGATGGCGGCAATCATCCTCATGTGGTCTATACCTCCGGCGGGCAAATTATTTACCGTACAACTTCCGATGGCACAAACTGGAATACAGAAAATATTACTTCCAACTATGGAGGAACTTGTTCCAGGCCCGATATTTCCGTCGATGCAGAAGGGTATGCCGACATCAGTTATACAGATAGTAACGGAGATGGAGATGGATACAGAGATATTATGTATGCAGAAAACAGCTCGGGAACATTTGTGAAAACTTTATTCTTTAATGGATATTATTACTATTCGAGTGGATCAAAATCGGCTGCTTATTATGATAAACATTCCTACATTGCATTAGATGGAGACGATCAATTTAGTATAATCACTTGGGCGCACTCATTTTATGGAGGAATAGGGTTTACAGATCATTCTTATTCCGTTGTCATAAAATCATCAACTAGCGCAAGTGGCGGAACAGCCGGAACATCAGGGGACACTCATGATGTATATGATATAGCCTTTAATGGCACCGATGTGGTGGCTCTTTTTAAAGATAATAATGTGAACAAGACCGCTGTTTTGCAGACAAGCGGAACGACCATCAACTTTACCAACTCTTCGGATATTGCTACTACGGGTGTTACCCCCACTTCGTTGTCGGTCAATGCTTCTCATACGGTAGTGAGCGGCTATGTCGGTTCAACTCTTTTTACAAAATACGATACGTATGAAAATACGTATTCCGAAATAACCATAAAATCGGGAACGAAGCCGGCAGTAGCTAATGTTTACGGAATTTTTTATGTAGTATACACCGACAATGCCGGGAGTGTGAAAATTGTGAGGGTGAAAACATCCGCCTGATTTCGCATTCTGAAGGAAGAAATATAGATAAATGAATTTCGAAAAAAAGCATATCAATATCAGTGAAGCAGCGGGTGTATTATCGTATTGCGGGTTTTTTGATTGCCGTTGAATCGGACGATGCGAAAAAAACGGAACGTTTGTTGCCCAATTTTGCCCCCTTCCGGGTAAAAAACGAAGAGGCGACGTGCAAAGGCGGGGAGAACCTGCTGTTCTGCTTATCGTGCAACGAATCGGTTTACGTTATGAAAGACATGACGATTGCAGACGATTTCCGATGGAACGGCATTCGCTATGAGGTATATCGCAACGTTGAGGGTGAACAGCTTATCCGAATGCGTAAGAACGATAACTGCCGTTTACTTCATGCCGACAAAGGTTGGAAATTGCCGGTGACGGATGTGACGTTGAAGGGGGAGACCGAAAACGAATTTTTGAACAATTTTCTCATTGTGAGTTTCGGAATGGCTTCGGCACTGTTTTCCACGTTGAAGCTGCATGCTTCGGTAATCGAAAAAGAGGGGAGAGCGTTGCTTTTTTTGGGGAAAAGCGGTACAGGGAAAAGTACGCACAGCCGTCTTTGGCAACAATATGTACCCGGTTGTTCGCTGCTGAACGACGATGAGCCGGTGGTGCGTGTAAACGAAAGAGACGAGGTGACAGTTTACGGCACACCGTGGAGCGGCAAAACGCCGTGCTATCGGAACGAAAAAGCCCGCGTGGCCGCTTTTGTTTTGCTTCATCAATCTCCGGAAAACCGCCTCAGGAAATTGAGCGCGAAGGAAGCCTTTTTCACGTTGTTTGCCTCAAGCAGTATGATGCGCTCGGATGTTCATCATAAAAATGCCGTTTTCGCTACCCTTGCCGCAATACTTGAACATGTACCGGTTTACAGACTCGATTGTCGTCCCGACCGTGAAGCAGTAAGTTTGACAGAATCGTTGCTCTTTTTGTGAAAGATGAAGGAAAAAACGAAAATCGTACGCAACGACATTTTTTTTGATGAAATTGCCGATCGAGTTGCTGCAGGGGAAAAGGTAATCATCAAAGCTAAAGGTGAGAGCATGAGACCTTTCATCCGAAACGGGTGTGACAAAATTATACTGGAAAAACTCGAGAGTGAGGATTTAAAAAAAGGAAATATCGTTTTGGTACGGTTGAGTGACGGTCGTTTTGTTGTTCACCGCATCGAAAAGGTCGAAAAAGAGGGTCTTGTTTTACGTGGTGACGGAAACCTTGCTACCCTTGAAGTTTGTCGATTCCAAGATGTTGTAGCTCAGGCAACGGCAGTTGTCCACAACGGTAAAATGATTACTAAAGGGAGTATTCGATGGAAATGGCAAGGTTGGTTATGGCCTTCCGGCGTTTTTTTACGCCGGCTATTGTTGGGATTGGACAGGCGTTGGAGTCGAAAAACGGGAATAGAACTTGAAACATTAACCGCAGAAAAACGATGAAAATAAAGAAAAATATCAGCATAAGAAAAATAGGGGATGAATATTTATTAATCCTTAATGACGGCAAAAATGCGGATTATACGCGAGTAGTGAGCATGAACGGGTCTGCTGCCTTTCTGTTGCAGCAAACGGCAAACGAAGAATTTACCGTTGACCAATGGGCTGCACTGCTTGTGGAAAAATACGAAATCGATTACGGACAGGCATCCGTCGATGCCGAAGCATTAGCTGAAAAATTGTGCCGGGCAGGCGTAGTTGCATGAACAGGTCGGACATTTATCCACTTTTTCTGGAACTGTTGGTTTCGGCTATTCGGAACCGACCGGTAAAGGAATCCCTATTTGAGAATGTAAGCGAGGAAACCTGGAGTTTATTGGTGCGTTATGCGGGCATTCAACGAGTGAATGCCCTGATTGCCGACGGCGTGGCCAAACTTCCACCTGAATATGCTCCTCCTTATTCATTAAGCGCCTTGCTCACGGTACAGACAGAAAAAATCGAAGAAGCCAATCGAAAACTGAATAATATATTATCGGAAATTTCTATTGAGAATGAAACAGTCAACTTGCCTTTCGTATTGTTGAAAGGACAAGGGAATGCGCTTTATTATCCCAACCCTCTGCATCGCACTCCGGGTGATCTGGACCTGTTTTTTTACCGGCAAGGCGATTATGAGCGGGCAAAAAAACAGGTTATCGAAAAAGGTTATCCCTTGGAAGAGGAAAGCATAAAGCATCAAGGATACAACCGGGGTGCAGTTCATATTGAAAATCACAAGACTGTTGAGGTGCTTCACCTTAAAAAAATCGACAAAAAGCTGCAACGGAAAGTAGAGGAGATAACGGATAAGGAAAATTTTGAAATCATCCCCATAAACGAAACGCCCATACGTGTTCTACCTATAGAATTCAATGCTTTATACCTTTTTATACATCTTTTTCATCATTTTGTTTATTTGGGAGTAGGCATGCGCCAGATATGCGACTGGGTGTTGTACCTTTCTGCCCGTCATGCCGAAATCGACAAAAAAAAGTTTACGGAAACAGCTCGGGAATTTCATCTGCTTCGTCCGATGCGTGTTTTTGCACATGCCACCGTGAAATATTTGGAAATTCCACCCGAAATTTTTCCTTTCGAGTTGGGAGAATATACGCCTTATTCCGATTTGGTGATGAACGATATTTTGGATGGGGGTCATTTCGGATTTTATCGTTCCGGCAAAAAACGTCCTGCAGGAAAATGGAGTGGTAGGTGGTTTTCTTTCAGACATGCCGTACAAAGAAGTTGGGTATATGCTTCCATAGCGCCGTCCTATATTTTTACCATGCCCCTTTACAAATTTTCTACGCGATTGAAATTGACATTAAAGGGTTTTCGATGCTGAAGTTTTTGCGGCATATTGTCAAAGGGTTTCGTCGGCATTTAACGGCGATTGTGTTGATAGGCATTGCCGAAGTGGGATTGTCATTGCTCTTTGTGTGGTTTTCGAAAATCATCATTGATATAGCCACAGGTGCACGAACAGGCATATTGCTACAATATGCCGTTTTTCTTATTTTATTGATCGCAACACAGATTATGTTACGGATGTTGGATGGTCGTTTGCGGAACATTACTGAAGTTCGTTTAGGAAATACCATCAGACATACTGTTTTTTCGCATATTCTTTATACAAGGTGGAAAGAATTACCCACATTGCATAGTGGAGATATGCTTACCCGTATCATTCGGGATACGGACGACGTGGTAAATGTGCTTGTTACGGCTTTTCCGTTGACAATTTCCGCATTGGTCCAATTTATCGGTGCAGTGGTTTTATTGTTTGTTTTAGATCCTGTACTGGCCATAATTCTGGGAGTTGCAATGCCGCTGATTGCCTTGTTCGGAAGGGTTTACTACCATAAGATGCGGAAGTATTCGCATGAAGTAAAAAAAGGAGAAAGCCGTATTACGGAATGGATCGAGGAAAGTTTGCTGAATCAATTGGTGATACGTACTTTTGAAAAGCAGGATGACCGTCTTGCCAAATTGAAAACGCTGCAAAATGATCTGGAACAGAGCGTAAGCAAAAAAACAAACGTATCTGTATTGGCCAACACATTAATGAGTGTGGCATTTAACGGAGGGTATATTGCGGCATTTCTGTGGAGTGCATACGGGCTGGCGAAAAAAACAATTACTTTTGGTACGGTTACTGCATACTTGCAATTGGTTTCGCGCATACAGCGTCCGGTTTTCGATTTGATACGCCTGCTGCCCGGAATAATTGCGGCAAAAGCAGCTTACGATCGGTTACACGAATTGATGAAATTTGAATTGGAAAATCATGAGGACAAGATTTTTTTGCCGGGTGCTTTGAGGCTAACGATAGAAAATCTTTCCTATGCATATTCATCTGATTATCCTGCTGTTCTGCAAAATTTCTCTTTAGATGTTGCTCCGGGAACAATGGTTGCTGTGGTAGGTAAAACCGGGGCAGGAAAAACAACTCTTTTGCGTTTGCTGCTCGGCTTATTGAAACCGGACAAAGGATCGATTCTTGTTGGAAACGAAACCCAACTGCTTGAAGTTTCTGAAGTTACACGCCCCAATTTCGTTTATGTTCCGCAACGCAATTTGCTTTTCAGTGGGACAATTCGCGATAATTTATTGATTGGGAATGAAAAGGCCGATGACGGAATGCTGCGAGAGGCATTGATGGCTGCTTCCGCATCGTTTGTTTTCGATTTTCCCGATGGGTTGGATGCCTATTTGAGCGAAAATGGATCAAGTTTATCCGAAGGTCAAGCACAACGCATAGCTATCGCCCGTTCGTTACTTAGGCCGGGAAAAATTCTTTTGTTGGATGAAGCAACTTCGGCCTTGGATATCGAAACAGAAAAGAATTTCCTGCATCACCTGAAGCAGGGCATCGGGGACAGAATCGTGATTTTTGTTACGCATCATGTGGAAGTGGTGAAGTGCTGCGATATTGTGGTAAGGATTTAACCGAATCCGTTTGGATTTATCAATTTGACTTGTAGGTCACCCAAAAATTAGATAGGTATGACTCTTTGTTTAATACCAAGTAATAAGTTTTCTTTAAATTAAAAGGTAAATGAAATGGTGATACATAATAACTATACATTTCAAATCTATTCCTGGTAAACAATTTCATGACATGGTTGTTGTTTTTAGTAAACAATCATCAAAACGAATACATGTTAGCATTTCGAAAGATCGAGCTTTCCGATAAACAACTTATCGATTCCTATCTGCAGGGAAATAATTACCGTTCATCCGATTTGTGTTTTTGCAATTTATATTGCTGGCAGGAGAAATTTAAAACCGAGTTTACAACCACCCCCGAATGGCTTCTGATCAGGTTTCGAGACAATGTCGATGGCAATTCGTATCTGTTGCCCATCGGCAAAGGCGATTTGAAAGAGGCTGTCAATCTGCTGAAACAAGATTCGGAGAAATTGGGTACAAGGTTTCAAATAAGAGGACTCACGCAGCAAATGTGCAACGAATTGCAGGCCGTCGAACCGGACAGATTCACCTTCAATCTCAATCGAAGCGTTTCGGATTATATTTACACGTCTGAAAAATTGATCCATCTGAAAGGGAAAAAGTTGCAGAGCAAACGCAATCATATCAACCGATTTACGAAAGAAAACAATTGGTCGTACAAGTCGCTGACGAACAATCCCGATCTTGTGAAAGAATGTCACCGTATGTTGCAGCAATGGATGATTGACAATGCAGAGGACAAAGATCCTTCACTGGTTTACGATAACATTGCCACTAAACTGATGCTCGAAAATTTCGAATATTTCGGACTTCGCGGCGGAGTGATTTGTGTTGAAGGCCGGATGGTTGCGTTTTCGCTGGGCGAACCTTTGACGCAGGATACTTTCATCGTACATGTAGAAAAAGCCATGACTGAAAATGTTCATGGTGCTTACGCCATCATCAATCAGCAATTTGTCCTTCACGAAGCGGCAGAATTTACCTACATCAACCGCGAGGAAGATATGGGCATCGAGTCGCTTCGAAAAGCCAAATTGTCATACCAACCCGATATTTTGCTCGAAAAATTTGTGGCTCGCGAAAAGGAGCCGTAGCTTATGATAACATTTGCCACCGATCAAACGATGTCGCTCGTCCGGAAAATGTGGAAAATTTGCTTTGGAGACAGCGATGAGTACATGGAACTTTATTTCCGCGAAAAATACCGCAACGAAAACACACTCGTCTATTTTGATGACAATCAGGCTGTGGCTTCGTTGCAAATGCTTCCGTATATTTTTACATTCCATCAGACTGAAATTCCGATTGCTTATTTTTCGGGATTGTGCACGTTGCCCGACGCACGAAAAAAGGGATTTATGGCTGCTCTCATCCGAAAAGCATTCGAGGTGCTTCAGCAACGACAGATTCCGCTTGCCGTGCTTGTTCCTCAAGAGAAGTGGTTGTTGGAATTTTACGAGAAATTTGGTTTTGCCCAAACTTTTGATGCGGGAAACAAAGAAATCTTTTCGCTCAGACAACTATGGGAGAAATATCCGGATAATTTGCCTGCTGCTTATCGTGAGTTCGACAACTATTTTCGCGTGCAGGACATGACTGTGCAGAAAACGTTCGACGATTTTCGGGCAATTATGGACGAAGCCAAACTTTTCGATTTTCCTCCGAAAACGAATCTGACAGGAATGTCGAGAATCATCGATGCCGAAAAACTTTTGACCGTTTTTGCCCGACGTTATCCCGAAAAAACGTTTTCTTTTTTCTTGTCAGACGCAGAAATACCTAAAAACCGAGCAAACTTCAGTTTCCGAAACGGATTGGTTGAACCGGATCATAATAATCAAACCACAAAGCATTCGTTGGATATCCGTCAACTGTCGCAGTTGCTGCTTGGATATCACACTTCACAAACGGAAGAACCTTTTCGTTCATTGTTTCCCGAAAAGGCTCCTCAAATCAACTTTATGCTGGAGTAGCTCCAATTACAGCCATTTCCTTTTTCGGAAGTAATATAGGATGATGGCTACGGATAATACCATTAATCCGATTGCAGCCGGATATCCCCATTTTTCGTCCAATTCAGGCATAAAGCGAAAATTCATTCCATAAATGCTTGCGATGAGCGTTGGAGGCATAAAAATAACCGATACGATAGTGAAAATTTTGATGATTTTGTTTTGATCGATATTTACATAACCCAAAAAGGTGTCCTGTAAGTAGTCCAGTCGGTCAAAACTGAATTTGATGTGTTCTACCAGCGAATTTATATCCTTGATAATCATCGACAGTTTGGGTTGCAGTTCCTGTGAAATGAAGTCGCTGCGTAGCATGCTCGAAACGGTGCGCTGTTTATCGATAATGTTTTCGCGCAACATCATCGTTTTTTCCTGCAGGTTTTTGATTTCCGACAGCAAATCTTCATCAGCTTCTTGCAGACTGAGACTGTTACTGAGCTGAGTAATTTTTTGAGTCATGTCCTCAATCATATCGGCGTCGAATTCCACGCGAGTTTCGAATAATGCGACAAGAACATCGGCTCCGGTTTTGTAGTTTTTGGGGTTGGCCGATATTTTTTTTACCGTTTCGTGGAACGAAATAAGTTCCTGACTGCGGACGGTAACCAGTATATTATTTTTGAGGATGAAAGATACCGGATCTACTTCAAAATTCGACAGCAAAAAATTGGAATTGACGACCAGTGTATCAGCGGTTTCTATATACCGAGACGACATCTCTATTTCAATCATTTCTTCTTCTTCCTGAATATAAATTTTGAGGAAATCTTCGAGTTCGTTTTCAATTTCTTCATCCACGTCCATAAGATCGATCCAGAGGAAGTTTTGGATTGGATTGGATTTTAAAAAATCAAGGCTTCGACTTAACCTGATAATGCCGTCCTTCTGATAAAAGAGTTTGATTTCGGCCATGTCAATCAGTTTTTAATCGGTGAATAAATCAGTTCTTTTTCTCTGTGGAGAAAACATCCTTTACCAAAGGTGTCAAGAGGTTGGTGAGCGTTTCGAATTGAGTTATCGAAAGTTGTTCGGGACGCATGTCGAGCATCGGGTGGTCGGGTAAAGGTGTTTCTTCGGGCAGTAACGATTTTATGGAGTTGCGCAGCATTTTGCGCCGCTGATTGAAACTCGTCTTTACTACCAATTTGAACAGCTTTTCGTCGCAGTCGAGTTTTCGTCGCTTGTTTCGAGTGAGCCTGACTACAGCCGATTTGACTTTAGGTGGAGGAATAAAGGCATTTTCGTCAACCGTAAAAAGATATTCGATGTCGTACCAGGCCTGAAGCAAAACGCTTAAAATGCCGTAAGTTTTGTTACCCGGCGAAGCTGTCATGCGTTCGGCCACTTCTTTCTGTATCATTCCTGAACAACAAGGAATCCTATTTTTGTTGTCCAAAACCTTGAAAAATATTTGAGAAGAAATGTTGTAAGGATAGTTTCCGATGATGCAGAACGAACGATCGCCGTAAAATTTCGTAAAATCGAGTTTAAGAAAATCGGCTTCGATGATTCGTTCCTTTAACGAAGGGAAATGTTGGTGCAGATAGGCTATGGATTCGCGATCGATTTCGACGACCGTCAGATCACGTCCTTTCTCGATCAGAAACCGGGTGAGCATACCTGTTCCGGGCCCCACTTCCATCACAGGAAGCAGGGGAAATTCGTCGAGTGTTGCAGCTATTCGGCGTGCAACTTCAGCATCTTTCAGAAAGTGCTGCCCGAGATTTTTTTTCGGTTTTACCCAATCCATTCGTTATTTGATGAATAATCCGTATCTTTATGGCCGCAAAGGTAGCGATTTTATTAAAAAAACTGCCTAAACCTCATTTAAAAAAGCAGATAGTTTGTTTTCATTCCTATGCAAGCTAATGTTGAAAAAAATGTCTGCTCAATATTATTTTGTTTCTTGATATTGGGAACAGGAATATCTAAATAATTTTATGACGAAATCTCTTCAGAACTTTTTGAAGATAGCCATATCGTTGGCATTAGGAATAGCTATTATCTGGTTGCTTTATCGCGAAACAGATTTTAAGGAGTTAATGTCTATTGTAAGGGAATCGAACTTGTCCATTATTCTCTTTTCACTCGTATTTGGGTTGTGTGGACATATTGTTCGCTCGCTACGCTGGGGCGTTTTTCTAAATTCTCTCGGATATCGGCCTAATAAAGTGAGGTTGGTATTGGCAATGTTGGGCAATTATGCGGTCAATTTTTTGATTCCTCGTGGAGGCGATATCTGGCGGTGTGCTGCCGTCTCCAGATACGAAAAAATACCATTCTCCAAAACGCTCGAAACGTTTTTGGTGGATAAAATGGTTGATTTTGTGACATCGGCCTTTTTGGTGCTTTTGAGTGTCATTTTGTATATCGATTTTTTTATTTCCTATTTTCACGAAAATCCCGATTATGGCAATCAAATTATTCGGTTACTGAATTCCCCGTGGTTGTATGTGGCAATTGTTGTTGTTATAATTGGATTGGTGCTTATGTTCACGGTTTTTAAAAATACCCGTCCGGTTCGGAAAATTTACAAATTCCTGAACGAAATTTTGCAGGATATGAAAATTATTGTTCGCATGAAAGAGAAAAAGCAAATCCTACTCTACACCATACTTGGATGGATATGTTTTTATCTGTTCTTCTATGTGTGCTTCTATGCTTTCGATTTCACCAAAAATCTTGGTCCGATTGCGGGACTGGTTGTATTTTCGATGTGTAATGTGGGGATTTTAATCCCTACTCAAGGCGGAATGGGCCCTTGGCATTTCATGGCAATTTCGTCGCTCGTGATATTGGGCGTAGCGTATAATCAGGCAAGTGCTTTTGCCGGAGCAGTTTTCACCATTCAATCGATATGGATTATCGTGTTTGGCGCGCTGGCAATTTTGGCATTACCGTATGTCAAACGCGATGTTCGTCAATTTCCCAAATCTTTAAATAATAATGAATCTATGAATTTATCAAAATAATACAATTATGGCTAATGCAGAAATTTTAAATCTGAAACCGCAACGTGTTTGGGCTCATTTTTATGAACTCACCCAAATTCCCCGACCTACCGGTCATATGAAAGAGGTTACCCAATTCATTGCCGATTTTGGCAAATCTCTCGATCTGGAAACTGAACAGGATAAAGTTGGCAATGTGCTTATCCGCAAACCTGCAGCCAAAGGTTTCGAATCGAAACAAACCGTGATTTTGCAGTCGCATCTCGATATGGTTCCACAAAAAAATTCGGATATCAAGCATGACTTTATCAAAGATCCGATCGAAACGTATGTGGATGGCGATAAAGTAAAAGCGCGTTCCACAACTTTGGGAGCCGATAACGGCATCGGTGTGGCAATGATGATGGCTGTTCTTGAAGATAATACGTTGAACCATCCTGCTATTGAAGCTCTTTTTACGGTTGACGAAGAAGTGGGAATGAATGGTGCTTTCGGTTTGCAAAAGGGGATGTTGAAAGGTACACTTATGCTCAATCTCGACACGGAAGAAGAAGGAGAATTGTGCGTTGGATGCGCCGGAGGAACCGATGTCAACGTAACATTCCGCTACAAGGAAGATGCCGAAATAGATAAAGGTGATGTAGCTTTTAAGATTAGTCTTCGCGGGTTGAAAGGCGGACATTCCGGTACGCAAATTCACTTGGGCCGAGCTAATGCCAACAAGCTGATGAATCGTTTCTTGAAAGATGTTGTTCGCAACTACGAAGCCCGTTTGGCCGGCGTTCAAGGCGGGACACTCCGAAACGCTATTCCACGCGAATCATTTGCTATTATCACTATTCCCGAACAATTATCCGACGATTTGATGGATTTGGTGCAGGAATACGAAGATTTGTTCAACGAAGAGTTTGCCGGTATCGAACAAGGAATTACGTTCGAAGCCGAAAAAACCGAATTGCCAAAATCATTAATTCCTTCCGAAATTCAGGACGATCTCATCAATGCAGTGGAAGGTTGCCCCAACGGCGTAATCAGCATGTTGGCCGATTTTCCGGGTGTGGTGGAAAGTTCGCTTAATCTGGCCATTGTTGAATCATCGAAAGGTAAAATCGAAGTCAAACTGCTTGTTCGCAGTTCTTCTGAAAGTCGCAAGGAATGGGTCTGCTCGTCCGTCGAGAGCGTTTTCCTGTTGGCCGGAGCCAAAGTGGAATTCGATGGTGCATATCCGGGTTGGCAGCCTAATGCTTCATCGGAGTTGCTGCTTACAATGGAAAAGGTGTTTATGGACAAATTCGGGAAACGGCCATCGGTTGTTGTCGTTCATGCAGGATTGGAGTGTGGAATCATTCAATCGAATGTAGATCATCCGCTCGATATTGTTTCTTTTGGACCGACTATCGTCGGAGCTCATTCTCCCGACGAATATGTGGAGATAGAAAGTGTTTCAAACACGTATGATTATTTGATTTCTGTTCTCGAGGAAATAGGGTAGATTTTTATCGGTTTATCGCAAATAAAATTTCTTTTCATTTCCGGTGATTTTTTAATCACCGGAAATGTCACAACAAAAGCGTTCGTTTTTTATCTTAAAAACTTATGAAGCAGAGTGTTCGTAGCAAATTATTTCTGATTGTACCTCTAATTATTTTTATTTATTTCGCCACTATGGCTATCATCAGCTATCCTCGTTACAGTCAGTCGGGGAAAATGGATGAGTTTTATTTTGTCATCGTAACTTCGTTGATGGTATGTGTGCTCTTGTTTTTTGTCTTGAGAAAAAGACAGAAATTGCGAGAGCGAAGACGGAAGTAGTCATTCTTTTTTTTTCAATAGTATATTCCCACTTCAAAAGGGAAAATGTTAGACTTTCCCGACAACAAAACCGGAAGGGGGGGGATATTTCGATTATACATCTATTCCGAGTGCATTTTTGAGTAGAAATCCGATTACGAAAGAAAAGGCGGCAACACCCAGACTGATTGATGTCATTTCCCAAAAGCGAGATTTAAAATCTAAATCTTTCGCTGTGGCGATGTAGTAATTGAACAGATAAATGATGAGTACCACCGTCGCAATTGTTATTGCCAAAGCCTGTAGTTTATTAGTCAACAGTAAAAAGGGTAAGATCAGCAGTATTACGGTAATGAGATATGCTACTCCGGTATAAACTGCCGATTTACGTGCAGTAACATCTCCTTCTGCTTTTGACGAAAGATAATCGGAGGCAGCCATAGAAAGTGCAGCTGAAATTCCGGTTACAAGTCCTGCCAACGAGATGATTTTTGTACTTCCGAGGGCTAGCGTAAATCCTGCAAGCGAGCCGGTAAGTTCAACCAGCGCATCGTTTAGTCCCAATACCATCGAACCGACATACTGCAGCCGTTCCTCGTTGAGCATACTCAAGACTTGTTGTTCGTGGCTTTTTTCTTCTTCCGAAAAAAGTTTAGTTTCCGGATAAAATTCCGACAAAGTGTCATAAAGTTTCGAACCGGTTCCTTCTCGTTTTTCCATTTGTTTCAGCACGAACGACAAACCCAATATTTTTACCAGAAATGTCGTCATCCAGATTCGTTTTTTATCCGGACCGACGTCTATTCCGGTTTTGGCCTTCCAGAAATTGTAGTGACCCTTCTCCTGATCGCCTATTTTGCGTAATATTTTCGCATTATCGGTATCTTTGCAATTTTGAGCAAGTTTGTAATAAATGTAGTGCTCGGTTATTTCGGTACGTTGAGCCTCGATCGCTAATCGTTTAATTTTCTCTTCCATTGTCGAGTTTTATTCTGCTTTAATTACTTTCAAAAATTTATGGCTGAACTTGGCCTTCAGTTTTCAATAATTCCATCAGATCCTTTATTTGATATTTCAATCGTTTTAACTCCTTTATTTTCTCTTCGTCTTGATCGATGCGTAATCTTTTTAGTAAATTGTACGGTATTTGCGCAGCTTCCTTTTGCATAGCTTTTCCCTTTTCCGATAATCCGATCATCATTTTTCGTTGGTCTTTCGAGGATGGTGAGCGTATGATCAACCCTTGTTGTTCCATTCTCTTCAACAACGGGGTTATGGTATTGGTGTTGAGGATAAGTTTTTCGCCAATTTCAATTACCGATAAATTTTCTTCTTCCCATAATACCATCAACACCAAATATTGCGGATAGGTGATTCCCAGAGCATCCAAGTCCTTCTGATAGGCCCTGATAATGAGTCTCGAAGCCGCATAAAAAGGGAAGCAGATCTGATTTTCAAGTTTTAGTTGTTCATACATTTTGCAAATATAATAATATTCTATTCCGTTATGGATAATTATAACAGTTTCTCGATATGTTTCCCGATTTCTTCTGGTTTCACGAAAGGTGCAAATCGTTTGACGGGTTTCCCGTTTCTGTCTATTAAGAATTTTGTGAAATTCCATTTTATGTTGCTGTTAGGGAATCCTTTTAGTTCTTTTTTCAGATATTTGAAAATGGGATGCACATTGTTGCCGTTTACTTCTATTTTCGAGAACATAGGAAAAGTGACGCCATAGTTGACTAAACATCCTTCGCTAATTTCTTTTTCTGTTCCGGGTTCTTGATGGCCGAACTGGTTGCACGGAAAGCCCAGTATGACCAATCCTCTGTCCTTGTATTCTCTATAAAGTTTTTCGAGACCCTCATACTGTGGCGTTAGGCCGCATTTGCTGGCAGTGTTTACTATCAGCACAACTTTCCCTTTGTAGCTGTCCATTCCAATCTCTTTGCCTTGCAATGAGATTGCTTTCATATCATAAAATTTCGATTCCATATAGATTTTGTTTTTACGTTTTTAATGTATCGTTCGCGATACAAATATAATGTAAATATATCGTTCACGATATATTTAGTTGGAAGTATTATAGGTTTTTGGGGAAGATTAAATATTTTTTATTTAAATGTGCTGATGTTTTTCCCTTCGATAGGTTACTGAAAAGTAATGCGGATCCGGATTCAAAGGTTGACAATTTATTGAATCTGAATCGCATCAAAAACATACGTGCAATCGTGAGAATGTGTTTTTGAAATAAATTGAAAAATTCAAACGCTCGTAGATTTTCGCATATGAATTCACAAGAAAGACTTATGGTCGTATTTGCGCCGTATTTGCGTCGTACTTGGTTCGAATCAAGTCCATGCGATCATGGCATCCTATTGTTTTGATTTATTTCGGGTGTTCTCCTTTGCTCATTCTGTTTTCGATGGCTGCACGTACAAAACTCACAAATAAAGGGTGAGGATGAATGACCGTACTGCTATATTCGGGGTGAAATTGCACGCCAATGTACCATTTGTGGTCCGAAAGTTCGATGATTTCTACCAGATCGGATTCCTCGTTAATGCCACTACAAAGCATTCCTGCCTTTTCGAAGTCTGCTCTGTAGGCATTGTTAAATTCGAAGCGATGACGATGGCGTTCTCGGATTTCTTCTTTTTGATAGATTTGAAAAGCTTTGCTTTCCTTTTTCAGCTTGCAGGGATAGGCGCCAAGCCGCATGCTGCCACCCAGGTTGAGCACATGTTTCTGATCTTCCATCATATCTACCACTTTATGAGGCGTGTTGGGATCGATTTCGGTGGTGTTGGCATTAGCGTAGCCTAATACATTGCGTGCAAACTCGATGGACATGGCTTGCATGCCCATGCAGATGCCAAAGCAGGGAATATCGCGTTCGCGAGCATATTTCAGAGCTACCAGCTTGCCTTCGATTCCCCGTGAGCCAAAGCCGGGAGCAATGACGATGCCATCCATTTTTTGCAGTTTCTTCTCCACATTTTCGTTCGTAATGTTATCCGAAAGAACCTTCACTATTTTTACCTTGCGGTTGTTGTAAGCTCCCGCGTGTGTAAGCGATTCCGTTATCGAGAGATAGGCATCCTGCAGCTGGACGTACTTGCCCACAAGCCCGATTGTAACTTCGTCGGTGGCATTTTCCAGCTTTTCGACAAAGGAAGTCCAGTCGTTCATATCGGCTTGCGGAACTTGTCGCAAATCGAATCCCATTTTCGACAATACGACCTCATCGAGTTTTTCGGCCTGCATGTTAAGAGGAACACGATAGATCGTAGAAGCATCAATGGATTGCAGAACCGCTTCGGGTTCGATGTTACAAAACAAGGCTACTTTTTTGCGCATTTCGGCAGAAATGTTGTATTCGGTGCGAAGCACCAGAATATCGGGTTGTACTCCTTGCTCCTGAAGTGCTTTTACGGAGTGTTGTGTAGGTTTCGTCTTCAACTCCTTTGCGGCCGCAATGAATGGAACGTAGGTTAAATGGATGATCAGACAATTTTTTCCTTTTTCCCATTTAAGCTGACGCACACTTTCGATATAGGGTAACGATTCGATGTCGCCTACCGTACCTCCGATTTCGGTAATCACAAAATCAAAATTGCCGGTATTGCCCAGCAAATTGATGTTGCATTTGATTTCGTCGGTGATGTGGGGGATAATCTGTACGGTTTTACCTAAATAATCGCCATGGCGTTCCTTATTAATTACGTTTTGATAGATACGTCCTGTAGTAATATTATTGGCTCGATGTGTCTCAACCCCTAAAAATCTTTCGTAGTGTCCCAAGTCGAGGTCAGTTTCCTGTCCGTCAACCGTTACATAGCATTCGCCGTGTTCGTAGGGATTGAGTGTGCCCGGATCGACATTGATGTATGGATCGAGTTTCTGATTAGTTACTCTGAACCCTCTCGCCTGAAGTAATTTACCGAGTGAAGCTGCGATAATGCCTTTACCGAGGGAAGAAACAACTCCTCCTGTGATAAAGATATATTTTGTGTTGTCGGGATTCTGTTTCATAAATGTGCAGATTTTGCTGCAAAGTTACTAAAAACCGTCGATATGTACATCTTTTACGGAACGGCCTGAGGGGTCAGCATTATTTTTGAAAGCAGCATCCCATTCGAGGGCAACAGATGTGCTGCATGCAACGGAGGCTTCTGAAGGGACGCATCGTGCCGCACTGTCCGAGGGGAAGAGTTCGCTATAGATGGAACGATACACGTATTCCTCTTTGGTCATTGGCGGATTGATGGGAAAACGATATTGTACGTTTTCCATTTGTTCGTCCGAAACTTTTTCGTTGGCTATAGCCTTGAGGGAATCGATCCAGCTATAGCCGACTCCGTCTGAAAACTGTTCTTTTTGTCGCCATGCAATTTCTCTGGGTAGATAATCCTGAAAAGCTTCACGTAGAATATGTTTCTCTATTTTGCCGTTACATGCCATCTTATCGCGAGGGTTGAGGCGCATGGCAACATCCAGAAATTCCTTGTCGAGAAAAGGTACGCGTCCTTCCACTCCCCATGCTGCAAGTGACTTATTGGCACGCAGACAATCGTAGAGATGCAGCTTGCCGAGTTTACGCACTGTTTCTTCGTGAAACTCTCGTGCATTTGGCGCTTTGTGAAAGTAGAGATAGCCTCCAAAAATTTCGTCGGCGCCTTCGCCTGAAAGCACCATTTTTACACCCATCGATTTGATATAACGTGCCAACAGATACATGGGGGTGCTGGCCCGTACGGTGGTAACATCGTAGGTTTCGATGTGGTAAATGACGTCCCGAATAGCGTCGAGCCCTTCCTGTACGGTGTAATGAATTTCGTGATGAATGGAACCGATGTGTTCGGCCACCTTGCGCGCAGCAGCCAAGTCGGGTGATCCTTCAAGTCCAATAGCAAACGAATGAAGGCGAGGCCACCAAGCTTCTTCTTTGTTGCCACTTTCGATGCGTCGCGCAGCAAATTTTTTTGCAATTGCGGAAATAATAGAGCTGTCCAATCCTCCGGAAAGAAGTACTCCATACGGCACGTCAGACATCAGCTGACGTTCTACGGCATCTTCGAGAGCTTTACGAAGCGTTTCAACGCTGGAGGTATTGTTCTTCACATTGTCATATTCCATCCAGTCGCGATGATACCATTGTGTGGGTTGACTGTCACAACTGTAGAAATATTGTCCGGGTAAAAATTCTTCGATTTTGTTGCAATAGCCCTCAAGCGCTTTCAACTCCGAAGCCACGTAGTAGGCTCCATCTTTGTCCCATCCCTGATAGAGGGGAATAATGCCGATGTGGTCGCGTCCGATCAGAAAGCAATTGTTTTCGATGTCATAGAGAGCAAAGGCAAAAATTCCGTTGAGATCCTCGAGAAAGTTCGGTCCCTTTTCGCGATAGAGTGCGAGGATGACTTCGCAGTCCGATTGGGTGAGGAATTCGTACTTCCCTTCGAAATGTTTGCGTATTTCGCGATGATTGTATATTTCGCCATTTACTGCCAGCACCAATTTTCTATCCTTACTATAGAGCGGTTGTCCTCCCGATTCGGGATCTACGATCGAGAGGCGTTCGTGAGCCATAATGGCTTTATCGTTCGAAAAAATTCCCGACCAGTCCGGCCCCCGATGACGGATGGTTTTCGACATTTTGAGGATTTGCGGACGCAATGATTCTTCCGACCGTTTTATATTGAATGTACAGACTATTCCACACATAAGAAAGTAGTTTTTGTTTGAATATTTTATAAATCGAGATTGAAGAAAATCATTCTTTCATCAGAAATTGATGAATGCCTTCGGCAACTTTCCGCCCAGAGGCAATGGCACGTACCACCAAACTTGCGCCGGAGGCGGCGTCACCGGCAGCAAAAACTTTATCGACGCTGCTGCGATTTTTCGAGTCGATGGCAACGTTTCCTCTTCCGTCATATTTTACACCCAGCTCTTCAAGCAAGCCTTCGTGCACAGGATGAACAAATCCTAAAGCCAGAAACACGATATCTGCCCTTATTGTACGAGTTTTGCCGGTTGACAACATTTGCATCCGTCCATTTTCGTCCTTTTTCCATTCAACTTCTTCCACCACTACCTCTTTTACCTTGCCTTCTTCTCCTCTAAATTCGAGCGTATTGAGCGACCAGTATCTTTCGCAGCCTTCTTCATGAGAGCTCGATGTCTTCAAAACATTTGGATAGAAGGGCCACGGCGTGTCCGGATTTTTGCCGACCGGAGGTTGGGGCATGATTTCGATTTGAGTAACTTTTTTTGCTCCCTGACGTATTGAGGTTCCCACACAGTCCGATCCCGTATCGCCACCTCCAATCACCAAGACATACTTGTCTTTTGCAGTAATTGTTTCCGGATTCGTTATCTCATCGCCCATGATTTTCCGGTTTTGTTGCGAAAGAAAATCCATGGCGAAGTAAATCCCTTTCAGTTCGCGCCCCTTGGGATTAATGTCGCGTGGATGTCCTGCGCCAATGGCAATGCACACTGCGTCAAATTGGTCGAGTATTTCATTTCCCGATATGGTTTTTCCGATTTCCATATCGGGCTTAAAGATGATCCCTTCTTCTTCCAACAATGACAGACGTCGATCGATAATGTTTTTATTCAGTTTGAAATTGGGGATGCCATAACGCATCAATCCCCCGATTCGGTGATCTTTTTCGAAAACGGTTACCGAATGGCCTTTCTTATTGAGTTGATCGGCGGCGGCCAAGCCTGCCGGCCCTGATCCAATTACGGCTACCTTTCGTCCTGTTCTGTATTTTGGCGGATTTGCCTTAATCATACCTTCATTGAAGGCTACTTCAGTAACGGCTGCTTCGTTTTCGCGAATGGTTACCGGTGCATCATGCAGATTGAGTACGCAAGCTTTTTCGCAAGGTGCAGGACAAACTCTTCCGGTGAAATCGGGGAAATTGTTTGTTTGGTGGAGTACATCGATGGCTTTTTTCCACTCGTTTTTGTAGATCAGGTCTTGCCATTCGGGCATGATATTTCCCAGCGGACAGCCCCAGTGACAAAAAGGTATGCCGCAGTCCATGCAGCGCGATGCCTGCAACTTTCGGTCTTCGCGATTGAGTGTTTGTTCTACTTCGCCGAAGTCGTATATTCTTTCATAGACGGGACGATAGCCCGCTTCTTTGCGAGGAATCGTCTTGAATGCCTTAGGATTTCCCATTTTTTGTTGAATTTATATCTTGATTGCGCCAATGGCTGTAGTTTTAACCAGTCTATCGGCCTTATCGAGAATTGTTTATTTTTATTTTCTATCGGATAATTATCGATGAGATTTATTTCTAATATTCTCGAAAGCATGATTTCTATTTTATAATAGTAAATGCTGCAATCACGAGAATGGTTGGATGTCAATCGATTTCTTAATAATCTCTTTCAACTGTTGCTATTTTTTTGTTGAGTTCCATCATTCGCTCTTCCTGCAACACTTTCTTGTATTCGATAGGAATTACTTTGATGAATTTTTCTACGTATTCGTCCCAATTGTCGAGAATTTTTTTGGCCAATGGACTACCGGTGTAGCGGTGATGCTTTTGGATGAGCGATTTCAATTCTTTGTTGTCGGCCATTTCTTCGATGAGCGAAAGTTCCACCATCTGCATGTTGCAATAGTAGTCGAAATCGCCCTCTTCGTCAAGCACATAGGCAATGCCTCCACTCATGCCCGCAGCAAAGTTTCGTCCGGTACGGCCAAGCACAACCGTCCGGCCGCCGGTCATATATTCGCAGCAATGGTCACCGGCTCCTTCCACAACGGCTATGGCTCCCGAATTGCGTACGCAAAAACGTTCGCCTACAACGCCGTTGATAAATACTTCTCCACTTGTTGCCCCGTAAAGCAGGGTGTTGCCGCAAATAATGTTTTCTTCGGGCTTAAATCGGCTGCCCATAGGGGGGGCGACAATGATGCGTCCACCGGAAAGACCTTTTCCCAAATAATCGTTGGAGTCGCCGTAAAGTCGGAAGGTAACGCCTTTTGCTAAAAAAGCGCCAAAACTTTGTCCGGCCGACCCGTTGAAGATGGCGGTGATGGTGTCGTCGGGCAATCCGTCGTTGCCATACCGAAGGGCGATTTCACCTGATAACATGGCGCCTGTGGCACGATCGGTGTTTCTGATTGGTGAAACAATGCTGACCGGTTGCTTGAATTCGATGGCTGATATCGATTGACGGATGAGATTGCGATCAAGAACGTCATCTATTTTGTGCTGTTGCGGGGTCGTTTTCCGAATGGAAACTTTGGTCGCTTCCTCCGGGAAAAACATAATGCGCGACAAATCGATTTTTTCGGATTTCTCCGATTCAGGATAATGACGGCGCACGAGCAGGTCCGAACGTCCAATAATTTCGTCCAACGAACGAAAGCCTAATTCGGCCAAATGTTCGCGTACATTTTGTGCCATAAAACGGAAGAAATTAACCAGATATTCATAACGTCCAACAAATTTCTTACGAAGTTCTTCATCTTGTGTGGCAACACCTACCGGACAGGTATTCATGTGGCATTTGCGCATCATCACACATCCGAGCACAATGAGTGCACTTGTCGCAAAACCGTATTCTTCGGCTCCCAACATGGCGGCGATAACTATGTCGCGGCCGGTTTTCAGTTGACCGTCGGTTTGCAATTTCACAACACTGCGCAGATTGTTGATGACCAATGTCTGTTGTGTTTCGGCAAGGCCTATTTCGAGAGGAAGTCCGGCATGCTTGATGGAACTGGCAGGGCTGGCACCGGTTCCGCCTTCCGAACCACTGATTACAATCAAATCGGCTTTTGCTTTTGCCACACCGGCAGCAATAGTTCCGACGCCACTTTCCGAAACGAGTTTTACACTGATTACGGCTCGCGGATTTACATTCTTTAAATCGAAAATGAGTTGTGCCAAATCTTCGATTGAATAGATATCGTGATGAGGTGGAGGGGAAATGAGCGAGATGCCCGGAATGGAGTGCCGTGTTTTTGCAATGATTTTGTCCACTTTATAACCCGGTAATTGTCCTCCTTCACCCGGTTTCGCGCCTTGTGCAATTTTAATTTGCAATTCGTCGGCATTGACGAGATATTCTGTTGTGACGCCGAATCTGCCAGACGCAATTTGTTTGATGGCGCTTCGGGTACTTAATCCGTCGGCACGTGGTTTGAAACGTTCAGGGTCTTCCCCCCCTTCCCCTGTATTACTGCGTCCGCCTATAATGTTCATGGCCTTCGCTATTGCTTCGTGAGCTTCGATGCTGATCGATCCATAGGACATGGCGCCTGTGCAAAATCTCTTCATGATGTTTTCTATTGGCTCCACTTCCGAGATGTCGATAGGGTTGCGTTTATAGCCGAGCAAATCGCGTATGAAAGCGGGGGAAGATTTTTCGTCCGACAGGCGCGTAAATTCCTTGAATTTGTCATAATCGTTTGTTCGGGTCGATATTTGTAGTAAAGCTATGGTTTCGGGATTCCAAGCGTGATAAACGCCGTCAATGCGATAGGCATAAAGACCCGAGTTCTTGAGAACAAGTGGTTCGTTGCTGTTAAGTGCAAAAGCTCTATTATAAGGTTCCAGCACTTCCCGAGCAATATCCGAAAGATCGATTCCTTCTATTTTGGAAGAAATATCTCTAAAGTATTTGTTCAGGACTTCCGAAGAAATGCCGAGAGCTTCAAAAATGTGAGCCCCACGATAACTTCGCAAAGTGGAATTACCCATTTTGGAAAGGACTTTCAGCAATCCCTTGTTGACTGCATGAATATAGTTCTGCTTTGCCGATTTGAAATCCATAGGAAGTTCACCCGATTTCACTTTGTCGCTCAAAAGGGCAAATACCAGATAAGGATTAATGGCATTTGCTCCAAATCCGAATAAAAGGGCAAAGTGCATTACCTCACGTGGTTCGGCACTCTCGACAACAATATCGATTTGCATGCGCTTGCGCTTTTCTACCAGATAAAGGTGAACGGCCGATGTGGCCAGGAGCGACGGGATCGGCGCATGATTGGCATCAACGCCTCGATCGCTAAGAACAATGTAGTTTTTACCTTCATCTACAGCTTTTTCAACGGCAACGCAAAGTTCATCAATGGCCTTGCGAAGTCCTTCTTCTCCTTTTTTGGGATCGAAAAGCATGGGCAGTATGGCCGTTTGAAAACCTTTGTATCGCAGGTTCGAAAGAATGTCGAAATGGGTATTGGTCAGAATTGGGCTTTTTATCTTGACTATTTTAGATAGTTCGGGTATATTACCCAATAGATTTTGATGGATGGCTCCGATATAACCGGTAAGCGACATGACAAGTTCTTCTCGGATAGGATCGATTGGCGGATTGGTTACCTGTGCGAATTGTTGTCGAAAATAGTTGAATAGTCGTTGTGGCTTATCCGAAAAAGCGGCCAATTCCACATCATTGCCCATCGACGAGGTAGGTTCCTTGCCTTCCTGAGCCATCGGCAATATCAGTTTATCCACATCTTCCACCGTGTAACCGAATGCTACTAATTGTCGGTCGAGATCTTTCATATCGTTGTTCACCATACGTCCGGAAGAAAGGTCATCCAGATTGACGCAATTTTTGTTGAGCCATTCTCGATAAGGGAAAGCATTCGCCAGTTCGTCCTTCAATTCTTTATCCGAATGAATCTGTCCTGTGAGAGTATCTACCAGAATCATCTTGCCGGGCTTCAACCGTCCACGTGCTTTGATGTTTTCGGGTTCTATTTCGATAGTTCCGGTTTCGGAAGCAATGATAATTGTGTGGTCATTGGTTATGGTATAGCGGGCAGGTCGCAATCCATTGCGGTCGAGCATTCCACCTGCATATCTTCCGTCGCTGAAAAGTAGAGTTGCCGGACCATCCCAAGGCTCCATCAACATGCTGTGATATTCGAAGAATGCCTTGACGCTGTCCGAAATGGGATTTTTGTCGTTGAAGCTTTCAGGAACGAGCATGGCCATGGCGTGAGGCAAGGTTTTTCCGGACATTACGAGAAATTCGAGGACATTGTCGAGCGAAGCACTGTCGCTCATGCCCGGTTGAACAATGGGATATAGCTCGTTGAGATCGCCCAAAACATCTGATTTGAGAACGCTTTCGCGGCTTTCCATCCATTGGCGGTTACCTCGAATGGTATTGATCTCGCCATTGTGTGCCAACATACGGAATGGTTGTGCCAAATCCCAAGTAGGGAATGTATTGGTGCTGAATCGTGAGTGTACGAGCGCCAATCGCGAAGTGAAATTCGGGTTCGTCAAATCGGGAAAATATTCTCGCAGTTGTAGCGAAGTGAGCATCCCTTTGTAAACCATTTGCCGTGCAGACAGACTTACGATGTAAAACGAACGTTGTTTGCCGATTGCGGTATGTGCAATGGCGTTTTCTATTTTTTTACGAACAATATATAGTTTTCTTTCGAGCTCTTCGGGTGAAAAAAATCCGGTAACGAATAACTGTTTGATATCTGGTTCATTGGAAGCAGAAATTTCGCCCAAACAGTTGCTGTTGACAGGAACATCGCGCAGATGAAGCAGTTTTAGACCTTCTTCCTCAAGCTTTTCGGAAATGATGTTGAGACAGAGATCTTGATCTTCGGCCTTTTTGGGTAAAAATACAAGTCCCGTTCCGTAACGACCTTCCGCAGGAACTGCAATACCCTGCAGAAGAATAAATTCGTGCGGGATTTGAACTAAAATCCCGGCTCCGTCGCCGGTTTTGTTATCGGCACTCTCTGCGCCGCGATGTACCATGTTTTCAAGTACGCATAATCCTTTTTCAACGATGTCGTGCGATTTTTCGCCATCAAGTGTAATAACCAAACCTACACCGCACGCATCATGTTCGTTTTGGGAGGAATAAAGCGTATTTTGTTCAAATTGAAAAATTTGTTGGAAGGGATTATCTTCGTTCATAGTGGAATTTGTAGATTTTATTAAAATAGTGGATAAATCACTTATCCACTATTCCTCATTATTAAACTGAAAAAAATAAAAAAATTGAGGTTTTCTCAACTTATAAAGAGCAGTTCGCGATATTTCGGCAGTGGCCACATTTCGTTGTCAACTATAAGTTCGAGCTTGTCCACATGATACCGAATCGTGTTGAAAAACGGTTCTACGGTATCATGATATGCTATAGCTTTTTCGCGGGCATCTTCTATTTTGTTTGCAACCTTGCGCGCTTCCACCATGGCATCTACGCTGTTTTTGATCACCGAAATATGCGAAGCAATCTGTTCGATGAGAGAGGCATCTTCCTTAGACAGTTCTTCCGCTTTTTTTGCATCGAAAACCGCCCTCATTTTATAAAGATTGTCGAGCAATACCGATTGATATTGAGTGGCAACAGGAATGATATGATTGATCGACAGGTCTCCAAGAACACGCGCCTCAATCTGGATTTTCTTAGTATAGGTTTCCCATTTCACTTCGTTGCGAGCATGAAGTTCTTTTTTGGACATGACATTGATGCTTTCGAACATGTGTACCGACTGTTCGGAGGTATATGCATCGTAGATAAGCGGAACACTTGTTTCACAATCGAGGCCACGTTGCTTGGCTTCTTCTTTCCATTCGTCGCTATAACCATTCCCGTCAAAGCGTATGGGTTTGCATTCCTTGATGTAGATGCGCAGTGTATCGAAAATCGCCTGTTCTTTTTTCATTCCTTGCTTCATCTTTGCATCGATTATTTTTTTGAAATCGATGAGTTGCGCTGCAACGGCGGAATTGAGTGCTATCATTGCCGATGCACAATTGGCCGAAGATCCTACGGCACGAAACTCGAACCGATTCCCGGTAAAAGCGAAAGGAGAGGTCCGGTTTCTGTCTGTATTGTCAATCAAAACTTCGGGAATGTGAGTAATTCCCAACTTCATTTTTTTTAATTCGTCCACCGTAATATCGTCGTCTTCCGAACTGTATTCAATTTTGTCGAGAACAGCAGAGATTTGAGTTCCCAAGAAAACCGAAATAATGGCCGGAGGTGCTTCATTGGCCCCCAATCGGTGTGCATTATTTGCTGACATGATAGACGCCTTGATTAATGCATTGTGCTTATAAACCGCCATAAGCGTGTTTACGAGAAAGGTGACAAATTGCAGATTTTCGTTGGCGGTTTTTCCCGGTGTGAAAAGTCCGACACCCGTGTCTGTTCCTAATGACCAGTTATTGTGTTTCCCCGATCCATTAATACCCGCAAAAGGCTTTTCGTGCAACAAAAGTTTGAAGTTGTGTTTCGAGGCTATTTTTTCCATCAACGACATTACGAGCAGGTTTTGATCGACTGCGAGATTAGTTTCTCCAAAAATGGGGGCTAACTCGAACTGGTTTGGAGCCACTTCGTTATGTCGAGTTTTCAACGGAATGCCGTATTTGTAGGCTTCAAATTCAACTTCGCGCATAAATGCAGCCACACGAGGAGGGATAGATCCAAAATAGTGATCTTCCAATTGTTGGTTTTTTGCACTTTCGTGACCCATCAAAGTGCGGCCGGTTAGGCTTAAATCAGGACGGGCATCGTATAACGCCTGATCTACCAGGAAGTATTCCTGTTCCCACCCAAGATACGAAAATACTTTTTTGACCGAAGGGTCGAATAATTTGCAGACTTCGGTAGCCGCTTTGTCGACAGCCGAAAGACTCTTGAGCAGCGGAGCTTTGTAATCGAGCGCTTCGCCGGTATATGAAATAAAAACCGTAGGAATGCATAACGTGTCGTCAACGATAAATGCCGGAGATGATGGGTCCCAAGCTGTGTAACCACGAGCTTCGAAAGTATTGCGAATACCTCCACTCGGAAAACTCGAGGCATCAGGTTCTTGTTGCGCCAGCAGTTTTCCCGAAAAACGTTCGATGATATCTCCACCCGCAACATCCTCGTAATCGATAAACGAATCGTGTTTTTCGGCTGTTCCCTCTGTCAGTGGTTGAAACCAGTGTGTATAATGAGTAGCGCCCATTTCCATTGCCCACATTTTCATTCCTGCAGCCACGTGATCGGCTATTTCGCGTTGAAGGGTTGCTCCTTTGTCAATAGCCTCCAATACTGTTTTCATCGTCTCTTTCGAGAGATATTTAGCCATTCGTTTACGGTTGAAAACGTATTTTCCGTAATACTCCGATGGAAGCCCATCAGGTGCTGCAATTTCTACGGGAGTGTGCTTGCTCGCTTCCTCCACAGCTTTAAATCTTAATCTTGACATAGGTTGTGATATGAATAAATGTGATAAAATATTATCGTTTTTTGTTTGCTTTGCCAAATTTCATTGCTTTATTTTTGATTCAAATCTTTTGACTAAAAATATCGGTTCGAAATCTTTTATGCCACAAAAGTAATACAATATTTTTTTTTCGACAAAATAAATATCCATTTGTTTGTCGAAAAAGATAATATTTAACATTATGATAGGGAAAATTGAAATATTGTGTCAATATGTATGGTTTAGGGAAAGCGATAAATCATATTGATGTGTTTTTGGGGATATGGGTGAAGAATTAAAATGAAAGTGGAATTCAAGATGCTCGTTCGGTTCTATGAGTTGATGTTTTTTCTTTACAAGTTCTTCTTACTTTGGGTATTATCTTTTATGGAAAATACTTTTTGTTATTTTATATTATACGAGTGGTAGGAATTTTGATGATAGTCGTGTACTGAAAATTGATCGAATAGCAGTGAATAGCGTACAGGTACAACTTAGTTCGATCTAAAAATGACGGAAGTAGGAAGTTAAGATGGTATTCGAAAAATGGTGGAGAAAAGGGGTAAACTTCTCCTTGAAAATCGATTAACGATATCGTTGATATTGTTTTAATGCTCAAAATCTGCAAAAGGACAGCCTGTAATTATTTAATTACAGGCTGTCCGGAAAAATATTGAATGTACCCAGAGCCGGGATCTAATTATAAAGCCTCATAAAATTCCGTAGAACAAAAATGAGCATTAATTATCTAACAAACAGAATATTATAAAATAAATCCATTTCATCAAATATCATAAAATTTCATCAGATTCAAATTAGGTTGACAAAATATTTGCGTTTTTGTCAACCGTTATATATCTTTGTGATATTTAAAATTTGATGATTATGGCTACAATAAATCTCTCTTTATCGTCTAAGATTGACAAAAATACAAAAAAATCTGAAATACTAATACGTTTCATAGGAAGCAGGGAACATGTATTTCGTTGCAAGAGTAGCCTGTTTGTCAACCCTGAAAGATGGAATAAAGAAAATGAAAAAATCATTATACCACGTTTAGCTACTTCGGAACAAAAATATCTGGTGAATCTGCAAACCAAGCTTGACGCTCTTAAAAATTTAATTATCGAATCCTACGCTTCAGCCGACAAGTCAAAAGTTGACAAAAATTGGCTGGTAAACATTGTTGATAATTTTCACCACCCTAAAACAAATATAAAGCCTGAAACGCCAAGTTTCATAGAATTATTCTATACTTTCATTGAAAACAGAAAACTTTCTCAAGTTAGAAAAAACAACTTCAAAGTCATAGCCAGAGCACTACAACGCTTTGAATTGTACCAACAAGTCACAGAGGACGAAAATTTCAGCCTGACATTAGAATCTATAACACCCGAGACATTACGTCAATTCGATAAGTTTCTTCGAGAGGAGCATGTTTATTGTGCTAAGCCGGAATACAAACTGATTTACGACACCTTCCCGGAAAAAAGAACACCACAAAAAAGAGGGCAAAATACAATCAACGATGTTCATACCAAATTCAGAACATTTTATATTTGGGCGAACGATTGCGGTTTTACGTCAAACAATCCGTATAAGAACTTCAAAATAGAGGAATGTGTATATGGAACACCCATATATATCACCATTGAAGAACGAAATCAGATATACAACACAGACCTTTCACACAGGCCTCAGTTAGCTATACAGCGGGATATATTTGTTTTTCAATGCCTTATAGGTTGCCGTATAGGTGATTTATATAAAATGAAGAAATCACATGTTATAAATGGTGCAATTGAATATATCCCACGTAAAACCAAAGAAGGAAGACCGGTAACCGTACGAGTTCCGTTAAACGCAACCGCTAAAGAAATCTTAAAGCGATATGAAGAATACCAAGGCGACACCCTATTGCCTTTCATAAGCGAACAGAAATATAACGATGCAATAAAAAAGATTTTCGAAGTTGCCGGAGTAACGCGAATAGTTACTGTTATTAATCCTACAACCCGGGAAGAAGTGAAAATACCGATTAATGAAATAGCCAGTAGCCACATGGCACGTCGGACATTTGTAGGCAATCTTTACAAAAAAGTTAAAGATCCAAACCTGGTTGGTTCTTTAAGTGGGCACAAAGAAGGGAGCAAAGCTTTTGCACGTTATCGGGACATTGATGAGGATATGAAAAAAGAATTAGTAAATTTGTTGGACTAAAGCGATACTTGAATATGCCGGAATCTAAAATCAAGGATGTATCACCCGATGACATTTATTTCATGACATGGCTAATCGAGTGTATAGAATATGATGATATTGGTAACCCTTATATGCCGGTATTCCATGACACTATAACGCAAGATTATTATATGCCGGAAGCTGATTATGTATTGAATCAAAAAGCGAACGATGAAAATTTAATAAATAAAATAGACCGTTTGTGGGCGTTAGCTGATTATGATAATAGACCAGAAGAATATAGTTCATTATCTCGCTATCTTAAAGAATTAGCTTTTAAATACGTACACAAAAGATGTGTCAGAAATGGTAAAAATAATATCCACACTTATTTTGAGGAATGGATAGACCACACCGTTCCACTCGTTTCAGACGAAAAGGGCGAGTTAAGTTTTCTTGTATTCAATTTTGATATTGATAACCTTGTGAAAGAATTCGGAAAAAATCTGAAACTTTATACGAAGGTCATATATAAACCCAAAAGCGACTCCCCTGCAGAAATGGTTAGAATACGATTAAAAGACTTTTTTGCAAACGAGCAGCAAATTCATAATTCAAATAAAGAAAATAAGATTTCATTGGATGAAATTCATCTCCCTAATAAATATGAAATTTTCATGAAAGAACTAAATCCTTATAAGTTCACAGAGCTGGAAAAAGTGAAAAATCTGAATGAAGAACAGCTAAAAGAACTTATCAAAAGAATTGTTGAATATGATGTTGCTAGTGCTGTGGCTATGCTTTACTTTTTGGAGTTGCCAAATAAATTATCAAAAGAATTTGGATTAACTAAAGAAAAGCAGTATTTAATTGTTTCACGCTCGCTAAATTGTAGTCATAGAACCGTTAAAGGCAATTTTTTAACGGTTTCAAGTCCCAATTCTAAGGAAGATCGATACAAATATCCCGCTTGCGATAAACTTGAGATTGTAGAAAAAGAGTACGAGCAAATACGCAATTCTTAAAATAAAGAAGGGAGAACGATTTTTTATTTTGGGAGAATTTGCCCAAAAATACCCATATATTTTCGCCCCTGATTCAAATTAGAATCAGGGTTTTCTTTTGGTGGGAGAATGTCACAACTGGAAACTTTTAACAATAGACATTCTATTATAGTTGTAAATGAAAAATGAAAAAAATAGTCAATTAATTGAACTTGCGAGTTCATATCCTGGCCTTGGCCTAATGGTCATAGTTAAATGTAGCGACTTAATAGATGCAATTAGCTTTATGGCTAAAGAAGACATGTTCCAAAAGGAACAAAAAAATTCGGACAAAATTGCCGAGACGTATTTAACCGAAGGTGAAGTAAGGCAGATGTTGAATGTCAGTCATTCCACCCTTTGGCGATGGAAAAAAGAGGAGTATTTGATACCGGTAAAAGTTGGCAGAAAAAACAGATATAAGAAATCCGAGATTGAAGCTCTGTTCAATCAAAAAAATTAAATCCGAAGTTACGCAGCGAATACGTGGACGACAAGCTGCAAAAAAATTGAAAAGTCGTTTCACAAATAGATATAGCTTTTTTTAGAGCAACAAAAATAGAGATAAATATTTAATAAATAAATTAATAAATTAATAAATATGAACAAAGATGACATACAAAAAAATAGCATTATAGTATCGAATGGAGTTGAATCCTCAACTTCCCCAAAATCCGAAATTTCCTACATGGATGAAATTTCTGAAAAAGATGAATTATCAAATATCTCCTTAAAAACAGAGAAAGAGGAAACTAAGGAAATAGAGGAAGTGAAGGAAATCGCCGTTATGGAAGAAAATGAGGAAACGGAGGAAGAAGAAAAATACAAAAATATTTTACCTACTTTCCCACGCGAAGTATATGAAGATTTACCTGAAATTTTAAGTAAAGCGGTTGCTAAAGGAATTTCAGATGAAGATAAAGACATTCTTTTATTAGGATCAATAGTTTCACTATCGGCTTGCATGTCGAATGTTTCCGGCATATATGATCAAAGGGAAGTTTTCCCAAATCTTTTTTTGTTTGTTACAGCTAAGGCATCTGCGGGTAAAGGCAGGCTCGCATTATGCCGAAAATTAGTGGAACCAATTCACAAGGAACTTTTAGAAAAACAAAGACAGGATATGGTGGAATATAAGTCTGCCCTGCAACTCTTCAAAGCAACAAGTTCCTCTTCCGAATTGGGCAAACCTCAGGAACCTCCACAGAAAACGCTCATTATTCCGGCTAATAGTAGTGCGACAAGTGTGTTTCAGATTCTTAATGATAATAATGGTGTTGGACTAATATTTGAAACCGAAGGAGATACTTTGGCTCATGCTTTTAAAAGTGAGTATGGCAATTATTCTGATGGTTTTCGAAAAGCCTTTCACCATGAAACGATCTCTTATAGTCGTCGAAAGGATAAAGAGTTTGTCGAACTTGATAAACCAAAACTTTCAGCTGTTTTGTCGGGTACGCCAAGCCAAGTCGCAACACTTATACCAAGTGCTGAAAATGGTTTGTTTAGCCGTTTCATTTTTTATTGTATGAATATAAAACCGGAATGGAAAAATGTATTTGAAAATTGTGGTGAAGAAAACTTGGACCTGTTTTTTGAAAAATTAGGTAGGGAATTTTATGAATTTTATAACCGGTTAAAATCAGAACAGGTAATAACATTTAGTATTACTCCGGAACAACAAGCAGAGTTCAATTCCTTCTTTTCCGATACACAAAAAAAGATGCATTGCATATTAGGAGATGAATATCTTGCAAGTGTTCGCCGTTTAGGACTGATTGCTTTCCGAATTGCAATGATTCTGACTGTACTTAGAAGAAAAGAAAGCTCGGAACCTTCAGCGAAATTAGTTTGTTCTGATAGAGATTTTCATACAGCCATGTCTATAGTTAGCGTACTTATTGAACATGCAACATTTGTTTTTAACCTATTACCGGCTGAAAAAATGTATGATAGCAAAGGAAAATCAAATAAACAACTGTTTTTGGATGCCCTTCCAAAAGAATTTAACAGGCAGGATTATTTGAAGATTGTTGAAAATTTGGGCATAAAGGCAAAAACAGCGGAAAAGTATCTTTCAGAATTTAGAAAAGCAGGGCTAATCTTACATGAAGGACATAACAAGTACAGTAAAAATAAAAATTCACCTTTCGCAAGTAAAATAACTTGGTGATTTAAAGAAAAAAAAGCAACACATTTATTCGGTAAAGTCAATGACAATCGTAGCCGGAACTGTCTGAAATTAAATATCGGACAATATGGCATAAAAACAGGCATCAACCTGTTTTTATTTTGACTTTACTGCCGGATTTTACGATTTTCAAACGTATAATTTGCATATTAAGTTCTCCCGCTGATTCCATTCCATAGATTTGCATCACAACCTCCCGGATATTCAAACGGATTTTTATATTCGGAAACCCCGAAAACTCATAATTATAAAAGTTCAAAAAAATCCGTCTGCACTCCATTCAGATAAATCATTTATAAACCATAAAATTTATTTTATGAGTAAAAATATTATTTTACCAAAAGACTCAGATGAATACCTGAGCGATTTTATGACCGAACTTCCGGTTAATTGCCTGTTCGACAAAGGCAAAACAGGCTGTGGTGGAACCACCATTGCCATACAAAACGAGATAGATACAATTATTGCAATGCCCTATGTCAATGTAATAAAAAACAAAACGGATCAGCACCCCGAATTATTAGGCATATACCAAGGAGTTACAGATCAAGAAATTTTAGATTACCTCCAAAACCACCCAAAGAAAAAAATTGCAGTAACTTATGACAAATTGGAATACCTGATCTATCTACTTCAACAAAACGGGTACGAACCATATAGCCGGTTTTATTTGCTGATCGATGAGTGGCATATTCTTTTTAATAGCTATGCTTTTAGAAACGAAGCCGTGAAAAAAGTATTGTTCCATAGTCCCAAGTTCGAAAAAGTAACTTATATGACCGCAACCCCCATTGAAGATGAATTTATCCTGAATGAACTCAAAGATCTACCCGTTGTTCAAGTCTCATGGCCCAATACGGTAAATGTAAATATCAAACCGGTTATTACTTCCAGGCCGATAAATGAAGTTTGCAGACTGATAACCGATGCACTTACAGGCAAAATGTTTGGCAACCTGCATTTCTTTGTGAACAGCGTTGATTTTATTGCCGAAGCAATTTCAAAAACCAATTTAAAACCCGATCAGGTCCGTGTTATTTGTTCCGACAACACTTCGCCGGGGAGAGGGCGCAAAAGCAATCAAAAAAAGTTGGGGAGCGAATATCGGATTGCTACGACAACAGACCCTGTAAAACAAATCAACTTTTACACCTCTACGTGCTTCGAGGGGTGCGATATCTACGACAAAAATGGAAGAACTTACATTGTCAGCGATAAAAACAAATCACATACGCTACTGGATATTTCAACATTAATCATTCAAATATGTGGCCGAATTCGGGATTCACACTATAAAACGGAAATAACCCATATTTTCTCCGAAACCCGATACAACAATTTTACTTCTTATGAGGAGTTCAAAAAAAGTTCCGAAAAGCAAATTCTACAAACCAAAGAGTGGATTAAAGAAGTTAACGCAATGACTTCTGAAAACCGGAAAATCACCATTTCCTTAATCGAAAAAAACAACAAAGGGGGATTAAACGAGAGATACATTCAGAAAGTAGGTGATGAGCTTGTTTTTGACGAAAATTTGGTTAAGCTCGACATTGTAAACTTCAAAATTACTCATAGCCTTTACGCTTCAAGAATAACGCTTAAACATGAGTATGGCAAATATGGTTTTAATGTACTCCCCGAAACAGAAGTACTTTATACCGACAAGTTAGTAGCCAATACTTCCGCCCGAATTTCATTCAAAGACTTATTCGACGAATATGTCAGACTCAAAAAAGATATTCCCATGTTTTATTTCGGAAACATAGATGAACGAATCACGCTCATTGAAACAGAGAAACCTTTGATAAAAATTGCCTACGACACATTAGGAGTCGACAAAGTCAAAGAATTAAAATACAACGTTTCAAATATAAAAAGAACGATACTTAAATATCAAGGGAACAAATCCGATGCCGCTAAAATTATTGAATGTCTGAATGATGTTGGCATTAAAGAGGGTAGCACTATTCGTGTAAGCGAATGTAAGAAAATGCTGCAAAAAATATATTCAGACCTTGGCATTTACGAGAAATACAATAAAGTAAAAACAGCCAAAGCCACAGATCTTGCCCAATGGTTTGAAATAAAACGCCATACAGTTAAGGTAAAAGGTAAATCAACTGATTGCATCACTATAATAAAAAACAAAATCACATATTAAGACAAATTAAGGCTAAAAAGGTAAATCAGACACAAAAAATTTTCAAATTTTGCTTTGAAGAATAAAAAAAATAAATACATTTGCAAGGTAATGCACGGCGGTGCAATATCTTAGTTTTTAAACGAAAAGCGTTTTAGATATTACCTTGTTCGTCAAATCTACCAAATTTACAAAGTACAAGGGTAATGGCAACAAACGCTCCACGTCCATACGGCGTGGGGCTGTTGCTTTACTTGTACTTGGGTTTTGGTAGAACCTGACGAGCGGTAAAGTCTGACAGTTCCCACGCTTTTTTATTGTCAATACCGAAATTAGGAACGAGCAGTAAACAAATATTAGATAATGTATAAATCAATTAATTACAAGGGATTATGAAAAAAATATTATTTCTATTATCCATCTACATTCTTTTAATAGGATGTAGTAAAGAAGACACTCCAGTTGTAACATCCATTTCTTTTGATAAAAATGAAATATCAATCAAAGTGGGTGAATCTGAAACACTGAAGGTTATTCATGAGCCTTCAGATCTACCTGTTCCTTCTTATACATGGGAATCATCAAATGAAGATGTAGCAACTATAACAAATGGAAAAGTAACTGCAATGTCTGTAGGAGAAGCAACAATAAAGGTTACTGCTGCAGAATTGGGATTATCCGCTTCGTGTAAAATCAAAGTAAATCCGGTTGAAGCGGAAACAATAGTATTAAACACAACAAATCAAGAATTAAAAATTGGTGATGAATTTCAGTTGACAGCTACTATTGAACCGGAAAATACAACTGACAAATCAATTACATGGGAATCAAATGATGATAAAATTGCGACAGTTACCGAAGAAGGCTTAGTTAAAGCGGTTGGTGTAGGCAAAGCCATAATTACGGTAACCTCAGGGAATGTATCTGTTACTTGCAATATAGAAGTTGAACCTATACAAGTAACTGGAATTTCATTGTCTCATGAAGATATTGAGATAGAAATAACCGATGAATTTGAACTTCAAGCTACCATAAGTCCCGAAGACGCAACAAATAAGAAAATTATTTGGAGTAGCTCCGATGAAAAAATTGCTAAAGTCAGTGAGAATGGATTGATTACAGGTTTAGGTGAAGGAAAAACTATAATTACAGCCAAAAGTGAAGATGGGGGTCACACAGCCCAGGTTAATGTTACGGTAAATATAAAAGGTATAAAACTAGTCCCAAATAATATATCATTAGCTTTTCCTAATGGAGGAGAAATAATTTATGTATTTTCTCATAATAATAAAGTTTATCTTGGAGCGACGTGGACTAGCGATAATCCTGAAATTGCAGCAGTGACAGCAGTGACGGAATATGGAGTAGGTACTAATAGGGCTCTTATTAAGGCGAAGGGTGAAGGAGAAACAATAATTACGGCAACATCAGCAGGTGGATTAAAAACTGCAACCTGTACGGTAAAAGTGGAAAAGATAAAAGTCCAACAGATCGTTATTAACCACTCATCCTTATCTCTCCTTCCCACTGAAACTAAGCAATTATCAGCACTTGTGTACCCTGAAAATGCTTACAATAAAGAACTAAATTGGAGCAGTTCTAACCCAACTGTTGCCTCAATAACACAGGATGGATTGTTGCAAGCCAATCAAGTCGGATCTACAACTATTACCGTAAAATCCCAAGATGGAGGTGCAACCGCAACCTGCACTGTAAATGTTGATGATATTACGTCGTTTATTTCATTGTCATTTGACACATTTGGCGCACCAGGCCCGGTAATTATTAATGGGTTTTTAACCGGAGACATGTACTCAGTGATAACAAATAACAGTAATCAGACGATTGAACTGACTTCATTATATATATATGATGGTTATAGTGGCAGATTGGTAGGACGTTCCACAGATCCGACTTTATTAGGGTATCTATCAGCCGGGCATTCTAAGAATTTAGGCATGAAATTTAATTCCGTATATCGTCCGATTTTTAAATGGACATTTAAATGGAATGATAATGAATATGAAATTCAACATCAGTACACTGGGTCATCAAGTTTGAGGTCAACTTCTGTACAGGTAGAACAGTGGAACAAGATAGAACCAGTTAATGAATGAATGAACTGAAGCGGGTACTTTAAACTTCTACTTGTAAAATAGGGGTAATTTTCAAAGATGCTCTACAATAAACAATAGGGATCGCCAGAATTTCCCCTATCTCCATTTTTAAAAAATATAAATAGAGTATATAGGGAATTTACCGGTTGAAATTGTTTTGATGCATTATTTTTTTCAATAGTTCGTTAAATTTTTACGTAATATCCTTTTAATCAGATGATTATATTCTTAATTTTGTAAGGCGAATTCAGTACTAATAATCAATTAGTTATGAGTAACCTTTCTTAAAAAATACCGAACTGTTGTATATTGAGCACGGTCGGAATAAAGAAGAAATGAATTCGGCTTTTATGGCTTTTCTCGTACATTACATGCTTTATAGAAGGCATGGAGGAGTGAGAAAAGAACGGGGCGTAAAAAAACCTTTTCAGGCCGTCGAAAAACCTGTGGTGAGCAAAGCCGAACCATGGTTTATGTTAAAACCTGAAATTTTTAAGCAAAATCCTCGCATATTTAAAAACAAAATTTTATGTTTACAATCGAATAAAAGTCCAAGTTTCCATAAACAACCTTGTGAAACTTGACAATTAGTACTTAAATAGGATTGAAAAGCATGAGTTTTGAACGAAAATTAGAAAAACAAGTTATTGAGAACTTGATAAGTTCCAGTCTTTGGAAGACTTATTTGGAGAGCGACTGTAAAAATCAAAATATATTCTTAGCTATTAGAAATAACAGCATTGGCATCTACCATAAAGGAGGTAAATTATTTGGTTTTGAAAAAAATGAATTCAAAACACATATTAAGTATGCCTCTGTTATTGATAATTCAGAGAATGATTATTTGACAGAAAATGAATTATCTAAACATAAACTAATCGCTGATTTCAAAAATAATTATTCGAGAATTAAAGAAAATTGCAAGTTGTATTCTGGCATTGAGGCTTTGGGTGTTTCTGAGATTTATCACAAATACTCCTATCTCTCAAATAATAATATTGTTGTCTTAGACATTGAAATTTCATTCGAGGCATTAGAGAAAATAGCTGGAAAAACACAAGATAGAATTGATATTTTATTATACGATTTGAATTCCCAAACACTTAAATTTGTTGAAGCAAAACATTATTCGAATCCGGAAATATGGTCTAATAAAACTCCAAAAGTTATAGGGCAAATTGAAAAATATGAAACTCAAATCAAAATTAATAAAACTGAAATTATCACAGCTTATAAAAATTACATACAGGCAATAAATTCTGTTTTTGATTTGAAATTACCTTCCCCAGAAAAGGTTGAAGATAAAGTTGCATTGTTGATTTTTGGTTTTGATAATGACCAAAAGAATGGAAGATTACAAAAGTTGATTTTAAGCAATCCAGTATTTAAAGGATTTCAAGTGTATTGGAAACAAGATAAAATTAACCCGTCTTCTCTCTGGTGTAAAAAAATATTGTAATTATGATACGAAGAAAAAGTAAATACGAAATTCAACAAAGTAACAAGGTAAAAGAACTTATAAAAAAAAGCAATATTTTTAATGGGGATTTGGGTGGTAAATTATTTCCAACCGACAACGGTTTTATCCCTAAAGCTGATTATTTGATGAACAGTAGAAATAATCTGCATAATTTTATGGTTCAGGATGTAATTGACTATTTTTCAAATAATGAAATTGTATTTTGGAAAACGGGAATAACTGGTGTAGATGAATATAAAATGCCAACAGGTCATACCCTCTCTTCTCAGATTTCTTGCTTAAATCATTTATTCCCTTTCAGAAATGACAAAAAAGCAGTTGAAGATCTTTTTAGTATTTCAAATCCTGTGAAAATAGATGATGGCTATATTACATTTGAGTTCACAAATAAAAATATCTCATATTTGATAACGTCGGTGTAATCGTACTGCTGCGTCGCTCGTAACCGTACCGGTCGAGTCGCTGCAAACAGTACCACAAAATGAGCTGTATGTTCTCATTCGCAAATGTAATTTATTTTATGATTATTCAC
>Ga0208824_1000251_pt1 | contig 61415 bp, 54 predicted proteins | sample AD_JPNTR3_MetaG_FD_184447 | JGI IMG/M metagenome (GOLD analysis project Ga0208824, IMG submission 184447) | Active sludge microbial communities of municipal wastewater-treating anaerobic digesters from Japan - AD_JPNTR3_MetaG (SPAdes) (version 2) | ecosystem: Engineered > Bioreactor > Anaerobic...
CACCCTTGCGCTATGCTCGTTAGTTTCAATCCACGCACCCGCACGGGGTGCGACAGAGTGTCATCACTCGAAGTGTTGATCTTACAAGTTTCAATCCACGCACCCGCACGGGGTGCGACTGAATATATCATTTGACACTAATAATCAACCTGTTAAAATAAGTTTTGCGCGATATACTAATTAATAACTATAAAGAACCGCAGAAAACACAATTTTTTGTTTCAAAAATCACCATGTCAAAGAACGCGACTTTTCTAATATTTTTACGATCACTTATTGTTCGCACCAATCTATTTTCTATAAATACTATATAATGAAAGTATCCTCTTCCGGATTAAAGGATGGTTTAATCCCAATATGCTCAACTTTGTTATTCCATTTGCTGCCTAAATGATAAAACCTTAAGCTGTCTTTTTCAGGATCAATTATCTCCAGCAGTCTGTGTTTTAAAATAGCAAACTGTGCCGGGTCTAATACACACTCAAAAACAGAATTCTGAACTCTTTGACCATAATTTAAACACTGCTTGGCTACATTCCTTAACCTTCGACGACCAGCAGCAGTCATAGTTTCAACATCATATGTAATCAGTACCATCATAATTATTTCATAAAAAATACTGGATAATTATCAAGATCACCCCTGATAAACCTAGCAAAGAGTAATGCCTGTACATATGGTAACAATCCCAACTGGATTTTTTCCTGAAGAAACGGATGAAGGATTTCATCCTGCTTTCTTTTTTGCCACGCGGAAATTACTTCCTTTCGTGTTTCTTCATTCATGATCACCCCTGATTCATCCCTGTTTAAAAAGCCCTTTCCATTTACCTGCCTCCTGTTAATAAGGGTCAAAACTAGTCTATCTGCCAAATAAGGCCTGAGTTCTTCCATTAAATCGAGTGCCAGACTGGGTCTTCCCGGCCTGTCGGTGTGAAGAAACCCAACATAAGGATCCAATCCTGTAACCTCAAGTGCTGACTGTACCTCATTTACCAGTATTGTATATATAAATGAAAGCAACGTATTAACATTATCTTTAGGAGGCCTTCTGGTTCGGCCATTAATTCTGAAATCCTCCTTCTGTGCAATTATTAATTCATTAAAAACACTAAAATAAACATTTGCAGCGTCACCTTCTATTCCTCTTAAAATTTCAATACTATTGGCAATTAAGGCTTGCTTCTGTCGGATGGATAGTAACTCTGAAGCCTTTTCAAGTGTCCTTACGTCAACACACGTACCATGGTCACGAATTGCTCTTTGTAACACATTCCGGCAGTTTGCAATTTTACCTGCCACAAATAGGCAGCTAAGGTCAAGTGCGGTCTTTTCACTATCAGCCATCCTGTATTGTTTTCTTCTCAGCAATACATTTCCTTTAACAGGTCCGGCGAGCCTTCCCCAGAATCTGCCATGCTCAGTCAGGAAACAAATACTTACATTTCGTTCAGCGCATAGACCAAATAATGCAGGACTTGCTCCACAATAGCCAAATGTCACAATCCCCTCAATATTATGAATAGGTATTCTAAACCTTTCCTTATTTTCAACAATAACAACAACATTCTCACCATCCCGGGAAAGATATGAATCGGGGGATGTTATGTATAATGTATTCAATAACTTACGCATTCCAAGGAATATTAATAGAGTTGTTTAAGATAATCTGACACTGATTGGGCTCGGCTTAAAGAATCCGGCATACACAAATCTACCATTGAGCATGACCTGCATCCTTTTTTTACAACCGGAAGAGGCGTTTTCCCTTCTCTATACAGTTCATGCATCCGAAAAGCATAATTTTCTACTGATTTTCTTAGTTCCCTGGTTAACTTTACTTCATGGCGGTGCCTGGTTTCTCCGTAAAAAATATATCCAACATTTATAAATATGTTGTACATTTCTTCCAGACACATTGCCTGTGCACAAAGCTGAACCTCATCCCGGTCATCTGGTTTGGGTTTCCCTCTCTTGTATTCGACAGGATAAGGAGTCCACCACCCATTTCTTTCCTTTATCTTAATAACAGTGTCCTTTTCAAATTTCTCTGTTTTGATTAACTCAATAACATCAGCTCTGCCATATAAGCCCAATTTAAAAGAAATAACAGGCAATGATCTGAGAAATATCCTGTCGTTTCTTATTTCACTTTCAAATGGGTCATCAACCCGTTCATGCAGAAAATGCCCTTCAACTGTCAGAAAGTTTTCAACCCATTGTTGTTCAATATAAATCAGAGCATATTGTCTATCACAGAATGCAATGTGTTGAATGCCCGATAACATTAAAAGATCATCCTCAGTCCATGTACGGCTTTGAATGTCATACTTGTAAGTCTGCTCAGAATCAAAACTAGTCTTTTTAAAATCCATCTATAATTTCAGGTTTTAATCCGTTTAACTCTGTCAACGTAAAAGAACCATCTGGATTTACTTTCAGACTTCTATGTACCTTTGCTGAAGAGAATTTCCCTGATTTACAACCATGGTTCCACCAAAAAACTTTGAGCACTTCCATACTTCCCGCAGGACGTGCTGAGGATTCATCATTTTCAAAAAGTTTTGGAAGGATTTTTTTAATAGCCTCGGCATCTTCATTTGAAAACCCTGTTTTTTCAGCAAGTTGAGGGTTCATGCTACCATAAAATACATATACAGCCTTATCTACACGATGTTTCATTCCCATAGTATCAGAACTTTTCTTACCACTTTCAGTTGTTTCACTGCTTACACTTTTTGTAATTTGTATACTTTCTGGTCTAATTGGTTCAATACTAAAAGCTGAGTGAACTGAAACAGGACCCCGAACTGGAATTGAAACACCTGTATCTCCTGCACTATCTTCATCAGTCTTTTCACCTTTCTTCTTTTTGTTTTTATCGGATTTAAAAGCTAATACTTGACCAAATGCTCGAACATCGAACCATTTTTGACAAACAGATTCATAAAACTTCTTATTATCTTTTTGGATCTCTAAAGGAATAGATTTATCAATTCTTTCCTTTATGCTTTTAGCATCATCAGTTCTATAATCATCTGACTGTACAAGAATAGGATAACCTGCATCAAGTAACCTATTACGTATTTTCCTTTTAATGCATACATCACTCATTTCGCCAAAGCCATCATAATCCATACGTGGACGGTTACCATTTAATGGATCACCATTGGGATTAGCCTTGGTAATGCGCAGTATTACCGCAAAGTCAATTTTATTTTCTAAAGTTGCCATAATTAAGATTATTAAATGTTAATAACTATCAGGTTTTGATTCATCTTGTATTTTCTTTGATTTAAGCTCAAGTCGTTGACAATGATACCCTAACAGGTAAACTCCTGTTAGACGATTATCATTCTCAAAGTCGCCTGGCTGGAATTTTGAGTGAATAACATCCAGTAAGTTTTTCATATTGACAAGAAATCCAGGCCTATTAGCACTTAATCGTGATTTGTAAGGTACAAGTGCCGATTCAATAGTTCTCCATGTAGAGAATGGAAAATCGGCAAAACGCTGCATCAGGCGGGAAGCCGTAGTCTCACGTGATTCTTTTGCCACATTCAGGGCAATTTCTTCGATATGCTCGGCAACGGCGAGCAATCTACCGTATAGGTAATCCCTGTCGTTACGATCATGTTCTAAAGCCATAATTTTATCATTTAGGTTAATACTTTTTTGTTCTCTGATCACATAACAGCTATAAAGTGCACAGGCCACACTCAAGGTTCTTTCCCATTCCCAATAATCCATTCCAACTTTATTAGAGGCTCTTCTTACAGCAATGTTTACTAAATCATAAGGTAATTGCCTTTCATCAATAATACAAGGCAATAATCGTTCAATAGTTGCTTTTTTTAATTTTTCATCAAGACGCCTTCCGTAGCAAGCTTCTGCAATAACTCTTGGAGCAGGAGCATACACAATATTACCTGAGATTTTTTTCTTTTTGCTATTTGGGTCTTCGACGAATTCATGAAAATGCCATGCCATATGTTTATGCCAATTTTCAAGCCTTTCTAAGAAATCTGAGCCCTTAAGCTCTCTATAATATGTAACGGCTATTCGCCCCGGACCCGCTGAATCAAGTCCCATGACTATAATTTTTTCAGCATTAACTAATTCAACCCTGTAGCCAGCTATTTTTTTAGTGAGTTTACGTCCAAATGTCTGTCCAGCATCGTAATAACTAACCGTGGTAATTTCCCGGATTTGTTCTTCCGCACTATCATTAAAAAGTGATATGGAATCAGCAAAAATATCGGGAGTATTTTCTCCGGTAACCGACCATGCAACAATTACCTGATCTCCATTTCTAAAGCCTTGTCTGTCAATTAACCACCGCAAAGCACTATGAGCCTTCTGAGATACATCGAAACTTACTGAGGCTGCCTGATTAGGAAGTTTTTCTTTACCAAATTGATTAATCTGGAAACGACCTAAAAATGTAAAACCTTCTTTATCGTTTGCAGATATTAATTTAGCATTATCACCACTATTTCTTATTCTTTTTGGGTGATTGATAGTGATACTTTTTATATCACCAGTTATAAAGCAGACATCGTCAACACTTTCCTGAGCTTCACAATATTTTTGCCAACTTTCAAATAAATCCTTTCGTTTCCAGCATCGAATTTCTAATTCGCCTGGGATTTCAACTACCCATCTTACAAATAAATCTCCTAAATCCTGATTATTCTTAATAAATGTTTTCCCTGTTTTTTGAATATCTGAACAAATTGTTCCTTTCTTCACATAAATATAAATGGCATTTAGGAATTTATTAGTAATGTCAAAGTTCCTCCAAGATTCTAGCAGTTTAAAATATGAGTTAAAATATTGCTTCTTTTTACCCGAATAGTCTTTTGCACAATATTGGATTTTATCACATAAAGGATGTGGTTCTTCACCACTTGTTCTGGATGCAGACTTTTCAGTACATGGTATAATGATTTCCTGATCTTTTTTTTCGGTAATAGAATTAGCATCTAAAAAAATGCCATATTCATTAATTTTAATTTCTAAATGAGAATTTTGTAATGAATGAAAGGGCGGCAATAAAGGTTTTCCTGCTTTTTCGGGGTTAGCTTCAAGGTCAACCTTATTTATGCAATTTTCATATGTTTTATATAATTCTTTCATCCAACTCATAATATACCGTCCTCCTTGCCAGCGTTAATAATTATATCGTTATAATCAACTGTCACATCTCTAATATTATTATTATTTAAGCCAAATTTTTTGGCTTGCATAAAGCGAACAAATTTTCTGATAGTACACTCTTCTGGCCTGCAAAATTCAATGATTCCATGTTTCATTATCGGATTCCATAATCGGGTTACTAGTTCATTATGACCTGTTTCATCAGGGTAGTCGAATCCATGGAACATAAGGCCAAAAGCAACTTCATCAATATCATCATAAAAACCTTTCCCCTCTCCAAATTCACAAGGTTCAACGTAACCCTGACAATCTCGTGTGCCAAGGAAAATATCCTGTCGACCTCCACGTTCGAGCATTCGATGAGCAATGTGGTAATGCTTACCACCAATTCGATCCTTTACCAACTCGGTTTGATAATCGTTCCATTCAAAATGAGCCAAAACCTGATATTCAACGTCTATAAGATATGTGTAAATAGCAAGGTCATTTCCACCTGTAATTTTTATTGGCTTCATCCCTTTGGTTTGTGTTCTAATGGGTTTCATCACCCTTACTTTATCGATGTACCATATAAATGTGGGCTTCCAATATATCGATTTGGCAATTCCCTTCAGTGCTTCGTAAGTTGGCACATGATAAGAACATCGTTCCCCTCCTATTTTGGTTATAGGATCGGTAAATAGTGCATACCTACCCAATACCTTGAATTGAATTGAATTTTTTGGTGTTTCCATATTTATTGAATTAAAGTATCATAATCTTGGCTTATTTCAGTATTTAAGCCAAATTTAGGATGGTAATATCTCTCATCACTTAAGACATATACTCCTATTTCGGGCACTTTTTTTATGAGTTTCTGTTCCACTAAATTTATAAAAACATTCTGAAAGACATTCACAGTAAAACACTGAGCTTTACGTAATAATTCATTCTGCTTTTCAAAAGCAAATTGAGAGAAAAGATCCGTAATTAATTTTTTGCCTTCATCCTGATATGGTACAACTATTCCAATTGTTGGTGCATCAATTGATTTGAACTTTTCAGCTGCTGTTTGGAACGATTGCCGAAAGTAAATTTCAGGCACTAAACCAGACACTATTATATGCTCGCGCACTGCTAAATCATTTGTACTCAAGATTCTAAGAAGGTTATCATCATGTCCTATATCCACAGGGTAACTCATTAGATCTGCCCTGCGATAAAAGTAATATTGAAAATAACGTTCAATGGTTTTAGGATGAATTAATTCAGAAGGTAATCCGGCTTTCTGATTTTTCATTTCATTTAGAATTCGCAAGCACACTTCTTTCCCTACTTTAATATCTTCCAATGAATCAATTATTTCATCCTTTGGGTTTACTACAAAAACTCTGCTTATTTCCCGTTTACCGTTTCTGTTGCATCGGCCTGCTGCCTGAACAATTGAATCAATGCCAGCTACAAATCGTATTACCGTTCCAAAATCAATATCTACTCCAGCTTCAATTAACTGAGTACTTACGCAAATAAACGTCTCACAAGCCTGAAGCTTTATTTTCATTTCTTCTAAAATTTTTAGCCTGTGAGCAGGGCACATACTTGTACTTAAATGATAGACTGGCAAAGTTGACTCATTTATTTCTATGGTTTCAAATAAAACCTTTGCACTTTTCTTTGTATTTACTACAACAAGACAATTATTGGTTTTTTGTGCTTGCTCAATAGATAAACCTGCTATTTCATCAAAACTCCAGCCTTCTGGCTTGTATTTATTGATTACCTGTACACGTTTTAAATCATTAAACAAGGCTTCAATATTAGGTACAATTTCATTTTTGTCTGTGAAGTTAAGCTGTCCTTTATTTTCATCAGTTTTATTTAACAGAGGTTGTGTTGCTGTGCATAGCAATACCGTTGTGTTGCAGTAGTTAATCAGGAAATTTATAGTATTGTTAAATAAATGGACTGTTTTAATGGGTAGTGTCTGAATTTCATCAAAAATAATCACAGCTTTGGCCAACTGATGCAAACGCCGGGCACTACGCGTACCTGCGCCAAAAATAGTTTCTAAAAACTGAACACTTGTTGTAAAAACAACAGGTGCGTCCCAATTTTCAGTTAGAATTTTTGTTTTCCAATTTTGTCTTTCCGGTAGCAAGTTTGAATGATGTTCAAGAACGACTCTCCCTTTCTCATTATCATCTATTTCTAGAATATTTCTCACTACCTGTGCATTCTGGTCAATTATAGAAGTATAAGGAATTACATATATTATTCTTTCGAGTTTATGTTTATGTGCATGATGCAGTGCAAATCGCAAACTGGCAAGTGTTTTTCCGCCTCCTGTAGGTACAGTTAATGTATATATACCCTGTTTATCTTTAGCTCTGTTTTTACAAGCATCTGAAATATTCTTTCTTATTTCATCAATTCTTTTTTTATCTGGTTTTTTCTCAAAACTTAAAAGATGCTTTTCAAGACGATCTATTAAGATGCCCCATCCCAAAAAACTACCATATTGTCTGTTTTTAGCATTTCTGGGATATTCAAAATCTGCTGTATCTGTTCTATCAGCATCAATCAGGCAGCTATAAAGCATCTTTACTAAAAGACCAGCCTGAAATCGATTTATTATTTCATTTTTATTTTTCGTTGCAATTCTTTTTAACAACTTTAAAATACCATTATAAGTTTCGGAATCTGAAATTAATTTATTTATTCTTTCAAGTAATTCCTTATCTGCATTTTGTATTACTTCTTCCAAATAGGTTTTATTATATGTTTTAGCCATTCTTTTTGAAAACTCGTTTTCACCTTCGGGACTAATACAATCAATTAATCCTGAATGATGTGATGCTAAACACAGTGCCATTGTTTGTAGGGCAATTTGCAATTTTTTATCTACTCCCCTAGCATAGTTCCATATATATTGAGCACCAGCAGTAGAATGATCTATTTTACCTTTCAAATTACCAGAATCAACATATTCATCTTCATCTTGGTCAATTATTCCGGTTGCTGATTTTAGATAATTTTGAAATGCACTACTATATTTACCCAAATCATGCAATAAACCAAGTAATTCACATGTTTTATTAAGTCCCAATTTTGAGCCAATTATTGAAGAAAGTTTTGCAACATTTATTAAATGTTCTTCCAACGTTTGATTAATTTCTTTGTCTTCTCCTTTTTTTATATGAGCTAGATACATATATTTATCTTAATGATTTAGCAACTTGTTCTTCCAATTACTTTTAAAAAAGGGCTCCTATCTTATTATTCTATTTTTCCTTATTACCAAATGAGCCAAGTAACTCATTGTCCATTATTTAGCTAATCTTTATAAAATATTTTTCAGTTTATCAAAAATCACCTGATAAGAAATCATTTTCTTTAACCTACTATGCCGCCCTCGTCCACCAATACAGGGGCTTTTTATTTCCCTCTATAAGAGTATATAAAAGTAAGAAAAATTCTTTAAAAAATTAATATTTTTATCTTTAAAAAATAAAATGCAAAAAAACATTACGAACTAATGGAATGCGACTTACTGCCTTGGTGCCTTCGGTCTTTCTCGCATGTATTGACGTGGACTTTAACCTATTGCGCCGGGAATGATAATTCGCTTCTCAAATAAACATATCGTCCCGGCGCTAATTATTTCGTGTATCCTTTGCTACAAACAGGCCGCTCCTCCGGAGCTAATATCCGATCATGCACCTATGATGCAAGAACAAAATAATTCCATAACCTCTACGAGGTATAAAACAATCATAATTGAAACCATCATCAACAATACCTTATGCCCTGCAGGCAATAAAATAATCCAGGAAAGCTAATTTCGCATACAGGCATTTGCAATCCAGAATTCACATATAACCTGTACCCCGTAAGGGTTCAGGTATTATAGCCCTATGGGATTAAGCATCCATTTAAATTCCCCGTAGGGGATATGGAATATCTTACGGTCAGGGGCGAAAGGAAACTAAGAAATAGTCAGGAGAGAGAAGCCCCCTCTTTACGAAATAGAGAAGGGGTTGGGGGTGAGTACATGAGAAAAGGCAAAAGAACAATTAAATTACTATTGAATTACTATCGAATCCCCGCCGAGCGAAGTGAAGCGCAAATGACCCCAGACATTTCCCTCATTTTGGATACTGACGGGGCATCATTTTATACAATAGCGGCTTATATATGTTGAAGCTTTTTTGTTACCGAGTGAGTAAGCCTTCCTGAAATCAAAACACGCATCTTCGGTTTTTCCAGTGTTAACAAGTGCAATACCCTTATTGAGCCATGCATCCGGGAGCTCAGGATTAAGGTCGAGTGCCATACCGTAATCACCCGCAGCTAAATCCCATGATTTACAGGCAAAAAAGGAATTAGCCCTGTCGATATAACATTCCGGATCACCGGGATGATATTCAATGTTCTTCGTAAAAAATGATATTCCTTTAAGATTATCACCCATGGCTGAAGCCGTTCTGCCAGCCATTCTTAAAGCTTCCTTATTTTCAGGGTAGAATTCCAGAAATTTGTTTATATCCTTCATTGCCTTCTCAAATTCGCCTGTCTTTATGTAGCATTCCGCCCTGCGGATAAAGAGAGACGCATCGAGAACACCCGAGTCAATCATGCGCGAATATGAAAGGATGGCTCCAGAGGCATTCCCAGACGCCATCTGGCCTTTTGCAAGTAGTGTCAGATAATCCGTATTCCCCTTCTCAACACTTAACAGTTTCGACATTGCGGTAATTACGTCATTATAACGCTGAAATGCAAAATCCACCAGTGCTTTAGCATATACCACCCTGTTCTCGGAAGGGTAGTCTCTGGCAAGTTCTGAAGCTATCTGCTGTGCTTCATCTCTCTTGCCTGTCGAAATATTGTATTCAATCTCCTGCATTCCTGTTTCAATAACGCTATACCGTTCTGTTTTCCAGAACCGGCGCCATTCAGGAGTGTTTTCAATTCTGGTAAATGCCGGGTCGAGCATTATCTCTTTCTCACTTCTTTTATATTTTGAATTCAGGCATGATTCAAGGTAAACAGTCGATTTAGCTGCATTTCCAGCCAGTGCATAGATCCGCGCCAGTCCGTAATCTCCTGAAGAAGGTTCTATCTGGTTAGCCTGGTTGTAGTCCTTCTCGGCATCATTCAGCCTGCCAAGTTGCAGAAAGGCATCACCTCTCAATACCAGATACCTCCAGTCGGTCCCCTTTGCAATTGCTTCTGACAGAATCTGAACCGCTTCATAATTTTTTCCTGATTCAGTAAGTGCCTTAGCCTTAAGAAGATAATCAACCGGTGACTGTGAGTTGACCCCGGCACACATCACTATTGCTGCAACTGTAATCAACATCCTCTTCATTTCACCTATCCCCTTCATTATTTGGTTGGTTGTGGTGTTACTTTTGCACCCTTTTCAGTTATTACATGCACAAAGCCAGAAAGATGAAATAATTCCAGACCGGTTATGCGTCTTTCTGTAACATCGCACTGATAGAAATAGACACCTGGCGAAACAATCTTCCCTTTGTATGTTCCGTCCCATTCAATTTTCGGATTGTCGGTACGGAATATCAGCTGGCCGTTGCGGTTAAAGAGTTTAAAATCGACCTTTTCAACCAGTCCTGATGTTTTAGCTACCAGCCAGTCGTTTATTCCGTCGCCATTAGGAGTAAATACGTTCGGTATCTCATAGAAATTGCATGAGTCGACGCAGACCATCACAGATTTTTGACTCTCATTACCATTGTTGTCGAAAGCTGAAACAGCGTAGCAGCCGGCAACTATTTCACCTGGTTTATGGCGATAAACAAAAACATTTTTATCATTTATTATGTCTATCTGTGCAAGAGTCTCTTCGGTAAGCTGTTTGTAAAAAATTTTGTACCCTGCCACATCATCCAGACAACCCGGGTCTTCAAATGACCACCTGAGTGTGTTATACAGGCTGTCGCACTGTGAAGTTACAGTCAGTACCGGCGCGCAAGGAGGCTCATTATCATAAGGCACTATACCGGCAATCTGGGAGAAATTAACAAGGTTTTGAGGAAGTTGTGAATTGGCGTAGGAGCCAGTTGAGCGGACAAGATAATAATACTGCTTTCCGTTCTCGAGGCCGGTATCTGTATATGTCAGCTGATTTGTTGTTCCGACCGAATCGAACTTCATTGTCGATTCGTTGAGTCTGAAAATATCGTATGCAGAATTTATCCATGGAACATTTCTTCTGATAGTAATCCGGGCTTTCCGGTCGCCGGGTGCAATTTCGAGAAAGAGTGACGAAGCATACGAAGGCTCTCCTATCAGGAATCTGTTGCCCGGTGCATCATTATAAAGTTCAATCCTGTAAATATAACCTCTGTCGCGTGTATTAATAAGTGTATCAATGTGTGTAGTATCATTCAGGTCGGCAGTTTTTATTGAGTGAATCTGCTGGTAATTCATGCCCGAAACACCATCGGCTCTGAAGATCAGATATTCATACGGGCCGTTTGCCGGGATTGTATCGAGTCTGTCAGGCTTTTTCCATGCAAGGAAAATGGATCCCTTGCTCACATCTGTATTTCTTACACTTACATTTCTGATTACCGGTATACCCGAAACGAGGGTTGAAGTAACTTCATTTGAAGCCTTGCTCTCGGTACCGTCGGGGTAGACGGCAACGATACGGTAGGTATATTCTTTCCCAAATTGCAGGCCCTGTCCGTTGTCGGTGTCGATATATGTAACAGTTGAACTTCCTGAAACATATCCAACTTTCACGAATCCTGTTGAGGCAGGAATACCCTCGTTGCAAGAATCGGGCTGAAATGTTGAAGCACCTTCTCTGCGGTAAATACTGAACCCTGCAATTACGTTTGTTCCGTAGTTATCCCATTCAAGCCGTATAAACTTTCCTTCTGGTGAAGCGCTCAGGAGGTGAGGCGCAGGGCCAAGCACCTTTATCCTGAAATTGTCTATGTCGAACAATGAAAGATCCCTGCTGTTATCTTCCGATTTTATTATTATATCATAGGGTTGGTGACGTACATTTTCGTAGCATGTTTTCCAGAAAAACCTGGCAGATGCATATCCTGCCAGTGAATCAATTTTGCTGAAAGTGGCACTGCACCCGGGTAGGCTGAAAACTCCGGATGTTGCTTTAAGTCTTATGAAATCATCATCCTTATCGGTTGCAGTAACTATAAAATCCACTGTATCTCCTGCTTCAACGCAGAAATCTCTGAGAGTACTGTTCACCGGAGGGTGGTTTTTGGTATTGTAGACTTCAATCTGCATATCTCTTACAATCGCTCCTATTTTTTTACCATTCCGCCATTCCTGAATTTCCATTGCCACATTATATTTTCCAGTATCGGCGGGGGTATCCCAGACGAGGTCGCCTGAAATTGAGTCAACATAAAATTTATGTGTTGCTGGCGGGAAGGTGTAGTTTTCGATAGGTTTTCCGTTTTCTCTTGTGCATACAGTAAGTTGATACGATAGGCTATCACCGTCGGGGTCGAATGCAGCCGGATTGTGAATAAAAAGATATCCTTTTGCAGCCTTGTCGTATGGAGGATTAAGAAGTACTGGTGTACTGTTCTTTCCCATTGCGGGGTTCACAACAAGTTTTGTCCTTATTGAAAATACAACATTTACCGAGTTTGGTATATTCTGGACTCCATAATTGCGGTTGGGGTCCTGTACAACCACATCGTATACTCCAGGACCCGGAAAAGTATGGATAATTTTGTAGACATTTTTCCTGTAATAATTTGGAAGCATCACTATTTCAATCCTGGGAGCAATTGAAGAAGTGCCATCGCCCCATTCAATAGGAAGCTGTGGCCTGTCGGCATAACTAAGTGTATAGGTGAATGTCGTAATAGTGAATTCATAAGTAAGGTCTGACAGCTGGACATAAGTAATCTCCCCTGCCCTGTTATGGGTTGCATTCAGAGTGAGAATGAATGAACCCATCAATGCCACAACCAGCAGTAATTTTTTCATACTCAATTAATCAGAAACTCGTTTAATTTCAAACACATGCTCACGTTTCCCGGGTGTAAGTTTTACTCCCTCTTCAAATTCTCCATACCGGAAAATCAAAAGATTTGACTGATCATTATAAATATCAGCAAGGATAGCATTTTTTACTGTAAAAACCTTTGCTTTCCCGGCAGATTTATATTGCAAGTAAATATTCAACTCATTATCAGAAAGATTAATATCAGTTATAGTGAAATCCAGAGGCATTTTACCTGCCAGCAATTGTATTCTTTCTTTAAGATAACCTTCCAGTCTGGTTATTGCTTCTTTTTTGTCGCCATTTATGTCAAATACAAAAGCATTACCTTTAAGCAACTGATAATCAAGCATGAAATCATCATAATATACTCTTAGAAAAGCATTAAATGTCTTCTTCTCCTCCGAATATTCGATACTCAAAAGGGTAACGTGGACAGGATGAACCACCAACCAGAAAGCTATTAATAAAAGTTTAAACATTTATTGCTCACAGGTAATTAAAATACTTCAAAAATCACGCCATAAAAACAGATTTCAGACATAGGTAACTCTGTTTTTCAGGTAGTCTACCGTACCCACTTCAATGAAGGAGAATCCTCTTCCGCCCGAGAAATTACCGGCAAGGACAATCACGATATCATTATCGGACAGATCATGTGTTTTAACCAGTTTTCCAAGAGCTGTATGGATAAACATATCGACCGATTTCTTCTTCTCCTGATAGTCGGCATAGACCCCGTATGAGAGAGCAAGTTCCCTCATTGTTCTCTTTTTGTAGCACTGGGCAAGGATAAGTCCTCTGCCCCTGAATGCAGCCATATCTCTGATGGTACGTCCTTCAGCGGTATCAGCAATTATTCCTTTTGCTCCCACCTTCACTGATGTCTCGACAGCTATTCTGGCAAGGTGGCCTGAAATCTCACCTGCCTGTGTACCCGGCGGTATATCAAGGAATTGTTCAGTATGGTTTTCCACTTCAAGGGCAACTTTTGTCATTGTCTGTACTGCCTCAACAGGATATTTCCCGCTGGCGGTTTCGCCGCTGAGCATCATGGCATCGGTATGCGAATAGATCGCGTTTGCGATATCGCTTATCTCTGCACGTGTCGGACGAAGGTTATTGATCATTGTCTGAAGCATCTGTGTAGCAACGATAACCGGTTTCCTTCGCCGGATACATTTATTGATTATCATACGCTGAATAACCGGAACCTTCTCATATGGGATCTCAATTGCCAGATCACCCCTTGCAACCATTATCCCATAGGCTTCATCCAGAATTTCGTCGATATTGTCAACCCCTTCCTGGTTTTCTATTTTTGCAATTAATTTTATTTCGCTGCCGGCTTTCTCCAGTATTGCCTTTACATCAAGCAAATCCTGCCGGTTACGCACAAAAGAGTGAGCGATAAACTCAATATCTTCCTTTGCGGCCATCTCAATGAAGAGCCTGTCTTTAGGTGTAACTGAAGGAAGACAGATCCTGACACCCGGGACGTTCACGCTCTTCCTGGAACCGAGTATGCCATCATCAACAACTGTGCATTCGAGAGAGTTGCCCTCTTTTCCTGTGACTTTTAGTTCAATTTCGCCATCGTCAATAAGTACGGAGGTTCCCACAGGAACTTCATCTGCAAAGCCAGGGAAAGTAACACAGATATTTCCCCGCTCAGTCTTCTTCCCGGGTTCACCTGTAATCTTTACAATTTCTCCTTTTTTCAGATATATAGGGGCATCGCATATTGTTGTTCTTATCTCCGGTCCCTTGGTGTCCAGAAGAATTGCTATTTTATCGGACACCTGACGTACGTTTCTTATAATCTTAAGTGCCCCCTCCAGATCAAGGTGTGCCGAGTTGATTCTTACCACGTCCATACCTTCCTCATACAGTCCCCTGATAAACTCAGGATCACACCTCTTGTCGGATATAGTAGCAACAATTTTTGTCCTTTTCTTTTTCATCATACTTTCTTTGCTAAATGAACAATAGCTTCAACTGCAAGTAGATAGCCAAGAAGGCCGAATCCGATAATGCTTCCACGGCAGAATCTGCCCACAAGACTGTTATGCCTGAACTCCTCGCGTGCAGCAACATTTGTTATATGAACCTCAACCACAGGGCACTTTACCGCTGCAACTGCGTCAGCTATGGCAACCGATGTATGTGTATATCCGCCAGGATTAAGAATAATTCCGTCATAAGTGAACCCCGTTTCGTGTATTCTGTTAATTATCTCGCCTTCAACATTCGACTGAAAATATTCAATCTCCACTGAAGGATATTTTTCTCGCAATTCAGCCAGAAAATCTTCAAATGAAGTATATCCGTATTTTTCCGGTTCCCTTTTACCCAGCAGATTAAGATTGGGGCCGTTAATTATCTGTATTTTCATTTCCGGAATATTTTTATAAAAACCTACTTAAAAAACAGTTTGTGTTTATAATGCAAAATAGCGCAAAAAATCAATAATATGTACCATTTTAATAATTTTGCATCAATGTTTTTACACCAGCGTATTGATAACGTGAACGCTGTTAAAAAGATTTTGTATGTCACCTGGAATTAACTGGAGTGATGCTGTAAGGGACTTTGAAACTTATCTCAGACTCGAAAAATCTCTGTCGTCTAACAGTATAGAAGCATATCTTCATGACATAACGAGTCTGAGGGAATATTTTTCAGGTGAAGGAAGAAACAAAAAGCCGGCTGAAATTACATACAACGATCTGCAAGATTATATACATTGGCTTAATTCAAGCAATCCCAACCCCAGAACCCAGGCAAGGATGCTCTCGGGTATAAGGGCATTTTTCAGATATCTGCTGATTGAGGGTGTCATTTCCGAGAATCCCTCAGCGCTGATTGAATCGCCTAAAATTGGATTTCATCTGCCTGAAGTTTTATCGTTAGCAGAAATTGAAAAGCTTATAGATACAATAGATCTCAGCAAGCCGGAGGGTCACAGAAACAAAGCAATTATTGAGACCCTCTATGGTGCAGGATTGAGGGTATCTGAACTGGTAAACCTAAGACTGACTGATATTCACAAAGCTGAAGGTTTCCTGGTGATTACAGGAAAAGGAAATAAACAGCGTATGGTACCGATAGGAAGCAAAGCACTGAAGGCAATAGAGCTTTATCTTGAGCAGCGAAGGCGGTTCCGGGTAATACATGATGAAAATATTGTCTTTCTTAATCGCAGGGGAAGAAAACTTACACGGGTAATGATATTTACAATTATTAAAGACCTTGCTCGGAAAGCAGGAATCAGGAAGAAGATAAGTCCTCACACTCTGCGCCATTCGTTTGCCACACATCTGATTGAAGCCGGTGCTGACCTCAGGGCTGTACAGGAGATGCTCGGACACGAATCAATCCTCACAACTGAAATATATACCCATATCGACAGGACTTTCCTGAGGGACACGCTAGTAATGTTTCATCCAAGAGCTTAGGCAGAATAATTCTATGTTGAAATAAACGAAAGGCCGTTAATTTTGTTTATATACTAAGAAATAAACAGAAAATGAATTATCTGGTAAAATTCGGAACTGAGTTGTGGACAATTTTTCTTGAGATGTCACCTTATCTGCTGCTGGGATTTTTTTTTGCCGGACTGATGCATCTTCTGTTTCCTGGTAAAAAGGTATCAAAATATCTCGGTGGTAATAATTTCAAATCGGTTCTCAACGCCTCGCTCATCGGAGTACCTCTTCCTTTATGTTCCTGCGGGGTGATACCCACAGGTCTGGCATTTTACAGGCATGGTGCGTCGAGGCCCTCAACGGTGTCATTTCTTATATCCACACCTCAGACAGGTGCTGACTCCATAATGGTCACATGGTCTTTGCTGGGGCTGCCATTTGCAATTATCAGGCCTGTGGTGGCTTTCTTGACCGGTTTGTTTGGAGGTTTACTCACAAAAAGATTATATAAAGGTGATAAAAACATTTCCAAAAATGGACCTGACAATTCCCGTGAAATACCATCCGGGTTTATTCCGAAACTTAAAGAACTATTCAGATACCCATTTGTTGAGTTCATGCAGGATATTGCCAAATGGCTGGTAATAGGTCTTTTAATTGCAGCTTTAATTTCAGTGATTGTTCCGGACAATTATTTTGCCGACAAGCTTCCAGGCAATTTTGCCGGCATGATTCTGATACTTGTGGCAGCAATTCCGGTTTATATATGTGCCACGGCGTCGGTTCCGATTGCAGCAGTGCTGATGCTTAAAGGGCTCTCGCCCGGTGCCGCACTGGTTCTGCTTATGGCAGGTCCTGCAACAAATGCTGCAACAATAACCATGATAGGCAAGGAAATGGGGAAAAAGACCCTGATAGGTTATCTGTCAGCTATAATTGTCGGGGCACTCATTGCAGGCTCAATAATTGACTATCTTTTACCTGCACAATGGTTTGTGCCATCCATTCATGCAGCCCATGCCGGACATAACCATGAGATTCTGCCTGCATGGCTGAGCACTTCATCAGCTGTTGTGCTTGTATTGCTAATACTTAATGCTCTGAGGAAAATATACCTGCCCAAAATCTTTGCCGGCATAAATCGCAAAGGCGATTCAGAGCCAGGCACTATTAATATTACAACACTCACTGTTGAAGGAATGAGCTGCAATAATTGCCGCCGGAATGTTGAAAACAGTGCCATCTCCAAAGCAGGGGTCTCTTCTGCCCGCGTAGACCTTGAAACCGGAATGGTAGAAATCAAGGGTTCGGGTTACAATGTTGATGAAATAATTAAAAGCATTGAAAGCATGGGATATCGTGTAGTTAAAAAAGATTAAAGAATCAACAATTTGGTAACAAACCATGTTAAAGATTTCGGAATTACATTTAAATATTTAACTTTGCGACTGCTTTTAAGAAAACACTTATAATTAACAATCAAACAGATATGATTATGTCAAAAACAAAAAGAGTTTACACATTCGGAAATAAGACTGCAGAAGGTAATGCAGAAATGAAGAACCTGCTTGGCGGTAAAGGAGCTAATCTTGCAGAGATGTGTCTGCTGGGACTTCCTGTTCCTGCAGGTTTTACAATCACTACCGAAGTCTGCACAGAGTATTATGCCAATAACTGCAAACTTCCCGAAGGGCTCATGGAAGATGTATGGGAAGCAATGAAGAAGACTGAAAAGATTATGGGCATGAAATACGGGGATCCGGAAAATCCGTTACTTGTTTCGTGCCGTTCCGGAGCCCGCAGGTCAATGCCCGGTATGATGGATACGGTTCTGAATATCGGCTTGTGTTCGGCAACTATACCGGGTCTGATTAAAAAGACCAATAACCCGAGGTTCGTATGGGATTCATACCGCCGACTGATTATGATGTATGCCGACGTTGTGATGGAAAAGGCAGAAGGTATTGAACCTCCTGAAGGAAAGGGTATCCGCAAGCAGCTCGACGAAATGCTTGACGAATACAAAGAGAAAAAAGGGTATAAGTCCGACACAGACCTTACAGCAGAAGACCTGAAGTACCTTGCTGAAAAGTTCAAGGAAAAAGTGAAAGAAGTATTAGGGAAACCCTTCCCTGATGATGCAAAGGAGCAGCTTATCGGAGGTATTCAGGCTGTTTTCAAAAGCTGGAATGGTAAGAAAGCTGTATCGTATCGCCGTATTGAAGGTATTCCCGACGACTGGGGTACTGCAGTCAATGTACAGGCAATGGTATTCGGTAACATGGGTGATACTTCGGCAACAGGCGTAGCGTTTACCAGGAACCCTGCAACCGGAGAAAACCAGTTCTACGGCGAATGGCTCATTAACGCACAGGGTGAAGATGTGGTAGCAGGTATCAGAACACCCAACCCGCTCAACAATGCTACAAAGAATGAGCAGAACAAGCATCTGCAGAGCATGGAAGAAGCTATGCCTGAGACCTATAAGGAGTTATGTGAGATCAGGGATATTCTCGAGAAGAATTACCGCGACATGCTCGATATTGAGTTCACCATACAGGAAGGCAAGCTTTATATGCTGCAGTGCCGTGTTGGAAAACGCACCGGTACGGCTGCCCTGAACATGGCTATGGATATGCTGGAGGAAGGTCTCATTGATGAGAAGACCGCAGTTCTAAGGCTTGATCCTGCACAGCTTGATGAACTTCTGCACCCGATATGCGACCCTGAAGAAGAAAAGAAAGTTAAACCCATTGTCAAGGGTCTGCCAGCAGGTCCGGGAGCAGCAGTAGGCAAGGTTGTATTTACTGCCAACGATGCTGTGGTATGGACTCGTAAAGGAGAAAAAGTAATTCTTCTTCGCGAAGAGACCAACCCCGAAGATGTTGAAGGTATGCGTGCAGCAGTGGGTATACTAACAGCACGCGGAGGCATGACATCACATGCTGCCCTTGTAGCCCGTGGCTGGGGTAAATGCTGTGTGGTAGGTGCAGGCGGACTGATTGTTGATGCTGAACATAAGACAGCAAAAGTTAACGGAACCAACATAGTTATTAAAGAAGGTGACGTTTTAACACTTAACGGTACCAGAGGAAACGTTTACACTGGAGCTCTGAAGCTGATGGATGCATCTGAAAATCCAAGATTCAGGGATTTCATGAAGCTGGTTGATAAATACCGCAAAATGGGTGTCCGCACCAATGCCGACACTCCAGAAGATGCAAAACTGGCACGCGATTTCGGAGCTGAAGGTATCGGCCTTTTCCGTACAGAACACATGTTCTATGGCAAAGGTTCAGAAGAGCCGCTCTTCCTGCTTCGTAAGATGATTCTCAGCAACAGTGAAGCTGAACGCCGCAAAGCCCTTGATGAACTCTTCCCCTATGTAAAGAAAGACGTTAAGGCAACTCTCGTAGTGATGGATGGCCTGCCGGTGACATTCCGTCTGCTCGACCCGCCTCTGCACGAATTCGTTCCGCAGAGCCCAGAAAAGCAGGCAGAACTGGCAAAAGCCCTTGGAATTAAACCCGAAGAAGTTGCGAAACGCGGTGAAACACTTCATGAATCGAACCCGATGATGGGTCACAGAGGTGTAAGACTGGGTATCACCTATCCGGAAATATCAGAAATGCAGATACGCGCAATATTCGAAGCTACTGCAGAACTTATTAAAGAAGGCAAGAAACCTCATCCCGAAATAATGGTGCCTGTAACCTGCGACGTGTCTGAACTCGACTTCACCAAAAAGATTACCGATAAAGTATATGAGGAAGTATGTAAGAAATACGGACTCGACAAGATAGAATACTTATACGGTACCATGATTGAAATACCGAGAGCATGCCTGCTTTCGGACAGGATGGCTAAAACGGCTGAGTTCTTCTCATTCGGTACAAATGACCTTACCCAGATGACATTCGGATTCAGCCGCGACGATACCGGAGCTTTCCTTCACGACTATCTCGACAAAAAACTGTTACCTGCAGATCCCTTCCAGACAATAGACCAGGATGGTGTAGGTCAGCTGGTTAAGATGTCAGTAGAAAAAGGCCGTGCTACCAGACCAAGCCTTAAGATAGGAATATGCGGCGAACAGGGTGGTGACCCTGCTTCAGTGGAATTCTGCTACAAGACCGGACTTACATACGTAAGCTGCTCACCATTCAGAGTTCCTATTGCACGTCTGGCAGCAGCACAGGCTTCAATAAAATATACCCGCTAAGAGGTTGTTTGTTTCAATAACACTGTAATGTCCCGGCAGAAAGACCGGGACATTTTTTTTAAACGGGCAATATTTTGTAGCTTTAGGGCTCATTATCAAAAGAAAATGATTACAGCATACGACCTTGCCCTATACGGAATAACCGACGTCAAAGAGATCATTTACAATCCTTCATATGATCTGCTGTTCAGAGAAGAGACCCGTGAGGATCTGGAAGGATATGAAAGAGGAGTAGTAACGAATACAGGCGCAGTGGCTGTCGACACAGGTATTTTTCATGGGCGGTCACCCAGAGATAAATTTGTGGTTCTTGACGACACAACGCGCGACACAGTATGGTGGAAATCGGAGCGTGCACTTTCATCCGATAACAAACCAATCAGCGAGGAGGTGTGGGAGTACTGCAAAAACCTGTCGGCCAGGCAGCTCTCCGGGAAAAGACTTTTTATAGTAGATTGTTTCTGCGGTGCCAACGAAAACTCAAGGCTAAATGTAAGGTTCGTAACAGAAATTGCATGGCAGGCACACTATGTCAAGAACATGTTCATCAGACCGACAGAAAATGAGCTGGAAGGTTTTAAGCCCAACTATGTTGTCCTCTGCGCCTCGAAAGCCAGAAATCCTATATGGAGAATACAGGGTCTTAATTCCGAAAATTTTATACTCTTCAACCTTACAGAAAGGATGACTCTTATAGGAGGAACATGGTATGGAGGGGAAATGAAAAAGGGTATCTTTTCGGTAATGAATTATTTTTTGCCCTTAAAAGGGATCGCATCCATGCATTGCGCTGCCAATGTTGGTAAAAAAGGTGATGTCGCACTATTTTTCGGTCTGTCGGGTACAGGCAAAACAACCCTTTCAACCGATCCTGAAAGGGCTCTGATAGGTGACGATGAGCATGGCTGGGATGATGACGGAATCTTCAACTTCGAGGGAGGATGCTACGCAAAATGTATTAACCTCCGGAAAGAATATGAACCTGATATATACAATGCCATTAAAAGGGATGCTCTGCTCGAAAACGTGGTTGTACGTCCCGACGGCTCCATTGATTTTGATGATACTTCAAAAACTGAGAACACAAGGGTCTCCTACCCTATTTACCATATTAAAAACATCGTAAAGCCTGTATCAAAGGCCGGACATGCGAAGACTGTGATATTTCTTACAGCAGACGCTTTCGGGGTTATGCCACCGGTAAGCAAACTCAACAGAGGTCAGACAATGTATTATTACCTGAACGGCTACACGGCAAAAGTTGCGGGTACAGAGAGAGGTATAAAAGAGCCAGTCCCTTCATTCTCCTCATGCTTCGGAGCTGCGTTTTTAATGCTCGACCCTGTTATTTATGCCAGAGAACTGACAAAGAGAATGGAACATCATAATACCAGTGCATGGCTGGTAAATACCGGGTGGACAGGAGGACCATACGGGATAGGGAAAAGAATTGATCTACCTTCAACAAGAAAAATAATTAACGCTATACTCGACGGTTCGATACTTAGTGAAAAGTTTTATACCATTCCAATATTCAACCTGAGTATACCTGCTCATGTTGAAGGAGTTGATGATAGTCTTCTCGATCCGAGAAAGAGATGGGAATCGGCAGAAAAATGGGAATCGGCAGCAAAAGAACTGGCAGCAAAATTTATACAAAATTTCACCCGCATATCTTCTGATCCTGAAATTCAAAAACTCACCCAATATGGTCCGGTGATACAATAAAGTTATTAGCTAACTTTGAAAAACTTTTTCTTGCCATGAACATATTATATATTCTCCTGGCAATTGCGGGAGGTTATCTGCTTGGCTCCATACCAACTGCAATATTGGCATCAAAGCTTTTTCACGGTATCGACATCAGGGAACACGGAAGCGGTAACGCAGGAGCAACAAATGTTATAAGAGTACTTGGCTGGAAGACAGGCATTCCGGTATTAATAGTTGATATTGCCAAGGGATGGCTTGCTGCTTCATTACCAGTTTTTTTCAGTCTGGCTGACAGAGGCAGCAGTACCATGGTAAACTTTCAGATTCTGACCGGCGTGGCTTCTATAGTTGGACATATCTATCCGGTTTTTGCAGGTTTCAGAGGCGGGAAAGGGGTGGGTTGTACTGTAGGTACTCTGCTTGCCCTTAACCCCTTGCTGACTCTTGTTTGCATCGGGGTTTTTCTTGCCATGCTTTTCATAACAGGCTATGTATCTGTATCTTCAATGAGTTTTGGAATAGCCTTTCCGGTGCTGCTCTTCACAGTTTTTGATACACCTTCAACTGTCTTTAAGATATTTTCCATATTAATTGCTGTAACACTGATAATAACACACCGTTCGAACATTCGCAGGCTTTTGAAAGGGGAAGAATCAAAATTTATAGGTAAAAAGAAAAAGAATCTGGAAAATTGATAACTGACTGTCTATTGTGATATATTACCCCAATTTGTTTCTCCTTTTAGCGTAAACTGACCCCCCTTTTTATTTCATTTTAGCATAAACTGCCCCCTCCTTTGTATTTCATTTTAGCTTAAACAGACCCCCCCCTTTGTATTTCCCCCCACGGAGGAAAATTATTGTAATAATCTGTTTTTCAAATATATTAGAATTTTTAGCAATACACTTTTAATGTCATCTGGCATTATCCAGAGGTTTAGGCGGCAAGCCCCCTCTTTACGAAGTAGAGAGGGGGTTGGGGGTGAGTACATGCTTTTTTCAGGACGAAACAACTTTTTTAAATGTAATTTCAGACCCGGTTCAGAACTGTTCCAGTATTGCTATTCGTTTTTCTATCGGCGGATGTGTTGCAAAGAGTGATGCAAAAGGTGAGGCATGTTCTTTTTTAAGTCCCAGTTGGGGGTTTTCAATAAACATCTGAGCCACATCGGCTCTCTTAACTGCTTCTATTGTAGGATCCTGTGATACTTTTCTGAGAGCTGAGGCGAGTGCCAGGGGACGTTTGGTCAGTTCGGCAGCACCTGCATCGGCAAGGTACTCCCGCTTTCGCGAAATGGCAAACCTGATAAGCATTGCAATAAAATATCCTATTATTGCCAGCACGAGGGCTACCAGTATTGCTATACCTGCCCCTCCGCCCTTTTTTCCTCCTCTGCTGCCAATCGATGAATAGCGCAACGAACGGAAAATTGCCTCGGCAATGAAGGCAAAAATGCCTACAAAAACAATCGAGATAATCAGCAAACGAACGTCGCGGTTGCGGATATGGGTCAGCTCATGGGCAATCACAGCTTCAAGCTCTTCGTCGGTAAGTTTGTTGATGATACCTCTTGAAAGCGAGATGGTGTAGGTGCGGTCGTCAATGCCGCTGGCAAAAGCATTAAGGGAGTCGTCTTCGATAATATTTACTGCCGGCATCTTCATCCCAACTGCGATACATAGATTTTCGACAAGATTATAAACTCTTTTGTTTTCTTTCCTTTCGAGAGGTTTGGAACCTGTTGCAGCCCGAATCATTGCCGAATGGGAGAAATAAGCCACAATAAACCAGATAATTACTCCTGCGGTTATGAACGGGAAAACCCTCAGGAAACTATTGTTTACATCTGCAATAGTCATCTGACTCTCTTTCTGCAGTGAAATGATAAAGAAGAAAAGCCACGTGAGGGCGTACAGAATGACTGGAAACATAATCAGTAAAAGCACAGATCTCGTATTATTCTTCCAGATCTGGCTCTGAAGACCAACGTATTTCATAATATCAGAACTGTATCTTTGGTGGCTGTTCTATGGTAGCCCTCTGTTCTCCCAGTTCAAACATCATCTCGCGTTTGAAATTAAAGAGTGCAGCGATGATATTTGAGGGGAATGTTTCCACTGCCACATTAAGCTCTTTTGTTGCCGAATTAAAGAATCTGCGGGCGGCAGCCAGCTTGTTCTCAACATCCGAGATTTCATTCTGGAGGTCCATAAAATTCTGGCTTGCTTTAAGGTCGGGGTAGGCTTCAACCGAAACACGTAAAGCCTGCAAGGCAGCCGAGAGTCTGTTTTCAGCTTCTATTTTTTCATTTATTGTGGTGGCTTTCATTGCATTGGCGCGGGCTTCGGTTATTTCGGTGAGCACGCCCCTTTCATGAGCCATATAGCCTTTTACCGCATCAACTAGCTGTGGAATCAAATCATGTCTCTGTCTTAACTGTACATCAATGTCGGCAAAAGCCTGTTCCCTGTTATTCCTTAACCTGACCAAACGGTTATAGATGGAAACAGCCATCAGGAAGAGGATAAAAATTATTGCCAGAAATACTATAAGAATAATCATTTTTTCTAAAATTTTAGTTATAAATAATCATTGAATTATCTAAGCAAAAATACAAAATATTTTGTGAAAAAGCAGGGATTCAATTTAAGAGACGGTTGTGATTACCAAAAATAAAGATTTTATAAGCTATCAACAGGTTGTAGCTACGCTGCTTATATTAATATATGATAACTGACCCCCCCTTTGTATTTCTTTTTAGCATAAACTGACCCCCCTTTGTATTTCCTTGCGTAACACTTGACCCCCCTTTTGTATTTCCTTGCGTAACACTTGACCCCCCTTTTGTATTTCCCCCCACGGGGGGAAAATTATAGTAATAATCTGTCTTTCAGATATATTTGAATTCTTTGCAATACGCTTTCAATGTCATTTTTAACTTCTTCATTACTAAACCTTAACACTTTTAAACCTGTATTTATTAAATATTCATCTTTTTCTTTATCGTATTGTTTTCTGTATTTGTGTATTTCACCGTCAATCTCTACCGCCAAATTCGCCTTGTCACAGTAAAAATCTATAATATACATTCCATAGGGATGCTGCCTGCGGAAATGAAATCCTCCCAACTGTTTATTCTTTAGCTTTCCCCAAAGTAACTTCTCAGCATCTGTCATATTTTTTCTCAATTCACGAGCTTTACTTTTCGTGTTCATATCAGCCCCATGATTAGCCTTGCTCTTATTTATTATTCTCAAAAAAGTCATAAGTTTTAAATTAAATGACTAGGAATATTTTTACCAAAATAATTTATTTTTAGTGAAATATCTATTCGCAATTACTGTTTCAAGTCCTTTTAAGCTTTCCCCCCTGGGGGAAACGGGAAAGGGGGTCATTACTATATAAATAAACGGGAAGGGGGATTCAACGGTGTAAACAAAAAAGAGGCTTTTCAGACAGCCCCGAACTGTTTTTTATTCAGACGCTATTTAAAATATTTGTATATTTCTTTCCTTATTAAAAAAGGAAATTAATACATCACAGAATTAAAAAATTATGATTAACAGTTAAATCTAAGCATATGGAAAAAAGTATTAAAGGTACCCGCACCGAGCAGAATCTCCTTAAAGCATTTGCAGGAGAATCACAGGCAAAAAACCGTTATGAGTTTGCTGCTAAAGTAGCACGCGAAGAAGGTTATGAACAAATTGCTGCCATCTTCATGGAAACAGCTGCACAGGAGCAGAGCCATGCAAAAAGATTCTTCAGTTACTTAGAAGGCGGCATGGTTGAGATAACAGCTTCCTATCCTGCAGGAAAAACAGGCACCACTGCAGAAAATCTGGAACATGCTGCTGCAGGAGAACATGAGGAATGGAGTCATCTCTATCCCGAATTTGCCCGTATTGCCGAAGAAGAAGGCTTCAAACAGATTGCCACACTCTTCAGAATGATAAGCGTTTCGGAACAGGGACATGAGGAAAGATATCTGAAACTTCTTGATAACCTGAAGAAAAACAGAGTCTTCGAAAGGGAAGAAAAGGTCTTCTGGTATTGCAGAAAATGCGGATATATTCATTATGGCAACAAAGCACTCAAAAATTGTCCTGCCTGCGGACATCCACAGGCTTATTTTGAAATAAAATCTGAAAACTATTAAATATCAAACATATATGAATTTACAATATAGAATTTTCCTGGTTGTCTTTATTTCGCTTTTCCTGTTCAGTTGCCATAACAAGGATACAGGAGAGCCGAGAAACCTTGCTGTTATTGCAAAATCAACATATTCAGGAAGGCAATTGACTTCGCTCACCGCACTGAGTGACGGAATAATTCTAACACCCGATGCCGGTCCGCGCTTCAGGCCACCTTTTGTCACACTCCGCCCCGGCTCACAATGGGTTCAGTATGAATGGGAAGTTCCCGTAACAGTAAAGGAGATTCAGGTATTCTGGTGGACCGACCAGAACAGAATAAAAGTTCCCAAATCGTGTATAGTAAAATACAAAAGCGGAGAAGAATACATTCCTGTCAAAAACCAGTCAGGTCCGGAAATGAAAGAAAGGGAGTTCAATAAAGCAACATTTGACGAGGTAAAGACAACAGGGCTCAGGCTTGAAATCGAAACAGACAGTGCCTCTGCGGCAGGGATACTCGAATGGGCAGTGTACGCCTCTCCCTCGACACCCATAATGCCGCCCCTTGTCAATGCAGGCGATGACAGAACAGTGCTTATTACAACAAAAACTTACCTGTCAGCAGAAATAAAGTCGGTTGATCCTGTAAAGAAAATGACATGGAAGAAAGAATCAGGTCCTGGTATCGCCACCTTTGAAGACCCTTCCTCGGCAGTGACCACAGCAACATTTGACAAAGTCGGAGATTACGTTCTCTCGTTCACTGCCGCAACCTCCGGATCCAGAAAATCCACCGCACAGGTAAGGGTAAAAGTGATTGATCCTCCCCCTGCAAAGAAGCTCGAAGCTATTTATACAACTCCATATAAGGTCAACAGCCCCCTCTGGAGTGCCCGTATGAAAGCCATTATCGTAAACTGGATTCCTCATTGCATCAGAATGATAGAAAGGACCGACCTGAAAATAGGTCAGGGCGGGCTCGACAATTTCATTGAAGCTGCAAAGGCATTGCAGGGAAAGCCGCATGAGCGCCACAAAGGCTATGTATTTTCAAATGCATGGGTACACCAGACTATTGAATCAATGTCGTATGCATTGATGGTTGACCCTCAAGGTGATAAGCAGATAATTGCCGCTCAGGAGCAGATGAAAAAGACACTTGAGAAATGGATTCCCATTATTCTTGCCGCACAGGAACCTGACGGATATATCCATACAGCCTGGACGATTCGTGACACAGCACGCTGGAAGAGCAGATGGGCGCCTGAGACAAGGCCAAATCACGAAGGCTATGTGCAGGGGTACTTCCTCGAATCTGCAATTGCTCACTATATTGCAACCGGAGGAAAAGACACACGACTCTATGATGCTGCAAAGAAGTGTGCTGACTGCTGGGTGAACAACATAGGACCAGGCAAGCAGGAATGGTGGGATGAACATGAGGAGATGGAACAGGCTCTAATCCGCTTCGGTAGGTTTGTCAACATGGTTGAGGGTAACGGCATGGGCGACAAATACATTGAACTCTCAAAGTTCCTGATGGACTGCCGTAAGGGTGGAAATGAATACAGCCAGAGTCATGTGCCAGTTATCCAGCAATATGAAGCAGTAGGCCATGCTGTGAGAGCAGCATATCTTTACTCTGCAATGGCAGACATAGCTGCCGAGAAAAATGACCCTGACTATCATTCAGCTGCCATGTCGTTGTGGGATAACATCGTCAACAGAAAATATTACATAACAGGCGGTATCGGAAGCGGTGAGACATCGGAAGGTTTCGGACCCAACTATTCACTCCGCAACAATGCATACTGCGAATCGTGTTCGAGTTGTGGTATGATATTCTTCCAGCATAAGATGAATCTTGGCTGGCACGATGCAAAATTCGCCGATATCTATGAAGAAACAATATACAACGCTCTTCTGGGTGCGCTCGACCTTGAAGGCAAAAATTTCACCTATACCAATGAACTTAATTCTTCGCGGTCGAGGTACGACTGGCATGTATGCCCGTGCTGTGTGGGCAACATACCGAGAACTCTTTTGATGATGCCATCTTGGACATACACAAAAAGTGATGATGGACTGTATGTAAATATGTTCTTCGGCAGTACGGTTAAGGTCGGAAAAGTAGCAGGCACAGATGTTGAAATGGTTCAGGAAACAGATTATCCATGGAGTGGAAAGGTAAAAATTATAGTCAATCCCGTTGAACCAAAGAGTTTTTCACTTTTTATAAGGATACCCGACCGGAAAACAAGTGAACTCTATTTCCCTGTTCCTGAGGTAAAAGGTTATAAAACGTTGAAAGTAAATGGTGAATCTATAAATCCACCGGTTATAAAAGGTTATGCCGAGATTAACCGTGAATGGAAAGCCGGTGATATTGTGGAGGTTGAGCTTCCGCTTGAGGTTCAGACTGTAACGGCTGATGAAAAGGTTGAAGCTGACAGGGGCAGGGTGGCTCTAAAATACGGGCCTCTTGTATACAATGTTGAGGAGATAGACCAGAAAGATATTCACCAGCCCATTGGCAAAGGTCCTCTCTCTACAGAATGGCGAGGGGATCTACTTGGTGGTGTGATGGTTATAAAAGGTACATGGGCCGACGGGTCACCCCTTCTGGCTATTCCTAATTATGCACGTAACAACCGTAATCCGGTTCCGGTAACAGAATACAAAGAAGGCTCTATTGTATGGATAAAGAGAGAGTAACTGATACTCCTGACGGTCACAAGATGCTGGATCTGATCAGGAAGAGGCAGAGTGACAGGAAATACACAGGGCAGGCCGTTGAGAAGGAAAAGCTTGAGCGCATCCTCGAAGCAGGGCGGCTTGCCCCGTCGGCCTGCAATGCCCAGCCCTGGAAATTTATCGTGGTTGACGATAGCAAGCTACTCAGCCAGCTCTCGGAGGCAGCCTCTGGCAATCTTCCAGGCATGAACTCCTTTGCAGCCCAGGCACCGGTTCAGATTGTAGTGATAAGGGAGAAACCAAACCTGCTGTCGAAAATAGGCTCCACAATTAAAGACAAAGATTACTCTCTGATAGATATTGGCATTGCAGCCGCGCAGATATGTCTTCAGGCAGCTGCAGAAGGACTTGGCTCATGCATGCTGGGATGGTTCGATGAGAAAAAAGTGAAGAAGATACTCGGAATACCAGCATCAAAGCGGGTCGAACTCATCATTACAATAGGTTACCCTGCCGGGCCTACACGTGAGAAGAAGCGAAAGCCTCCTGAAGAGGTTATATCGTACAACAGGTACTGAACTACCTGAGTTCAGCCAGTGCTTCTTTCATCCTTTTCACCGCTTCAATAATATCCTCATCAGAAGCGGCATAAGATATTCTTATACACGTCGGAGCACCGAACGCCGTACCTCCGACAACTGCTACACGGGCTTTGCCGAGAAGATAAAGTGCAAGGTCGTCGGGGTTATTAATGATAGTGTTATTATCGGTTTTACCAATAAAATAGCCAATATCTGGCATAACGTAAAAGGCCCCCTGGGGTATCCTCACCTTCATTCCCTTTATCTCTGCAAGCAGTGAGCATATAAGGTCGCGGCGGCGCATAAATGCCAGTCTCATCTTCTCCCTGTCGTCTCCTCTGCTCTGAAGAGCTGCCAGAGCAGCCCTCTGTGCAATAGTACAAACACCCGAAGTAATCTGACTCTGAAGCTTGTTGCATGCCTTTGCAATCCAGAGCGGAGCACCTATGTAACCTATCCTCCATCCCGTCATGGCATAAGCTTTCGACACTCCGTTGACAGTAATGACACGGTCGTATATGAAATCAAACGAAGCCATGCTCACATGCTTCTGCGAAAAGATAATGTGTTCATAAATTTCATCGGAGATAACAAAAAGATCTTCATGCTTTTCGATCACCTTTGCAATCTTCTCCATCTCATCGCGGGTATAAACCATACCTGTGGGGTTCGAGGGTGAATTGAAGATAAGCAACCGCGTTCTTGCACTGATAGCCTGCTCAAGCTGGGCGGGACTCATCTTGAAATCGTCTTCGAGAGAAGTATGAATTACCACCGGTTTACCGCCTGCAAGAACCACCTGGTCGTAGTAACTCACCCAGTATGGTGCAGGAATGATAACCTCTTCTCCAGGATTAACAAGTGAAAGGATAACATTTGCAAGTGAATGCTTTCCACCAGCCGATACAATTATCTGTTCAGGCGAATAACGGAGTCCGTTTTCTTCGAGAAACTTTCTGGATATGGCTTCCCGCAGGTCTTTATATCCCGGAACGGGAGGATACTTTGTATAATTATCGTCTATTGCCTTCTTTGCTGCCTCTTTGATGTCGGAAGGAGTATAAAAGTCTGGCTCTCCCAGACTGAGGTCAATAATATCCAATCCCTGGGCTTTAAGCTCGCGGCTTTTCTGCGCCATTGCCAGAGTCTGCGACTCTGCCAGTGCCATTACTCTGTCGGAAATATATTCTTTCATTGAAATTAAATTAGTTGTTAATTATTTTACGATAATAGTACTCCCCTATCCCTGTCTGCAGTCAAATCTATCTGGTTTGTAATAAAATGTTCTCATCTCGTTCTTCTGATAGAGCCAATTTCAGTTAACTTTTTGAAAAGGCTTGTATTTAAAAATAATATTTCAATAGTCACCACTATGTAATCGTCAACCAAATGTAAAAACTTAAAATCAATTTAAAAAGCAACTGCTTTTCCTTAAGAAAAATAGTTTGCTTTCTGAAAAGAAAGAGTTAGGTTTGTATTGAAATTCAATATGAACAGCTATGGAAATTTTACGCGATATCCTTCTGGTTACCATTCCTTCTCTGATTGTTTTTTTTACAGCATATTTTCTGCTGAGGAATCTGATAAAAAATGATCAGGATAAGAGGAAGCAGGAAATAATTTTACAGAGCAACCGTACAATAACTCCGATCAGGCTTCAGGCATATGAGCGATTGGTTCTCTTTCTCGAGAGGATTTCGCTCGAGTCGCTCATTATTAGAGTTCACAGTCCGGGTATGACTGCTGCGCAGCTGCAGGCTAACCTGTTAACCACAATAAGAAGTGAGTTTGAGCATAACCTGTCGCAGCAGATATACGTAAGTCCGCAGGCATGGGAAGTGGTTAAGAATGCCCGTTCGAACATTGTGAAGCTGATTAATACTGAGTTCGAAAAGCTTCCTGAAAATGCAACAGGTATTGATTTCAGCCGCAAACTGCTTGAAAAGGTTATGGAGCTGGAGAAAGAGCCTACAAAAGCTGCGGTTGAATTCGTAAAGAGTGAAGCTGCACGACTAATAATGTAGTCACAGCAGCTCCACACTCCTCTTCACAAACCTGCTCAGGTCCTCTCCTTTCAGCATATTATTGGCAAGAAGTGCGAGGTCTATTAACTGCCGTACAAGTTTATTCCCCGAGCTATATTCAGCCAGTTTGTCGTTCCGTTCCTTTTCTTTCTTCTCAAGTTCTTCCTTCATTTTTTTAAGGTCATCCTTCTCGAACTGGCTTATCTCTTCTTCCTTCTTGTTCTTATGTTCTTTCTCGAGGAACTCAATCTGCTCCTTAAGCTTTGACTTTTCCTCACTGTTCTGCTTCAGAAACTCACCGAGCATCTTGCTCACATCATCTGAAATTCTTGTTATAAGAGGGTGATTACCGTTTAGAACCAGACTGTAGCTGTCGGGCATATCACCGTAAAAACTGAAAACACCACCAACCTGCGACATATCCTTCATCCTTCTCAAATACTCTGAGCGGGTAATCAGCACGGGTGCGTCAGTCTCGTCGAGCGATTCAAAAACCACAACAAAATTCTCATCTGGTTTAATTTGCCCTTTGAAGACAGCCTTTAGATCATCCATCTGTTCCTGGGTAAGCTTTGATTTTTTCTCCTCACCCTTCTGAATGAGTTTCTCTATCACATCGGCATCGACTCTTGCAAACCTTGAATTCTTAAACTTTCCTTCGAGGAAATTTATCAGATGGAGATCGAGTTGTCCATCAAGCAGAAGGACATCGTAACCTTTTTCCTTTGCCTTCTCGATGTAAGCGTACTGGTCGTGTTTATCGGTAGAATAGAGGTAAACAAGCGTTTTAAATTTATCAGTCTGCTTTTCTTTTATTTGTTTTTCGTATTCATCGAATGTAAAATATTTTCCGTCAGTGTTTTTGAAAAGTGCAAACTTTGATGCCTTCTCGTAAAACTTTTCGTCGGTGATCATGCCATACGAAATGAAGAGTTTCAGATCGTCCCATTTCTTCTCGAACTCTTCTCTGTTTTTATTAAATATCTCCTGCAGGCGGTCAGCTACTTTTTTAGTTATATGGGATGATATCTTCTTAACGTTGGAATCGCTCTGCAGGTAACTTCTTGAGACATTCAGGGGAATATCAGGTGAGTCAATAACTCCATGAAGGAGAGTCATGAATTCAGGCACAATGCCTTCAACCGAATCAGTCACAAAAACCTGGTTACAGTAGAGTTGTATTTTGTTCTTCTGTATGTCAAAATTGCTTTTTATCCTCGGAAAATAGAGTATTCCTGTCAGTTTGAACGGATAGTCAACGTTGAGATGAATGTAGAACATAGGTTCTTCGCTGCCCGGATATAGTTCCCTGTAAAAATTTAAATAGTCTTCATCCTTCAGTTCTGCTGGTTTTCTTGTCCAGGCAGGTTTGGTGTTGTTTATGATTCTGTCCCTGTCTGTTTCGACATATTTTCCGTCTTTCCACTCTTTTTCTTTTCCGAAGGCAATCTCTATGGGAAGGAATTTGCAGTACTTTTTCAGTATCTCCTCAATGCGGTCTTCCTCGAGGAATTCCTTTGAATCGTTGTCGATATACAGGATTACATCGGTACCGCGCGAAGCTCGTTCGGCATCTTCAATTGTGAACTCAGGGCTTCCGTCACATGTCCATTTTACTGCCTGCGCACCTTCCTGCCACGATCTGGTTATTACTTCCACCTTATCGGCAACCATGAACGATGAATAGAAACCAAGCCCGAAATGTCCGATAAGGTTGTTAGCCTGGTCTTTATACTTTGCAAGGAAATCGTTGGCACTCGAAAAGGCTATCTGGTTAAGGTATTTGTCGAGTTCTTCAGCTGTCATGCCCACACCGCTGTCCGATACTGTTAAAGTCTTTTTCTTTTTATCGAGCTTAACCCTGATAGTAAGGTCACCGGGATCCTGTTTAAACTCTCCCGCATTGTAAAGTACTTTCAGCTTCTGTGTGGCATCAACGGCATTGGAGATAAGCTCCCTGAGGAAAATTTCATGGTCGGAATAAAGAAACTTCTTGATAATGGGGAAAATGTTTTCAGTGGTAACTCCGATTTTTCCTTTCTGCATAACGAAAGCTTTTTGGGTTGGACATAAAAATCATCCATCTTTTTGCAAAAGATATGCCGCAGAAAAAAACTGACAAATAGTCACACCAGAATCTGGCTCAGAGCCCTGGTTACAGAGCACAGGGTACAATATGCGAAGCGAAGGACCGCAAAGTGGGAGGACACAGCAGAGAGCATCTTGCAGATGATAGTTCAATGATGATTATCAGAAATAATGGGGGAACTTAAAACGGGCAATAAAAAGAACTACCAGAGAAAAAGCAAGAAAAATAAAAAAGACAAGAAGTGATATGTTTCTTCTCTTGCGATATATTTTCAGGTTATGTTCGCTTATGTGCTTTTTGACTGCGTTATGTACCCTCAGAACCATATTTGAGTTCCTGGGAATAAACGAATCGACATTGAATCTCAACTGTTTCGAAGCTTCTTCCATCCTTTCAGGACTGACCACAAGCAGGATGCCTGTTTCGGGATTTGTGGTTCTGATTCTGCTAATAAGCTCATCAGTAACCTGATAGTTATCCTTTGAGTCGTGTATTCCGATAATAACAATTTTGCATACTTTTTTTGATTTCTCACCGGAGAAGAGCTTAAGCAGATCGTCTTCATTATGTGATACCGTTACCTCATATCTGGTTGTGTCAGAAAAGCGCTTTTTTAAATCCTCTGCAAAAGTTCTGTGGTCGTCGAGGCAGAAAATATGTGTTTTACTGGAAGCAGCCATAGTCTATCATTTGATAATCAAGTTACTCATTTTTTCTTATTTTTAATATCAATATCCTCTTTCAGCTTCCACAACCCTTCCTTATCGAGATAATAGGCATCGAATGAAAAGTCCGGACCGTAATACTGGCGGTTATTTTTAAATTCAGGTGAAAACGGCGAAAGGTGGTCGAACACAATCAGTGTATCTGCTTCGAATTTCATTGACATCACAGCAGTTGCTGCATATTCAAAGATAATCCGCCTTACTCTATTCTTACCATCAGTGATACATGGTATTCCGAAAACAGGTTTGCCTTCAGGAGTAAATTTCAGTGTTTCAATAATTTTTCTTGTAATATAAGGATTGCCATAGTCAATTGCGAGAAGGATATAGCATTTTTCATCTTCATAAACAAAAGGTCTCACATCGTAATAGATAGCACCATACCAGTTATCAATCTGATAGATTGCATTTTCATCAGGAGGTGTTTCCTGATAATCACGGCTCAGAAAATGGACCATATGGGGTTTGTTCTTATCTGGGCGGTAGATGAAGTAACAGTAGTATTTATTTTTTCCATCCGCAGAAATGACATTCCATGTAAGCAATTTCAGGAGTGAATCGGAGGAAGTTATTTGTCCGAGATAGCGCAAGTCGGAGAAATGATGGTTAAAGACGGTATCGGAGGCGACATAGGAATCGAGCGTTTGTCTTATTGAATCCACTATGATCAGTTTCTGTTCCGACGGAATGTTCTGCCGGATTCTCAAAAACTGTTTTTCAAGTATCGTTAATATGGAATCCTGTGCAATACCTGGATATGAAAGGATAATAAACGATATGACTATCAGCCCTCTTATTACCGTTTGCATCCTGATGTGTTTTTGTACGCTGTTTCTATGAGTGCAAGGAGTTTTTCGCATGCTTCTTTTATTTCCTCTTTTGTTATGACGAGTGGTGGTGCTATTCTGAATGCTGTGGGGGAAAAGAGGAAATAATCCAGAATCAATCCGTATTCCGGAGCGTGTGAAATTATATAGCCGGTCATTTCACTGTCTCCGGTTTCCACTGCAAGAAGCAGTCCGTCACCTCTTATTTCTTTAACGGCTTCGTGGTTCAGATATTCTCTGAAGAGAGCAGATTTTTCCTGAACCTGCTCAATGAGTTTTTCATTTATAATCACCTCCAGAGATGCTAGTCCAGCAGCGCAGCAAACAGGGTGTCCGCCGAAGGTTGTAATATGACCCAGCGGCGGGTTGTGGGTAAGTGATGACATAATTTCTTTCGAAGTGATGAATGCTCCCAGTGGCATACCTCCTCCGAGGGCTTTTGCAAGCACAAGTATGTCGGGAACCACTCCGAATTTCTCAAATGCGAACATCTTCCCCAGTCTACCAAAGGCTGTCTGAACCTCATCGAATATTAAGAGTGTACCTGTTTTGGTGCAGCGGTTACGCAGCTGTAAAAGAAAATCATTTTCAGGATAAATTACACCTGCTTCGGCTTGAACCGGTTCGGCAATTACACATGCTGTTTTCTCATCAATAATGCTGAGCGATGATATATTATTAAAAGGTATATGATGCACACCGGGCAGTAAAGGTCTGAAAGCTCTCTTAAGGTGCTCGTTGCCTGTAACACTCAGCGAGCCGTGTGTACTTCCGTGATAGGAATTTGTGAATGATATAATCCGGCTCCGGCCTGTATATCTTTTAGCAAGCTTGAGTGCGCCTTCCACTGCCTCGCTTCCGGAGTTGACAAAATAGCAGTTATTCAGGGTTTCGGGAAGAAGTGATATCAGCTTTTCTCCATATCTCACCTGGGGGTTCTGTATCAGTTCGCCGTAAACCATCAGGTGCATGTGGAATTCAATTTGTTTTTTAACTGCCTCAATCACATGGGGGTGACAATGACCTGTATTGCTTACCGAGACGCCAGATATCAGGTCGATATATTTTTCCCCTGATGGGCCGTACATATAAATACCCTCAGCCTCCTTTATCTCCAGAAGTAGCGGGGAGCCTGAAGTCTGTCCAAGCAGTTCAAGAAAAAGTTGTCGGTTTGTGAGCATATCAGGGTAAAAAGTTACCTGGCCATTACATTAAGGTCGCCCAGAAGCATGTCTCTGAATGATTTCCCCACCGGAATGCTGACGATATTTTCACCCACTTTCAGGTCGAGAGAGTTATCTTTTATTGTCTGGATCATATTTTTATTGACTATGTAGGATCTGTGCACTCGTACAAAGGAACCTGAGGGGAGGTGATTTTCGATGGCCTTCATTGTAAAGTGAATTGTAAAACGGTCATCTTTGGTGGAGAGCGTTACATAATTTTCGAGAGCCTCGACGTAGATTATATCCTTAATTTTTATTTTAACCAGTGATGAACCCTTTTTGATGAAAATTTCTTCCTCTTCGGCCGGGTTACCTGACTCTTTCCGTGCATAATATTTAATAACCTTGTCAATAGCTTTGCAGAACCGTGCGTATGTTATTGGTTTGACAAGGTAGTCAACCACATTCATATCGAATGCTTTTCTGGCGTAAGCTTCGGAAGATGTAACGATAATTATGTTGGGAGGGAACTCCAGACTGCCTATAAAATCGAATCCGTCCATTTCGGGCATCTGGACATCTAGGAATACAAGTTCGATATCATTTCTTCTTGAGATATCATTGCGTGCCGATATTGAGTCGTTGTAAACTCCCATAAGGTTCAGTGATGAGTTTTTCTTTACAAAACCTTCAAGGAGTTTACAGCTCACCTTATCGTCATCAACAATGATACAGTTAATCATTAAGTCAGGTTAATTTTTTATCAAAAATCAAAAATAATAAAAATGAACAATATCATAGTAAAATGAATAAAAAAAACCCCTGACGATTCTGTCAGGGGCCAGTCACCTCATTTAAGTTTCAGATTAGAGACCTTTATTCAATGCGGGAGCTGGTTTAAACTTCACAACTTTCTTTGCGGGAACATTCAGCTTAGCGCCAGTACGAGGATTACGTACAACCCTTGCACTTCTCTTAACTACTGAGAATGTGCCCAGCCCGGGCAGTTGAAGTCTCTGGCCTTTTTTCATTGCCTTTCCTACAGCGGAAACAAATGCGTTTACAGCCTTACCAGCATCCTTAATTGTAAGGCCTGCATCCTTTGCGATTGAGTTTACTAATTCTTTTTTTGTCATAATTAGTTAATTTTAGAGTTAGACTTAAAAGCCTTTATTGAATACAAATTTATTCTATTTTAATTCATAAGCAAATTTATTTTAACTTTTTTCCGCAAATAGTGGGACTTTTAGGACGAATAGCCGTTTTTTTTTGACGAACGGAAATTTTTCTAAAGCTTTTAAATTGCTGATATATAATAAATAATAAGCGCTAAACACAAATAAAGGCTGTTAATATTGTGTTGAAAATTTTTTTTAAAGAATTGATTAGTAGTTCTTTGACATCTGGTTTTTAGTTAAAAATTCCTTAATTAAAAAAAATATTATCTTTGCCGCCGGAGAAATGGTCCCGAGGTTTCGGGATAAACGCCGTGGTCAAATGCGGCTAAGTGTAATAAATAAAATAAATTTACAAAGAATTATGGAGAAATGGTCCCGAGGTTTCGGGATAAACGCCGTGGTCAAATGCGGCTAAGTATAATAAATATAAGGAATTATGGAGAAATGGCAGAGTGGTCTAATGCGGCGGTCTTGAAAACCGTTGTCCCGAGTAATCGGGACCGGGGGTTCGAATCCCTCTTTCTCCGCAAAGCCAGGAAAACCGTGCAAAGCACGGTTTTTTTGTTTTATACCAGGGACGAAATTGAGCTTGCTCAAATGAGGACGAGTGCATAAAAAAATAAATCACGAAGTGATTTCCTGGCTTTGCAGGGAACTCCATTCAGGGATCACCGAAGGAAATCTCTTTTTCTGTACTCACCCCCAACCCCCTCTCTACTTCGTAAAGAGGGGGCATCTTCAAATGTAGAGAGAAAAAACTGTCAATTTTTTTCAGGACGATACTAAGTTATGACCCCCTTTCCCGTTTCCCCCAAGGGGGAAAGCTTAAAAGGATTGATAAATAGGATTTTATCATAATTTCCCCCCGTGGGGGGAAATACAAAGGGGGGTCAGTTTAAGTTAAAAAGAAATACAAAAGGGGGTCAGTTTATGTTAAAAGGAAACACAATGGGCGGTTATTGTATAAATAGAAGTTAAATTAAAGTTTATCAAAAATTTATACGACTACTTCAATCCAAGTTTCTGGGCTATGGCTGGCGGGATGCCGTTTTTATTCACCATAATGTTGGTGGTACGCAGCATAACGAATGGGCGCGATACATATATGAAACCTTTGTATTTGCCGGTTTCGCCCCAGGAGTTCTTTACCTTATAATATATATTGCCCTGCTGATCGGTTGCGATGCCAACAATGTGCATGCCATGGTCGTCGGTGGTGGAGAAATTATCGAACTCCTTCTGTCTCATCTCCTGGGTAATCACTCTTTGTTTCACTGGTGCTTTAAAGACATTTTCTGCCTCTTCGGTGGTCATTTCGTTCCAGTCCTTCTCCGGTACCACTGCCACACCCTCTTTCATCGAGAAACCGCGGTCGCTCACATCACTTGCCCATGCAACAGTGTAGCCGTTGTTGATTGAATAGTCAATTACCTGCATCATCTCTTCGATCGGAAGATTATAGAAAAGCCCTGCAGCCCAGTTATCGGGCACCTCGAGCACAAACTTTTCATAAAAAGGATGGTGGCTGAATGATGTAATGGTTACATAATCGCCGGGATTGATTCCCAGTTCTTTTATAAATGAAGCTGGGGTGTATGTTTTGCCCTCCCATGTAAATGTTTCGGGTACTTTACCGAGGTAGGCATCGAGTATTCCTTTGAAGCCGTTCATCCATGCAGTTGTCAGCCGGGAGCGTTCGGTGAGTTTTTCTACGTAACCTTTCAATACGGCGTCGAGCTCACCATGGTTATGAACTTTCTCACCATAGTTTAATCCGGGATAGACTGCATCGGGCACAAGTCCATATTCGCTGCATATGGTTAGCACATCGCCGTATTCACCTCCGCCTGCAAAGTTTGAGCTGCCGTGCATACGCACATGCATATCAGCCTTCTTTTCATAAGTGAGCCTCACAACAAACATCTCCGACAAATCGATGGGTTTCTTACCCATACGAAGCAGTTCAGATTCGAGCATCGATATACCCGAAAAACACCAGCAGGTGCTTGTCGACGACTGGTTCTTTACCGGAGTGCATGGCAGTTCCTTTTTAATTGTAAACAGATAGCCCTCCTGCTGTGCAATGGCGGCAGGAATTAACATTACACACAGAAGAAAATAAATGATTGACTTTTTCATTTTTTTGTGATTTGAAACCTGTAAAAATATACAAGTATTTGCAATCATATTCAAAAGATATCAATTAATTCTTCTTTCATTTTATTCGATCTAAATAAATTCTCCATTATCAACAGGTTTATGCAGCATCATACGATGGTGAATAACACAGCGGTACCAGTAACGGAACAATTTAGCTGTTTGAATCATTCCAACCTTTTCTGCAGTATTGGCTAAATCTTTCAATAAATCTTCAATATCCATAATATCAATCATGTCACAATTAGTTCTTGAATAAGATTTCAGCATATCATAAAGCCATGTAAGAGTTTTAATTCTGGTAATAATGCTCTCCTCGCTGCATTCATATTCAAATTTCATTTGTTGCTTTTCAGCAATATTTCCTGAGAATACAAAAAGCAATCGTTTCCGGTTATATTTCTCTTTTAACGCAATTAAATCGTTTTCCGTACGAGACAGTTCAGTCCGGATTTCATTCATAACTCCCAGGATTATTTTCTTTGCCGAATAAAAAGTATCGTACATGACCGTGTAATTTTTAATGACATGAACCAGTTTGGCAAAGATTGTTCTCTGTTTAATAAATATTATCACAAAAAAAATAATTAACGTAAACAATTTGAAATACAATATATTAGGATACTCAAAACAGATAATACTAAAAACAATTATGAAAAATATTTATCATATTTTTATATTTTTATATCAAATTTTGATATTATGAGAACATTAATTTCATGGCTTGCCTACAATAATGATTTTCACCGGGGAGGTGAGAAAGGCCCATTGAAAGGGGTAAACAAGGAGGGTCCGAATTATTCAATGCATAAGTATTTCTGGAGCTATGACAGGCACATTCTGCTTTATTCTGGTATCGGAGATGAAGCGGGAGCGGAAATGTTGAAAAATGAAATTATCAGAGAATTTCCGGAACACAAAATAGAGATAGTTAATGCCAATATTAAGGATCCAATAAATCTTGCAGAGATAAAGCCGGTAGTTGAAGCCCGGCTGTTAGATATTGAGGGTGATGAGATTGACATTTTTGCTTCACCAGGAACTCCCACGATGCAGGTTGCGTGGTATATATGCCATACCACACTGAAACTTAAAACCAGAATATTACAGATGCGACCGCCTGATAAGGCAAAGACGGGGAAAAGGGAGCTTATAGAGATGAAAATTGAACAATCTCCTACGCCTGTAACTGCAGTGATTAAGGAAAAAAGACTTGCGGAGCGGGGTATGAAAGAGAATTACCTGATTACCAATTCTCTAAAACCAGTATATGATCTTGCGGAAAAAATTGCCCAGAACGACAGAACGACAGTCCTGATTTATGGTGAAACAGGAACAGGGAAAGAGCATCTGGCACGCTATATACACAACAATTCACCAAGAAAAGATAGGGAATTCATAACGGTTAACTGTTCGGCATTCGGTGATCAGCTGCTTGAATCGAGACTCTTCGGTTATAAAAAAGGCGCTTTCACCGGTGCTGAAAAAGACACGAAAGGACTTTTCCAGATGGCCGACAGGGGAACAATCTTTCTGGATGAAATAGGTGATATTTCACCCTATATGCAACAGGCACTGCTCAGGGTTATTCAGGAAAAAGAAGTTCACCCGCTGGGTGGAAAAAGCGAAAAAGTAGACGTCAGAATTATCGCTGCCACCAACAGGAATCTGCCAGAGATGTGCAAGGAAGGGAAATTCAGGTGGGATCTATATTACAGGCTATCGGTGGTGGAACTGTCGCTTCCTCCGCTTGCCGAAAGGCCACATGAGGATCTTGAAATGATGATTGATTTCTTTTTGGAATCGAAGAGGAAAGAATTAATGAAGAGCAATCCCCTTGTACTGAACAGGGATACAATAACACTTCTGGAGAAATATCCCTGGCCCGGAAATATAAGGGAGCTGGAAAATTTAATTGAGTCGTTGTATGTATGCTGTGAAGGTGAGATAAAGCCTGAGCATCTTCCTGAAAGATTCAGAAAACCTCAAAAAACAGGCTCTCTCAGCTGGAAAGATGCAGAAAAGGCACATATAGAATATGTACTAAAACTCAAAAAGGGAAACCAGCGTCAGGCCTGGCAGGCACTTGGTTACGGCTCAATCAATACCTTCAGAAGCAAACTCAGGGAATACGGAATTAATCCTGCCGACTTTACCCGCTAAGTCAAGGCATACCCGGGAATAATTCAATTTATAAGTTTAAGTCATTTATTGACATTAAAATCAATAAATGATATATAACTATTATTATCTCAAATTTCTTTTAATCTGATTTTCAGCTCTTTATTTTTTTGTCAAAAAACAGGCATAATAATAGATATTGGTAGAGCAAAAAAATAAACATCATGGATGAAACAAAAACATATCATGGATACCAGAAAGAACCTGATAAACCGTCAGTGCACGGAAGCTATGGTTCGGCGTTATTTGACCCGAGATGGAAAGCAGCAAGGGAGAGGATACTTGCCCGTGACAAACAAAGGTGTCTGAATTGTGGTTCTACTGAAAACCTTCAGATTCATCACAGGCAGTATCACTTTTCGAAGTCGCTCAACGATTTCGTCAGACCCTGGGAGTATAATCAGAAGTATCTTATCACCCTGTGTGAAAGCTGTCACAGTAAAGGTCACAGGCTTTACAGGGTGCCTGTAAAAACAGTAAAATAATTAATAACAATAAAAAACAGAAATTATGAAACTATTCGAATTATTCAGTAAAAAGATTTCCGGTAACGGGAAGGAGCTTCCCGCACCAGAAAACGGGTCACCTGTTGTGCCCGAGAGCCTGTTCATTGATAACAGTGAACCTGTTGACACCAGCACACACTCAGAAAATAGTGTACCGGCAGGTATGGAAGAGGTTTACTCATTCCTTCTTGCCGATTATGAGGAAAAGGGATACAACGACGCCCTGACAAATCCGGATACCGGATACAGGGATGATAACATCAGGCTGTTGAAAGAGGAGTTTGGAATTCTTATTAAGAAAACCATTCTAAATTTCGAGGTTCAACTTAATGAACTTGAGTTCCATATTGAAACTCGCAGCCGTGCAGGACTAATTGATCTTGTTGAGGAACTTAAAGCAAGGCGTAACATAATTTTCAGGAAGCTTGAAGACATAATAAGGCTAAAGCAGGAAGAGGGCAATGGTGCTGTCGAAAGGATGGTATTATCCTATAAAAGAGGATTTATGAGAGGTCTTGCAGCTATAACAAAATCAGAATTAATCAGAAAAAACATTTAAAACTTCAGAATTATGAAAGACTTTATGTTAAGATTCGAATGTTTTTTAACAGGCTACAACTATGAGATAATAAAGAACTCATGTGAAGCCAGCAGAAAAGCGGTGAAAAGATTTTTCAGCTCCGTTTTAATAATAAGCATGCTCTGGGGTGCAATAGGATATGCTTTTGCCAGGCGTTATCTGAAATTTGATGTTTCAGGAGCAATAGTTTTTTCGGCCATTGCCATATTCTGTGTGGTAAATATTGAAAGGATTATAATTCTTTCAGGAAAGAAAAACGTAATACGTGGTTTCAGAATTTTCCTCGGAATACTGATGGCAATAATAGGTTCATTAATTACTGACCAGTTTATCTTCAGGGAGGACATTGAGAAAAAGAAGATCAGCATGCTTCAGGAAGAAGTTAACGCCATCCTTCCGAAAAAGACGCTGGAGCTTGATAACCAGATAAGGCATATTGATTCGGCCATTCTAATGAAGGAAGCCGAGAGGAGTGCGATAATCGAAGAGTTGTCAGTACGTCCTTTAATAAAGAGCACATCGGCTGAGAAAAGGCATTTTGCTTTGAGGCAGAACGGCTCAAACGGCGAAGCCAGGGATACTCTTGTGGCTCGCACCGACTATGTTCTGACCGACATTCCCAATCCAAAAGCAAATCTTCTGCCAGGTTTGGCAGATCAGATTACGCTTCTGAGGAATCAGAAGGCTGAGAAGGAGAATTCCAAAATCAACATAAGACAGGAGATTGAGGATGAACTTTCATCGAAGACCGGCTTTCTCGACGAGTTGAATGTGTTGTTTGCACTTCTTTTCTCATCGCCTGTGGCTATGGCAGTATGGATATTTTTTCTGTTATTCTTCATCACAATTGAACTGTTTGTGGTTATGAACAAGTTTGGTGAAGAGGATACTGATTATGATGCAGTTATTGCGTATCAGAAAGATGTAAAGATAAAAAGTCTTCAGAATCTAAAGGAAGAAAGTTATCAAAAAACCAGAATACTTAACTGATATGGAAAAAAACATAAAATATCGGCTATGGGAGAGCAATGAATTTCTTGACTTTGTCAGGAGAGGTTCCTGTGAATCCCGGAGTTTCTTCTGGAGAGACATGGAAGAGCTGAGAAAAAAGCTCGATGAGCAGAAGGAACTGAGAAGGATACTCATGTCAGGGAAAAATGTAATAGTTGAGAAAGGATACTACATTGGAGACAGGTTTTTTCTTATAAACTGGACATATTCATTTATTAAGACAAAGTGTTATTTCATATTCAGTCTTGAAAGGGTGATTGAAACCGAATGTGGTTCGAAGAATCACCCTTTGCTTGTTAATGCGTTTATACCGATTAATTTTCAGTAATGATGGTGATGTATTATAACAATTAAAAGGGGGGCGTTGCATGTCATTCATTTTTCAATCACTACATTCAGTAATCTTATTATTTCATTTACACGCCGGTGCGTCAGCTGTATTATTTGTCCGTGTGCAACGGCATTACTCTCAATAATTTCTTCCCACTGAATTTTTCTTTTCCTTATAATATTCCTGATTTTTAATTCAAACAGGCAGAACATGCCGAACATAAAAAGGCGTCCGGGTAACTTGTCGAGATCTGAAACTGTAACTATATGGGTAATTCTTTGACCCGATTTTACAAAGAAATGGTCGGAATTTTCGAATAGTTCCATTACATCGAGCAGTGAAGTGCTTTCTGATATCAGTTACGATTCGTAAACAGGTCTTATTCTATTAGTTTTTCGTTCATAGACTTTAATAAGTTTTTCCCCGTTGACTTTTTAATGAGGTGATAGTTGAAGTTTTTTCTCGGCATATTACGGGTGCTTTGGTGGCTTCTGCAGGTTCTACTGCTTCAGCGATATTTATAACTGTAAGCTGGTTGCTGAAAATAGATTTAAGAGCGGTGAATGATAAATCTTACATAATTACAGGGGTTTCAATTTTATTCTGACAAGGTACAGGAACAGGAAATGCAAAAATAGTCTCGCGGCTGTGAATATTCAATAGTTTTTCTAAGACCTATTTAAAAAAGGGGATCTGGTGGTTGAGTCGCAATCCTTCTTTTAGTGGAACTTATTCTCTCACACAACAACAAACAAAAACAAAAACATGAAAGAAATATCAGTCGCAATCCTTCTTTTAGTGGAACTTATTCTCTCACCAAAAGAGCCGGCTTTAAAGATTGGAAAAACCGGCTAATAGTCGCAATCCTTCTTTTAGTGGAACTTATTCTCTCACACAGAACAAGAATTGCAATCTATAATCAAGAATGGTCGCAATCCTTCTTTTAGTGGAACTTATTCTCTCACTTTGAAGAGTTAGGGATAAAGACTCGTTCTGACAAGTCGCAATCCTTCTTTTAGTGGAACTTATTCTCTCACGAAGAGTATTGGAATAATGGTAATTTAAGTTCAAAAGGGTCGCAATCCTTCTTTTAGTGGAACTTATTCTCTCACTCTAAAGGAAATTATGTTAATGATGAGAAAGAAGGTTATTGGTCGCAATCCTTCTTTTAGTGGAACTTATTCTCTCACATAATGTTGAAAGGCACATATAATAATGATAATAGGTCGCAATCCTTCTTTTAGTGGAACTTATTCTCTCACAATGGTTACAGAGTAAAGGAGTATAAAATCTCGGAGTGTCGCAATCCTTCTTTTAGTGGAACTTATTCTCTCACCTTACGGTGTAAAACAGACAGGTGTTGATGCAGGTGTAGTGTCGCAATCCTTCTTTTAGTGGAACTTATTCTCTCACTTCTGAGAAGTCTTTGTACACAGCAAATATAACAGTCGCAATCCTTCTTTTAGTGGAACTTATTCTCTCACACATCGTTACAAAAAGGTATCCTTGCATTGCAAGGTCGCAATCCTTCTTTTAGTGGAACTTATTCTCTCACAAGAGGAAGAGGAAGAAAAATTTGATTATATGACCTGTCGCAATCCTTCTTTTAGTGGAACTTATTCTCTCACCAACTGACTCGCTTTTTTTTGCTTGCACTTACACCTGTCGCAATCCTTCTTTTAGTGGAACTTATTCTCTCACAAAATATCCTAATTCTTGTGCTTCGTGGAAAAAAGGTCGCAATCCTTCTTTTAGTGGAACTTATTCTCTCACTACTATCGACATGAAGTCCACGATGCAGTGGCACACTGTCGCAATCCTTCTTTTAGTGGAACTTATTCTCTCACGGTCGCGAGATCTCATAGTTGTTGTCTAAATTGTCGCAATCCTTCTTTTAGTGGAACTTATTCTCTCACACCGGGTTAAGTCGTCGCACCCGAAGTCGGCGGCAAAAGTCGCAATCCTTCTTTTAGTGGAACTTATTCTCTCACTTAAAAACAAACGGAAAAAATACAATAACTATGTGCAAAGTCGCAATCCTTCTTTTAGTGGAACTTATTCTCTCACCATAAAATTTAAAAGCCATGAAAACTATTAACGTTGTCGCAATCCTTCTTTTAGTGGAACTTATTCTCTCACCGGAAGAAAAACCTGGTTACTGTAATTTACTCAGACAGTCGCAATCCTTCTTTTAGTGGAACTTATTCTCTCACCCGGTGAACGCATTGTTCGCCGAAGCCGTTGCAACGTCGCAATCCTTCTTTTAGTGGAACTTATTCTCTCACAAAAAATGAAAATTATGGAAACGTGGAAAATTCCGGGTCGCAATCCTTCTTTTAGTGGAACTTATTCTCTCACCCGTTCCGATGTTAATGATACGAGCCATCTTCTTCGGGTCGCAATCCTTCTTTTAGTGGAACTTATTCTCTCACCTTTCCTGGTATAAGAAGTATCAGGAAAGTACCATATCGTCGCAATCCTTCTTTTAGTGGAACTTATTCTCTCACCAGGCATACCTCTGGATATGCTTAATGACCGAGTGTCGCAATCCTTCTTTTAGTGGAACTTATTCTCTCACAAAGTACCATATCGTAACCGTCAGGGCAAACTACTCTGGGTCGCAATCCTTCTTTTAGTGGAACTTATTCTCTCACATGTCAATTGTTAGCAGATTGGTTGGAAGACAATTACGGTCGCAATCCTTCTTTTAGTGGAACTTATTCTCTCACTAAGTATTTTCAACCTGAAAAATAAAAAAATGAAAAGAGTCGCAATCCTTCTTTTAGTGGAACTTATTCTCTCACTTTGTTAGAAAAACAACCTCAGTTCGCCGACAAGTGGTCGCAATCCTTCTTTTAGTGGAACTTATTCTCTCACTCAACAAAAAAGAAAATGCACATGGTGGATTGCAAATAAGGGTCGCAATCCTTCTTTTAGTGGAACTTATTCTCTCACTATGATTGGGTGAATTTGTTAGAAAAACAACCTCAATTGTCGCAATCCTTCTTTTAGTGGAACTTATTCTCTCACTAGTATGTAATGTACTTGTTGGTAATATGTTCCCGGTCGCAATCCTTCTTTTAGTGGAACTTATTCTCTCACCATGAGAACAATTAATGTAAAAGCAACAAATGATCCTAGTCGCAATCCTTCTTTTAGTGGAACTTATTCTCTCACTGCATTGTGGAAACGTCGAATATGTTTCCGGGCACCCAGTCGCAATCCTTCTTTTAGTGGAACTTATTCTCTCACTGGATAGATAAACTTGCATCAACAAAAGGAGAAGACAAGGGTCGCAATCCTTCTTTTAGTGGAACTTATTCTCTCACCTGCTTGAAATGATAAAAAAAGAAATGCCCGATGTCGCAATCCTTCTTTTAGTGGAACTTATTCTCTCACGACGAAGTGAGAGGTTATCTGTCCGACCGTTACAGAGTCGCAATCCTTCTTTTAGTGGAACTTATTCTCTCACAGCATAAGCAACGAGTATGCAAAAGTCGAAAAGAGTGCGGTCGCAATCCTTCTTTTAGTGGAACTTATTCTCTCACAGTGCGTATAAATACACGAGTGCAAAAGTTTTGCTGTCGCAATCCTTCTTTTAGTGGAACTTATTCTCTCACCATGGAAAAAATGTGAAGCACCGCAAAATTCCTTGGCAAAGTCGCAATCCTTCTTTTAGTGGAACTTATTCTCTCACCATGGAAAAAATGTGAAGCACCGCAAAATTCCTTGGCAAAGTCGCAATCCTTCTTTTAGTGGAACTTATTCTCTCACAGTAATCCTTGTAAATCTTTATTTATTAACAATTTAATTTTTTCTCCCATGTTAAATTTTATCTTTTTCATCTCATTCTCTTGCAAAATTTTACCAATTCAAATGCAAAATAGTATTAATAGTTGATTCTGCTATCCTGTAATTTAAATTTTTTAATCAAAAAAACAAAGTATTTTTTGAACCGGTAACCAGATCAAAATCAATGCTCTGACCTATTATCTTCATTGCCCTGATTTCATCAACAGATACCGGAACAAAAAATATGCTGTCTCTGTTGTCGTACATATCCTGAACCTTCTTTAAAGTACCCTGAATTTCGTCATAAAGTTTCCTCTCGGTATTCGCTATAAAGATTGACTTCTGAACTCTTGTGCACCCTTTACGTGTAAGATATTTTGCAATGTAGTTTCTTACTTTATTGTTTTCAATATCATACATAATAAAGTATATCATTTTACCGACTTTTTTATCAAGATTTCCAAAAATTCCGAGAATTTTGCGTATTCTCTCATGTAATTCTTCAAGTGGTTCAGGTTCGTCAGTGTCAGGCTGAACAATTTTTCCGGTGCTCAGGCCCGCTTTCCTTAGCCGTTCCATCAATTTCAAAAACGACACCTCCGGTGAATCAGTTTTTTTCATCTTCATCCCTTAAGATTTCTGAGCCAGTGCTGCCATCCTTAAACTCTGTACAAAACATTTCTTTTAAAATAGCACCGCATAAAGAATTAAGCTCATTATCGGTACCGGCTCTCGGCGATATAACTACCGAGAAACCCCTTTTACCATAAAAAAGGTTTACCTCAGCCTTTCTGTAACCAACTGAAAACCTGAACTTCTTACCATAATGAATATCTATCACCTCATCTGTTGATACAGAAAGTGAAGCCATTTTTTCTTTTACTCTTTCGACCGTTGAGTGAAGCTCATCAGGCACATATATCATCTTACGGCTCCTTATCCTTGCTTTCGGGTTCAATGTTTGTCTGATCCTGGCAAGAATCTCCTCATCGGGCCCTGCTGTTTCGTCCAGCTCTTTTTTCTCCTGCTCCCTTTCCCTGAATTCTTTCTCCAGTTCTTTTACTTCTTTCTGTAATTCAAATACTTCAAATGGGTTGTCGAAATCAACAAAAGAACTCATATTTACAGGTTCAGGCGACTGATTATAATAAACCTCCGGATCGTAACTAAAAAAACATGCCCTTGTAACATCACTTGTCCTCGGGTCAATTACCTGCACTACACCGTAAGACTCAGCAAATGATCTTGCAAAAACTTTATAAAAAACAGAAAACTTCCCGTGTTCGTAACATTTCTCCGATAGGCGGAACATTATTTTAAGACCATCCCCTCCTGGAGAAATAAATATCATCTCAATCCTGCTGTCAGAAGATAATCTGTTTTTCAGTGAATTAACATTCAATCCTTTTTCGGTCAGATTGTCAATATCGAGCATAAACCTGTCGATCCACCCGAAATTTTCTGTTTTGCGGAAAGGAGGATTAAAAATGCCGCATACAAAATAAGGCAACTCCCTTTTTAATAAATCATATTTCTTTTTATCAATAGATCTGACGGTTTTCAGCATTCTTATTTTAGCCTCAATTTCAGTGCCCGGTTTGCGTATAATATGATAAAGCTGTTCAACTGTTATCTTTGTAAGCGGGTCGTCTTTTAGGACAATATTTTTACCTGTCTGAAGCATTTCTTGCAGTATTAAAGTTCAGAAACATTTTTGCAAGCGACTGAGCGTACAGATTGATATGTGTAATACGCGACCTTTCAAGGTTATCTATCATTATTATTTCATCGAAATAATCATTTAGTGATTGTATGAGTATTCTTTTCCCCAGTGCCTCCAGCCAGTAAGAGTTATCGTCCCTTACGCTGTAACATTCTTCAGTAATTATATCCTGCCGGGCAAGCGATATAACCACATAGTCGACCCAAACCCTGAAAAGTTCTATTACGTCATAAACCAGTACAGGCCTGTTATAGTCGTCGCGGTGGAAAATACCCACATAGGGGTCAATGCCTGCTTTTATAAGTGCACTCTCCACCTTCCCATACAATACTCCGTAGCCGTAATTCAGAAGACAATTAATTATATCGGTTGCAGGGTGTTTAGTTCTGCCATCAAAACAGTACTTCTCGGGCAGAAATGCTGCAACAGTTCTGAAATATACTTTTGATGAAGCACCCTCCCATCCTCTTAGTCCGGGTGCAATATCGCTTATAATATCACTTTTAAGCTGATTTATCTTGTTACGGTAGTCCTCCAGCTTATTTATAGCTTCCTTCACCATTGCCATTCTGGAATTATCCTCTGGCATAAGTGAAAGGAGCAGTGCCTGCTGGTTTTCTATTTTTCTGCATATTATTTCTTTAATCCAATCCACCGCTGCGGAAGAAAATGTAAATTCAATCTGGTTTTTTCTTATTGTTGATACAGAACCGTATTTTGAACTCCATATCCTGCCCACCGGGTTACCTGTGTTGTCAACGAACAAAACTTCTATTTCATTTTCAATAGCAAGAAGAGCAGCATCGCTTGTAATCTGGGCACCTCTCGAAATTGTAATTGAACTTATTCCGGAAGGTGGAACAATCTGTTTACCGTCTTTGTGGACAACAACAAAGTTTTCATTATCACGTGTGAGCGAAGTACCGAAAGTATTTATTATCAGCTCCATATAAATATTTATACATACTCTCTGAAGCGCACAAACGAGAATTCGGATAACCTCAGACCATTTTCAGATAATGCTTTCCTCTCAGATGTTGAAGCAATGCATCTTATTCCTTTCTCTTTCAACATCCTCACAATGCAATATGTAAGAGTCATTTCACCCATTACATGCACCGTAAGCTCAGAGGTTTCACCTGTAATCAGACACTTCTTAACGGTTTCAGTTGCCAGTAATAGGATTTCATCTTCTCCTGCTGCCGGATCAACAGAAGGAAACGGAATATCAATTACCCTGCCGTATTTTTCAGATTCTTTTCGCTGAGCCTGATCCCAGCCTGCAAACGGATGGTTCGATAGATTTATCAGAACTTTACTTCCCTGATTTTTTGCTTCTTTCATAATAGTTCTCCAAACATTTTTCAGTTTCTTCATACAGACTTTTCAGAGAGCATACAAAATCTTCCGGCTTTCTCGGGCAAACGTATCCTCCGTGGTTAATATCGTTTCTTAACTGCGAAAGTGAACTGAAAATCCTTGCCAGTTTATTAAAAGTTTCATTCTCTTTGATTTTTCTGTAAATTTCGGATCCATTACTTCCGATAGCTTTGAACATTTCATTCGGATTATGTAAAATATTGAGACTGTTTGATGTATTTGTTCTGTTCTTTTTAACCTCATTTTCTTCTTCCTTAGTTTTGGCACACCATTTATAGCCCATCTCATTCAGTATAAATGATACAATGCCCTCCTGAAGCAAAGTGATTCCTTGCTGAAGGAGTCCGTGTTGCATGCAATATCTGACGGCAAAAAGAAAATTAAGTATATTATCGCTTCCAAAATCTTTCAGTTTTGATTCGATTTTATTCATGAAGGGGCTGAACGGAGGGATCAGATTTTCCTTCCTTATTTCCCCGGTGTAATGAATTGTCTCTTTGATAGATTCAGATCTGTATATTGCAAATCCTCGAGCTGTGGCAAAATTCCGGGAGGTTTTCAGCAATGCTTTTGACAGATTAAGTACGTTAAGTGCAGCATTTTTTTCCTCCTTACTTCCCTGCTTCAAGCCTGGGAGAGCACCTTTTTCAGCAAGTTTTTTGATTCTTTCTGAGTCGCCGAAATTCATATATTCAAGTGCAGCGCTGGTCCATTCATTTAAAAGAGCTATATCGTTCAGATTCCAGACCGGTGTAATTTTCTTCCCCTCCAATTCTTCTGCGGCCTGCTCGGCTCCGTAGAAAATCCCCTTCACTGTTGTTTCTTTAAGAAACGACGAATAATTTACGAGAGTCATAAGCAGCATAGGATTTGCCCTGAAACCATGGGTAATATCAACATAAATCTCATCTCCGTCGCAGAGCATGTTGTACATTATTTCAAAAATCTCCCATATTTTACTTTCCGAAACAACATCAGGAATTTCAACCTCCTGATGAACTACCTTTAATTTCAGTTCCGACAATATTTCGTTCAGCCCCTTAACCTCCTTACCATCACTGTTTAAGCGGTTATCCCAGTTTTTTCTTTTTGATTCACCGGTAACAAAAACGAAAATCCTGTCATTTTCACTCCAGTTGCTACAAATGGATAATGCTAAAGCCTTAAGTAGAAAATTTGTTTCATATATTTCCCCCGAAGGCATTTTGTAAGCGCATGTTCTATAATCGCCGGTTCCCAGAAATGCTAAAAGTACTTTTCTGCTCATTTCTCCTGATTTATAAAATTTTTGAAAAGGAGATTCAGTAAAGACCGTATATGGTAAAATTCTGGTTTTACGTGCTGGCTTCAAGAAGTATAAATCCCAGCGGCATAAAACTATAACTCGACCTTTCTTCTTTGAAGAACATCCTTCGCGATTTATACTGAGGCATTCCTTTTTTTAACTCACCTGTATCGATGTGATTTTCCGGAAATTTCCAGTTACCTGTAATTCCATGAAATCCCGAGCCGAATCCGAGATGAAACAGGCATTTATTATTGCCAGAAGGTATAAGGTTAATAATACGTGAGATCTCTTCAATTATATCTTCTGAATAATCTTCACCATTGTTGTAATGTTCAAAAAATTCTTTTTCTGCTATCAGGTATCTCTTTGAATGCCAATTAATCATACTAAACAAATCCTTTAAGGTAAGATTTTCAAAAAATCCGAGGTGTTTAGGCAGATTATTGTATCTTTTACTTTTTAAATAATTAATTCTTTCCCTGTTTATTTTTACTGAAAATTCAAATTCTTCTCCAGCAGGTACAGCTTCGAGATATGTTACAAAGCCTGCCGGCATGAACTCAGATGAAGTATTATAACGGTCATTTTTCCAGCCGGCTATAATTTCATAACCTTCTTTTCTTAAATTGTATATTTTTGTTCTGATAATCCGCGAGTTGCTTACAGGTGCATCTGAAACATGAATAAACGACATAAGGTTATTATCAATTCTGCCGAAAAAATTTGTTTCATAATTTTCATGCTCATGTTTCTTCATTTTCTCATAAAACCTGGCATATATTACTGAACGCAAAGCACCTTTAATTGATGAACCCGGTATGTACACCTGTCTGCCGTTCTTACCGGGTGAGGATATCATCGGAAGAATCTCATTATTATTCGGATCTCCTGAAGGTGAATTAATTACGGCGACAGTTGATGACCTTATTATTTCTTCGCGGAGGTTTCTGAATCTGTTAAAGAACTCATTTAACTTTCCATCAGCCAGATAACTAATATACAATTCTTTTTGGGTTGGTGGCATCATGCTGTATGCTTTTGACTGATCGATGACAATAATCTTTTTTTCGTTATTATCATAAAAAAAATCAACGCCGTAAATCAGCTTTTTCTCCTGGCCTGCTCCAACATGTACTGGTGTTACAACTGTGGCTTTTATTAGATACCTTGTTTCCATTTCATCAGGGGTTTAGGGGTAAGAATATGCTTCTGCCGCTTCTGTAGATTGCCTTATGGGTATTAATATTCAATGGTTTAAGGTCAACAACACGTCCTCTTACATCAATTCCTTTAATGTTCATTTTCAGCACTGACCCGGGCAGGAGCATGTATACAGAACGTTTGCGCAGTGAATTGAATGGTTCGCTTATCCATCCTCCTCGGCGTATCAGATCATACGATGCATTTTCTCCCAGCATATTTATAAAAGAATTATCCGATTCGGGTATAAAAACTGACAGAGATATTGAATACTCTGACTCGTCAGGGCAGTTTATCTCCTTAAAGTCTGTTGAATAATTAAATCTCCCGTTGCCTACAGAACGGTCAGAACCCAATCCGGTTTCAGCCAGCAATTCAAGTCCCTGAAAAAATCTGGATTTTGCTTCTTCATTTTCGGTGCGCAGTATGAAAAACAGCCCGGCTTTTTCATGAAAATAGAGTTTCTCCATATAGAAAGGAACGGAATCTTCCGAAGGATTTCTTGGTCTCATTATCCTTGGAACAACTGAAGATGAGAATATCCGGAGAGGTTCATTAATATCCGGTTCCGTGTAATACTCTCCATGTATCTGTTTTTCGTTTACAAATTCGAATCTGCCTGTAAGCCTTTTTTCAAAAAGTTCCATCTGGTAATACCTGATCTTTTTGAACTTTTTAAGCAGCCGGTTAGGCAGGGTACCAGAGGTTTTATCTTTCATGGGTTTGGGAAAGAAATAGATATAGTTCCCATTGGTTGCCATAAAAGGGAAAAGGCTTGAAACAGCAAAGCCGGGGTTATCCGTAATCCATTCAGTTTTGCCAAGTGAAGCCCATGCCTGCATTATTGCCGCAGCAAGAGTATCCGACTGTATAAATGTCTCACTGCGGGAATAATCTGACCTCTGGTTGCTTATGTGGAGAGGTGTTGTAAAATGCAACCTTATTATATCAAGCGGTATTTTCATTTTTAATCAATATTCTTCAACTTTTTTTATTACCGGATTGTCAATATTGGTCGTAAATTTAACCTGTCCGTAACCTCTTGAGCCGCTTCCTCCAAGGTAATCATCTTCAAGGAGCTTTATTCCTTTTTTAAGAAGTTGCAGATATTTACTTCTTTTTGAATCAATGTCTTCTCCATCGTTATTGCTGAAAATGTTAATGACAAATTCAACTTCAAACACAGCTCCGGCTGGGACACGTTCAATCTGACGCGGGTGTTCTGCCGTTCCTTTAAGACGATTAATTAAATTTTCAATCTTGATTTCTGTGTAGGGCATATCCGTATAATCACTTTCTTTTAACCATCTCGCACTTTCTCTGGATAAATAAGCATCTCTGACTACCAATCTTGAAGGACATCCTTTATCACCAATTGCTCCAAAAAGCTCAGGAATTATACTATCTCCATATTGGTCATTATTTGAATCTGAATCTTTTTTAAAAGTACTCTTTCCATTTACTCCTTCAGAAATCTCCAGTAAGGAACGTATTTTCCCTTTAAGAGAGCTACCCGGGATATAGGGTTCATTGTTATCCTTACGACGCACAACGGTTAAATCTATACCCCCTATTTCAACATTTTCCTTCGAATCTCCGATATGTAAGCCTGTTTTAACTTCAAGCTTACCTGTAATAATTATTTTTTCATTTAGTTTCATAAGTGCAAATTTTTATGTTATGATATTACTCGCCACCGAAAAATTTATGATAAGCAATTATAGCTTCAACTATGCTAACGAAATTCTTAAATTTTTTTTCGTCACCATTAATTTCAGAAATTAACGGAGATATCTCATTATAAAAATCCCAAATCTTAGTTTTAGGAACTTTATCATGTGTACCTTTATCTTTATCTTTATATTTATATTTATCTTTATCTTTATCTTTATCTTTTCCTGCCACATAGGCAAGTTTTGGCTGAAGTAAGGGTATTTCATCTTTGAACCTTTCAAAGTCAGCCTGTATACGCTTAAGAGCTCCAAAAAACTTCCTTAATTGACTTGTTGACATAGGTTTTAAAAATACTTCATTTCTACTGCCTTTTTTGTCAACATATACAGATGTTCCAGATTCTGTCAAATCTTTGCCAAAATTTTTTAAAATTTTAACATCTTCATCTGTAAGTTCATTTAACATTTCTTTAGTTAGTGTTGCCATATTATTCTGATTTTATGGTGGTTCTGAGGTCAAGTTCAGCCAAGCGGCAGGCGAGGGCAAATACGTCAAACCGCATCTTCTTATCTCCTATTTCAGTAAACAGCACCTGTTTAAGCTCCTCAAATGCTTTGTAATCATCATCTTTCTTGTCCTTCATTTTTGACTGCCGTCGTGCTATATTATATGCTGCATTCCATTTCCATGAATAATCTTCTGTTTTCATTATTTCTTTCCTGTACTTCCATGTTTCATAAAGCCGCAGCAGATACATCAGCATACCTTTTGTAATGTATCTGTTTAAAACCCAGTTGCCTATTTTTTTTCTGTACTCAATTACGTGTGGCCACTCAATATTCCAGTTAACCGCCACATCGAGCAGGCATAATGAATTCTTTTCTGCTCCGTCAAACGAATGGTTTTTTGCCTTCACTTCAGCAATGTGCGCTTCATCGGCAGCTTTTGAAACAGGATACTTTGGTGATACCAATGTAACACCACCTGAAATAGTTAAATCATCCCGACCTGTAAATTCCCTGAATTCTTTTCTCACTTCTTCTGCAAAATCTATGATTTTATCCCATCTTCCAACTGCAAAAAGGTCGTCACCTCCACTATAGTAAATGCTTACTGAATCTTTATATTCAGGTTTTTCACGGATTGTATTGACATAGCCTGAAAAAAAGAGATCAAGCAAACCTGATAATGTGGCGTAAGCAGAAAAACTTCCATTTCTTGAAATTTCACGTCCGGCTTTTTCATCAAACTCATTAAATCCTTCAAGGAATATCTGTCCAAGTTTATCAATATCCATTCTAAGAACCCCGAGTCTTTTAAAAGTAATTTCACCACCATCGTTTTCTGTGTTGTCGTTTTCATATTCTGCTAGTTCTTCGAATGTTTTCGGGGATTTAGTTTTATTTAAAGGGACAGTTGCTCCACCAAAATATCTGAAAGCCCATGCCTGATTGTTGCCTCCCATTTTACCGGGGAAGTTTTCTGGACTTTCATAATTCTGAATAATAAGGACATCCGAAAAACTACCATCATCTTTCTGGTGAATATAATACTTGTGCCCGGGTAGACCATTGAAAGATCCTGATTCAGGGATATTACCGAAAATAATATGTTTGTGATTTACCAGCCTCTCACCCAACTCAATCTGTTCCTTAACTGTAGCAGATATAAATATGTTGTTTTCATTTACTGTTACTTCAGTAGCTTTTATAATTTTTTCTTTCCCTTCTCTTTCAGCGAAAGCAAACATTTTATCTAAATCGTAGTCTATTCCCGTAACGCTGCAAATCTTTTCATTTCCACCTGCACCTGAAGGTTCAAAAATCTGTTCATAAAACTTTTTACCTCCAGTAAATAATCCGGCAAACTTTTGTCCTTCACTTTTGCCAATGCTGTCAAAAACACTTTTCCATAAGTCTCCCAGGAAAACATTTTCCTGTCCACCTTCAATTCTAATATTAGGTTTGCCCGATTCAATATTATTATCATATCTGAAAGCCGTTTTCCCCATGTTCAGATATATTTCACCTGAATGCCTGTTCCAGAGCTCTTCCTGTATTTTCAGATGAAGCTCATTTAGCATATTATTAACTTTCGAGGTATTAGGCAGTAACATATAGAATTTCCCTCCGCTTGCATATACCACATGAGAAGGAGTGAACCCATCAGGGATTTCCCGGATGAGATACCAGCAGAGCGATTCAATAAGCATCTGAAGGTAGAAAGATCTTCCCCGGAGGCTCTTTGCGGCATACTTTGAAGAAATATTATATAAAAAATTCTGTATGTTGGAAAGGTCAAAGCACACAAGCTGAAGTGGAAAAGCATTATCTGTTAATCTAAGCCTGTGCTTTTTCTCATCAAAAATAAAACGGGAATTGTCTTCCTGATAATAATCAAAAAAGCACTGGGCTATGGCGGAGGTTACTTTCAGGTGTTCAAACAGGCTGATACATGGAAAATCAATCTGCGTAAACGAAGGAATACACCATGTGTATTGTTTAAGAATGTAAAAAAGGGTCACATAAAAGTCTTTTATTGAGCCTGTTTTAAAGTTTTCCGGTTTAAGTTTTTCTTCAAATTGTTTCCACAGGTCTTCATAATCTTTTTGTGAATTAAGTTGATATTCGACAGGCATCACAGTATCTCTGTCGAGTGATAGGGGTTTCAATCTGAAAGACTTCTGTTGAGGAAAATTTATTCCTTCCCTGTCATTATCTGATTTTTTTATTTTTAAAGCACACAATATATTATTTAAAGGTATCTCCTTAAATCTTTCTTTGCTTGTCTTAAGTTCGTTAGCCTCATATGCTCCTAACTGGGATCTGTCGAGTCCGCTCGCCCACCAATCGGCGAGCTGTATCATTGCCTGATAAACAGTACGTGGCCTGTGATGATAAGAAGCAAGGTTAGCTACATTATCGTTATTATTTTCCCATGGGGACGTAAATTTTTGAAAAAGTGCTCTGTTCTTTTCAAAAAATTCATTAGTCCATATAACATGCTGGTGGGAAAAATGTTTGTCCTGTGTGAGAGGGCAAATCAAATCCGCAATACGCTTAGACTGTTCTTTTAATTCCTGTGATTCATAGAAGTCTTTATCGGCTCTTTGATAAAATTTACCGATATCATGAAGCAATGCGGCAAGGTAGATTTCTTCTCTGATATTACTCATTGTTATCGTAATTTCTTATAGATTTTACTATTCCAAAACCACGTGATACATTTTTGCCAAGTCCTATATAATCGGGCAATGAAACATTTGTTATAAATTTCAGATCATAAGCTTCCCGTTTAACATTCTTAACGGCAACTATTCCGTCTTTTTCAATTTCAGTTATTTTCAGTTTTACGGGTTTATCAACAGTCCATTTTATGCCTTTTGCAAAGGATATTATATTACCTGTAAGTATTTTTTCGAGGAATTCGGTCTTTTCAGCAACTCCTTCGAGTTTCCTGAATTCTTTATAATTATCCTGATTAAAAGGTAGCCATTTGTAAATTTTGTATTTAAACATTGATTCCCAGATCTGTACATTGTATTGATGTAGATAGAGCTTATAAATTGCCAATCTTAGTATTCTGTCACTGATTTTCAGATCCCAGCTTTTTTGGTTAAAGAAATGGTGCACTTCATCAACTCCGTCATTGATGCACATCAGAACAGGTCTGTTATTTATTGATTTATACTGCACAAGAGGGTATCCATATTTATACCGGGTATCGTCAAGATGATTATGAAAAATCGTTATTTCGCGTCCGACCTTCTCAATTACTGCACCACGAAATTCGGAAACTTCAAAAGGTTTAAGAACCTCATCAAATTCGACTCTCAGAATTCGAATGCGCATTTTATTAATTTACACCGTTTAATTGCAAATACCCTCAAAATGTTACCTTAAAAAACAGTTTTTTTTATTCGAGTGATTAAAATAATCAATTAGTGAAAAAAAATGAAAGAAAAATGTCAGTTTTTAATATGTGATGAAAGGGGTTATTGATATTGGTTGAGGGTTAAAGGGTTAAAGGGTTAACGGGTTAACGGGTTAACGGGTTTAAGGGTTAACTGGTTATTGGGTTAACTGGTTATTGGGTTAACTGGTTTACGGGTTAACTGGTTTACGGGTTTACGGGTTTACTGGTTTGCTGGTTTAATGGTTTGTGGGTTAAATAATTTATTTGGATGGAAAGGCTCCTGTTTAAACCATTCCCCATCTCACCTCACCACCCTGCCTGAGACGTCGCCTTTCATCAGTTGTTCCACTTCTGCTACTGTTACGAGGTTAAAGTCGCCATGGATTGTATGCTTGAGGCATGAGGCTGCAACAGCAAAATTGAGTGCTTTCTGGTCGTCTCCGGTGTATGTAAGGAAACCGTAAATGAGTCCGCCCATAAAGGCATCGCCTCCCCCTACCCTGTCGACAATATCGGTGATGTGATAAACAGGAGCATAAAAGAATTTTTCACCGTTGTAAAGTATCCCCGACCATGTGTTGTAATCTGCACTCACCGAACCGCGCAGGGTGATAATCACTTTCTTTGCCTGCGGGAATTTCTCCTTCAGCCTCTGGCACACATGCTCATAAGCGGCATGCTCAACCTTGCCTGCCGTCACATCCACATCAGGAGCCTTTATACCGAATACCTTTTCGGCATCTTCTTCGTTACCGAGTATCACATCGCAGTGCTCAGCAAGTGCCGGCATCACCTCCCCTGGACTCTTACCCCATTTCCACAGGTTTTTACGGTAGTTGAGGTCACATGAAACAGTCAATCCCTTCTGTTTTGCCTTTTTTACGGCTTCGAGACACACCTCTGCTGCCCCCTCCGATATTGCCGGTGTGATACCTGTCCAGTGAAACCAGCAGGCATCACCGAACACACCGTCCCAGTCAACCATACCGGGTTTTATCTCCGATATTGCCGAATGCGCCCTGTCGTAAATGACTTTGCTCGGACGGGCATTGGAGCCTGTCTCGAGAAAATAAATGCCAAGCCGCTCGCCACCCCAAACTATATGTTTAGTTCCAACATTATGCCGTCGCAGTTCCATCACTACAGCTCTCCCGAAGTCGTTCTGCGGCAGACGGGTCACATATTCAACAGGCAACCCATAATTTGCAAGTGACACTGCAACATTTGCCTCACCACCCCCGAATGAAACAGACAGCATGTTTGCCTGTGTAAACCTCTGCCTCTCTGGAGTGGCAAGCCTCATCATTATCTCACCAAACGTTACGATATTCTTGCCAGCCATAACTTTTATTTTTACGTCCCAAATCTAATAAAAAAATTTTCCGCCTGAAGTCTACTTATTTCCTGCACCTGTTACGGGTCTGATGTGAAGGGTAAACTCAAACACCTGTGGTATAATCTGGTATGGCGCAAAAACCGACAATGCAGTGCAGCCCACACCACTAGTGGCATAATCAATGTTCAAAGTATTGCCTTTGAATGGCTGCAGCTGATAAGTGTATACAGCTTTAGTAAGGTTATCAGTACTGAAGGGATAGTAATTAAAGTTGAACAATTTATCTCCCCTGAACTCAAGTCCGGTACCATCAGCTGCAGTTATTCTCAACCACCTGTTATCGGTTCGCAAGCCATAGTCCTGAGGAATAAGGTAAGGTTCGTACATTTCACTAACGCTC